>WSSedA1B3DRAFT_1000004_pt1 | contig 81828 bp, 110 predicted proteins | sample WetSurSiteA1Bulk_FD_9468 | JGI IMG/M metagenome (IMG submission 9468)
GCGGGAGAAGTTTTATGCTGTTAAAAAAATGTGACGCCTGTGGGGAAGAAATCCCAGAAAAAAGTTACTATAATATAACCGTTAGTGTTAACAAACCTTGGCTTCTAGAATATCATTATTTTGATTTATGTAATCAATGTGCTGGAATTAATAAAGATATGGATACTAGTTGTGTGAGTCGGATTATTAGTAAATTTCTTAGAAAAACCTTTAAAGAACGGAATAACAGGGGATAAATTATGGCTTTTTTGTACAGATGTGATAATTGCGGTAAGGAAACAGGTCCTGATAACCACGTAATGATAACTATACGTTCCGGTGGTGCTTATACAGTTGGTCAGTTTAATTTAGATTTTTGTACTGAATGTTTTGGGTTGAAAATAGATAGTGGGGTTGACCTTGAGGAGGTTAAAAAGGATACTTTATCTATTTTAAAGCTCATGATTAATAAGGCGTTAAAAGAAGATATTTTTAAGAGTACAGTAGTTGTAGAGGGTGTAAATGAGGAACTTTTATAAAACTGACGACTTTAATGTTGGGCAATTAAACATCCGTTCTTTTCGTGCTGAATTAGACATTAGTGATGGGGATTATTATGATTTATTAGTCTTTGGGCCTATTAAAGGGGTATTCACCCACCCAAGTTTAGGATCGGTTGAAAATGGATATATTATTTCATATCGAGGGGTTAATTATGCCTTTCAACCTGAGGGGTTTTTGTCTTACGATTATGTTATGGAAAAGCTAGGTGTCTATGATATAGATGTTGGGCAATGCTTAACTGATATGATACGTAAAATTATTGGGAGAGAGACTAATGCTTTCTAATTTCAATAGTTTGCTTTATTTAACTAAAGCTTACACAGATCGGAGAAGAAGATTTCATAATCTTGGACATATACAGGATATGCTTACTAATTCCGATAGTTTGGACCTTCGAGATCACAAAATTATGGCTATCTGGTGGCACGATGCCGTATATATACCGGGTAGAGAGGATAATGAAATCAAAAGTGCTCTGTTGGCGGCTGAATATTTAGCTAGAGAAGGGGTTGATACTTATACTATATCTCTAGTTACTCAAACTATCCTTGATACAAAGGATCATGTTGCGACGAATACAGAGAGCGAGTTAGTATTAGACTTAGATCTTAGGGTGTTGGGGTTAGAGAGTTATTATCAATATTTAGATATTTACGTAAACAGGGTTAGAGAGGAATTTTCATATTTAACTGATTCTTCTTGGTGTTTAGGTAGAACCGAATTTATAAAGAGAATGTTAGGAAGACCTTATATTTATTATACTAAAGAATTCAGAGATAGGTATGAGGTAAATGCTCGTAATAACTTGAGTAAGGAATTGGCTTCTTGGAAATTAGGTTTAGGAATTGAAGGTTAATGAAAAATTTTTCGGAAAAAAGATTTTTATTTTTAGATGATTCTGAAGAAAGACAAAAATTGGTTAGGTCTACCTATCCTTTTGTTACTGGTGTAAGGACAGCCGAAGAGTGCATAAAGAAATTGAATAGGGATTGGGATTTAGTTTCTTTAGATCATGACCTTGGTGGAAGAGTTTATGTTCCGTCCGAAGATACAAATACTGGGATGGAAGTAGTCAGGTATTTGGAAAAATCGAATTCAGATAAATACGGGGTATTAAAAAGAATAATTGTTCATACTCTCAATAGTCCTGCTGGTATTGAAATGGTTAATAGACTTGAATCATTAGGTTTCGATGTTATTTACCATCCATTTTTGGAGTGGGGCTTATCTAGGTAGAATATGAAAACCGAGGTTAAAGTATATATTGAAAACCTAGGTTATGATGGGACATGGGTTACTTTAGAAGACGTTTCTAAAGGACTGTCCGGGAGTGGTCGTACATTTGATTCTGCTGTTCTTGACTTGTGTTCCTCGATAGGTAGAGAGGAATTTGAAAGATCCCTTAAAAAAACCTGTACCCGTAGGAAAAGAGAAACTCCTAGGAAAGGGTGGTTGGAAAGACAAGCTAAGAGTATAAAAAAAGAAATAGATAGTTGGCCTGATTCAGTTAAAAGGGATTTTGGGGTCCCTTTAAAATAGGTAATAAAGATGTTTATAAAAATGGTTATAATATTGGTTATATTATACATATTTGTAGATATACTTAATAATAGGTATAGACCATGAGTGAAAGAGAAAAAATAAATTTAGTTTTTGCTATTTTAGGTGGGTTTTGGGTTATATTTATATCAACCATATTTATATGTGCATACTTGGGATTATTAGGAAATGGATGAGAAAATATCAAAACCTCCTTGGAATAAGGATCAATTAGATAGTATTAAAGGTTACCAAAAATCTACTTCTTGGCATCCCTTTACCTGTGAGACGCATGGAAATGAAGGTGTGCTGGAGCCTACAACTGATTTTATGGGGTGTCCTTTGTGTGGGTATAAAGAATTTTGGTGTCATGATTTTATGTCGAATTGGGGGTGGAAGAAATCGTCAACAAAAAAGATCTAACGTTGTAGAGGAAATGTAGGTATTCAAATTATTGGATGTTTTTTTGTTTAAACACTAAAGGAGTTTTAAATGGATTATAGAGTTACTATTGGTGGTGAAAATGGCACGGTTTATTCATATGTAGTTAATGATGGGGATTTAACTATTGGCGATTGGGTGACCCCTTTTGATTCAGAAGCTGGGGAATTTATAGCTTCTCTTTATACTTCGAACAGTATACCACAAATATTTTTAAGTGAAAAAGTTACCATGCTCACCATTGAAGAAAATATGGACGAATTTTTAGACATAGATGATGATTATGAAGACGAAGAAGATGACGAAGGCGAAGAAAATTAGTGGGGTAACAAAATGGACAGTGTTTTAACTAAAGGGTTGAAACTTACTGGAAAAGTAAGGGTTTTAATTGACAAAGGAGCGGAAGTTATTCGTACAGTACCTGCGTCAATTAGTAATTTACCAGATAACAAAGTATTAGTTTGTGTTGTACTAAATTTTAACCCTTTTTCAGAAACAGCCTTCGTAATTCGTGACCAAAAAGAACTTAATAAATTTTCTATTGTTAATTTATCTAACCCACAACCAAAGACCTGGTTATTGATTGATAAAAAAGTCGTCAAAGAGTTTGAGGAGTAGAATGAAGAATAAAGATATTAGAGTCGGTGACTGGGTTAGGTTTATGCGTAACGGGTTACTTGTACTATCTGAAGTTGAATACGTTAAGAAGGATAGGCTTTCTTATATTTATGGCATGGATATAATAACCACCAATGGTAGTGTGCCAGAAAAAGATATTCTTGAAATAAGAAGAGAAAAAGTTTTTATGGAGGAAGAAAATGACTAAAATTAAGATTTCAAAGGCACTAAAACTTAAGAATAGGTTATCTGAGAAGATTTCAAAGTTTGGTACGGATATTATTATGTTCAATTCAACCCCCAAAGCTGACACTACTAGAGAAGTGGTAGTAGATGATTTAATGAAAGAAAGGGATTTGGCTGTTGACCAATTAGTAGAATTGAAAAGTAAAATTACAGAGGCTAATGTTAATGGCGGGGTTCAAGCGGTTATCTACAGATTGGCCGAGCTGAAGGGTAAAGTTTCTTTCATTTCAGGAATAAACACCTTTAGGGGGCTGAAGGTACCAGAGTTCTATAATACCCCTCCAATTGAGTATGACTCCATGGTAACTAAACCAGAAATTGACAAGATGATTGTTAATTTAGAAAAAGAAATCGACTTAATTCAAGAGAAATTGGATACTTTTAATTATACGAATGAGATAGAAGTATCTTTTGATATTGATTAAGGAGCAAAAAATGCTAAGTCAAAAAATGGGTTGGATAAGAGACTTACCGGATTTTAGAGATTATGCTGGCAACCAAGAAGGTAAATTGGCTGCGTCAGGTAGTATTGTACCAACAGTGCTACCCAGTTCTGTAGATCTAAGAAAGTGGTGTTCACCAGTAGAAAATCAACAGTCTTTATCAAGTTGTACCGCTCATGCGGGGGTGGCAGTTATTGAGTATTATCACAATAGGATTTTTAAACGTAACTTTGAGGGTTCAAGGTTATTCTTATATAAAGCCACAAGAAATTTACTAGGCTCTGTGACTGATGACGGGGCCTATTTAAGGACTACGATGAAGGCTATGGTAGCTTTTGGTGTATGCCCGGAGAAATACTGGCCTTACAACGTGTCAAAATGGAACGACGAACCATCAGCTTTTTGTTATTCATTAGCCCAGGACTATCAGGCTATCCAATATTTTAGACACGATATGCCCGGAGTACAACCTGCTGACGTGCTTTTAGGGATTAAAAAGTACCTAAATGCTGGCGTGCCTACAATGTTTGGTTTTACTGTTTACTCTTCAATAAATACTGCGGAGCATTCTGGTGTTATTAGGTTTCCTTCCTCTTCCGACCGTGTAGAAGGTGGCCACGCAATAGCTGCTTTTGGATATGATGATAATATGGTTATTGATAAGTGTAGAGGAGCTTTAATAATTAAGAATTCCTGGGGTTCATCCTGGGGGGATAATGGATATGGATATTTACCATATGATTATATTCTTCAGGGGTTAGCTGCGGATTTTTGGTCTTTGGTCAGAGCGGAGACGATATCACCAATTTTTGATAATTAATTAAACTTGTGGGGTAGGCTGACGAAGTGTTGGTAACTACACTGGTTATTTTCGATTCTGAACTTGAAAGTCAAAATTTAAAGTTTAAGAATTTAACACTTAACTATTAAGGTTTAAGACTTAAGTTTATCAATGCTTCGGGCAATACAGTTTATTTTTATAGAAACTGTATTGCTAACCTACCCCATTTATTTAATATGAATATAAAAAATATTAGACTAGCTTTAGTGGAGGCAAAGAAGTTTATTTCTATTGCTAGCGATGTTATTATAGATGAGAACTCTAAGAGAAAAGATTCTGATAATGAAAATTTTGAAACTTACTATTTAAGTGGTAGTAAGCTGACTGGAGCTTGTAGGCGTGCTAGTATGGATTTAACTAGGGCGCTAGCAAACATGCGTAAAAATGGTTAAGAAATATACAATTGTATTGTACTTTATCTTTTTTCCTGTTTTTGCCGTTGGTGAAGATTGGCCGCAGTATAGAAGAGACGAAGCTCATACTAGTTGGTCGCCAATTACCGTGTACCCACCCTTTGAAAGAGTAGCTACTATAAAAGTAGACGGGCTAACTAACAATAAGCAGGCTGATGTGATTGTTTCTAAAGGGAATTGGGTAAGTGTACTTGGTGCTCTTGCTGGTGGGTTACCGGGGCAGGCACACTCTTCGACAAGGACGATTTATGAAATAAATAGAACTACATTAAAACCTAGGAAAGATCAACCCTATCCATTTAGTGATCCTTTATTAATTGAAACGTCTACAGGTACTTGGCCATTTATGTATTCAGAACGATGGGGGTATTTATTTGAAAGTGGATTTTTAAATTTTTATGGCTCCACCGTGGTAAAAAGGTATAGTTTTGACATTTATGGTATTGTTGTTGGGAGAGATTTCCCTAAAGGGAACCCAAATTATGATGTTTGGCAGCTATCATGGGAAGAGTGGCATGTACCATCAAAAATGTGGAGTAAAACCGAAAAGGATATATTTTGGGGCTGGATGCGTGGTGTTCCAACCAGTGGGCCTAACAATAGACCAGAGGGATACACTATTATAGCTGATGGAGTTTTTATTGATAATTATTTAGTTACTAATACTGTTGTTTCAGTGGGGCATCCAGAGAAATGGGATAGACTTAACGAACCCCCGCCCCCAGGTACATGTGGTCCTGCTGTTTGGGAACTATACTCAGGTAAACCCCCAATATCAGAAATATGTGGTCAATATGGGATGTTATCAATTGATAAGAAAAACAACCGACTGTGGACTACAAGGCAGGATTGGAGATACCCAAATGAAGAGGTATATGACCAGTTTCGTGGGGGGCAAAGAAGGCCAGGAACTTCCGATGCTTTATTAGCTTTTTCTTTACCTGATTTAAGATTAGATATAATTAAAGATGGCTATAATTTAACTTCAGATATGCAAGAAGCCCCATTAATAATTGGCAATAAAATTATTTGGCTAGCAAAGCGTGGTGGGGAGGGGGTTATAGTAGCATTTGATTCTTTAACTGGAGAGGAACTTTGGGAGACAAAAGTTAACCCGTGGGTAAAAAAACAGGATTGTTCCTATTATAGGCAGGGTTATACGACCAGCCTAGCTGCTTCCGGGGACACTTTGGTTCATGCTGGTAATGGAATAGACTTTATTAATTCTAATACTGGAGAGATTGTGCAGCATTTTAATGAAATTAATAATAATCAGGAATCTAAGTATTTTAATCCGATATTTATTGACGGAGAACTTTGGGTATTGAGATGTTATGGAAATATTTTAAATAGCTATTTTGTTGGGAATGACCCGTTGCCTAGTAATATTGAAATACCTGATGGGTGGGTTCTTAGGGTATTTTCAAACTCTTGGTTTGCCCTAAAGTATGACGGTGAAGCTCCCCCATTGTTAAAGTCTCCTAAACAGCACTCAGGGTTTAACTGTGGGGGATATCAAGTTGAAGTATTCAAACCCAAATTTATCTCTCAACCAGAAGTTAGCCCTACTATTGTTGAACCGACTAAAATTCCTGTAAATATTGATGGTTTTATTAAGAACAAATTAAATCCTATTAGTGGGGTGGTAATATATTATTAGCTGGGGTAGCCCAACGGCAGAGGCACCGGACTCAAAATCCGGCAAGTGTGAGTTCGAATCTCACCCCTAGCATTGTTAATTTATGGAGGATTTTAATGGAAAATGTTGGCTGGAAGTGCCCAAGTTGTGGGGCTTGTTATGCTCCATGGGTATGGAAGTGTTCAAATTGTCCTGTAAAACAAAATATTAATGTTAATGGAACTGTTGACATGTGTGATGGGTCTTGTGTTGATAAGACTAACGGTCCTTGCCCGCTGCATAAGCTTCGTACTAGTGTAGTGGGTATTAGTTAATTAATATATTTAATAATTAAGGGGATACCAGATGATTAAAAGAAATAATATCAATGGTAGTTTAGGTTTTACTATAGTAGCCTTTTTATTCATGAGTGTTTTTTTACTATTGGTGATTTTTAAATACGCAGATAATAACCCTAATTATGACAGGGATAAAAGTTTGACCACTTTAAATGAAGTGAATAAAAATTCAGAGTCATTTAATTATTTAATAAAATACACTAAATGCGGGTCAGTATTCGGTGGTTCTTGTTGTTGTAGTAACTTTAATATTGAAGAGGGTAGATGGGAAAAACTAAATTGTTTTATTGGACCTTGTAGAAAGGATTCTTATGACAATGATTTGTTTAATCCCTCGACGGTGATGGATAGTACAATATCCAGTACGCCAACACCTACCCCAACTCCTACTCCTACGGATACTCCTATATTTGTTTGATGAATAAAAAATCTAAAAAAGATTATAAAACTAAAGAAGTTTTATTAACTGAATTAAGGAAGAAGGCGATTAGAAGATTGAAAAGATTAGGGCATAAGCAAGGGCATTGGAAACACCCAGATCCAAATGGTTCGAGGTTATGGGTTTGCGATAAATGTGGAAAGGCTGCTGTGGTTAATCCAAAGAGATTTGAAGTGGATAAAAAAGGTGTTGGTGGGTCTGCATTAAGCAACCGCTGTACAATTAGTACAAATAAATAAATTTGGAGGTTACCATGAACAGAAAAACATTTTTTAGAACTTTTATTGTATTATTTACTTTAATGTTTTTACTACATAATGAGTATGATCATTTAACTAGTTTGGTAAAGATAAAAGATTTAAAAACAAGGGTAGGACAATTAGAAGAAAAAGTAATAATTTTAGAGAGTGCTAAATGTTTATGTAATTGCGAGGAGAATAAAAAAGTTATCTTTCCGGTGGAGGGTAAAAAGAAAAAATTAGAGGTCTCAGCTTATAATTCTACTCGTAAGCAAACAGACAACAATCCGTGCGAGGCTGCGGACGGGTCAAATATCTGTAAGAGGCATCGAAATGGTGAAAGTTTGTGTGCTTCGAATAAATTTCCTTTTGGAACCGTTCTATACATAGACGATTACGGAACATGCACCGTGGCAGACAGGACCCACAAAAGAAATAGTAATAGAATAGACCTTTATTTCGGCAAAGACGTCTTGTTGGCTAATGCGTGGGGAGTAAGAAGATTAGATGTTTGGCCTGTAGTGGAGGGTTGACTTTTACCTTTTACTGTGGTATCATTATTCCGATGGAAAATATAAAGGAATATTTCGAGAGTTCCCCAGAGTGGGTTTTTGATAACACCCTTTTCTTGACTAAAAGGGGTTCGTATGCTTATGGACTTGACACTAGTGATAGTGATTTAGATTTGTCTGGTATTTGTATACAACCATTAAAATACTTATTTGGATTTTTGAATAAGTTTGAACAATCAGAAGTAACCTCTCCGGTTGACATGGTTGTTTTTGGACTGCAAAAGTTTTTTATGCTTTCTGCCGACTGCAATCCGAATATTATTGAAATGTTGTGGACTGATAGAGATGACCATTTAATAACTTCTAAATGGAGTGAGATGCTAATTAGTATTAGAGAAAAGTTTCTAAGTAAAAAAGTTAGGCACACTTTTTCTGGGTATGCTATGTCACAATTAAAGAGGATTAAGACACATCGTAGGTGGTTGCTTAATCCTCCTAAGTCTCAGCCACTAAGAAAAGAGTTCGGTTTACCTGAAACTACCGTTCTTGCTGCCGATCATTTAGGGGCTATAGAAGCGATTAAAAATAATGACACTGTGTTCCCCCCTCATGTGATGGATCTTTATCATAGAGAGAGGTCGTACGCAAATGCACTGAGAGAGTTTCAACAGTATGAAAATTGGAAGAAAACTAGGAACAAAAAGAGAGCTGAATTAGAAGCTAAGTTCGGTATGGACACCAAACACGCTATGCATTTATGCAGACTTTTTAAGATGTGTAAAGAAGTTTTAAAGTACGGAGAAGTTATTGTAAAGAGGAAATATGATAGGGAGGAACTGTTGGCAATTCGCAATGGAGCTTGGGATTATGATAGGCTTATGAAATGGTCTATTGACCAAGACGAAGAACTTGACCAATTAGAAAGAGAGTCTGAGTTACCTCATTCTCCCGATAGGCCCTATTTAGATTCTGTTTGCATAGAAATGATGGAGGAATATTTGAATATAAAAGGTGAATTTAATGACAGAGGATTCTTTTTATAAAAAGTTCTTTGAGTACACAGAGAAAGCTACTAAATTATGCTGTTTGTGCAGAGAGGAAGGACCGCCAAATGACTATGGAAGAGGGTGGGAACATTCAGGGAAACATGACTATGTAAAAGTTGAGTGCAATTCGAGTCATATTTGGTCAGAGCTATTAAGTAACTACCCACGACAAACACGTAATGTGATGGGGGAGCATAATGATTGAGGCTGCTCAACTAATTGTTTTAATAATTATAGCTTACAATTTATATGCAATTGAAAATAGGATTGCTGAATTAGTTTATGATAGGCTTTCTCACAAAGATGATAATAAAGATGCTTTGTTGTGGGAAGACCAAGATCATTGGGATAGCTTGGATATTAAAGATTCCATGAAGAGGTAAATATGGAGCTTTCTAATAGTAACGTGTATACTATGTCTTGCGAGGATGTATCTAAAATGCTTGAAAGAAAGCAATTTTTTAATGGCCCTGCTGGATTAGAATTAGAGAAAATGTTTTTGAGGAGGGCTATTTTAGGTGAATTGGTTGTTACCAATATTATTAATAATACGGAGGAAAGTCTTTTTTTTACTGAAAAAGGAGTTGAGTGTGGATTTAAGGCATTAAGGGACGCTGAGTCTGGACTGAACCCTGAACCTGAGGAGGCAGCTTCTGCACTATTGGTTTCATCATTTATATCTGATATGGGAGAGAACTCTTCTGTTGAGGCAATAAAAGTTTTTTCTACCTACGTGAGTGAACTAGTAAAAGATTTTCCTTTTATGTTAGAATTTATTAATGAGACCGAGGTATAAAATGGCTGTGGTAACTCTTGTTTTAGGCGCTTCTTTTTTACATTATTTGGGGTATGATTTGTTTGGGGGAAATTTTTGGGAAATTTTTGTTTTATCTGTTTATGCTGCTGTTCATGATTTATTAAAATCATTATAGGAAGATAAAATGAAGAAAGTTACATATGGCTATTGTTGTAAAATGATAGACATGTATGTTGATAATTTAGAGGTATCTATTTTACTGAAAGATGCCATAAAAGATTTAATGATTGGTATAGAGGAGAGTCTGGAGCCGGGGGTGGATGTAATGAGAGTTAGAGACTCAATTAAGTTCGATAGGATGTATAGGTAACCTATGCCAAATGACAATTTTGTTTTACCCCCATTAGCCTCTAAATATATTGAAGCTATTTGGGAAGATTTTAAATCTAGATCTAATATTAGGAATAATAAAAATTATATTGAGGACGCAAGGAGAGCCCGTGAGAATCTAGTTAACATTAGAAAAGAAGTTAAGAAAATCTATAATATCCACACTTTTTCGGAAGAGGAAGAGAATGAATAAGAAAGGCAATAAGTATTTAGTGAGGATCAGGAGGTCCTCTCTTAGAGATTTACATATTACCCATTCAGCGGTTACTTTGCTTGGTGATTCTGATGAAAGGTTGTTCCAGGCCAGGTCAATTTTTTATGATGAAAGACCTATTTCAGGAAACCCAAAAGTGGCTAGGGAAATTTACCCCTCTCGTGAGTGGGTAGAGTTACTTGATAGAAAAGGTAACCCGGTAGCTCTTCTGTGGCCGTCGTTAGTTGAGAAAGTTAAGGTTAAAAAGGTAAAAAAGATAAGTAACAATTCTGGGAGTAACCATGAATACACCGTCAATAATAATCTTGCATCATAGTTTGACTAAGGATAGTGGGACTGTTTCTTGGAGTGCGATAAGAAATTATCATGTACATACTAATGGATGGAAGGATATTGGGTATCATTTTGGAATTGAGAAAGTAACTAACCCAAATGATTCTTATTTAGTCTATGAAATTTTACTTGGAAGATTTGCTGACATGGTTGGTTCCCATGTAGAGGGGCATAATTATGGGTCGTTAGGTATATGTTTCGTTGGTAATTATGATGAAGAAGAGCCAAGTAGTACAATGATAAACAAGGGAGTCGATCTTGTGTCTTGGCTATGTAGATTATATAAGATAAAACCTGAATATATTTTGGGGCATAGAGATTTTAATAGCCATAAATCGTGCCCAGGAAAACTTTTTGATGTTGAAAAGTTTAGGGATTTAGTGAAAAAAAGGGCGGTATAGTTTATTATGCCAAATTTAGACTGCTCCACGTATATTAAAAATTTATTCTCTGTAGAATCAAGCGACTTTTCAATTTCTACTTCTGGGTATGAAATTAAGAACCAAGAGTATTTTTGGGGAATAGCCGCTAAAATAGCTGTGACTTGTTCATATAAGTATTCAGTTTATGATGTGTGGGGGACATCAGTTGATTTTCCAAATTTAAATTCTTTCCTTTCTGATAATAAAATTAATGGGGTAAATTTAGAACTTTACCATTTTGATGACGAGGGGGAGACCGTTTTATTAAGTAAAGAAATGATTATAGGCATAGTAAGATTCGATAAGGAAGACAAAAAAATTGATTGTCGAATTTTCGGTGAAAGTCAGGAGGTTATAAATAATTTTATTTTAACTGTAAAGAACTATTTCCCCTTTGTTAAACAAACTGATGAAACCGATATGTCTTTTTGGATGGCATCTTCTGGTGGGGGAGGATCTTCTATTAGGAAAGGTTTAAAAAGATACAAGTGGGAGGATATGAGTAATAATTATTGGGGAGAGACTTATTCTTCTTTAAATAGACTTATGACTACTGTCCCACCATTAGGAAGTGGAAGAATAGTGTTGTTTCATGGCCCACCAGGGACGGGTAAAACTTATGCTATAAGAGCCTTAATAGATTCTTGGGGTTGGTGTAAATCTTCTTATATTGTAGACCCGGAAAATTTCTTAGATCGCCCTGCGTATATAAAATCAGTGCTTTTTTCTGACAAGTATTTTGACGAAGACGGGGAATGGATAATGTCATCAGAAAAAAGCAGTAAAAGTGATGATAAGGTTAGACTAATAATCATGGAAGACGTAGATGAATATCTATCAACCGACGCAAAATTACAGGCTGGTCAGAAATTATCTAGATTATTAAATATGAGTGATGGGTTTATTGGAGAAGGAAGTAATTGTATACTTTTATTAACTACTAATGTTACTTTGGAAGTTATTAACACCGCCGTGTCCAGGCCCGGTAGATGCTTGTCTATTGTAAAATTTAACCCCGCCACAAAAAAAGAGGGGGAAGAATGGTTGACAAAGCACGGGTGTTCTGCTAAGATAGAGGATAGAAAGATACCGATTGCAGAATTGTACTCTATCCTTGATGGAGCGGACGGGGTAAGAAATAGGATGGGATCTGTTGGGTTCTAGTTATTGCAGGGAATGTTTTAAAATAGCGGTCATTACCATAAGGTAAAGGACCATAAGTGAAAATATAGCTGCTATACCTGGTATATTCGAAACTCCATATATTTTTTTATATATTCTTTTCATTTTATTAGTCCTCTTAAACTATAGACTTAAATGACGCACCGTGTTAGGTTTTTTACTATTAATAGTATTAATTCCTATTAGATTATAAGAACTTACGTCATTATGGCAAATAAAAACACAATAGATCGAAGGATGGCTCTTGCTAGGACGGTTTCTAAGAAATCCCTATGCAATGTCCAAATGGGGGCTGTTGTTGTAAGCGGTAAGAGTATTGTTGGGGTTGGGTTTAATAGGGTTAGTAAGACACACCCTATATCTCGTTCTCAGTTTCCAGGTTTACATGCTGAGGTTGATTGTATTATTGGTGTTGATAGGAGGCATTTAGTTGGTGCTACTATGTATGTTTATCGTGAGCATAAGGATGGAAGCTTGGCTATGAGTAAGCCTTGTTTGAGGTGTCAGGATGTTTTAATCGAATCGGGTATAAAAACTGTTTATTATACTACTGACAAGGGGATTCAAAAATTTAGTATTCGTGATTTGAGGAGGTAATATCATGTTTAAGGTTATTGACGAAAAAGGGCAGTCTATTCGGTTTAAGTTTGTTTACCCGGCAATAAAAAGTCACTATAAAAATAAGAGAATTATTTGTGTTATTCAAACTAAAATTGACATTGATTGGTATACGATAGGAATTGGGTGCAGTCAGTGCCACACTGTAGACGAGTATGATAAGGGGCTTGGAAGGAGAGTTGCTCTTGCAAGGGCACTAAAAGCTGCTTCGTTGACAAGAGAAGTTAGAGGTAAAATTTGGGATTCTTACTTTGCCAGCGTTAAGGATAAGTGTAGAAATCAATATTAATATGAAAAAGCTAGTAGATGATAGTAGTTTTTCTGTTGAAATTAGTACAGAAAATGAAGATATTAAAGAAGCTTTAAATTCTAAGTTTTTTAGTCCTTTGATGAGGGCGGCAGCAAACTGGGTGATTTCTTCTATACTGCTTGAAGGAACAGAACCTTTTAGGTGTGCGGTACTATTAGAAAGGGAATTAAAAAGAGGACTAGACGAGGTTAACACAAGTATACTAGAAAAAGTTGGTAACTAATATGTTCAGCTTAACTGATAAAGATTTAAATAAAGTTTTATCTTCTTTTTCGTCTTCTATGATTTTAGATATAATTAGAGAAGCCCCGGTATTTTTATCAGGTGGCTATATTAGGGACGTGCTATGTGGGGTGGAACCAAACGATATAGATTTATTTCTGTTCGATATTTTAGATAGAAGGTATACTATTGATTTAATAGGAAACAAGTTAAAATCTATTTACCTTAAAAAGTTAGAAACTAGGCATACAGTAAACGCTATTAATTTTACTATAAAAGATGAGTATGCCCCAAAAGAGTTTAAGTATATTCAATTAATTACATGTAACGCAGGTAGTCCTATACGTGTTATGGAGACCTTTGATTTTTCCATATGCAAAGCGTCAATATGGTATGACAGTAAAAAGGGTTTTTTAAGTGTTATAGGTGGTAATTTTTACGAGGATATCAAAGAGAGGAGATTAAGAGTAGAGTATTTTGACTTACCGGGTTTGCTGGAAAGAACAATAAAATTCGTAAATCGTGGGTATAGAATCTATGCTGAGGATTTAACCAGTATTATCGAGGTAGCCACTAGAAAAATATTAGTGGACATAGATAATGATGGTCTTCTTAATTTACCAAACAAAGAAGAATTAAAAGCCCTTATTTTTAGTAAATTTTTTTCTACCAAGAGTGTTGATAAGTATGGTAGGTGAATATTATAAGTCGTTTGCTGAGGGGGTTTGCCTTGAATTGCAGGGACTAAAGGAGAAAAATAAAGTCCTTGAGGAAGTTTTATTAGCTGCTGTTGCTTTGTTAGATGCTCGTGGAGATAGAGTTAGTACATCAAGAGCCATGAGCGCATTGAATGCTGCTGTAGTAAAAGCAAAAAGGTCTGAAGTTGATTTATGATAAGTTCTATAATTTTATTGGTTTTGGTTTCTTCTAGTCTTAATAGTACAAAAACTGACGCCTATGGGTATTATAGTATTGACATAATTAGTCAGGGTAAAATTACTCCTTCTAAGACCGGGGATTTTTGTAATGGCATAACAGCTTTGGATGCTTCTTGGATACTACAGTACCTTGTTGGTAAAAGACAGTTTTCGGAAGAACAACTGTTGGCTTGTGACACAAACGGTGACGGAGTATGTTCTTCCGCTGACTCCTCTAAGATTTTACAGTTTTTAACAGGTAAGATTTCTAGGTTTCCTGCTGGGATCTTGTGTAATTCTGATTGGCTATTTGTTCCTACCCCACAACAAGTACATGGGCAAACAATTACAAACCCTAATATAACTAGTGGTGTTTGTGTTATGGGTTCTATAATGTATTCTGACCTTGTATATGATCCTATAAATAATCAAAATTTTAAAGGTATACTTATTGGGGACGTAACTGGAGATTGGACTCCCTGCCAATAAGAGGAGTTTGTATGCCCATATATGAGTATGAGTGTAAGAATTGTGGTGTTTTTGAAATAGAACAAAAGATAACAGACCCCCCTATTTCTAAATGTTCAGTTTGTAAAGGGAGAGTAAATAAAATAATGTCAGTATCCACCTTTATTTTAAAGGGTAGCGGGTGGTTTAAAGATGGGTACTCAAGTAATGCTTCTGATGAGTTACCGAGTATAAAAGGTAAACCTCAAATAAAGGTTACTAAAACAAAGGCTAAATGATGTCTGAAAGCTATGATAATTTTTATTCCCCGGAGGTTTTATTTTCTTCCACTCCACCAACAATGTTTAACGGGATAGTGTGTTCAATATTAGGATGTAACAATATTGTTTACGTTTGTCCAGTTTGTTATAATTTGGATAGGTATTATTTGAAATGTCCTACCCACGGCGGTTGTTGCTGTGATAGAAAGAACTGGGGAAGTAACAAAAAATTACCTTGGTTTGACAATTAGAGGTTATTATGTATTTTTTTACTGCTGACCAACATTACGGTCATAACAATATTATTAGATATTGTAATAGACCTTTTAATACTGTTGAAGAAATGGATGATGAAATTATAAAAAGGCATAATTCGGTAGTTAATAACGATGATACTGTTATTAATGTCGGGGATTTTTGTTGGTGTAAAACTTACAGGGAGGCTAAGGAAAAATATATAAGTAAGTTGAATGGGAACCACTTTTTTTTGGTTGGTGACCATGACTCATGGTTTACTAATGCTGGAGCGGAAAATTGGGGAAAGCCTTCAATATGGAAAAAGAATATGGATGATATTTATGTTGTAGCTTGCCATTATGCTATGAGAGTGTGGCCACGTTCTCATTTTAATAGTATTCAGTTGTATGGGCATACCCACGGTAGGTTGGAGCCAGTGGGAAAACAATGGGATGTAGGGGTTGATAATAATGATTTTTATCCTGTTTCTTTTGATAGCATAAAAGATATTATGTCGAGAAGACCAAATAACCCTAATTTTATACCGGAAGAAAAAAGGTAATTCGCATGAATCTGTTTGAGCGAATGAAGAAGTACGAAAGGTGTGTGGGGAGTTACTGTACTCCTAATATGCCTATTATTATTCGAGTAGACGGAAGAGCTTTCCATACTTTTACTAGAAAGTATGGGTGTGAGAAGCCTTTTGATACTAAGTTGTCTGAAAGTATGGTTTATGCTGCATCAACATTATGCTCAGAAATACAAGGAGCATTCTTTGGGTATGTACAGAGCGATGAGATTTCTATAGTAGCACATGATTTAACTTCTTTTGATACAGAACATTGGTTTGGTGGGAAGGTTCAAAAAATAGCTAGTGTATCTTCTAGTATAGCATCAGTTAGTTTTAATAAGTGTTTTAATACTTATTTAAATTCTAGTATTTTTCCATTGGCTACAGCAACTTTTGACTCTAGGGTATTTTCTATTCCTGAGAACGAAATAGTTAATTATTTTATTTGCCGCCAGCAAGATTGGATAAGAAATTCTTTGCAAATGGTGGCGAGAAGTTATTTTTCTCACAACGAACTTAATGGTATTAAAGGCCCTGGGTTACATGAAAAGCTTTTTTCGGAAAAAGGAGTTAATTGGGCGAATTTACCCACTAAGTGGAAAAACGGAATAGCTGTTATTAAAGAGGGTAATGGTTGGAGGCCAGATTTTGAGACCCCCAAATTTTCGGATAACAAAGAGTACGTACTTAGGAGTTTTTTGCAGGAAAGTGTTGACACGGGTATTTGAACATGCTATTATGTGTGGCACTGGATGAGTAAGTGGAAAGGGAAAACATGAAAAAGATTCTTGAGGCTTATGTTGGTAAGAAGGGTGACCTGGTGCTTCTAATTGAGGCAGGTAAGGAGCACGACTTTAGTGAATTAGATTTTAAAGTTGTTGACAATGCAAATAATAAGTATTTTTGGTCGTACGATGATGGGTTAATTCTGGCTCTTACCGGGAAACCGGTTGGTGAATGTGAGTTTCCCATTTATGTTCTTACTAGGGATGGGGTTGAGTTCGGCCTAGACGTTCCTATTGCCCCGGTTAGAATAATATCAAAAGAGATTGGGGGGCCACTTTTGAGGGTTCTAGTTACTGATAAAAGAAATAAGATATGGGAAAGAGAAGAATTCGAAGAATATTTACTTCCTGCCTATTTAGATAAAGGGATTGCTGAAAAAGTAGTAGAAGAGTTTTTTTGGGGTTCCGTAAGTCTTAAGGCTAATAATAATGGGGCGTTGTCTATTATTAATAAGCTATCGTAGAATATAGATTATACTCTATTTTCATTTCGGGGGTGTGCCTTGGTTGGCATACCCCCTTTTTTTGTTTAAAAATCTAATATTATTGAGTTTTTTAGTCTGAAGTTCAGATAAGTATAGCTGGGTGCTAGGTGATTATTTAGTTTGATGTCCTCCTTTAGTTGTTTGAGTTTGTTGCACCCACACAATCATTTAGTACCCAGCTAGATAAAATTAGGAGTCGGTATGCCATACATTTTTGATGCTGATGATTTAATAGAGGTAGCAATAGCGGGTGGTTCTGTAACTAAATTTATTGAAAAAACACCTATTGATAATAAAAAAACACCAAAAAATATTGATCCAGATGGGCCTAGTGAGTCAATGGATTTTCAACAAGCTGCGGTTGAAATAGGAAAGGCTATACCAAAAATTCTTCTTGCTATGAAGTCTGTTTCAAGCATGGAGGAAAAGAGAGTGTTTGTTGGGATGCTTGAGAGGGCTGTAGACGCTCAGATGTACCTATCCGCTTATTCCTCAAATGCGAGCCAATATAGCCTAAAAAAGGCTGGGGTGGCTGTAGAGAGGTTTAATGAAGTAGTAAAGGAAGCTAGAAAGCTCTCTGATTCTCTCTCTTTCCCTGTTGTTGGCCATTTTCCTTCTAAGTAATTTATAATTATTTAAATTTATTAAGTTTTATGAAGATTCGTAACACTGAAATAAATGAAGTTATTGCAGTGAGAATTATTGATCGAGTCTTAGATGGTGATGATTTAAGTACTGCTATAGATTCAGTTATGACTCCTATAAGTAGGGTAGAAATTTCATTAGAAGACTTACTAGGTAAGGATGACATAAATGTTTTATGATGATATAAAAAGAATTGTAGATAATTTAATAGAAGGGTATGATTTAGTTTTTTTACTTGATGAAGAAGTAGAATATCAAGAGAAGGATGGGAAATTTGGCCTTCAAACAGGTAATAGGCTAACTTTTTTTAGGCATGGTGGAAACCCTTTTAGGTATAATCAAGCTAAAGCAAAAGGCCCAGAGGAAGAAGAAAAGTATAGACAAAATCATATCCATAGTTTTGATAGTTTTCTTAAACATCATGGTGTTGTTAAAGATAATATTATTAAAACACCTACTTTTGACACCCATAGACTTTTATATACCGGGCTTGAAAAATTTCATTTAGACCCAGAAGCTGAACATAGTTTAACCCATCAAGAAGTTAAGGCTTTAGTTAAGCATACTACTTTTTTAAGGCACGAAATAGCCCAAAAGTTTAGCCCTGCATTTTTTGAGAAGCATAATATTGATCGTAACGAGGTTAAAGAACATCCTTATAAGAATACAGCTAGAAGTATTTATGTGACTACCCCACTTGACAGGAAAAGTGGTGGAGTTAATACAGAAGATGGGGTTGGACTATCCTTACCAGTTATGGGACGAAACCAACGTGGTGGATTTGAACTACACCAGGTTAGAGCTAAAAGAGTTGGTATAGACGCTAAGACAGGTGGTGCTAAGTTTAGAAGTAAGTATCTTCGTGACCCGGTTGTTAGAAGGGAAAAGGTTAGGAAACATTAATGTTTGATTGGCCTAGTCAGGTAATCCTAAATGAAGAGGATATCGTATTTGACCATGAAGACTCTCATGGTGTGATAATAGACCCTCTTTTATACCAGCGCGATCCACAAGCAGCTAAAGAAAGAGAAATAAGGCCAAGAGAATATGGAATTATTCAAATACAAATGGATAATTTATATTCTTATTCAATATGGATATATCCTAATATTATGCATGAGTTTGAGGATTATGAGCTTTTTCGTAGGTGCCTATTAAAATATGTTAAAGATGAAGAATTAGTCGAGAGAGCAGCAACTTGTGTAGCTAATTTTAAATTAGTAAATATAGATTTAAAAGAAAAAGTAGCCTATGCAGTTCTTGGTTACGGTAGAATTGCATAGATAAATAGGGTTGTAAATGCCAAACGAAGACTATGCCGAACAGTTATTAAGGAACATGGCTATCGGTAATGCCCTTGTTGAGAGGCTAATTGGAGAAGTTAGAGACTCCTCAACTATACTTGGTGAGCTTGAACGTAATGTTGGCGTTCTTCAACATGATGTTTCAGGTCTACGTAAAGATATAGATGACCTAGTTAGGATAGTTAGAGGAGAAGGCAACGGAACTTCTGGGTTAACGGGTAGAACGGTGACCTTAGAACATATTTCTGATGACCTTAGAAATGGGATAGAAAGTATTAGAGAAAACTGTAAAGTTCACTTAAAGGATTTAACTAATCAGAGAATTGAAGAAGCTAGACTTGAAAAAACAGAGAAACACCAAGAGAAATTAGAAGGAATTCGTGGTAAGTGGGTAGTGATGGCTGCCTTGTGTGGCACTTCTTCGGTAATCGGAGTTATTGCTGCTATAGTTTTAACTAAACTATTTCATTTATTTGTTTTTAAGTAATATATGTTTGATTTAGACGCTATAATAGAATCTGTTTTAAACGGGGAATCAGTAGAATCAGTAATAGATAGGACCATTAGAGTAGAAGACAAAAGACCCCCACACTATTATGTACATTTAGGTGTTAACCCCTGTTTTCGTGGTGTTGGGTATAAGATGTGGGTATTAGAGAAGAGAGAACTTGAAGAGATATTAAAAAGGGATTTTTGGAATAAAGAGGTTATTTGGAATAAACAAGAAGATAGTTCAATTAAATTAATTAAAGAGGAATACCCTAAATCTATTAAGCATTTATTAAATACACATAGGGGAATTAAATTACTTAATGAAAACTTTGAACTTTTAAATAGTGGGGAAGTTTATAATTCAGTGAACTTATCAGGAGACCTAAAGACTACTAAATTCCTCGGTGCATGGAGGGGGTTTTCCGAATCTACTTTTGGTAAAATCCCTTTCATTCATATTCATAATGTTTTAGATTCCATAAATAAATTTGACGGTTATAAAATTTTGTTAGAAAGCTTAGATAATTTACACCCAAAAGGAAAAGTATTTATTTCGGTTAATGTAAGGAGATAAGAATGCCCGCACCTAAAAGACCACCGTGCCCACCAACAACCGGTTACTCGTTACCACAAGAACTAGACAAAGATCCTAATGAAAAGTTTGAGGTTGGGGCTAAGGTAAGACGAGTTCCAATGGATTTACCCACTATGAGTGGGGGGACGAAGAAGTCTCATGTACCCGCTGGCCATTCTGGTGTAGGGAAGGTAGTTGGATTTTATGGTGGTAAGGATCATCCTCCGACAGTAATAGTTAATTGGGGGAATGGTGGCAGAGATCTAAGGAGTGTGCATACTCATAAGGAATTAGAACCAGTTAAGGAAAGCCTAAATAGTACGGGATATGCTGTTGATAGACTAATAGAAGGAGACTCTATTGAAGATATCATGAATGAAATATTTTCTCCTTCTAATAAACCGAAAAAACTCGGTAGTCAACCCTCGCATTTGAAGGGGACGGGCGATAAAAATAGTGGTCCAATACAACCAAATACAGACACAAGTAGGATGTTCTCTATAACACCTCCTCAAAGTAATATTGGTAAGTAAATATATGAATACTAGCAGTTTAATAGAAAATTTTATTAATGGAGAAGATATAAATTATTTATTAGATTCTATATTAGAAGAGGCAGATTTTAATAATGTTTTAGAATGTACCGCTCATATTTATCTTCCTGATGGGTTACCTGAAGAGGTGTATGAGAAATACTTACATCCAGGAATAGAACCCGGTATAGAAGAGGGCAGAGCTACTCATCCAGCCAGTAAAAAAGAATTACATCAAGTCGGCTCGTTTGGCCTTACTTACGGTCAGGCACATGCTATAACCGGAGGATTGTCTAACCCAGGAAAGATGCCTGGCTATGGTTACTCATTACCGGCGTGGAGATGCCATGTTGGGTCTGTTTTACATAAAATAGCGAAAAATGTCTGCCATAATTGCTATGCCAGGGCAGGAAGATACTTATTTCCTAATACAGCAACTAATACTACTAAGAGAATAGATTCCATAAGTCATCCACATTGGGCTCCTGCAATGGCAACACAAATAGCTTACCATGCTAGGAAGATAAACTATCGTGGGAAAGAAGTAAAACCACACGTATTATTTAGGTGGCATGATTCTGGTGACTTACAATCCCCTGAACACTTAGAAAAGATAGCTGAGGTAGCTAGAATGACTAAGGACCACGATGTTAAGCACTGGCTACCAACAAAGGAATATAAACATCTTGATAAATGGCTTGAGGCTGGAAAAAGGTTAGGTAAGAAGGATCATGAGTTAGTACCTGAAAATATGGTTATAAGGGTTTCCCACCCTTCCGTGGATGAAAGGGCCACATCTTTATACAAAAAATATTCTCATATACCTGGGATATCTTTTGCTAGTGTTACGGATGATGAGCATTTCTCCGGTCATACTTGCCCAGCGGGTAAACAGGATGGTATGTGTATACCAAAAGACGGTAGTCCTGGATGTATAAAGTGTTGGGATCGTAATACAAAAGATATAAATTACCCAAAGAGAAAAACACCTTTTACTAAAAAAGAGGGCGAGCCGAAATATAAGGATAAGGGTTGGTTAAATATGATTCAGGATCGAGCTAATAAGTGGTCGCAAAAGTTTAAGAGTCAATATAATGTAGGAGAATACGATCCTAATAAAGTAGCAAAAACATCTGATCATCACGACAAAATGATTAAAATGCTAGGAAAAATGGGTGGGGAGAAATACCAAAATCCTGGTGAATTAATAAAGATAGGTGGTCTTAAATAATTGACTATAAACAAAATTTTAAAAATTTCTCCTTAAACACAGTCATATAGTATGTGACCAACAATATCTTATGGCCAAGACTACTAAAGAGGAAAGATATGAGAAATAAAGATGTAACTTTTGAAGAGTTGGTTGAAGCTACAGAGAATGGGCTTCATCCTATGGAAATTATTGAGGCTCAGTTAGGCCAAGATAGAAAAGATGACTTTACGGATGAAAATGTAAAAGTTCGTGAATTCGCTCGAATCGCTGGCCAATGTGCCGGTGCTGTGCCTAATATAGGTCCTAATTGGATTGATGTTATTGCGACCAGTTTGAGAAAGGCTAATAAAGAAGGTATGAGTGAGCTTATTCAAATGGCGCAAAGAAACAGAGACCAATATGATAGTACGTCTAAGATTGATGCTGGTGGATCTTACGAGTTATGGAGTAGCATTTTACGGGGATTACTAGCTGTAAGAACAGATCAGGTCCCCCCAGGTCCAGCATCTATGATAGACAAACCAAACCTGGCGTAAGGTGGCGATTTACCCTGACACCACTGCTTTTGAGCACCCCTTAGTTTCTCTTTATGGAGTAAATGAATTGTCATCTATAAAAGATAAAATTGCAGATGCTATTTATAGTATTGAGGGTGCTTTGGCTATATCTACCAATTCAGAAGATGGTAATATAGTAAATTTAAAAAATCAAATAATAACAATTAGAAATAGTTTAATAACTTTGCATAGTTCATTAATGCATAGGTTTTAGTTTAAATTGATGGAGGTTAAGATATAATGCAATCAAGTGGACGAAGACAATTATCCGCTCCAAAATGTAGTGCTTTCACTGGGGTAGCCTTAAATGGTATCACAACTTCGGCTTTAACGTATAATCACGGGGACTCTTTTATTTCTAGTTCTGGTGGGGTTTCTGCTGGAGCGACTTCAATAGTAGTAGCTGATAACACTCTTGTTGGTGATGTGAACCCGTTTGCTGCCGCAGACACTATCTACGTTGGATATGGAACGGCTTTACAAGAGGAGCTAACTATTAGTTCTATTAGTTCTTCTGCTACCACTATTTATGTTGTTGGTAATGTAGTAAACGATCATGCTAATGGTGAGAGAGTTGTAGTTAAAATTGATGAAGCTCCTTATAGACCGGGTAGTGTTAGTTTGATCAGTGGTGGTTCTACGGTTGTGGCTACCGATGATGGAGCCGGAACTTTGGCAACATCAGGTAACGTAGCTGCTTTTTCTACTGGCACAGTTGATTATAATACGGGTACGGTTACTGCTACTTTTACGACCAGTGCAAGTTTGACCCTTACTATCAATGGTGACACGCTTGTTGATACTGCAACTGCTGACGCTGTTGATGGTAGTGGTTTCCAAAGAAACTTTGAGGTCCTTGGCCTAATGACCCGAGATGCCCCAGAGTTTGTGGTTCTAACCAATCTTGGTGATACTGAAGCTGGTGTTTTGGTAGAAGTCTCTAAGGATAAGGGTAGGCACTTTGAGTCTGCCCCCGGTGTAGCTTCTGCTGTTCTACCCCCGTTTGCTCGTAAAATGCTGGCAATGCCTTCCGGTTCAGGAAAGAGCGCTGTCAGAATTCGTTGTGGTGCCGAGTCAACCGGAGCTTCTAGCATTGTCGATGTAGACACCATTTATGATATCAGTAACAACGGACAGTAATCTTGAGGTAGTTTAGGGTAAATAATGCCCATTCAAAAGGACCCCCATCAATCTAACGATACGCAGCCTCAAGCACCTTTGGTTTGCCCCAGGTGTGGGGCTGCGTTAAGTCCTGCTGATGGAAAAACTTTTGATTACCCAAAATGTCCTAAATGTGGAGAAGTTATGACTAATAATGATAACCAAACTGCCACAGGAACACCTGCAAACATAGATACTAAGAATTTAGTTGCTGGTGAGTCAATCACATGCCCTTATTGTGATGCAGTTAACGAGGGTTCTCAAGATAATTGTTTTCGTTGCGGCGAATCATTCAACGAAGGTATGAGTAATGATGAGATGAAGGCCAAACCCGAACAACCCGAGCCGGTGGAACCCGGTGGGCCTATGCCTGAATATGATCACCCCTTATGCCAGATGTGCGGTGGAATGATTGGACAAAATGAGGAAAACGAAACTATCCATTGCTTCGATTGTGGGTTTCACACCGTTTGTGAGGAAGACATAGTTGAAGGATCTACAATGAATATTGAGGATCTACAAGACGCTGCATTTTTTATCACCCATGCTTCTAGTGTGGATGAAGAGGGTATAAAGTCTCTAGCTAATTATTTGGTTTGGGGACAGTTTGACGAGGCAGAAAATTCTGTTGAAGACCTGGCAAGTAACCCTCCAAAGTGGCTATCAGAACAGTACCATGAAATGTGGGGTGCTGTTGTAAATCACTTTGGCTGTGAAACGAATAATTCAGCTATTCAACGGTTGCTTGGTGTCGCCTGTGACCTTTAAGGAGTAATACAATGCCCGGAGCATTAAAAAAGAATCAAATTCCTAAACAAGGGAATTCAGGTTCTTTATGGAATAGTTCAAGTTTTAAAGCGAGACTAGACTCAAACGGGGTTGCATCCCCTATCTCTGCCTCAAACCCACTAAAATCTGGTGATATCGTAGATACTACGATTGGTCTAGGTCAAGTTGTAGCTGTTAGTGGTTCTAGAGCATCAATAGTCCTTTTATTTGGTAATGGCCCATCAAAAGATGACCCAATGAGACTTGATGTTCAATGTAGTGGTGTTGAAGCTCTATAAATGAGTCTATTATGGATAATTTAATATTAACTGAAGATTTTAGTGGGTTCATCCCTAATATTTTAGAGTCTGGGCCTAATAAGCCTTTAAAAATGGAAGGTATTGTTGGGCTTGGAAATTACGTAAACGAAAATAACAGGTACTATAGTGAGTCTGTATTACGTAATGCGTTGGAAAGCCCGAAGCTAAAAACTATGCTTAAAGAGGGAAGGTGTCTTGGGGAACTTGGGCATCCTAAACCTGAAGTAGGCCCTCAGTTAGAAAGAGCCAGTCACAAGTGGTTAAACTTTGTTCTTGATACTAAAGAGGATAAACGTTGCCCAGTATGTGAGTCTGGTCATGGCCCGCATGTGCATTTAAGAGGGACCGAGGTAGTTTTAAGCACCCCTTATGGCAATGTTTTAAAATCATTAGTAAATGATGGGGTAAAGGTAGAAGCCAGTAGCCGTGGTAGTGGTAAATGTACAGAATCAACTATGAATGGAAGATTAGTAAACGTAGTTGAAGATGGATATAGTTTTGACTCAGTTGACCACGTTTTATATGCTAGTGCTACCGGGGCTCATACTCTTCCAGTTTCGTCAATTAATGGCGGTTCCACAATGAACGCTGGGATGGATGACGTTATAATTTCTGCTGTTGGTAACCTACTTTCTGAAAATTGTTCAGTTAATGAGTTACAGGGATATAAAAATGTAGTTTCAGATATGTTAGAAACTTATAAAGGTAGTACTAAATTTGTTTCTAATGCTAGTAGTTTAATTGAATCAATAGATGTTCGTATTTCCAATTATGGGAATACCTCTGTTCAGGTGCCCAAAAATTACGGTTCCTGGGTTAAAGATAAATTGGAGGTAAATAGAATGAGCGAGACTAAGGAGCACGATATCCAATCCCTAGCTAGGGAGTTGGCTGCTTCAGAGGTTCAACGTGTTCGTGATGAATATGAAAGAAGAATTGCTGAAGCCGTTTCTACTATTGACGGCTTACAGGATGAACTAGAAGCTGTAAATAATAGATATGCTAGAGCCGAAAGTATTGGTAAAGAACTATTATCTCAGGTGAAAGAGCTTCAGATTAAGAACGAAGCCTACAAAGATCACATTGAGCAAGAATTAAGTGAAGAAGAAGACGAAGAAGGGCATACTCTTTCTGAAAAGTTTGAAGTATCAAAAAAGATAATTGATGAGCTAGTTGGTAGAGTTCAAAGACTAATGGTTTATGAAAATAGATCCAATGCCGCTGAGAAGCTATTGGGTGAAACCATTGCTAGAATTCGACGTGACCGATTAGTATCTCATGTTGATAATATGCTAGCTAATTCGGGTCTTCCTGAAAGTGTTAGAGGAAAGATCAAGCCAATTATATTAGAAGCAACAACCGCTAAGGAAGCTAATGAAAAGTTTGCTACTGTTTATAGTGTTCTTAGCGAGGGACTAACAAAAGAAGCGCCAGTTGGTAAAGGTAAGGTATTGACGAATGGAGCCCTCCCGAAACCAGAATCGGTAACCGAACAAACCCTATCTGAAAAACCAATTGAAGGTCCAGATGAAAATGATGAACTGGATGAGGCCACTTATCAAACAAAGTTTGCTGAGGGGCTTATGAATAGGTTACTAAACGGATAACTTAAAATCATAGGAGGTTTATTTAAATTATGATTTCAGGTAATTCACTTCAAGAAGAAATGACAGGGCTCCAAGATAACTTTTTAAGTGTTGGAAAAGTCCTATCAGAAAGCAAATGGAGTAATATATGTAATGTTGGCTCCATGGATAATGTTTCTAAGTATGGCTTAGCTGTCATGCTTGAAAACCTATCTCGTTATATGAATAACATGGATGAAGCTACTAGAGCGGTTAATATCGGCGATTTCCAAAAATACGCATTCCCGCTTGTAAGGGCAATCTTTCCTGAATTGATTGCTAACTCTTTAGTTTCGGTTCAGCCTATGTTAGGACCGGCAAGTTTGGTTTTCTACATGGATTTCGTGTTTGCAACGAATAAGGGATCAGTTCGTCGTGGTGATACCATGATGTCTTCAGTAACCCGTGGTCCAAATCAACTTTCTTATACTTCTCCCCAAGTTGATTCGGAACCTTTGGTAACTGGTGATGGTTCTACTGTTAGTTGGACAAACCAATCTCTATTATTTACTCCAATCGTTCCCGGTTCTTTAAGTATTACTGATGGAGTTCAAACTCTTACTGATGATGGTCAAGGAAATTTAGTTGGCAATACTGGTTCAGGAACCAATACTATTAACTATTCTACCGGCGCATTAAATTTCAGTTTTTCCGGTGCTCCTGATAGTGGTAGTGTAGTTGCTGGAACTTGGACATATGATATGGAAGCCAACCCATTGGTACCAGAGGTTGACTTACAGCTTAACTCGTCTCCGGTTATCGCTAGACCCCGTAAACTTCGGGCAAAGTGGTCGCTTGAGGCTGCCTACAACATGCGTTCATTGCATGGTTTAGAAGCAGAGGTTGAGTTGACGTCAGTAATTGGTTCTGAAATTCGTTTTGAAATCGACCGAGAAATCATCAACGATTTACAGAATCATGCGGCTGCTGGGTCTGTGTTCTGGAATAAGGACCTACCACAAGGGGTGTCTTTGGCAGAACAAAAGCTTTCAATGGTTGACTGCCTACAAACTGGTTGTAACGTAATTCACCAGAAGACCGGTCGTGCAACAGGTACGTGGCTTCTTTGTGGTGAGAGTGTAGCAACCATTGTTGAGACCCTCCCTGGTTTTATTGCTACCCCAGGTCTACCTAATGGTATGGTAAAGGGAGCTTACAGAGCGGGTAATTTAAATGGAAAGTGGGAAATTTTTAAGGACCCCTTTTACACTAATAATTACTTCTTAATGGGATTCAAGGGACAAAGATTCCTTGAGGCTGGTTATATTTATGCCCCGTATATTCCTCTTTACTCAACTCCAACCATCGTTCTGGACGATTTCGTTGCTCGTAAGGGTCTAGCGACTCAGTATGGCAAGAAAGCCGTCAACCCACTGTTCTACCTAACAGGACAAATGGGAACTGGAGCACAACTTGAGGCGAAGGCTGGTGTTGCTGCTGGTACTATTAGTTCCAGTGGTCAAGCACGTTTGACCCACGGTGATGCTGAGGCTGACCTTGGTTTTAGTACGGGTCGAGGGGTTTTTGGAGTATAATAAAACCTAACAAAAAACTTAAATGGGGTACTATGGTGTTACACTTGGTACCCCATTTTTGCTTTAGGAAATAATAATGGCAAAGAAAAATTTCGAAGATCAAGAAAGCGACAGTAATTTTAATAAAACTAATTATACTATTTTTCATACTCCAGGTGGCCCAGTAAAAGAGGTGGAAGGGGCTAATTTAAAAAAACAATTAGAAAAGGGGTGGAAACCAGGGAAACCTGTACGAAGTCCGTTAAAACTAATAACAAAGGAAGAGATAGAAAATATAGTGGATTTATTAGTTGAGGGTGAAGATATAGATAGTATTTTTGAGTCTGCTTCTGATCATAACTTTAAAAAAGATTTTGGGATATGTGCGTCTAAGGGGTGTAATAAACCGGGTGATTTTACAGCAACCTCAAGAGCTGATGGTGGTTTTATAGGGCATTTTTGTAAGGGGTGTAAAGAGTCTGGTAATTTTGATACTGTTAATACTAGTATTAAACCTATTGATAGAAAAAGTTTGAGATAATTATATAGGATTAAAAATGCCCTTTAAACATCGTTCAATTGGCCATGAAGATGAGGAAAGTAGTTTATTTAAGTGGTTAGCAGGTATAACCGCTACTTTAATAACTGCCTTAGCTATTGGGGCCTTTGGGTTTGCTTGGAATACAAATTCTAAGTTGATTGAGTTACAGCAACAAGAAAAAGCTATAGCAGAACAGAAAGACCAGCATATAAAACATTGGAAGTATGATGCTTTTTTATTGAAACAAATAAATGAATTGAGATTTAAAAATGACTTACCCCCAGTTACAATGGATTGGGGTAGTAGCGAGTAATATTATGAGGACAACAACAAAACCAATATCAATTTTAATAAAATCTTTAATTTCTGGTGACTTAACAACCGACGAAATTTTTGAGGGTAAGAAACAAAAATTTACTACTATAAAAGTTGGGAGTGCTTTGGATGCATTAGGAAGTGTTAGAAAACCTATTCCAAAACCTACTGAAATTTTACGGGCAGAAAAAGGAAAAGGAAGCTATCGAAGGAGACCAAAGCATAGAAGACCATATGAGGGATAGTTAGGAGTAGTAATGTCTGAAGATTTAGATAGAGTTGAATATCCAATTAAAGTTGATGAAGAATATATTTATAAATATGTTAAATATATGCTTGGGTATCCTCATGTTGAAGTTGAAGTTACTGATGTTCAATTAAAAGCATTTCTAGAACATACTCTAAGTTATTATTCAAGATTACTACCAAAAATTAGATGGTATAGTATTACTGCTTATGCTGGTGTTCAAGAGTATTTATTAAATAAAGATACCATCGGGTATGGTATTGTAAAAGTTTTAATACCTAGATTAGATCCTATAGCTCCATTGTTATTATCAAGTGGACCCCGTTTAGATATTTTTGGTTATAAATATTGTTTAACTGATGATACATTAATAAGTTTACTTGATGGTAGAGAGAGATCAATAAGAGAACTGTATGATGAGTACGGTGATAGGGAATTTTGGGTATATTCTTGTGACAAAGATGGAAACGTAAAACCCGGTAGGGCTTGGGGAATACACCAAACCGGTTGTAAAGAGAAGGTAATAAAAGTTACTTTAGATAATGGTAAATTTATTAGATGTACGCCGGGCCATAAGTTTTTAATGAGGGACGGAAGTTATAAGCCAGCCGGGGAGTTGAAGCCTGGTGATAGTTTAATGCCGTTGTATAGGAGAACTAGAAAGGTTGGTAGTTCTAAATCAGAATATGAGCTTTCTAGGGCCGGTGCAGAGGAACAGTTTACTCATAGAGTGGTTTCCGAGAGCACTAATAATGGAAAGTGTTCTTATTGTGGGATTGAGCTGCCCGATAGAAAACATACTATAAGACACCATATAAATTTTAATAATAAAGACAATAGACCTATAAATATTCAATGGGTTACTTATAAGGAACACCGATTCATACATAGTGAGTTTACTAAGTTGTGGAAGAGTGAAGATTTTCGTATTGCTCATTCTGAAAGAGCAAGCGAAAGAATGAGAAAACTTTGGGAGAACGAAGAATTTAGAGACAAGATGGTTGAGAAGGCCAGAAGACGAATGGCTAAGCAGCACAAGGACCCAAAGTTCCGAGAGTTGGTAAATGAGGCAATTAAGGAGAAGTGGAAGGACCCAGAGTATTTAAAAAGACAAGGGGAAATTAGTAGAAAAACAATGAAGAAACTGTGGGATAATACAGAGTTTCGTGAAAAGCAGTCTAAAATTCTAACTGAGCTTTGGAAGGACCCGGAATTTCGGGTTAATAATTGTAGACTAAGTAGTGAAAGAAATAGGAATAAGTGGAAAGACGAAGAATTTCGGGCTGAATTTAGCAAAAGACATAGCTCTTTGATGAAGCAGAAATGGAATGATCCAGAATACCGTAAGAGAGCGGTGGAAGCTGCAACAACTAAAGAAAGTCGTTCAAAGAGAAGTGTAAACACCAGCAAACAAATGAAGGATAAGTGGGCGAATGATACCGAGTTCAGGGATAGAAAAATTGCGGCCAATCGTGATAGATTAAATAAGAATTGGGGTGACCCTGACTATAAAGAGGGAATGCGAATAGTTAGTAAAAAAGCAATGCATAAGCGGTGGGGACATACTGAGGACTTTGACTCGTGTGAAAGGTGTGCTAATAACCATAAAGTTATTAGTATTGAAGATGCTGGGTATGAGGATGTTTGGGATTTTTCTGTAGACAAGTACCACAATTTCGCTTTAAATTCAGGTATTTACGTGTCGAACTCGTATCCGTATCGTGACATTTGTATATCAGGTGATACTGAGATACTTATGGTTGATAATACGAAAATTAGTTTATCTACTTTATACAATTCTATAGGTGGTAAGTCATTTAGTGTATTTTCTTATGATATAGTTGATAAAAAAGTTATTATTGGTAACGGTCATTCATTGAGGGAGACACATAAAGATGCGAGTATAATTCAGATAAATCTATCAAATGGGAGATTTTTTAAATGCACCCCTGATCATAAATTACTTACGAATGGATTGAGTTACAAAGAGGCTTGTAAAATAAATAATGGTGAAGTTTTAGTTGGCGGGCTAACTGTAACTAGTGTTATAGATGCGGGTATTAGTAATGTTTATGATTTAACGGTAGATAAATACCATAACTTCAAGTTAGCCTGTGGGGTATTTGTTAAAAATTGTGAACTCTGGACCGACTATATGTATTTCCAAGAAGCACAGCGTATACTTAGCTCACAGTTCGATTATGAAGTCTTAAATAACTCTTTACATATTCACCCAAAACCTGACGAATCTTTCCCATTGACTTACGCAAGTGCTTTCCCAAGGGGTATTGACTCAGTTCCTTATGATGATGTCGATTGGATTAAGAGGCACGTATTAGCTCAAACTAAGATAGCTGTAGGTCACGCGAGACGTAAGTTTCAAGTACCAGGTGCGCAAACCTCTCAGCCCCTTGATGGTCGTGAGATGGTAAATGATGGTAATGTTGAGCTTCAAAATTTAGAAGAGGACTTATTAAGAAGAACTCCTCCATTCCCATTTTATAGGGATTTATAAAATTATGTTGAAAAACACTAATACTAATGAAATAGAACCTTTGGATGGTTTAATTCCTTCACGTAAATTTAATTGGTCAATAAAAAATGTACCTGATCACATAAATTTATGTCTTCATTCTTTATACTCAAAAGATAATAGTGACATAGTATTAGTATTTCGTACCTTTGTAGATTTACCTATGTCGTCTTTATACTTTCAAAATAGAGTGGAAAGGAATATAGGTATATTATTATTCTCAGGTTTAAAAGACTCAAAAGTAGTTAATGAGATAACAATATATTATAAAGATTGTAATATTATGCCTTTTGATTTAGATATGAGTCTTCCTGATCAGATGTTGGAAAAAGTTATATTTACTGGGGCTAAGTTTACTAGTACTGTAAGAGAACTATTAGAAGATGAATATTAACACAACTTTTTTAAACCTTATTGAAGAACTCTCAGATGATGAAGCTCATAATATATTTAATAAACATGGGGTAAATTCTCGTGGTAAAAGCCCGGAGGAGTTAAGTAAAAGTTATAGATCTTTGGTATTTAAAATTCATCCTGATCGTGGTGGATCATTAAAAGATACAAAAGATGTAAATGCTGCTTGGGACAGATTGAAAAAGGGCAGTTCTAGTGGTGGGAGCGAAAGAAAGAGTTATCCAAGTGAACACCATAGACCTAGAGGATCTGTATCAACTCCTGAATGGGCATGGGCTGGGTATTCAGGTGGGCTTCCTCCTAGTTCTCATATTTATAATAATGATTATCGAGACCTAAATTTTATCAAGAAAAGAATGTGGGAACTCTCAGGTAAGTCCAAAGAAGAACACACAGTACACCAGTTTGATGGTAATTATTTTCGTAACACATTTACTGCTTATGGTAATAGTAATATACATCACCATATGGCTAAGGCAATGTTAAAGTGGGGGGCTCACGGTAATCCGTATAATACCAAGGCTATATTTGTCTCTAAAAAATCTGACCCTAAAAAACTTCATCTTGTTTGGGCTAACGGTAAACATGTTGAACCGGGGGTGCATATAGAGCATAACTCTTTTAATAATAATCCATCAAATGATCAAGAATTCACAAAAAATCTATCTTCTTGGATTGATTCTAAAGTACCAAAAAACTAATATTAAAATTTAATGGATATTAACACAACTTTTTTATCATTACTTGAGGGGAGAATTCAATTTGACATTCATCCTGTAGACAGGAAAAAATTACTAAAAACCTTCAAACCAAAATATAAAGATGTATTTGCTGACCATATTACTCATGAAATATCCGCTAGTGAGGGGGATAAAAGACCTAAGGTAAAGGGAGCACGTATAATAGGCCACGTTGATAATGGGGAGGATCTTGAAGCCTTGGTCGCTAAAGTTGGTAGTAACTTAAAAAGACCTGATCGTGGTCAATATCATGTTACTTTGAGTTTAGATAAAGATAAAGGAAGAAATCCAGTTGATTCAAATGACATTATTTCAGACCTTGGGTACAAAAAGTTAAGGAAGTCAATTCCTATAAGAGTTAATACAAGATATATAGACTAACGATAAAATGCCTACTCCTCCTTTAATAGAAGAAACTGATCAAACCGGTATCGCTACTGTCCCTTTTGGTGGTGGTAGGAGAGACCTTGAGTTTATCATAAGAACCAATTATGAACAGTTTATAAAATTATTCCCAAGGGTCTCTTTATACAAACTTGATCGTGAAGTATCTAGACCTGACCCTTTATATAGAGAGAAGGTTCATAAGACTTATAGTGATATCCCAATTCCTGTTAATGCCTTCTTTGTTTTTCATCCTCCTGATAAGCTGCTAAAAAATTTCGGGATCGAGGTAGAACACGACGCCTTGGTGGTTTTAAATGACCGGCAGTTGAATTTACTGGATGCAAAAATCGTCAAAGGAGACCTGATAGAATACTTGGGAATAAATTATGAGACCCTGGTGGTTAAACTTGTTGATTATTTTTTAAACACACAGGTACCATTAAATTCCCTAGCAGTCGTTAGACAGTTAGCAGCAAGGTAATATAAATTATGGAAAATATAAGTAAATCTTTAATAAAAGAGGCAGTTGATAAATTGATAGATGGTAACTCTTTCAGTGAAATATTGGATACGGTATATAAAAAAGACCACCTTTCGGAAGCTAAACCACTTCATGTTGCTGGTGGGATGGTAAGGGGGCCAGACGGGGAACACCATGGCAGTGCCTACATTATTTATAAACCCGGTGCCACACCAAAACATCCTGCTGATCCATATATGGGTACTAACGATAGAGAAGAGGCTAAGAAGATAGCCCGTACAGTTAAGGGGCATGTTGCACAAACCTCTACTGGGTTTACTTGGCATCCAGAAGGGAGCCCAGAACATCAAGGGGGAAGGTGGAAAAGCTTTGCAAGTCGAACAGGTGGTTCTGGTAGGGCTCCAATTGTTGGATTAACGGTGGATAGGTAATATGACTAATATTGATGAATTAATAAATTCTATCTTGGATGATGAAGAACTCGTTAATGAGGCTGTTAATAAATTAGTGACTCTTGCTAGAAGTCAAAAGGCTGGATGTTGTGGAAAGTGTAAACCTGGGGAAATATGCTCTTGTGACCCTGTGCATGGTGGCAGTTGGTGTTCTGAACATGACCAGGATATTCCACCGGAATCCCAAAAAGTAGGACGTACCAGGAAGTAAAGTTATGAATATAAATACTACGTACGAAGAACTTTTAGAGAGCCTGTTTACTAAAGGTCAATTGGTTTTGTATCCTAAGACATTCTGGGATGTTGATAAATTCTCTACCAAACTGGCTCCGGGTAGGATTTCAGATATTGGCTGGGATAAGAAAAATAAGGAAGAGATTAGAGTTCTTAGAGGAATGAAAGGAGAAGGAAATCCTTCCTCATTTATGAGTGGTCATTATATTATACCAACTACTAAAAGAAAGGCCAGAGCTGCATTATCTGGCAGTAATAGAGGAGTATAGAAATGGTTAAGATTACTTTATCCGTACCTTCACAGTGTGGGTGCGTACCAGGATTGCTAGAAGAAATCACTTCTGCTTGTATAGATGAAACTGTATTTCCCTCATTACAGGAAGATATTTGGGTTGGGGTGATTATTGGTGGTGCTATGTTAGCAAATCCAGAAGTCATTGAAAAGTTACCAAAAATGGATGACGGGATAACACCTAAAGTAACCCCGGATACTATAAAAATTGGTGTTTTCAGAGGTTAAGTTGGGCTACCCATATATACAAGAAAGAGATGGTTTTATGGTCATCGTCAAAGGGTTGAAGATGACTGGTAATCTTAATACTGATGGATTTGATTATCACTATTTGTACCCAGAAGACGAAGATAAAAAAACTAGAAAGAAAACACCAAGGATTCACCCCTTGCCTTATCATCAATCTTCTTAATGTGCCTAATTAGACCAATTGACCCAGAGATTATTTACATAACTTTATGGGCTATAGGTTATGGCTTAGTTATCATAGCCGCAATATACTTGATAAAACAGAATATTTAGCTTTATTAGGTATTATATGTCTTTATGTATTAATGATTATTGGGAAGTCAGAAAGTATATGCAACCCGGTGATGTTATTGCTTTTGGGGGTAATGACACTATATCAAACGTAGTAAAGTTAGCCACACGTTCATCTGTTTCTCATGTAGGTACAATTCTTCAATCAAAAGTAATTTTAGAAGAAGCCATTCAGGATGGTTTTTTAAATCACATAATTGAATCTACTTCTTTGAATGGATTCAATGGTGTTGTCGTCAATAGAATGAGTGACCGATTGTCTGATTATGACGGAAACGTTTGGTGGCTTCCTTTGAGAAATGAGGCTAGAGAACGATTTTGCGGGAAGTCGTTTTTTGATTTTCTTTTGAAACAAGAAAGAAAACCTTACGATTTTTACCAAGCGTTTGAAGCTGGGGTGGGGTCGATTAGTCTAAGTGTATTGAGGAAGATTTTTGGGGAGAAGGAAAATTTCTCAAAATTTTTTTGCTCTGAGTTGGTTGTAGCTGCTTTTGAAATAGCTGGGTTACTATCGGACGTAAATGCTTCCGAGGTCACCCCAATAGACCTGTGTATGTTCAGTATTTATCAAGATAATTATTATCAAATAAAAGGTAATAAAGAAACACAAATAAAAGGTTTCAATACTTTGAATCCTTCCTCATGGGGGATTGATTGAGGTTTTAGAATTTTCCTAAATACAAAAATAACATAGGAAAATTTTTAAGATTGGCTGTTTGGTTAAAGGAGGATGTATGAAGATTGAGAATGTGAAGGATTTTCGGGAGAAGGTGTTGTATCCGTGTGTACGAGTATCTACTGGAAAAGCCGGTGGGTCCGGTCAAGTGATACATGCCTCAGACAACGGGACCTTTGTACTTACTTGCCATCACGTTGTAGAGGGTGCTATTAACGTCAAGAAGGAGTGGTCTCAATTATTGCAAAGGGAAGTTCAAAAAGATGTAATGTCTCCGGTGAACGTAGAATTCTTTGTGTATAAATACGAAGATAGGGCGATTGGTTCTACAAAAGTTCAAGCTGAGATAGTTTGTTACGATAAGAATGAAGATATTGCTCTATTACGACTTGATGCTGACCCCAGGACCGATAAGTGGGTTGCTAGTATGATGCCTTGCGAAGGATTAGATGACCCGGAAGTTTCAAAGAAGGTGGATTATACAGCCCCAGTAATAACTATTGGTGCCGCTTTGGGTAGTGATCCACTAATGACTACAGGAAACTTAAGTGGTTTTGGAATTTTAATTGATAATAGAGAGTATTGGTTAGCAACTTCCGCAGCGGTTTATGGGAATTGTTTGGCCCAGGATACATTAGTTTCTATGTCTAATGGTACAATAAAGAAAATAAAAGATGTACAAGCTGGAGATTATGTACTTGGGTACGGGGAACTAAACAGTGGAATGTCCAGGGAAGTTAAGGTTGAGGAAGTTATTAAATCTGGAAGAAAGAAGATTCTTAAAATCAAAACTAGGAATAGGACCATTAGGCTGTCTAAAGATCACCCGGTAGTAAAAATTAGTAAGGTTTATGATTGGTCCGGTAAGATAAGAAATATTCCTCAGTGGGTTGAAGCTGGGGATTTAACTGAAGGCGAATGTATATTTGTTATGTCTAGCCATATTCCTTATGAGAGGCAAACTCAAGGATTTAACTTCGCTAAGGAAATTGGCCAAGATGAAGACCCTACTAGACTTATGGAATTCTTAGGATTTTTTGTCGGTGATGGGTATAAGAGATATAGAAAAAGTGAAGGTGGAGAAGTTCAACTATATACTTTCAATGAAACCCTAGGGAAAAAGTATAAGTCAATAATGGAAGATTTATTTTCTGTTAATGTTAGTGTTGTTGGTAATTATGAAACATTGAGGGTTAGTTCAGTTGCGTTAGTTAAAAAACTTACGGAATGGGGATTTAATGGTTTGTCTAAGACAAAAACAATTCCTGATTGGGTTTTTTCTACTGTTCCAGAAAATCAGATGGCCTTTTTACGCGGGTACTGTGAAGCAGATGGTTATATAAATCCTTCTGGTGCTTGGGTGTTTGAAGCGGCTAATGAGACTTTAATTAATCAATTTCGTATGCTTTGTATGCATTTAGGTATGCAAGTTTGCAATGTTTCTAGTAGGAGTAGAACAACAACGCTTAATGGTAGAGAGTTAAAAACTGATTGCTGGTCTTTTCAAGCGTACCCAAGTTATTCAAGAAGTCCTAATTCCTGTATAGATGGAGAAAAATCTCTTATCCCTGACGATTTGAATTATGTTAAAATTACCAGTGTAGAAGAAGACGGGGAAGATGAAACTTATGATATTAAGCTTGATAAAAGACACGCTTTCTTTGCTGATGGAGTTTTAGTTCATAATTCGGGTGGTGCAACTTTCTTAGCCGACACTTGGGAATTCGTTGGTATGCCAGCTAGAATTGCTGTAACGGGTATTTTTGGTCAGGATGCAATTACCCATATGTGCTACATTGTTCCTATTACTAGAATTTCTCAATTTTTAAAAGATAATTTAATGTTATTCTTTTTTAACAAAGATCTTACCTACAATGAGTGTAAGGATATGATTAAGAGAAAGAGAGAAACCTCTGAGTTGGATATGTTAGCGGCGGCAATGAAGGGAGATACCACAAAAAAGGATTCAGTTGACTACCCAGAAGGTCATCTATAATCCTAGATTAAATATTTGAGAAAAGCCTATATAGTACGCCCATGATTAAATTATACCAATTTATGGTGTAAGCGTACTATATAGGCAAAACTTTTTGTTCGGGGGTTGTATGGTTGTAAATAATAAAAATCTGTGTACTGTTTGTTCAAATGAAGCTGTCGGGTATAATAAAATAGGGATAAATTTTGCTGAATATGAAGTTTGGAGAAAATTTTTTGCTGATTGTAATAAGACTACAAAAATGTGTAAAAAACATTTAAATTCTCTTCATAATGAATATCTTGATTATAAACCTAAACCGACTTTTTATATAAAGATAAGAAGAATTGGTGATGCTAAGTGGGAGTATTTAAATAAATTTAAAGGCTAGAGGATATTATGAAAGCTAATAAATTAGAAGATGCCTATATTGATTCTTCGGTAACTATTTCTTCCACAGATGTTTGTATGAATTACCCGATACCTACTATTTCTTCCACCAACTCTTCCTGGGATGGGCTGTCGTGCTTTTATCCTAAGACTACTGTTTCTCCTTTATATACTTCTAGTGCTAATTATACTTATCATGATTTTTCCTATAAAATAACTTTTTTTACTAGCGACCATAAGATAATTGAAAATGGTAGGGTAGTTCGGCCTTTATACTAATATGAATAGTACTAATATTAAGAGACCAAGAAGAAAACTAAAAACAAAATGGTGCCATCTTGGAGAATTAACTCCTTTGGATGTTGATGTATTAGGCTTAGGCTACGACATTAATTCTGTTATTGAATTAAACTTAGTTAAGGGTGGTAAGGGTCTTTTTAGTCTTGACCCAAAAGGCATAAATAGTGACGGGGGGCGTATTTTAAAAAGAATACGACCTTTATATTAATAATATAATCACGTAAGAAATCTTAAGAGTAGGTAGGGTAAAGTTAAATATTTAGTCTAATTGGAAAGTAGGAATGAGATTGAAAAATTTTTATACTAGAATTAGTTTATTTTTAATATTTATATATATTTTTCCTCAAGTAGGTATTAGTCAGGTTAATACTCCTACCCCGACCCCGTGTCAGGACGGAAACGATAATTACGTACAATTTTTAAGCCATGCTGAGGGAGAACCCGGTGGTACTACATTTATTGATAGTTCTCAGAATGGAACGGAGGTAGGATATTTTGGTAATACAACCACCAGTGAGCTTATTGATAAGTTTGGAAACTCTTCAATATTATTTGTTGGAGATGGTGCTATATTTTTTTCTACATCAGGAAAACCTCAATATCAAATAGGTACTAAAGCATTTACCTATGATTTTTGGGTTTATGTATATGAGTTTTCATCTGATGCTGCTGTTTTTGGTGCTGAAGCAATGAATGACTTCTCTAATATACTACTTTTTGGTATTTTGAACCAGGAACCTAGAGTTATAATAGTTACTGCGCCAAATGGTTCTATTGCTATTACTGGTAATATTGTTATAAACACAGGTGAGTGGACACATATTGCCTTGATTGGAAACGGCGGGGCAGACGGAAACCGTGCAATAAGGCTCTTTGTGAATGGGTCTTTTGATGGGGAAGCACTTATAGACTATGACTATTCTTCTGATGGTGTTTTTTTTGGTGGACTCCCTTATGTAGGGGCATTAATGGGTTTTATTGATGAGATTAGATTTTCGGTTGGTATTGCAAGATGGTGGGATACTTTAGATGTGCCTGAGTGCGAATATAGTGTTCCTACCCCTACTCCAACCTTAACTCCAACCTTAACACCAACCCAGTTTCCGGCAGTTTCCTGTTCTGTTGGTGGGGATGTTGAGTGGGTTTCAGAAGAATATAGTTCTTTAGGACCTGCTTTAATAATAGCTCAGCCTACTGGTACGAAAGCTAATTCTTTAATTAATATACATTCTCTAATAGTAACTTCTGACGCAGCCACAACAGTAGTACTGAAAACCGGAGATAGAACAGCTTTTACTTTGGATTTTGACGCTGCGGGGAGTATCCCTGTTATATTAGACCCAGATTTACCCTTATGTAATACGAAGGGTGGGTTATTTTTTTCACAAACCGGAGCGGCTAATGTGTGGATTGGAGTTGGGTATTCTATAAGTCCTTAAACAGTTTACAAGGTTTTTTATGAGAAAATATATATTTTTTATTATTTGTATTTTAACTCCTAGTTTAGTTTTTGGTGCGGCTTGTACTGAGGATGAACCGGGTGTTTCTATATGTGATAAGTATTTGTCAAGGGATGCCAACGCTACCAATAACCCTAATATACTAATAATGTACCCGAATGTTGGGTTGTCTTCCCCCCCAACTTGTAATTCTGTAACTAATTCCACAGTGTTTGACTCAGACAATACTTCTGGGAGATTCTGGGTTCATTGTAGCTCTACCGTGGAATTTACTGGGACTGATGATACTACTAGGGTAATTATTAAAGGTAATGGTACGCAGACAAGCAATTTACAAGAGTGGCGTAATAGCTCCGATTCGGTAAAGGGAAGTGTTAGTAATAATGGGGCCGCTGTTTTTTCCGGTGTAATAACGGGGGTGGGTTTTACCGAGGCAATTTCAACTAAAACCACAACTTACCAAATAACAACTAGCGACTCTACAATATTAGCAAACGGCACTTTTGATGTAACTTTACCAACGGCAGCGGGTATTCCCGGTAGAGTTTTTACTATAAAAAACATAGGAACCGGAATGATTACTGTAAAAACTACTGGTGGGCAAAATATAGACGGTGAATCGGATATGGTAATAAGTGCTAGGTATAATAGTTTATCTGTTATTAGCGACGGATCGAATTGGTTTATTAAGTAGGAGAAATGATGTCATATTTTAATTCAATTACCCAGAATGTTACAGAGGATGCTATAAATACTAGTATTGATTTAGTAAGTTTAGACCCTGGGGAAATTTTTAACAATAACCAGGCTACTGGAACTAGTACTCTTGGTGTTGCCGGTATTCAAGTAAATTTAATGTGTGATCAGGACTGTGATGTTTATGTTGATCAGTCTATGGATAACTCTAATTGGGACATAACAGACACGTATACGTACGTGACTCACTTAGGCGGGAATTCATGGACAGTACAAGCCACTGCTTCATACGTACGAGTTAGGGTTAAAAACCTTGGAGCGATAGCTACTTCTGTTTTTAGACTACAAACAGCCTTATGCCCTATAGTAGATTCTGTTCCCAGGTCCTTGGATGACGACGGATTTTTAAAAGTTGGAATCTGGTGTACGCACGATGATGAAACTGGCTATGAGGCAAGAATTGATCAATATAATACTATAAAAACAGGGAACGCAATTAGAATAGTAGGACGAACTTTTAATGGAACCACTAAAGATACAAATTTTTGGACTGAGACTGTTACAGGTTCCGGTTCGGTTAGTCAAAGTTCAGGCTCTGTAAATTTAGTTACTGGGGCCACAGCCAATTCAACAGTTAAATATTCGTCAGTAACTGTGGCTAGGTTCGTTCCTGGTTCTAGTAATATTTATAGAGGTAGAGTTAAGTTGAGTCATACGGGAACTGCAAATAATATAAGCAGATGGGGTATGTATGATACAAATGATGGTTTATTTTTTGAGCTTACAGGAACTACTTTTAATATAGTAACTAGATATGGTGGGGTGGACACAAAAATTCCAGTCTCCTCTTGGTCTGAAATAAGACGTTTTTCAATGGATACTAATTTTCATACTTATGAAATTTGGGCTGGTTTACGTGGTGCTCAATTTTTTATAGATAATAATGTTGTTCATTCAGCCACGGTGGATGGGTCTTCGTCATTACTAACAGAAACCCTAAATGTACCTATAAATATAGAAAACAATAATTCTAATGGAAGTGTATCTAATTTAACTCTTACTTCACCGATGCAAATTATTTTAAGACTTGGTGGTTTAACTACCCAACCTAGATTTAGATTCCAATCTGGTACTACTGCTGGAATAGTACTAAAATATGGGCCGGGAAATTTACATAGGATGATATTATCCAGTATAACTAGTGGTAGTACTATCACCCTATATGATAATACTGCTGCTAATGGGACCATGTTGTGGCAGGGAACTATATCGTTTGGCAACCAAGGTGGTCCAGGAATACTACCAATAGATTTTGGTGGTGTGTCTTTTTCAGCCGGACTAACTTTAGTTATTGCTACGCAGAACTCAAATGCTTTAGTAATTTACGAATAAAAAGGGTAATTATTAGTGTTTACATGCATCGTGGAAGTATAATTATTGTTTGTGCAATAATAAGTTTTTTATTATCTTATATATCATATGCACAACAACTTGAATTTGTTGGTGGTGAGTTAATTGGTGGAGAGGTTGGCCCCACATTAGCAGAAACAAAGACCCCTACTATTACTCAAACCCCAACTATAACTTCTACTTTTACCCCTCTTGGCTCACATACACCTACTGTTACTCAGACTGGGACTATTACTGACACACCAACTATTACAAGTACCCCAACTTCTACATTTACAGAGGTTCCAACTTATACTTCAACACCTTTGGATACGGGTACACCAACCGAAACTACTACGGCAACGGCAACGGTTATAGCTACTGGAACTCAAACAGTAACTAGCACTGTTGTATTAACTAATACCCCAACTAAAACACAAACGCCAACAAGGACCTCTATAAGAACCCCTATATGTAGTAATGGAGTTAGGCGCGGATTGTCCTTTACTTCATCAGAAAACCAATTTGTTGATACTGGAAGTTGGAGTGTTACTGGTGATTCTATTTCAATAACTGCTTGGATTTATATCTCTAGTCAGGGGGAGCATGATATAATAGGCCAGTATGGTAATATTAATAGAAATTGGGAATTATATATAACTGAAGATAATTATAGATTTAATATCTTTGATATTAACAATGTAAGGCACGGTGTCGCCAGTTTTGTCGTGCCGGTTGCTGACCAGTGGCATCACATAGCCGTAACCTTAGATGGATCTACTATGACTATGTATATTGATGGAGTAGCAGACGGTATTGAGAGTTCTTGGCCTACAAGTACTAATATGCGTAGTAATAATAAATCAATAACTATTGGTAACATTGCTGGGGCGTCTAAGTGGCTAAACGGAAAATTAGATGACCTACGTATATATTCTCAGGGGTTGACTTCTTTGCAAGTAGCAAATATTTATAATGGTTGTTTAGGACAGTGCGATGATTCAGAAGGATATTTATTAGCGCATTGGAAATTTGATGATTATGCAGATTCGTTAATTGACAGTAGTGGAAATAATCATACAGGAACTTTAGAAGGTAATACTCTACCTATTTGGGGGGACGCTTTTGTTTGTTGTGATTTTACCCCAACACCAACAGCAACCCCAACTGTCACACCAACCCCACCGGCACAGAATTGTTCCTATGAGTATGAAATTTCCTCCGTACCAAAAAATAAAGGTATGATTTATGTGCCAGCGAGTTTTTCCGGTTCTGAGGCAACAAAAATAGTTGATGCTCTTTCTGGAAGAAATATTAATACCAAATTTGGGGTTTCTGGGGTTTACCTTAGTGTTCAGGAGGCAACCACTATAACTTTTATGTCTGGGTCGTCAACCATATTAAAATTTTCCTTTACTAAGGCCGGAAATGAGTACTTAAGTTTTGGAATAGATACTCCTTTGTGTGGTAGTACCGGGGAAATAAATGTACAACAAACCGGGAGTCAAAGTGTAAACATAGGATTATTATATTCTACTATGTAATAAATTTGAGGGTAAGAATGATTAAATTTTTTATATGTGTTTTAGTTGGAATTTTATTATTTGTTAATCCATCTTTTGGTACATGTACTTACCAAACCACGGGTGTTGGATATTCTGTTTCTTGGGAAAATTACGCTATTAGTGGGGACGGAAACTCACATGTTTTAGTCAGTGCTCCTACCGGTAGAAAGGCTGCGTCGAAGATATTAGTATCATCTATTGTAGTGTCTGTAGATGCTAGTTCTACTGTTACTTTTACTACTGGTACTAATACTTTGTTGGTATTGAGTTTTGATGCTGCTGGAACAAAGCCATTGATTTTTGGAAGATTTACTCCTATTTGTAATACTACTGGGGCTTTAAACGTTCAACAGACTTCTGGTAGTGCAGACGTTTTTATTACTGTTGGGTATGAAGTTATCCCATAATTAGTTAATTTAGTCAGATGGGTATTGCTCTAGTAATAATTGGAGTAATTCTATTTATCCTATCTATTTTTATAGATCAAAATTATTCTTAAGTAGTCTTATTTAAGTATATAAGATTTATTCTTTTATTACGTAAATACAACAATTAAAGGAGGATGAATGTTTCCTGAAGTGCCTGTTAACAGTGGGTCGAGTTTTGCTGAGGTTACAAAAAGGAGTGGTATTAAAGAAGTATTTAATATAAAAAAGATAGAGAAAGCAATTTATAGATGTTTGGTGTCTAGTGGGATTAAAAGGGAAATTTCTAAAACTGTTTCTGTAGATTTATCGAAAAGAGCTTCAAATATAGTATTAAATTCTAACGGTCATGCTCCGGTTAATATAGAGAAAATTCAAGATATCGTTGAGCAACAACTAATGGCTGCGGGTCAATTTGATGCAGCAAAACAATATATATTATTTAGGGAAGAAAAAAGAAAGCTCAGAGAAACTAAAGAAGTATCCCAAGAAATTAAAGATCTTGTGAAGAATAATAAAAAATATTTTGAAACNCCTATACAGGAATTTCAATTTTATGATAAGTACGCAAAGTATTTGGAAGATAAAGGAAGAAGAGAAACCTGGGAAGAGTGTGTGGAAAGAGTTATGGGGTTTTTAAGAAGTATCGTTGATAAAAATGTTGAAGAAGGTTCAAGATTGACAGAGAATGAGTGGAACGAATTAATAGATGGAATGCTAAAGTTAGAGGCCCTCCCATCAATGAGAGTAACCCAAATGAGCGGCCCAGCTTTAGATAGATGTAATTTGGGTGGGTACAATTGTTCTTATAGAGTTATAGATTCTATAGAAAGTTTTTCGGAAGCCTTATATTTATTAATGTCTGGGTGTGGAGTAGGATTTTCTGTCGAGTCTGATTATGTATACAGACTACCAAGAATAAAAAAACAGAGAACTACCTTAGATAATAAGAAATACGTGATTCCTGACACTACTGAGGGTTGGTGTGATGCTTTGAAAATTGGTATGAGTACGTGGTATTGTGGGAAGGATATTAATTTTGACTTCAGCTTAATTAGACCTCAGGGAGCTAGATTAAAAACTAAATCTGGTAGGTCTTCCGGTCCTGGGCCATTAAAATCTCTGTTAGAGTTTACAAAAGCCAAAATTTTATCCCGACAAGGTAAACGTTTATCAACTATCGACTGTCATGATATTTTAGCAAAAATTGGTGATTCTGTACAAGTTGGTGGAACTAGAAGGAGTGCTCTTATAAGTTTATCAGATTTAGATGATGAGGAAATGCGTCATGCTAAAGATGGTCAATTTTGGCTACACACCCCTCATAGGAGTACTGTAAACAACTCGGCTGTCTATGAAGAAAAACCAACTTCTTTAGAATTTATGAAAGAATGGTTATCCTTGGCAAATTCTGGGTCTGGGGAACGTGGGATATTTAATCGTTCTGCTGCTATTAAGTGCAGCCCTAAACGTCGTAAAAAAGACAAGTTTGGGATGAATCCTTGTGGGGAGACCATATTACGAGGGGGAGATGGAAATGGTGGGGGTCTGTGTAATTTATCTATTATAGTAGCTAGAGCTGACGACACACTAGAAGACTTAAAGAGAAAAGCTAGACTAGCAACCATATTTGGTACTGTTCAGTCTTTAATGGTAGACTTTAACTATGTTTCTGAAGGATGGAAAAATAATGCTATCCTTGAAAGATTACTTGGGGTTGATATAAATGGTCAATTTGACTGTAAAATTTTAAGACCTGGGTCAGAAAATAGGGCTGAAACTTTCAGAATACTAAAGGAATATATAGTAGATATAAACAAGGATTTGGCAAATAGATTTGGAATTAACCAAAGTGCTGCTACGACCTGTATAAAGCCAGGGGGTAATTCTTCCGTTCTTCTTGGTTGTTCAAGTGGGCTTCATCCTAGATATGCTCCTTATTATATCAGGAGAGTGCGTGCGGGGGCTTATACGCCCATTGCCAGACTAATGATGGACTCTGGGGTACCTTTTCATCCAGAGACCGGGCAGGACCCTGAGAATCCCTCTACATTGGTCTTTGATTTTCCAATTAAGTCTCCTGAAGGGGCAGTTTGTAGGAATGACATAACAGTAATGGATCAGCTTGAACACTGGCTATTAGTTAAGGAAAATTATACAGAACACAGTGCTAGTTGTACAATTTACATTAATGACGATGAATGGCTTGAAGTTGGTAACTGGGTTTATAAAAACTTTGATAAGATAGTTGGGTTGTCCTTTTTACCTTATAATGGGGGTGTTTACGACTTAGCCCCTTATCAAGAGATAACTGAAGAAGAGTATAATAAATTAGTATCAGAATTTCCAGAATTGGATTTTTCAAAGTTAGGTCAATACGAGCTTGAAGATACTACGGAGAGGTCATTAGATTTTGCTTGTGTTTCCGGTGCTTGTGAGCTTTAACTAAAATTAAAGAATTTTTATATATTATGTACTAAAGTGTAAGGGTTTGGAGATGAAAAATTGTTCGTTATTTAAGCAGGAAAGAGACTATAATTACCCTAAGTCAAAGAATGTCGTATTTTTTGATAGAGGAAGAGAAAAATTAGTAAATGATGATTATTTAAAGGAAAAACGTAAAGTTAGTGTAAAAAATCTCCCTAAGGGTGTAGGAACTGGTAAAGGTTTTAAACAGGAAACTACCAAGAAATCTAGAAGGGAAGCTAAGGCAAATTTGAAACAGTGGTACTAATGAAGGATATCTTAGAGAAGATATTAAATAATGAGATTACTATTGAACAAGCAGTAGAGGAGTCTACTCAGGTTTATAAATGGTCTAGGCATTATAGGGGTAGGGTAAAATTACCCCAACCACCTAGGTACGCTCGTAATAGAAATACAATAAAGTATCATTGGCATAAGACGAGAGCAAGAAATTTAGCCCAGAAGAGACTATCTGGAAAAGGTATTTATAGGTATAAGTAATATGCAACCTGTAAAATCTATTGATGTAATAGGTATAATATCTTTAGCTTCTTTAATAGTGGAAGAAAAGGATTTGCCCGCTGTTAAAGGGAAACTAAATGGGTATTTTAATGAAATAGCAAATATTAAAACAATAAGTAATGATAGAATTAAAGATATACTAGATGATATAGGTTCTGTCAAAGCTTTTTCAGACACTGTTCCTGCGCTTAGGGCTCTTGTTACTGATGTAAACTCATTGAACTTAGTTATTAGGTCCCTCCAAGCATATGTAAAAGAGGGAGAAGTTTTTGTTGGTAAAGTTTCAGAAGAAGCCAACAAAAGCGTAAAATCAGCAACTGGTCATTATAAAAGAAACATGAAAGGCGATGAAAAAGCCGTATGGGATATTATAAATAGTAATTAATAAAATGTCAACATTAAGTATAACAGCAAGTATTACTAGAACTGATACAGTTAAGAGTGTTACTGTAGAAGAATTGGCTGAATCAGTATCAGTTAGTAATGATGAAGTTAGTACTATAGTAATAGAATCATTAGGTTCTTACAATCCACAATTTAACTCGTCAACCGCTGGGTCCTTTTTGTCTATATCGTCGGATTGCCAGTTGTCTATCTCTATAAATAATACTTCTGGTATAAAGGGAAAAAGTCTACACATATCAGATGCAGAGATAACTTCTCTTGGGCTAGAAAATTTAAGTTCGAGTTCTGCGGCTACAGTTAGATTGATTATTGGTGGTTAAATATGTCTGTAAGAATTAGAAACCAAGGAAAGATAATTAGAGCTGATACAGAAAATTTTGTTGAGTTTGCTAAATTTGACACCTTTTCGGATGTAGATTCTTTTCAGTTATTGGACTTGAGATTAGATATTGATGAAACGGTTACGATATCACCCGCAAGTTTTAACATGTCCACTATTAGTGACATATACGTGTCAACTGATCAATATGTTACTGTAACAATAAATTCTGCGGATTTTGATTTAGATAGTAGTGGGATAATAATGATGCGTGGGGTTTCTATAACAGACGATATTGTTATAGAAAATACTCTTACTACTATTGCATCAGTTAAAGTTCTTTTTGGTGGTTCTTAATGTCTAGTACAATTAATTACTATTATGATATGTTGGTTTCTGGTACCTCTGTTTCAGATGTTTTAGATAGACTTGTCGAGAATATGCTTGACACTGAGTCTAAAGAAATAGAGGAAGGTTTTGGGGCTATTTATTATAATTATTATAATGGTGGAAACTCTGTTGGGGTATCAAGTCAAAGATCTTTTGGTAATAAAGAGTGGGTTGAGTTTTTAGGGGACTACCCAGATGATAAATTAGCTGATTTAGTCGGAAAAGAGTTAGCCGATAAAATTATTGAATTTAAGAAAAGTAAAAATATTTAGGAGAAGCTATGGATTTTAGAAATAAACGAATGCATGATATTTCGGCTGTTCGAGCTAATTTGTATGCTAAGTCTGGAGCAGGCGGAAAATTTCATGTAAACGAAAAGATACAAACAAATCAACGGGCATTGTTTGATGGGGAAGTAATTCCTCAACATTCGAATGGTATAGTAACTAGCGTGGAAGAAGGTGCTGTCACAGTAGATTTTGGACCTATGGGTAAACATCAGGTTCCAACCTCTGTCGCTGCAAAGTATTTGGTTTCTTCCTATGTTCAAGATGATTATGACGATGTGGTTAGACAGTCATTATCTTGTCAACCCGGCACCATGGTAGAGTTTGAAGTCGGAGACTCTGTACTACATGATAATGGTGATATCTGTGAAGTTAAAATGTATAACCAATATCGTTTAGTAGCCTTGGTTGAAAATCAATCGGGGAATGTCTATGAAGCTAGGGCTGACGAAATTGTTAAGAGAACCGAAGGTATAGAAGAGACTATAAACGAACCAAGAAAGCGCAGGAATCTCAGTACCCTTAGTCGTGCTTTAACTGCATCTAGTGATGAGTTACCAGACGATTTTAAACCTGGGAAATCTATAAAGAAGATAGCAAAGAGTGAATTTTTAAAAGCACAGGTTATAGACCCAGAGACTTTTAGTCCTAAGCCGGGAGAAGTTTATACAAAAGTGATTAAAAGAAAGCCAACTTTATTAAACATGGGTGACCAAAAGAAAGAGAATGTATTAGGTGAAGGCATTGCCCCCGGAGCTAAGGTAGTATTAAAGTCTTTAAATAGACAACTTAATTCTTTACGTTGTTTTCCAATTCCTGCTGGTGGCGAGAGTGGTTTAGTTGGTAATGTTGGCCAGGTTGATAGTATGCTTTACCCAATTGGAAATGGTGATGTAATGTACCGTGTATTTTTCACCAATAAGGGAAGAGCGGATTTAGCTGGTTCTGAGATTTCCCCTGCTGGTGACAATGACGCAGAGGGAACTCCTGAAGCTCCTAGTAATAATGGTGCTAGTAACGAAGGGATTAGATTTCATATCGGTCAGCAAGTCCAAATAAGTGAAGGCGACGACAACGGTGTTATCATAAACATTAAAGAAGGTATTTATACTGTAGCTTTAGACTCTGGTGGTATAGTAGAAGCGCGGGTAGATGAGAATATGGTAGGCTTGGTACCCATCACTGGGTCCAAAATGCAGTCCATGAGCGTGACAAGAGAAAGTGAAAATGGGTTTGTCGAAGGTGGACTGATTGAAGTAGATGGAGAAGTAGGAACAGTAGTTGGTTTTCCTAGTTTGACTTCAGCTAGAGTTGCTTTTAGTGGTGGGGAACGAGTAATTGATATTTCTAGTATTTCGGAAGCCGATAAAGATGAAAAGGAAGACGAAAAGAAGAAGGGTAAAAAGGATAAAGGAATCTATTTAAAAGAAAAAGAAGACAAAGAAAATAAAGATAAGAATAAGGGTAAAGATAAAGAAGATAAGAAAGAAGATAGTGATGACGAAGATGAAAATGAGGATGATGAAAAGAAAGATAAAAAGTTTCCGTTTATGAAAAAGGGAAAGAAAGATAATAAAAAAGATAAGAAAGATGATAAAGAGCCCGATAAAGATGAAGACGATGAGGAAGAAGAGGACGAAAAGTAATCTTTATTAATTGAGACTTACTTTATGAACACACTTTCTAATTTTGTTAGTGGACTTATAGAGGGTTCATTAGATTTAAATAAAGTATTAGAAATACTGGATGAAGAGGGGCAACCAGCAGACATAAATAGTATAATGAGTTCGATGGGATTCAGTCCAAGTAAAACCTCTTTAGCTGGTGGCAGTAAGGGTGATAGGAAGCATTTTGCTGGCCACGGTCTGTTAGTGGATGTTAGGCATTATCCAGAACATAAAGGTAAGTCTGGTAGGCGTGTTGGGGCTGTTTATGACTGGTGGGTAAAAACAAAGGGTGGAAAGAGATATCATGGAACTCATATATCAGCCCTTAGGTCATTTTTAAAAAGTCATAAATCCTAGTGATAAAATGGATTGGTTAGCTTTAGTTAATTTGTTAATAAGCACCGGGGTTGCAGAGTCTTTAGCAAAAGTTGTCGCTTCTTTAGTATTAAGTATTATTAAACAGATAGAAGATAACAGAGTAGATGAGAACGAATTGTCGGATGCCTGGGAAATTATAGATGGCATAGCGGCTGGTCACCCGAACTGGGATGAAGAGACTAAAAATAGATATGCCGCTGATGCAATTCTTCAATATATAATAAATAGAGGAAGAGACAGAGGTTAAAATGGGTAAAAAAGGTAAAGATAAAAATAAGGGTAAAGGTAAAGGAAAGAATAAGGGAATGTTAGCTGTTTTCTTAATTTTGTTTTCCTTTGGTGTCATAGCTAGTTGTTCATTTATGACTAGTACACCAGACACCCCGGTTCAACAAGTAACTTTAGATTTAATAAGGGATACTAGTAAAGTCGGGTGTATAACATCAGCCCAGAAGTTTCCAGATGAGGCAACTACGCTACAAACTATTCTCAGGACTCAAGTAATTCCTGTAGTTGGTCAAAGAGCGGCGCTAGGTAAACCAGCAAATAAAGTTGGTAATATTGCCGATGATGTTATGGCGATTTTAAAGAATTGGGATAAATATTTGGGTGTTGGCTTATCAATGGCTTTGTCTTTTGCCCAAAGTAAAGGTTATGTAGACACCTCTGCTATGTACTGGGCTTGTGTTCAGCAAGTTGTTGGTGGATGTTTGGAAGGATTAGATACAGTATTACCGACTCCAATAGTTGATATTAGAGTGTAGGAAAATGGAAGAGTCAAAGAAATGGTATACTTCAAAAACGCTTTGGATTAACTCTATAGCTATTATAGGAATAATAGTACAATCTCATACTGGTTTTATTATTTCTGCTGAGGACCAAGCGTCTATTCTTGGGGTAATAAATTTGTTTTTGAGAATTATCACTAGTTTACCATTGGGTCGTTAAATGATAAATGAAATGACCGGATCAGTGGGTATTGTAGGTATGCCTAAACCTATGGGATTAAAAAATACCGAGGACCTGGCAGATATATTTTATAAAAGATACGGACTTGGCTCGAAAGGTGAAGGGTTGCATAGAGCCTTAATAGATTTTTGCCAATCTCGGTCTGTACCTATTGAGGATGCAAAAATATTACAAGATCAATTAGTAAATAAGTATGGTCTTTATGGTCTATCGAGTAAGATTTTTTAATTATGCTACCTCAATTTGTAAAACTTACAACTACTGATAATAGGACCGTATGGGTAAATTTTTGTTTAGTTGAGTGCATATACGAGGTGCCAGACGAAGGTACAATGGTTAGTTGTATCTCTACTGAATTTTTAATTCCAGATGATGCCCAGAGCTTGATTGATAAGTTTCAGATTCATTGATGTCCTAATATGTCCGAATCTAACAAAGAATTAGCTAAAGAGCATAAGAGGGTTGTAGGAAGGCTTAAAAAAGCTGTTGTAGCCCTTAAAACATCAAATAATGATGCTTACGATAAGATGGTATCTAAGGTACTTAGCGGGGAATTAAAAATTCAATCTAAAGAGTTACTTGGGTACATAAGAAAAGCAAAGGAAGAAAGCTTAGGAGAAAGATTTTTTGATACAGGTGGCCCCGGACCAGACGGAGGACAAGGAAAAGCTGCTGGTGGTGGACCAGGGGACAGTTCGGATAAAACTGACCAAGGGACCCCAACAGATAAGCTATGTAAGACTTGTGGTGGACTTCTAACCGTAAGAGGTAGCTCATTATATTGTCCTAAGTGTAATACAACTGTAAACGAAGAGTTTTCTATAATGCCTTATGAGGTAACTCCTAGAGCTGGTAGTGGGGGAATTTATAATACTCCTTTGTATGGTTATATAAGAGTTCCCGGAGGACCTATAGATACAAATACTGATGAGTCGAGAGGAAAGTTATTAGTAAAAAGACTCGGGGAAAGAACTTTTTCAATTCATGCTGACGGGGCAACAAGAGAGCACGATATGTTTTCAGCCGCAGCCGCATTTAACGAAAGGCTTAGAGCATTAGGATGTAATGAAGACAGGATGTTCGGGGAATTTGTAAATTGGTTGTATTTAGAGTCTAAACCAGGTGAGATGTATGTCTGGGATTTTATTAACGGTGCTAGAACTGTTTATGACCAAGCAGGTTTCAAAAAACATCACAGAAATTCAGGAATATAATAAGGAATTTTAATATGCCTTCTGGATCACCATTTCAAGCTGAACCGGGACCGGACAATACTCCTCCTGGTGGGCCACAACAACCACCGGCAGGGCAATCATCAGGCACTGCATCACAACAAGGTCCTCAACAGCAACAACCAGCACCAAGTGTACAACTTCAACAAACAAAAAGTTGGTTCAAGAAAGTACAAGAAATAATTTCTGACATTGGGGAAGTTGAAAATATCCTTAATGATTTACAACGCTCTGCTTTAGAGGTAAAAGCTTCTATTCCCGGTGATAAGCAACAGTTTCCTGGCAACGCTCTTCATTTGTTAGTTATAGCCTCGAAGAGTTTATTACAAGCTCAGGATCAGTTTGGTCAGACACTTCAAACACCAAAAACTGAACAGATAGGAGAAGATGTCTTTACTACTGATAGACCAGATAGTTTAGCTGGGACTACTAATTTGTATGCTCAGACATTATCTATTCCGTATAGGAACTGGACAATTACAAGACGGCCTAATTCTCAAAATGAAATGTATGAATTAAGAGAGATAGGAGTCGGAATTCCATATTTTGTTGTAAGAGACCCAGATGGAAACTTTCGTAGCCTTTCAGGGAATAAAGAAACCGGCGACAGAGTTGTCGGGATTTTTAATAGTTGGATGTATAATGGTAAACCGGCGATAACAAGAAATGAAAGTTATACAACCGCTGATAAATTATTAGCACCAGACGGGAATGAACCAACTAGGGCTGGTAATTGGACTGGTGGACCTGTGGCTGGGATGCCTGAAGGAGTTATTAATAGAGAGCGTGGGGGTAAGTATAGGAGTAGACTAAGTAGATTAGTTAATCCTATGTTGTTAGCTGGTAAAGGGGCCAGTAAGTCAGAATATACAGTACATGACCATGAAGGTAAGGTCATTCATAATATAAATGATCTTGAACTAGCTAAGAGAATAGCCGGTCACTACGAAGGAAAACACAAAAGAAATAATAAAAGTCCTAAAGGTAAAAAATATAATAAAGAAATATTTAAGGTTAAACATAGAATTACTGGAAGAGAAATGCCTAGAATTACAGGCAAGTCTATATCAGTAAATGATTCTTTGGATAGATGTTCTAAGTGCCTAACGAACTCATTAATCTTTCAAGTGAATGAAGAAAAATTGACTGTACTGTGCGGAAGGTGTGGGTATATTGGTGATGTAATAGGCAATAATGGGTAGTTTAGACGTATTAAAAAAGTATGATCAGGCCATAGTTGATTTTGTCAAGTTTACTCTCTTACCTAAGTGGACCGGTTTGACAGATTCGCAGGGTAGTGATCTGAGTCTTGAGAACCGAGTCATCTTTTCTTCCCCAGAAAGACCTTATGCTAGTGGTGGTAGTCCTCAAGAGATTGGGGAATTACTATCAACAGGTAGCGCGGCTGATATATTAGCTGCTGCGGTTCTAGCAGAAACTAAAGAAGATATAAGTAGGGTTATTCAAACATTAGCAACCCCAGTTATTTCCGTTAGTCGGGGGTCCTTGGGGTATGCAATGTATCGTAATAACACTAATGTTGTAAGAAAAGTTTTTCCTTGGGATTCACGGAAGAAATTTACTTATCGTAGTATTTATCCAAGACCGTGGGATATACCTTATCAGATAGATATACACTGTAGGTATAGAAGTGATGCTAATGCTTGTTTACATTGGTACTTGGTAAAGCCAGACCCGGTTTTGCATATTAGTATAAATTTTGACTATCCTTGGTTTGAGCAAAAGATCGGTATATTATTTTCTAAAATTATTGATAATTCTCTTTTACAGACTGGGGAACGTGAAAGATGGATAAGACATTCTATACCAATAACTGTTCAAGGATGGGCTTTTGAGTGTTTCGAAAATGATTATGATATGCCTGCTTATGGAAATCATGATCCTACTAGAGATTTAGTGGTTAAATATAGAAATGCTTTATCTATTAATGTAGAAAATTATCTTATTTTAGATGACGGGACATCAATATTGGTTGATACTGATACCGTGGATGAGGGTGCTAGTGATTTATGAAAACAGACACCGATATTGATAAAGTAATGGGAGATATTAAAAGTGCTCTTAATGAGTTGGCAGGAAATAAAAACTATAGGTCAGCGGTAGATTTTTTTGACATAGAGGCTAAAAAATTAGCCAATCAGTTTAGAGATGACCTTAAAAATAGGATTGAAGAACAACAATTTGATTGGCCTAAATTAAGTGCTGTTTATTTAAAACACAAGAAAAAACTTGGTTTAGATGAAAGAATTTTAATTGCTCGTGGCGACTATGTAAGATCTATACGTTCTCGAAGAATGCAAGACATGCAGTGGATTGTGGAAATTCCACCAACTTTACATTATTCAGGACTTACGTATAGGGAACTCAGTCTATTACACGAGTATGGGAGTGAAGCAAGGGGAATACCTGCAAGGGCTTCATGGGGGCCTGTTATAAGTGAATATAAGAATAGAGGAAGAAAAACTGTCCAGGAATTATTAACTAGTTTTGGAAGACAGTTTAAAAATGGAGTTAAAGCATCCATTAGACCTAGTAACTATGATAGAGACGATGATGAGTCTATGGATTCGGGTTTGTTAGATATTTCTCTGGATACTGATTGATTTGTTGAATATTACCGAATGGCTTGGTTGTTATTATTTAAACCCAGAGTACTCACTGTAACATTATAGAGGTAAATAATGGCAACATTTGTTTCCCCTGGTTCGTATATCAGGGAGATAGATCAAAGTTTATACACCCCTACTAATTCAGCTACAACTATCGGGGTGGTTGGTACAGCTTCGTGGGGACCGGATTGTTCCTCGGCCCGTGATAAGGGTGGTGGAGAACCGGTGTTATGTACTAGTTTAAATGATTTTATTACAAAGTTTGGCCCTTCAACAGGTAAATTAACTGGGAAGAAAACTGCTGAACACCCTGCCTGGTACGCAATGTCTCGTTATTTTCGTGAGGGTAGACTTGGGTACTTTGCTAGAGTAATTGGTGCTTCTGGAGCTTGTGCTACTGCTACTTTAGCTGGAGGTACTTATGGTTCTCCTTCCGGTGGTGTCAAAGTAAGGGCAAGATATAAAGGTAGTTTAGGAAACCAGATATACTTGAAGGTTTCTGATGGTTCTTATAATAATGATAATTGGACAACTTCTCAAAGTTCGAGAAAACTAACTGTTTACATGTCTTATGCTAGTGATCCTAATAAGATTGAACAAATCGAAGTTTATGATAATTTGGTAATGACTAGCAGTAAGGGTGGGCCAACCCAAGAACTAACCCAAGAGGATATTGATAGAGGTTGTAAAACTTGGGAAGACGCAATAGGTTATTTTGATTCTACTAATGATAATGAAGATGACGCAATAGCTGATAATGATGAATTAATTAGTAGTTATATAGCTGTTGACGCAACTTGGGCTTCTGCTTCAAACCCAACGGCAACCAATACTTTATCAGATGAAACCTTTGTATATGCACAAATGGGGTATTCTTCAGACCCGGATGCGTATCAAAGTTCCATTGGTAACTTGACTGTTACTGTAGGAAATGATGGTTCCGAAGGGGTTGATGAGACCACTTATATTGGCGCTGGGGACCCAGATAACCCTAGTGGCATTCACGTTTTTGACGATGCAGAATCTTTCGTATTGAACGTACTATATGTTCCAGGTGTTTCTCATGTGGACGTAATGAATGAACTGTTAGAGGTTATAGCCACTCGTGGGGATTGCATGGCACTAATAGATCCTCCGTTTGGTCTTGGAGTTTCAGATGTTATAAAATGGCATAATGGTAAACTAACTACTAACCCAGGCGGTACCATATATGACATGCCTGATGGGTCGTTGGCTGTTTGTATTGGTGAGGGAGTTACCGTTCCTCAAGTACCTTTTAATACTAACATGGCTGCTTTGTACTATCCATGGATTCAAATAAACGATGATTATACTGGGGAAGACGTTTACGTTCCTCCGTCATGCTTTGCTGCTGAGCATTATGCGTTTACTGACTATGTAGCGGAACCGTGGTTTGCCGCAGCGGGTGAAAATCGTGGTGCTCTAACTGGTGTTAAAAGAGCTGAACGAAAACTAACTTTGGGTGATAGGGATATTTTATACAGTGGGGGAAATGCTGTAAATCCTTTGGTAACATTTCAATCAACCGGAATTCGTATATGGGGGCAAAGAACTCTACAACGAAAACCCTCTGCCCTTGATAGAGTAAACGTTCGTAGACTCTTACTATATCTACGAAGAGTAATAGCTGATTCTATTAGATACTTAGTGTTCGAACCTGATGATCCTACTATGTGGAGGCAGTTCGTAAACTTAGTAACTCCGGTTTTATCTGGTGTTAAATCAAGACGAGGAATTGTTGACTACAGAGTAGTAATGGATCAAACAACTAATACTGTAGACTTAATAGAACAGAATATGGCTATGGGTAAAATTTATATTAAACCAGTAAAATCAGCCGAAATTATCGTAGTTGATTTTATATTAACAGCACAAGGAGCTTCTTTTAGCGAAGCTTAATTAAACTATCTAAAATAGAGGTAAGTAAAGATGGGTATACACGTATTAGCAACAAACTTGGCTCAACAGAATACTGGATTTGAGCCGCAAAGACAACACAACTGGGCAATTGAAATCCCATTTGCCGGACTCTCCGCTGGATCTGGTGCTCTGATCGGGCTGTTAAGCAGAGCGATTGGAATTGACCTTGGTCATAGTGGGATGGACAACATCGTGTTGTCGCTAGCCTCTGGATTCTTACCAAGAGGAGCAAACGAAGAAGTTCCGATTCCGTATGGAAACGAGACTGTGTATGTAGCCGGTAAGGCAACCTGGGATGCGGGTGCTCTAGTAATTAGAGACTGGGTGGACGTTGACGTAATGGGGGCCTTAGTAGCATGGAGATCGGCTGTTTATAATCCAGCTACCGGTCAAATTGGGTTGGCTAGGAATTATAAACTTGATTGTGACGTTCTATTATTTGGTCCTAACTCAGTTGACTCTGTGTTTAGTGATTATGGTGCTACTTATTTGAGAAAGTGGACTCTAGTTGGATGTTGGCCAGTGTCTATTAACCCGGCAGCTAACGGTTTAGATATGGCAAACTCAAACCAAGTAATGATTGAGATGGCTCTTCGTTATGATAAGGCTTTCCCAACTCATAGAGGTATTAGAGAAAGCTTAGAGGCTGTCGGTGTAAATATGGTTACTCAGGCTATTCTTGGGTAACCAGTGTTGCGTGACTTCACGGGTGGTTAAAAGCTGCCCGTGAAGTATTTTAACCATAGTAAGGAGGATTGTAAACTATGGATGATAGAGAGATTTTCGGGACTGACGTCCAACTCCCTTCAAAGGGACTTCTTTATGGTGGTAAGGTACCTGACGGTAACGTTAAGGTTTCTCCTATGACCACCCGTGAAGAAAAAGTTCTCACTGCCGCTTCTGGTGGTGAGGCAACTTACCAAATTATTAATGCTGTTTTTAGTAGGTGCATTAGTGGTCTAGCTGACTTATCAATGGACGACTTATTGCTTGGGGATAGGTTTTATCTTTTACTGGTACTTAGGGCAGTAACTTTCGGAAAAGATTATTCGTTTAGAATAAACTGTACTAATTGCGGTCAAAGGAATAATCAAAAAATAGAATTACCAGACGATTTAGATACTGTTTATTTACCTGATAATTTTATAGAACCTATTAGAATCACTTTACCAGTTAGTAATGCAGAGGTTGGGTTAAGATTACTTCGTGGTAAGGATGAATTTAGAATATCCAAGTATCTTAAAAAGCTCAATGCAAAGGCTACAGTACCCCTGGGAATAGACCCTGCTTATACCTATAGGTTAGCCTGTCAAATAACTGATGTTAAATCACAAAGTCTTAATTGTATTAATGAGACTGATAACTCCCATAATCAGATAATGTTATGGATAGATAATCTAGTTGGTAAAGACACTGCTGAAATAAGGCAAGCTTTAACAAATGCTGATTGTGGCCCTAGTACTGAATTGATTCTAGACTGTCAAAGATGTGCTACACCATTTACCACTACAATGCCCTATGACATAGAGTTTTTTCGTCCAGGGAGTCGAAGAAGTACGTAATATATATGATGAACAGATGATTTTGTCATTATATACAAATACCTCTTTGACAGATATTGATAATTTACCGGTATTTGAAAGAAAAATTTTATTAGAAAAGTTAATTGATATAAAGAAGAAAGAAAAAGAAGCTCAGGAAGGCAATGAAGGTAGGCAATCATTATTGAGAGACCCGCTTCCTGGGGAAATGCATGGTTTGTCAGATGTGGAGAAACTGGGTCGCCCTGAGTATAGAAAAAGACTAAATAGTGAGAGACCAAAACAAACTATGTCTAGGGAAGAATTAAGAAAGAAAGCTGACGCGGTATTTTCAGCACGTAAAGATAAACAAAAGAAATAACGGATACTAATGGATAGAGGGGCGAATCAATTAAACTTCATGGTCAACTTCCGGGTTGTATGGGAGTCATTAAAAACCGGAGTTAATGATGTATTACAGTTTTTGTCTTCATCAGGTAGAACCATAAAGTCTTCTTTTAGCTCCTCTTTCGCTGACGTCGGTAAAATTCAGGATCAGTTTGAGAAAAATCCTTATTTAATTTCTCCCCTTGGTGCATCTAAAAATATTAAAAAGAAAGTAGATGACCTAAAACGGATGTCTGATGATCTATATAAGACCTTAATAGATAACACGAGAAATTTTAGAGATGAAGCGGAATCTTTAATTAACTCAACCCCAGGTATAAAAGATTTCTTTGCTCGTTTTTCAGAGGGAGCAAAGATGGCTGCTAAAGACCTAGCTGATGTTGCTGGTAAGATGGCTGGAATGACCATGAAAGCCGGGGCTGCGTTAGGAATTGGAGCCATAGAAGCTATAAGGGAGGAAGCAAACGAACTAGAAAGATTATCAATAATGAGGGACAAGGATAATAAGAGCCTTGTTGAACACAGAAAGTTGGTATCTGAAGAAGGGATAGCTATGTCGGAGGTTAACGCTAAGACCGGGGCTTCACACGACTCTTTATTAGCATATATGGATGAGTTAACTAAAGCTAAACTTCCTTTTGATGAATACTCAAAAAGTTTAATGGAATATGCTGGACACTTAAATAGGTTCATGAACGTAGATACTAGAGAGATTGCAAAATGGCAGGGAAGATTTCGAGTTACTTTCGGGGCCGCAGCGAAAGAGTCTACTGATGCGGTAAGAGTATTGGCAAGTAACTTAGATGCTCTGCAAAGAGAAAATTTAAGTTCTATGAATGACCTTATTTCTGACGTTAATTCATTTGACCAGGAAATACAGGCTTTTAATTCACAGAGGATTAAGGATCTACATGGAGACAGGGAACAGGCTTTAAAAGAGACCGTGGAGTATGCAAGTAGACTGGCTGGAATTGCCGAGGTCATGAAGAAAAATCTTTTACCCCCTGATGTAGGACCCAGAATTTCTCAGATGTTCAGGGAGATGGATGCAGAAAAACTTTATAAAACATTCTCATTAACTTTACAAAAAGCCAGAGATGCTGGTCATGCTGTCCCGGAATCACTTGAAAAATCTGCTGCGGCTATTAAAAAGGGTGATATTACTGGGTTTTTGATTAATTTAACAAGGGGGTTAGCCGAACTGAAAAAAACTGGAAGTTTTGACTATATGACCAAGACAATAGCAGAATTTACTAAGGGTCTGGGTTTTGGCATTAGAGAACTTGGTATCTTTGCTAATAAAGAAGAAGATATTGTTAAAGGTCTTACTAAAACAGAGGAGATTATTGAAAACACTTCCGGTAATGTAGAGGAGCTAAACAGGCGGATTAAAATGTTTGATGAGACATCTACTCGTTCTATGGAAAGACTTATTGGATTATTTACTCATGGTTTTCGTGTGTTTGGGTATGTATTAAAAGATATTGCGTTTGACCCATTGGCAGACTCATTATCACATTTAATAGAAGTTATTTTAGGCCCTGGCGATGAACCTTATAAGAGGATAAGTGAATTTTCAAAAGCTTTGGGTGGACTATATAAAGTTACTATGCCTTTTATGGCTTTGGGAGCGGTTACAATTGGTAAAACTTTAATAGGTAGAATGATTGAACTTTTACTTGGACCGGAAGTAGGTAAGGCAGCAAAAGCAGCAATGACTCTTACTGGGTCTATGAAAGGATTGTTTTCCCTTAGTGGTGGTCTTGTTTTAACTGCACTTGTTATGGCTATAGAGGATATTCGAAAAAATGCGGATAAAATTCCAGAAGCCATAAGTGGTATAACTCAGAATATGAAAGATTTAAAAGTCATCCTTGATAAGACATGGGAAGGCACCCCGGTAAAAAAATACTGGGATGGGATAGTTCAATTTATAGATTTAGTGCAAGAAAAATTAAAAAATCTTCATATACCCTCATTGTCGAGGATGGTTAAGCAGCATATTTCTAACTCAATTAGGACTCAATTGAATATAGAGAATGCGGCTAAGCCCGAAGGCCAACGTGGTGTTCCTCTTCCTATGGTTCAGGAAAAAGAAGAAGATGGTGGCCTATCTGAACTAGCTTTAGGTGCTATTGGGGGTAAGTATTTATATAATAAGTTCCGTAAGGCGGCAGGGTATTTTAGGGGAAGTAAGACAACAGCAACTGGGGCCGCTACAGAGGCTGCTGCTACCGCAGGCCCCTCTACCCCACCTACAACCGGAACTGGCCGGGGATACTTTGCCGCGTGGCGTGACTCAATGGAAGCTGAGGCAGCTTCTACTGCTGCCGTGAGGCCCCAATCTTCTTGGTGGAATATAGCGTCTGGTAGAAAAGCGAAGGATGCTGTTGCTGCCCTTGGGGAAAATAATAAAGTTATTGGTGGGCTTTCAAAACTATTAGGTAGATTAGCTATTGCTGGGGTGGGAATGGAAACATTTTCAAGAAGGCAAAAAGAAAACCCTGACGAGAGCTTTGCTACTTCGGCTGTTGCTGCTGGTGGTAGGATGGCTGGAACTTATCAAGGAGCCGCAACCGGGGCAGCAATAGGAATGGGTGCTGGCCCAGTTACCGCTATTATTGGTGGTTTAATAGGAGGAATTGTTGGTGGTATAGGTGGGGAAGAGTTGGTGGTTGGGATTAAGAAAGGGCTAGAAAATGGCCACCTTGCATCGGAAGTTGCAAAGGCTCTATTTATTACAATACCTCCTAAAATAATTGAGGGATTGGTAGAAGTTGGGAAGTCAATTAAAAATGTACTAGAGGTTGGTATAAAAGATTTGTTTGATGCAATGACCCCAAGTGTAACCGGTTTTGTTGATTGGGTTCAAAAGAAGATTTCTAATTTTGCTAGTGGCTCTACTGAGGACGCTGTTGAGTCATCGAAAAAGGCAGTTCAGTCTGTTTATGAGGAGTCGAGGAGACTTGCTGAAGAAGCAAGTGCCGCTATGGGTCCTCGTAGTACAGAACCAAATCAAGGAAGTATGGTACAGCAATCTGGGTCTTGGGCGGGGTTTAACAGTCCTTTTCCTCCACAAGATCAGGTTTCAGTTGAGGAACATGCCCAAGGAGGTATGGTAAGAAAACCAACTTTATCTTGGGTTGGAGAAGCAGGACCTGAAGCTATAATACCAACTTCAAAATTTCCTGAATTAGCTGAAGACGTTTCCGACTCTGTGATAAACAAATTAATATCTCTATTAAACCAGAATAGTCAATTAAAACAGAATAGTGATAGTACCCAAGATTATATAACAAAGGATAGAGATACTGAGAAAATAAGAGTTGATAACTCGGATATAATATTTACTCTACAAGAAATGTCTAGGGAAATTGTATCAGCAACAGATAGGGTTAATGATACTTTAAGTAATTTTGGTTCAAGTAATCCATTAATTGACGGGTTAATAACAGGGAGATTTTAATGTACCGTGATTTACCGTTCCCTGGACCTCCTGAAAATGCTGCCATTGTTGACATGGTAAATAATTTTATAAGATTAGATTTTACTTATATGCCTCAGGGTTTTTCAGATGTTAAGGGAGCTAATTATTCTAATATAAGTGTTATAGGAAGATCAGAACCAATGCTTGGTTATGCTGGTTCCGGGGCTCGTATGTTGTCGGTTCAATTGATTTTTGCTGCTCATGGACGAAACGGGAGTAGTATTTATGATTGTGCTCTGAAAGAAGTAATAATACCAACTAGGATAGCAAGAAGTTGGCTATACCCAGATTACAGTAAAGGGAGATTAAGAGGACTAAATGCTCCTGGGACTCCCCATCCGGTATTATTTGTTATTGGGGATTGGTTTTCTGTCCGTTGTGTAGTAAAGAATGTCCAGGTGAATTATAAGGCACCTTGGGGTTATAATGATGTATTAATTTCTTCTATAACTACTCCTAAGACTGGATTTTTTGGTTGGGTTGAAGGGTTATTATCAAAAGCTCCTCAGGGGATTACTTCTATATTAACTCAATCTTCTGCCCAGGCTTACACAGATGATATAACGGTCGAATCCAGAAGTTCTATGATTCCTTTAATCGCGGAAGTGAATATAAGTCTTCAAGAAGCGTCAGAGAATACTGAGTACTCACCGTGGGATTGGAGTCAAGTATTAAATAATTCTGATACACCACCGGAACTAGAAAATAAATAATGGCTGAAGAAAGAGAAATAATAAATGTAGAGTATAGACTCTATGACTATCTAACGGTAGGAGAATATCTTCATTCTAATATTATAAGAATAGACCATTATTTTTCTAAGGAAATTGATGACCGAATAAATATTTCTGATGGACTCGCCGTCTTTACATTAGAAGCAAGATACCCAATAGGTAAACCAAGATCTAATACTGACACTGTTGGTAGCGTAGCTTTAGAAGTTGCTATACTACCTAGAACGTCAAGATATAAATCTACTTATGTTTACCCTGAGTTAGAAGGTGGGATGGGTAAGTGGCCGATTTCTGCTGCATCAGTCACTAAAGATGCAACTGACGAATATTTTAGGGTTGAGCTTAGGGAAGTATTTAGATTAGATTTAGTATCTTTTGCTGCTTATGGGACCCCCGATTATTGGTGGGTTATTGCATTAGCTAATGACATAAGAAATCCGTTTACCAGACCAATTTATAATGAAATTTTAAGAGTCCCAAGTATAAATAGAATACAGTCCCAGTTGATAAATTAAAATGCCAAGCATATTAAGAAATACCAATCGTGGGGAAGTTAGGGATTGGATTGATGCTCGTTCAGGAGGGATAGATCCTGACTTTTTAGAGGCCATAGCTTTGAATGAAGGGTCTGGTAATTTGAATACTTGCCTTGATGGGAAACCCACTGGAGGTAAGGGGTCGCCATGGGTGTATGGGATGATGCAAATAAGTGCCGCAGCGGCAGTTGATGCGAAGTTTGATATTGCCAATTTTAAAACGGGTGCTGGCTTAGTAAAGGAGCTTGAGTATGGATATAGCCGGGGTAGGCTCTCAAATCCCTCTAGTTTATCAGACCCCGACATAAATGTTAGGGCTTCCGCTGGGTATTTTAAGTGGTTAAGAGATAAGTATTGTGGTGGGGACGGAACTGCTTATAGAAAGATGGCTATTGGTTATCATGCTGGGCCTTCTGCTTTAAGTTTTGTTGTTTCTTCTATAGGGCCAAACACTAGTACTTATGTAGAGAGAGTGATTAGAGACCTTAAAATTATTAAAGGGGCAGCGTTTGTTGATAGTGATATAGATTATACCAAACCAGTTTCTGAACAATTAGGAGCAAAAGCTAAATCAGGGTTTAGATGTAAAGCTGCTAAGGATTTAGTAGAGCCGGGGATGTTCCCATATCCATTACCCCCTAATCCTTTTCACGCTACCTTCAGTTGTCAAATAGGTGGAATATTTAATCCAGATACAAGAAAGTTAGATGGTGGTTTTGATTTAACCCCTAAAAGACCCCAGTATATAACTTACTTTGAGTATACAGAACGTCTTGGATCAGAGACAGACTCTTTTAGAATAAGGATGTTTGATCCTGAATGGGATTCAATTGAACAAGAAGTATTGAGAAAATGTAACCCTGATTATATCCCTGTTTCAGTGGGTTCAATTTCTGTAATGAGGCCAGACGGGGCCGGAGTTCCGTTTTCTCGTAAAGAAAATAAAAATCAGGTTAGGGAAAAATTTATTTATAGTGGTTTTGAAAATATGTCTTTGACTTGGGGTTATGTTTCAAGTGATTTTACTACCGGTGAACGTACTCCCGTATCTTTTGTTAGTAGCCCACGAATGGCCCGACTCATGGGGTATCAACCTACTTTCGTTGGTTGGGGGGTTGACCTTGAATTAACCGGGTTGGCAACCGATATCCTGTCGAAGTTAGAGGGTGGTGAGGATTCTTATATAGGTGGTGAATATGAGACTCCCACTGATATAGCAAGAAAAATAGCCGAGAGAAATAATTGGCCAGACCCTTGCCTTGAACAGAGTAAGGTTGTTCCAGGTGATGATGGGAAACCAAAAAATTGGGAAAAACCATCAAAAATGGATGATTTGACCTTTTTACAAACTATTGTAGCCCCATTAGCTATTAGTGCTGAAGATGAAAATCGTGGTGGCTTTATGGTAAATTTTGATAACGAAAAGAAAATGCTACATTTTCACAGCGTCCCGTATAATTTACCAATTATAAGAGAATATGAATACGCTAGGAATAGAACAGGAGCGATAATATCTTATAAACCTGAGGTAAATGGAATAGCCATGGTAAATTTAGGGGCTTCTACTACTATCGCTCAAGGCTACGATACTTTAAATAAAGAACCGATTACTGTCGAAGTGGATGCTAGTGTTACTAAAGATGCTCAAGTTGAGGGTGGAGTAACAACTTTTAGGACTGAGCCAACACCCGATAGTTTAGACCATGCAATCAGAGAAGAATTTGGGGATAAGTATTTTGATTCTTCCTTAAACTCAAAAGAAGCCGTACGAATTGAGGCAACAAACTATTTTACGTCTCTTAGAAAATTTGCTATGACTGCAACACTTAGAATTATTGGTGACCCTTTAATAAAACCAATGAGAAGAATAAGAATAATAGTTAATAGCAGTCGTGGAGTTCCCCATTTTGTTTCAGGAACTTGGTTTATTCAAGAAGTAAAGCATATTATTAAAAACGGTAGTTATTTTTGTGACCTGTCTTTATTTCGTCACGGTGGAGAAAGTTCTTCGGCGGGTGACATGGTTACATACGGTCAATACGATAAAGGAATACAAAATGAGTGAAGTATTAGTTTCTGGTAAAATCCCTTATAGATTTCAACTTGCAAAGAACGTTGGTGCTCTGTTATCCCCGGCAAGGAATGCAAAGCTTCATGTGTATTGGTCTGGGACATCTAGTGAAGTACAATTATCGGCTGATTCTGAAGGCAATGTAGAGTTATCTCAACCTCTTACTCTAGACGAAGATGGGGAAGCTTTTTTTTATTTAGAACCAGGACTAATAAGTTTAGTTATTGAACTCGACGATTCCACGAGTGAAACAATAGAAGATGCTGTATTAGGTGGGACAGTCACGGTAAATTATACTGGTGATTTCATGATGACAAATACAGCTACTGTAGCCCTTAGTGGTTCTACTGGTACGGCAAGTAATATTATTCCTGCTGGGGCGTTGGTTATAGCAGTTTTAGTTGAAGTAATGGAAGAAGTTAGTGGTATCAGTACTATTCCTAATGTTAGTGGGTTTAACGTTGGGTTAAGCGATGATACTAATGCTTGGTCATATCAACCTATTAGTACTGCTTTAGCAACTAAAACAACTTCTGGTGATTTTGCTGTGAAAAGTCCAATTTATATAGGTAGTGAAGCCAGAGACGTCATATTATCTGCTTATCCAGAAGGGTCTATTTTTGATGAGGGTAGTGTAAAGGTTGTAGTTAGATATATTATGCAACAGGTTTCTTAACGGATTAATTATGTTAAAATTATTTTATATATTTTTATTTGTTTTTATTACTGTTTTTGTTGCTGGGGCTCAAACTACTCCATCAACTAATACCCCTACAGCAACAGTTACGCTGACTCGTACTATTACGAAGACACCAACACCAACTAGAACTTCCGCTATTTGTTTTGAAGAAGGAACGTCTGTATGGAGAGAAGGATGCAATGTCCCTTCGGCTGGGTCTAGGCTAATTTCTATAAATGATAAAGATGCTAAATTTATTCCTCCTCCGTGGAAGTTTGCTCCTTTTGATGCTTCTATTATGGATGTCGATGGAACAGTCTGTAAAATAGTAACAGTTCAAAACTTTTTAGGTATTTTTGATCGTGGTATTTATTGTACTAAAGGGGGTGGAGACGGAATAATTCAATCTAGTACATTAATACCATTAGCAGGAGTTGCTGGTAGTACAGTAGACTTCTTAATCAATTGGACTTTCGCTGGAACTTATACAGGTAATTGGGAAGGGTTAGCTTCTTGTTTTTGTAGACAAACAACGGGAACTTCGGTTCTGTCTAGCTCAGATTTTCCAGACCTACCCTACGCGAAAGAAATTGGCACTCATATACAAGGAACTACTAGCCCAGTAGATAAATTAATGTTAGTATCCGGGGTTCAGTGTGGTGGTGATTGTTCTATACCTGCGTCAAAGTTATTTTGGAAGATAGAATTTTATGGAAGTAGTACAACTGCCGATTCTGAGCATATGTATTTAACTGACGTTTCTATTTTATTGCCATCAACTGGGAACTAGATAAAATTTTATGAAATTTTTAAAATACCTGTTTTTGTGCTTGGGTATTATTGGATTATTTTATAATACTTCTCAAGCTGCTGTTAGTATTTTATACCCAGAAAAAATGGCTAGGGCCGATGCTGAATCAATGTGCCAAAATGAAACAGGGGGTGACGTAGTAAGTCATTGGTGTCTCGGGAGAGATTTCCAATATGATAGTGGCCCTTTAGATGAGTGTTCTTCTTATGTACCATTAGTAAATTATTGTGGGGCGGTAGGGAGATCTGTAAACTATTTATATTTTTCTTCTACAGAAATTAATAATGCTTTACAAAATGCGGCAGATAAAAGTTTGATACATGCTGAATTACGAATAACTACAACTGACTGTTCTTGGTCAAACATATCTAGCGGGGGCCACGAATGGAAAACCAGCTATTTAATTCATACTACGCTAATGGAACAAGACTGGGTTCCCCCAACTAGTTACAATTGTTCTACTGATTTAGATCCAACTAATTCTGATGCCGATTGTGTTACAACATGGGGAGGGGGATTATCTAGCCCCTCTGCTATAGGTGATTGGTATCCTGGGAAGTTACTTTATTCTGGAACATATACTTGTGTGGAAGCAACCCCTATACCCGGAACTTCAACATCGGTTCCGTATACAAAGGTTCTTGATGCTACTGACGACGTTATTAGATGGTCAAATTGTTCTGTATGTGATAATCCACACACTAATTTCGGGTGGAAGTTTGAGACTCAGCACGTATCTGGTTCCGAATTATTAGTTAATGCTGCTAGAGTTAGTAATGTAGTTTTATTGATTAGCGATGGGGTTCCAACCCCAACGGCTACTATAGAACCTACAAGGACTGTTACTTCAACTCGTACTCAGACTGGAACTTATACGGCAACAAGCACAGTTACGGCAACCTCAACTGCAACAAACACAGCAACAGCAACTAGTACCTCCACTGCAACTTCAACCAGGACTTTTACTTCAACTCCTACTGTAACCAGGACCCCGACATATACTTTTACGGCTACTAATACTCCTATATTTACTTTTACTAGTACGGCTACTAGGACTAGTACAAGAACCTATACAAGTACAAATACCCCGACTAGATCACCAACGTCAACAAATACATCTACCCCTACTTCCACAGCAACTAGTACCCCATCTAGTACAGGCACTTCAACAGCTACTCGTACTAAAACCCCAAGTAGGACCGCAACATCTACTCTTACTAGAACAGCAACTCGGACAGGAACCAGAACATTTACACCGATAAGAACGCCGACTTTTACTTTAACTCCTCCTCCAACTAACACCAGGACGTTGAGAGCTACTAGGACTAAAACTCCTTTACCATCACCGACCTCTGCTGTTTGTTTTGACGAAGGAACCTCGGTGTGGAGACACAATTGTAATATACCTGCATCGGGGATGGAACTATATGGAGATGAGGAAGGAAAAGCAAAATTTCGTCTACCTCCTCCTATATCTATAGCGTTTGATGCTACTACAATGGATGTTGATGGTTCAGGAGCGAGGTCAATAGTACCATTAAATCTTTTTGGAATTTTAGACGAGGGGGTTTCGTTTTCTAGTTCAGAACTTGCTTATGGCTCTATCCAAGGTTCTATTATGGTAAATAATTATTCTGGTGGCCCAATTAATTTTACTGTTGGGTCGGTTTACACTGGGTTAGTCTATGGGAATTGGGTTGGGGCCATTGGGTGTGATTGTGTTAACCTACGACCAGTAACACCATTGCCTACACCGGTTAGTTTAAATTTTGATAATTTTAACCCTACGTCTAATTGGCTTGGGGATAACTTTATCCCATTGACTGTGACTATTCCAATTACTTTTGTCACCCCTTATATAGATATAAAAGTTGTCGGTGATATTGATTGTGATAGAGGATGCTCTCCTAATAATGGGCCAATCAAAATTCGGTGGGCAATTTATTATGATGGGGGTCGTACTAATATTACCCCAAATAGATTTTATATAACAGATTTATTAATGTCATATAGGGCTTTAGATTCCAACGGTGTTAAATGAGAAAGTTTATCTTATTTCTATTAGTTTTATTAATTCCTATTAAAGTTAACGCGGTAAACTGTTCTTCGTATGAACAGTTAATAAAAAGTAGTCCTTCATTACCAATATCTTTTTTTAGGATGAAAACTGATAGCCCAACAGGAGTACTAATAGATGATACCCCACAACAATTTAATGGTTCTTACACTTCTTATTGTTCTTATGGGGAGCCCTCTTTAATTGTCGATACGGAATCTAATGCTGGGGCAATCGCTTCAAGTTCCACTTCTTGTTACGCTAGTTTGAATGGTGAGATAGTCCCCGCAAACGGCACAGACGGGTTTTCTCTAGAAGTTTGGGTGAAATGGTCTTATGATTTAACTTTATCAATGGAAAAATCTGTTATTGCTGTTCCTTGGGTTCCTAACGTCTTTTCGTATCCTGGTGGGGGTGGGGGTGCAGCGGCTTTAGCAATAGTTGGTCCTGATGACAAGCTGCGTTGTTGGATGGGGGTTTACTATTCCGTAGATCCAAATGTTGGTGGGAGATCTGTTACCTCTAATGGTTCTTACAATGATGGAAATCCTCATTACGTAGCATGTGTTTATGAACCCCTAGATGTTGGTAGAGAATTTAAAATATATGTTGATGGTAACTTAGATAATTATGTACCACAAAATCTTGAATTGCAACAAAGTGCTTCTAGTTCTCCTAGAGCATTTTGTTTTTCTGGTAGTAGCGGAGACCCGGTTAGCTGTGCGGGTAGTAGTACTAAATTAACTATAGATGAGATAGTAGCTTATAGAAGACCTATGGGGGCTTCTGAAATATACGATCACTATGACGCGGGTAAAAATGGTTGCACTACACAACCAACTTGGACTCCTTATCCAACAAATACAGTAACTTTAGTGCCTACAGAAACTATTGAACCTACTATTACTGAAACTCCAACTCCTTCAGTTACTAATACACCAATAGATACTTACACAAAGGCCCCAACTTCAACGGTTACTCTATCACCTACTATAACTATGACGCCAACGGATACACCTATTTATACAGCAACCCCCTTAATTCCATATACACCTACCAATTCTCCAACGGTAACTTTGTCACCAACTAGGACAGCGACGAGTACTATAACTTCCACAAAGACCTATATATTTACTGCAACTTCAACCCCAACTATAACTTTGTCACCCGTAATGACACAGACGCCAACTAGTACCATAAGCCCAACCCCAACTAGAACTCCTTATGGTGGGCTACCAGGGGTACACGTAGACAATCTAGGTAGTCACGTAACTGAGGTAGATGATTTTAATTGTTCGGATTGGGGAACAACTACAAACGCAGAATCTTGCGATGACACCGGGTCTACTGTACTAATTAAATACCCTTGTTTAATGCCAGATATGCTAAGAACAAGTTACTTAGATGTTGACAGTTCAAGAATTCCAGATACTGCGGAGATTTTATGGATCAGGGTAAATGTAACTAGAAAGTTACAAGAGTACCCACCGGACTGCTTTTATACAGAAGAAAATTCACAGCTCTGCGTAACTGATAGTATTTATTATTTTAATACTTCCCAAGGATCTTTTTCACCTGATGCTGACTCCAAAATAATAACACAGAAAGTCGAGGGTTCATACTACCCAGAACTTGAGTATTCTACATTTAGTGTTACCTACGATGTCTCTGGGTGGGGGTTAGTTGGTTCTGACATAACTGGGGATACTAATTTTGGTATAGATTATAATGTTTCTTTATTAACCCCTTATTATATGATCCCGTTTTATGCTGGTGGTCAAGCAACTATGGATGTTGACTGTATAACAATGGATATCGGATATAGTGAATGTAATGATGATTCCGATTGTGTTGGTAGCTCCTGCATTGATCATTCGTGTGTTGGGCCAGCTTTGACTCCTACTCCATTTCCGTTGGTACCTGCTTTTAGTGATTGGAAATGTAGAGCTTCTTTTGATATAGATAATACGAGTAGGGGAGAACTAACCGACTATCCAGTTGGGTTAAAGTTAGATTTTTCCATTATAGACTATGATAATTCACTTGATGATGGGGCGGACGTTATAGTAGTAGACTCAGACAATTCTACTGTTTTAAGTCATGAAATAGAAACTTGGGATAAAGTTAACAAAAACTCGATGGTGTGGGTTAAAGTACCAACTATTGAGGCTGCTGCTACTCATAGAATTTATTTGTATTATTGTAAATGTGGAGCTTCAACAACATCAGACCCACCGAGCGTGTGGGATTCAGATTTTGATGCTGTTTATCATTTAGATAAAAATCCATTTAACTACCATAATTGTGGTAATGACACAGGAAATGAGTGTGATTCAACTCGTAATGTGAGCCTTGGTGGTTCTGGGAGTTACCATAATAGTCTGTACCCATTAGTTGCTGGTACATGGGGGGTGGTAGATTTAATAGGGGATAATGAAGCTGTATGCCCATTCGGTAGATGTATAGATTTTACTAACACAAGTAGGCCAGGTACCAGTATTAGTGCTTTTAAAAGTGGGGGCTTTGTTAATGCTGAGGGTATTGTAGACCCATCTACTCTTACTGGTTTTACTGTTGAAGCTGTATTTAAGAGGGACACACGAGCATCAGCGGGGGTTGGTGGGTTAGTCGCTCAGCATATAACAGGTTTGGCCTCTACAGTATATAATAGTTATTTGTATTTAGACAGTAGTTATAAATTATCAGCAAATTTAATACCAAAAACCCCTACCCCCGTTGTGGTAACTGGGGCTACGGCTGTTAACAACACGGATTATCATTATGCCGTAACAACATTCGATGGTACTGATATTCGAGTATATTTAGACGGGTCGCTTTATGCTGGGCCTACTTCAGTTCAACCTCTTCGTAGTAGTACAGAGCCTTTTTATATTGGTAGAGCTACGGCTGGGGGTCTTACTGGGTATATGGATGGTAGAGTAGATGAGATAAGATTTAGTAGTTCTGTTAGATCCGACGATTATATATCAGCAACTAATGCTAATATGAACGGTACTCTGGTGAGTACGGTTGAGTCCTATTCAGTGAACCCGGTTTGCTTTACCCCAACACCAACACCAACAAAAACCCCTACGCCTGCGTGCTATGATAATTATGATGATGTAACTTGGAATAAGCATATAGCTACGAATGCTTACTATAAATTCGATGAGCCAGATGTTGATTACTGTAATATTTCATTAGAAACTGATGTTTGCAATGAAGCTGTTTCTCCTTCTGGTGGTATTGAGTATAATGGGAAAATAAACTATTTTGGTTCTGGCTATATATGGAATTTTCATCAAACTGGGGCTATTGATGGGGAAAGAGGGTGGGCGGTGTCAGCTTCTAGTAGACCTTACGCATACCTTAACCAGAATTTTGGTGGAACAGATAGAAACACTATCAGCCTTTGGGTTAAAGCGTCTGGGTGGGCCACCCAAAAGAAAGTTAGTATAGTGGAAAGGACATCCAATTTTGACTTATGGATAGGAACAAGTGTCGATGGGTGCTCAGCTAGCGGTGGATGTTTTGTATGTAAATTTACTAATGCCTGGGACGGTACTGTATTAGCGTCAGTAGTTGGATCAACTAGTCATACAGATGGGAATTGGCATCATGTTGTGTGCAGATTAGACAATGATGAGAATTTATACATAAACAATGACGGTACCATAAGTTTGTGGGTCGATGGACAAATAGAATCTTACTCGTATTTGCCTTCAGGTAGAATTACTTATGCTACCGGTGGTTGTACATTGTTTGGTAATAATGGGGGTTTATCGGGGTCTGGTGATTATCCAGATTCAGGCCATATAGTTGGAATAGATAATTTAACATTTTACAGTGGTGCTTTGTCTGATGATGATATAAAAGAAATGTATTATGCTGGGACCCATAAATGTAGGTCCGATATAAATTTTCAAAATACTTGTTATTATGCAACAGGACATGATAATTTTTATATAGACAACTCTTCGTTCAATGATACTGCTTTTGCTATAGTGAAAGGTGATAATGAACAAACTTCTGTGTGGGCGGTAAAACCAAACAGTACGTCTTGGGATAACAATATTTCTTATAGAGGAAGTGGTATTACCCCTGCCATTGTTCCTACTCCAACCCCAACAGGAACACAAAGTACAAGGTTGTATTTTACTGACAATACCCCTGCTTATACTCCCTCCTCTTTAATGGAAACATGGAGTACACCTACTGGATATTTAAATAGGGAACTCTCTTCTACTAAAGCTGGGTCAATTTCTTCTTTAACTTTATCTTCTTTACCTGCTGGTAACAAATTATTTTATAGATTTATTTCTCAACCCTTAGCAGAAGATATAATATTTAATTATGGAGACGCTATAACCGTTATGTTAGGGGCTCAGGAATCTAACGCTTTGGCTAATTATGGCCCTGCGTATTCAGCAAAAATATTGGTTGGTGACACGACTACGGTTAGGTGTTCTTTACCATCGTTTCAGTACTCTATAACACCGGAGTTTAATACTTCCCCGATGTCAGTAACTTCTAGTGCATCTTTCGTATTTTTTGATGATATATGCAAAGCCTATTTTGGTGATAGACTGGTGGTTGAGGTTGGTGCAAGAGTCGGGGTAGCTGGGTATAATGGGACTATGTGGACAGGAGGGACCTCTGGTGATTTAGATAGGGCAACTCAATATGACCCAACTGTATATACAGGATGGGTGGAATTTAGTAAAAATATAGCTTTTGGTACTTTACATGATCCACCGAGTTATCTTACCGGAGGAATAAAGGCTCTTGGGACAAAAGGGATTCTATTAGGTAATGATCCTACAGTAAACTGGAATGAATATGATAGATATTGTGCATATATGTGGAATGATTCAGATGACATGTCAGTTTCTTATTATGTAGGGAGTGGTGGGGATAGAAGCATCAGTCTTCCTTTTTCTGCTGGAGTAATTATTGTTGGTGGAGACGGAGTAGACCCATATGTGAAAACCTTAGACATGCCTAGTTCCGGCTCGTATCCTTGGGGGACCGCAGGGGCTATTTCTTACGGTAAAATAAAATACTTAGGAGCATCTAGTTTTACTGTTGATGCAAGTATGAACGTAAATGGCATAACCTATCATTATGTGGCATGGAAAAACGGAGCCACTGGGTTTATACATGGAACGTACGATGGTAGTAATTCTGGTGGGCAGACCCGAACAACAACCTGTTCACCAACTTTTATATATGTCAAACCTTCAGATGCTTCTGCCGGTGTAATGAAAGGATATGACACTCCATATGGATTTTCTCAGAGACTTGACGCTAGTGTTGATGAAGGAGGAATATCTACTTTGGGTTATGATGCAGGAACACTAAATTTTACTGTGGATAGTTCTTTAGATGTGTCGGGAACTAGTTATTATTGGTATGGGTTTTGTGCTGGTGGAAATGACTTTTTGGATTTAACAAATAGTTCAAATATTCTACGACTTACCCGTGACCCAGGCTACTTATCTAAAACTAGTGTTAGAAAAGGATCTTGGAGTGGGACGAATAGTTATATGACATTAAAAGGAAGCCCTAATAAATTTGGTCCTGTTGGGTCAAAGTCAGTTACAACCCCGTGAGTATTATGTTTAAACTAATTAAATATTTATACATTTGTTTATTTATAGTTTTAATTTCAACAAAAGTATTTGGGGATGACCCACCTACTGATACGCCAACTGTTACTGAAACCCCAACGGTTCCTACTAATACTCCTACAGATACTCCGACACCCTGTCAAGATGGAAATGACGATTATGTAACTCTGCTATTACAGGGAGAAGGGTCAGACGGTTCTACCTATTTTTATGACAGTTCCTCTTATCACAAGGAGACTACAGGGGTATCAAATGCTCATATTAGTATAGGCCAGAAAAAGTTTGGCGATAGTAGCGTTTATGTCTCTGCTTCAGGTGGTATAGAGTGGGGTTCTAGTAGTGATTTTGCTTTTGGTACTGGGCCATTCACAGTAGACTTTTGGCTCTATGTACCGAATCAAGAGATAGACATGGGTTTGCCTTATGTCGATGTTTTTTATTATAATGTGGACTCAAATACTAATAGTGTCTATGCGATAGGTATTGTATATAATTACGCTTATTTATTTTTTTCTACCGGTACTTCCATAGAGGAGGAAGGGGGGATAAAAATTGGGGAAATGATAAGTGGCCTTACTGTCGATACGTGGTACCATATAGCCTTGATTGGAGATGGTGGGATTGACGGTAGTAGGAATATGAAATTATATTTAGATGGTGTTCAAGTTGGGGACACTTATAATTATGACTATAATCTTACTGGGACCAATACCTCCGTGGGTTCTTTTTATATAGATAATTATCCTACTAATTATGTCTCTAGTGCGTTTATGATAGATGATCTAAGGGTTTCCAAAGGGGTATCTAGGTGGTCAAGTGATTTTTCCCCACCAGAATGTGCTTATTCAGTACCTACTATTACCCCTACTTTTAATACTTATACACCGACTGTCACTTCAACTCCAACTAATACAGGTACTATTACTAATACTCCAACTATTACTAATACTCCTCTTCAAACGTATACAGCAACACCTGTCAGTAGACAAATATTTATGGTAGCTTCAGACCCTTTGAATTCTGTTATTATAAGTAGTGCTGGTCAAGTTAGGTGGGTGGTAGGGTCTAAAGTAGACAGTTTGGCAGGAGCTTTTAATAATAAAGGACATTATTATTTAGTTAGTAGTACGAATACTTTGAGATGTGTTTTATTAGATAATTATGTGGAAACTAGCGATTCATGGAGTAGTACAGTTGGGGTTGGCGAGGCAGTCCCCTTACAAACAATGTCACCATGTACGTTTCCCCTAACTATTAATAAGGGAGATCGGTTTATAGCAGAGCTTGGGTATAAAGCAGGTAATTCGTTGTCTACTTATACTGGAACATCGTGGTTTGGGGGGACTGGAGATGACCTGGTTATAACGTCTGATGGAGATACAGGAGTACTAACAGATGTTGGTAACATAGAGTTAAATTTTACCGGTGACATAACTCCAATATCAACCCCAACCCCAACCCCAGCGGTTAGTTGCGGGTATCCAACAGTAGTTTTAAGGGATGGGCCAACTTTATATTGGAGACTTGATGAACCTTCTGGTACTAGTGCTGCTGATTCTTCTGGAAATAGTTATACTGGAACAGCTTCAGATTCATCAATATTGGTGGGATCGACGGGAGCACTAAATGGGCCAGACGGGTACTCAGCTAAATTTGACGGTTCTGGGTATATACGATCTTTAGCAATTCCGCCTATTACTAATATGTTTGCATTTGAATTTTGGATTCAGATTGACGATTCAAGTACAAGAAACGAATTATTATATTATAGTGGCGGGGCTTTTATAATCCATTACGATTACATTTATGGTGATAGAAAACTTACGGTAGAGTTTGGTAATTTAGTAAATAATGATACAGAGATTTATACAATAATCCCAATTGAAGATAGTGATTGGCATCATATAGTTTATTCTTATGATGGGCATACTTTTAATAGTTATAAAGACGGAGTACTAGTGAATTCTTATGCTGCTGATTTTATACTGAATCAAGGTGGGGATAGTTTGGTAACTATAGGTAATACGGATTTTTATGGCTCCTTAGACGAGGTAGCTGTTTATGTGGGATCTTACTTAACTGAATACCAGGTGTTGTCCCATTATGATTGGGGTAGATCTAATTGTGTAACCCCTGTACCCACGTTCACCGGGACAGTTCCTCCTTCTGCTTATACCCCTACTATAACTGGTACTGCCACACCGACAGTTCCTTATACACCAACACCTGAGGTTACTTGTGCTGGGACGGTGGTTGTTAGCGGTCCTGCCCCTTCTGGCCATTGTAGTCAATCGTACAGTACTATTGGTTCATTGTCGTGGAGTCCTTGGGTTAAACTAGGGCAATGCAGTGACTGGAGATGTGACGAGGATAGTGGTGTTTATAGTATTTCTTCACAACTTAATAAAGACAGTATAACTAAAACTTTAAGGTCATATAATTTTGACTTTCAGCCTCAAGAACTTCCAAGTACTTATGATATTAGGGGAGTAAGAGTTTTGGTTAGAAAAGGAGTTCATTTTTCAACTGCTGGAGACGCGAATATTAGAGATTATAGTGCTAAATTAGGGGTGTTGTACGGGGACGGAACCACAGAAGTTTTTATGCCTCAGGACAAAGCAAATTTAGATAGTGACTGGTGCAAAACATCTAATAAATGTGAGTGGGGAGTTTATGGTGGGTATGATGATGAATGGGGAGGTAATATTCCTGTAGATAAACTAAGAGATATATCATTCGACTATCAAGTCACTAATCCTGGGGATTGCAGTGGCTCTTGCCCAGAAGCAGTTGTCGGGTGTGTTGTGATGGAAATTTGCTACATTGTAGGGGCCAATACTCCTACACCAAGTGTTACTAGGACACCTACAGTAACTAAAACTAGAACTCCAATAACTCCTTTACCAGTAAGCGTAAGAGGAAACCCAATAGTTTTTCAATAGGACTATAAATGACTTTTTCATTATTAGATTCTTCCTTATTACCAAATAAAGATGAGATGGTATCAAAAGATACTTATCTAGGTCTTTATGAAGGGGATGTAGAAGACGTTAGAGATCCATATAATTTGGGTAGGATAAGGGTAAGAATACCAATAATTCATACACCTAAACAAGGGACGCCAGGTAAGAATAGAAAAATCACTAAGACAAAAGAATTACCTTGGGCATTACCTTGTTTTCAACCTGGGACTTTTTCTCCTCCTAGTGTTGGCGATTCAGTGTGGGTATTATTTAGACGTGGAAACCCAGACTACCCTGTATATTTAGGAACTTGGTATGGAGTATTAAAAAACAAAAAAATTAAGGGTGGTCAAATAGGAGACTCGTCACCTGAAAAACCTGACTCAACTTTGCTCGGTGGGTTGTCAATGAAGAGTAATGTTAGTGAGGAAGTTCCTAGTAGTTCTAATGCTTCTTCTTATTATGTAAATCCAGGCAACGAATCACCGGAAGAGTCTTATAAACTTAAATCTACCCTAGACCCAACAGTTAAAGTTATAGCTTCAACTCCTAAGGGTCACACTATATATACAGTAGACGATGATGGAAAGGAAAAATTAGTTATTGTGGATAGATTCGGCCAAACTATTGAAATGGTATGCCCGGTCTCAGGATCAGAAAACAAGGGCAACAAGTCTCGTAGGGGGACTAAAGAGGCCGCTGGTAGTGGGGCTTTACCAGTAGACAAGGCTGCTGGTGGACAAACTTATATAAGAATAATTGATGCTAACGGACAGTTTTTAAAACTTACAACGTCAAATTCTGGGGGTAAAAAAATAGAATTAAATGGACCCGATTCCGGTTTTATTAATATTGAGGAAGACGGAAAGTTAATAACTTTAAAAAGTAATAAAAATGGGGAGATTAGTATTGATGATAATGTAGTTTGTGTTAGTTCTGCCGATGCGAAAATGACTTTAGACAATTTGGGTATTGTAACTATAGAAAGTGTTGTTGGATGTAGAGCTACTTTGGATAATATAGGTAATGTGATAGTTACTAATCCTGCTGGTGGAAGTATTTCTTTATTAGTAACTGGGGATTTTAATATTATGTCTGCTGGCGGAGCTATAATTAGTTCTTTGGGGCCTATAATAAACATAAATTAGTATATGGAGGTTGTGCTATGGGTTCTGGTGGTAAAATAGCTAGGGATGGGGATGTCTGCGGTGGTGGGACTTTAATAGCCTCCCAACAATTAATCAGAATTAACGGTAAGCCAGTAATATGCGTTGATGATAAGGTTTCCCCACATCCCCCTTATGATGGGCTTCATTCATCAGCAAAAATGGCAGAGGGATCATCTAATCTATTTGTTTTGGGTAAAAAAGTATGCAGGATGGGGGATTTAGCTTCTTGTGGGCATCAAATAACTGATGGGAGCCCGACTACTTTTAATTTTAGTCCTAGTACGTAAGTATATTTAATGAAGTTACTAAAATTTTTGCCCGTTCTAATTATTTTGCAAGCTGGTGCTTCTTATGCTGTTGCTACTAAAACTAAAACACCAACTCCCACAGCAACTTTTACTAAAACACCAACTCCACTGTCTACAATAACCCCAATGGAATGCGAGGGCGATAACAGGGCAGATGGGTATATTACTAATAATATAGGGCTATGCATACCTGAAGTTAATAATAAATTTTGGGCCTTAAATTTAAATAATAACTTTGAACGAATAGATAAGGTATTTGCTCCTCAAGTTGGGCATTCACATACGTTACAAGTCCCAAGTACCTATGCTATTAGTGGAACATTACCGCAAGGATCTTATACTTTAAGATGGTACGTGCCTGTTCCTAATGGTCAAAAGGTAACTTTAGTTTCTTCAATGGTTTATTGTAATTCTGGAAGTGGAGTTTTAACTTTACAACAAGCTAAATTTACTGATCCAAATACTTTTTTTTCTATTACTGGGTGGTCTTCAATACCTGTTTCTACTAATCCTATAATATTTGACGGACCTAGAATAAGTGTTGGTCCTAGAGATTCTTTTAGACTTTTAGTAAGTTCAGGATCTATTACAGATTTGTCATTTACATTTTTTATGGAATATAAGATACACTAATAGTAGGATAGAGTAATAATGAGGTTGTTAAAAATATTATTTTTCCTTTGTCTTAGTGTGTTTTTTACTGCACTTGAATCTAAAGGGCAGACCTCAACCACAACAATCACCAGCACACCGACTCAGACGCAAACGATTACATCCACACCAACCATTACTTCAACACCGACGCTTCCCGAAGAACTCCCAGCATCCTTTGGCTGCTACGATGGTGATGGAGCAGCAAGCCAAGCGGTTGCACTAGGATTCCAACCCGCTGTTGTTTTTGTAGGCAAGAAGGGCACATCCGCCGCGCACAACATATGGTGGTCTTCCGATACGATGGGTTCCGGCTATGCGTGCCAGACGTATTACGTGTCTGGATTCCTCTGCCAACAGTCTTACATCACATTGAGTGGGACCGGATTCACAGCAGGCAGCAATCTGAATGCCTCGGGATCAACTTATTGCTACTACGGTTTCGCGAAAGCGTGGCAGGTGCTCGCCACAGGCTCATACGTTGGAAACGGCACTAACCCTCGTAATATCACAGGCGTTGGATTTGACCCGGATCTAGTGTGGTCATCGGTATACTACACGAATTCCGGTGCTTCCGCACAAGGAATATATTTCCGTACCACTGACATGACAGGGGCTAGGTCTTGTGGGATTAGCTCAAACACAAGCGGCGGCAACTGCCCAAACAATTACGTCACGGCACTAATCACGGACGGGTTCAGTGTCACCAACTTGAATGTTAATAACGCTCACTACAATTACGTTGCTATGAAGAAGAATGCTGCCATCTCACGTTGGCTCTGGACTACAACGTGGAGCGGTAATGCTTCTGCCACCCCCCGGCCTATCTCGCTTGGAAATCAAGCTCGTATGGTAATGGTCAGTGGGGCGGGAAACTACGGTTATTGTGCTGGAATGCGGCATGACCAGGGGAGCATGTCCGTGAATCCGTACATCCAAAAGACTACTCTTGCGGACAAGGAAGACGACATCACGATGGGGGACACCGATGGGATTACCATTCAGGGTGAATGCAACAGCCAGTTTCTCACTAGTTACGCATGGGGTTTGTACGAGCCGAGTCATACGCCAACGGTGACGCCGACCGCAACTGCGACGGACACTCCAACCAACACTGCGACATCCACCCACACGGCAACACCAACGGACACGGCGACCGACACTCCCACGAACACACCGACATCCACGCACACGGCAAGCAGTACGCCAACCGATACGCGGACAGACATTCCGACGCCGACCGACACCGCCACGCAGACTGGGACCGCAACGGAAACCGCAACCGCTACAGTACCAACTGACACTCCAACCCAGACTGCCACCAGCACAGTGCCGACGAACACGCCGACTCCGGTCACAACCGACACGCCAAC
>WSSedA1B3DRAFT_1000005_pt1 | contig 66232 bp, 55 predicted proteins | sample WetSurSiteA1Bulk_FD_9468 | JGI IMG/M metagenome (IMG submission 9468)
TCATTGCGGCATGGATTGCCGCAATCCAGAAGCTATAGATGGCGAGACTTTAACACATCCATGTGTCCGTCCTAGATTCTGGCAATCCATGCCAGAATGACGGTATTGCTTAGTCTCTTATGTCAAACTCAGGTTAACTATCTCTTGTTATTGCGTCATAGTGGCAATTTTTTGTTTTAACTCTTCGGTTCTAGGATCAGTCATCGCCGCCATACAGCGGAATTTAATAGCTTGTTGTAACATCATATCGTTCGCTTCTTTGTTGGCAGCTTGAAGTGCGCAATCATCTTCACGTTGCTTTAGCCATTGCCGTTGTTCTGGCAATAAAGCGTCTCTGATTTCTTTGGTCGTGTCATTCCAAACGATGTTAATGCGCTTATTTGCTTCATCAAGTTCATCTTTGGCTTTTGCTTGGGCTAACTCTGTGTCTTCTGTTGGAGCTTGCTTATCAGGTGCTGCTTTATTGTCTATAGATGAAGTATTGGTTGGCGCATTGTTATTTGCAACAGCTTGAGGTTCATCGTACACCGCCGTTTGTTCAGCGGCAGCCGCCGCAATTTTTTCTTTTAACACCTCGATTCTAGGGTCAGTCATAGCGACCATGCAGTTATATTTAATGGTTTCTTGTATAACCTTATCATTGGCTTCTTCACTGGCGGCTTGACGGGCGCAATCACTTTCACGTTGCCTTAACCATTGCAGTTGTTCGGGCGATAACGCATCTCTGATTTCTTTAGTGGTGGCATTCCAAACGATGTTAATACGTTTATTTGCTTCTTCGAATTGCTCTTTGGCTTTGTATTTGGCTAACTCTGCGTTGTCTGATTGAGTCTGGCTGTTAGTCACAGCAGGTTGAGCGGCTGTTTCAGTCGTATTATTTGCTTGAGTATCAGGCGTGTCGATTTTGGGCGTATTAGTCGCTATCGTATCAATGGCACTGCTAACCACAGCAGGAGGAATGGCATTTTTTAAATACAAGCCTAAAACAATGAATATGACACTACCCATAAAGCACGCAAATCGAGACGCGCCTGCAATTTGCGGTATCTTCACTTCTTTTATATCAATGCCACCGCCGATGATGCCTATAAAAAATAAGACAATACCCGTAAAAAACGACACTTCTCCGATACTCATTTTTACCTCTATATATAGAATTGGATGTTTGTGAATTACTGCCAGTTTTTGAAGGATTGGCAATCATAAATTAGCTAGACTGGCTTAGTGTAGCGTAACCCTACACAATAACAATATTGTTGAATTACGCAATGCTTGAATGATGCCGGATGGATTGGCGTTGGAACGTGGGAAATATGAAGAATCCCAGATTCTGCTATGCTCCATCTGGGCTTGTATCTACTTGTTTGGCGTATAAGAAAGGAAAAATAAATATGTCAAAAGATAAAGAATTTGAAAGATTAATTGAGCGTATATATAAACTAATTGTTGATAACGGTAGTGCAGTTAAATGGAATGATAAAATTCCTGACCCAGATAATCCAAAACAAAGTAGGCAGATTGACATTACAATCAGAAAAGATGGTTTGATAACTCATGTTGAATGTAGAACTCATAAAAGCCCGCAGGATACAAAATGGATTGAAGAACTAATTGGAAGACAAATCAGTTTACAAGCTGATACGGTCATTGCCGTATCTGATTCTGGTTTTACTAAGGGGGCTATTCTCAAAGCAAATAAATATGGCATTGTACTAAGAGATTTAAAACGGCTTTCAGAAGCTGAAATTGAAGAGTGGGGTAAAAAAACTAAGCTGATATTAACATATTATGGATTTAAAAATATTGGTCTTAGATTGCTTTTTAAAAATCATCAGGATGTCTCTCTTATTGCTGTAGCTAATGAGCTAGAGGAGAAATCGGGTTTTATAGATGCACTTTTTAATACGCTAAAATATTATTTAAATCAACAAAAAGACTTTAATTATCCAGTATGTATTTTTTATAATTTAGAAGCACATAATATGGTTCTTTGTGGTAAAAAGCTTGAAGGAATAAAAATTCGCACAGAAGTTTATACTTTTAATGTCGAGCTTGATATACCCGTTGTTTCTGTTTATGGACATCCTGAAACCAATCGTTTAAACAGAATGGTTGCAATAGAAAAATCTGATGACTATGAGTTAGAAATAATAAAATCACATCATCTTCTTTCGTTGACACTAAACCTATCAAAATTACCTCAAGCACCCACAGATTCAGTTATTGCGGGTATTATAAAATTTAATTGTAATCAGTTAGTTACTGTACCAAAAATATATTTTATAGGAACTCAAGAACAAAAAATGTATTTGCATGATGCAGAGCTGGGTTTGATGGAATTTGGAACATAACCCGTAACCGCATACGTTAGGTTAACCCGTAGGTTATGTGTGAGCTTTGCGAGCCCCAACAAATTCATCAGCTAATGTAACTGTTGGGGTTCTTACCTCGCCCCAACCTTGTATCTACAGAAAACCTGTGATGTGTAAAATAAAGACATTGCACTCAACGTCTCTACGATATTACCCATTTGAACTAAAAAAGAGTCAAAAAACACGTTTTTTGACTCCTTTGTCATTTATAACCGTTCACCCTTCAACAAGCTCAGGGGGAACGGTTTTTTTATGCGGTTTTTAAGACTCTGACTCTGTGTTTGAGTCTGGTTTGCTTACTTCTGCTTTAGGTGGTGCAGACTCTGTAACGGCAACAGGTGCATGATGTTCGACTGGACTTGGCGTATTCACTGCGAGTTCAGAACGTTCAACTTTTTCTACCCGTTCGGCAAATTCACGATCATAGGAACGGACTTTGGCAGGACGCGGTTCGCTTGCTTCAGTGTTTATCTCAGGGGCAATATTTGACGATTCTTCGCTATGATGCGCTTGTGCGTCGTTGTCTGTCTCAGGTTTTTTGTAGTTAGGGTTACGCGGTCTTCTGCGATTTGGGCCTCTTCTGGAATTGTTTTTTCTTTCTGGTTTAGCTGCTTGCTCTTCAGTGGCTATCGCAATGTCAGTCTCTGTGGTGCTAACGATTTCAGTGACTAATTCAGGTTCTGGAATAATCGTCGGTGTGACAGGTGTAACTACAATTTCGCTGTTTACATCGGCTTCAACGGTAACAACAGGCGCGAGATTAGGTCTGACATTGCGACCCGGCCCGCGTGGTTGGCGATTAGGACGCGGTTCTTGAGTTTGTGGTGTAGTGGATTGTTCTTGTGCAGGTCTATTTTTATTACCACCACGTCTGTTGTTACGGTTTCTATTTTGTTGTTGACCTTCATTAGCAGGCGGTGCTTTTTCAACGATAGCGGGCGCGACGGGTGTCGTTTCTGCAACAGGTTCGGGGGTTATATCAAGACTGCCACTATAGCTCACCAGTTTATTCCAGAAGCGTTTAATTAAGCTGGCAGCTTCGTTTTTGTTTTGCATGGGTGCAGGTGAATCATGCAAAAATTCTTTAATTGCTGCTCTTTCAATCGGGTGTTTGATTTGTTGGGCAAACTCAGGAATGGTGATTTCTTCGGCTTTGATTTGTAAGTAGCTAGGTTTTTCGTCCGCGCTTTCTTTTTCTTTGATACGCTCAATATTGTAAGCAGGGGTTTCTAAATGTCTGCTGGGCAAAATGATGATGCTCACTTTCAGACGACTTTCGATTTGGTCAATGACGCTACGTTTTTCATTGAGCAGAAAGGTGGCGCATTCAATCGGTAAATGGGCAATAACGCGTTCTGTGCCTTTTTTCATCGCGTCTTCTTCAATCACGCGTAATACTGACAGCGCGACTGATTCGACATTACGAATCGTACCTTGTCCTTTACAGCGCGGGCAGGGCAGTTGGGTTGCATCACCTAAGGAGGGACGCATACGTTGGCGTGACATTTCCAGTAAACCAAACCGTGAGATACGGCTGGTTTGAATGCGCGCGCGGTCTATTTTTAGGGCATCACGCAAATGATTTTCGACAGTGCGCTGGTTTTTATTGGACAACATGTCGATAAAATCAATGACAAATAAACCGCCTAAGTCGCGTAAGCGTAGTTGTCTGGCTATCTCGTCCGCCGCTTCTAGGTTGGTATTAAGCGCAGTTTCTTCGATGTCACTGCCTTTGGTGGCGCGTGCTGAGTTGATGTCGATAGAAGTGAGTGCTTCGGTGTGGTCAATGACGATAGAGCCGCCAGAAGGTAGCGATACTTCACGTCCGTAAGCAACTTCAATTTGTGATTCAATTTGATAGCGGTTAAATAATGGCACAGAGTCTTGATACAATTTTGCTTTGGGCAAGAAATGCGGCATAACTTGTTTTAAAAACTTTTGTACCAGTTTAAATGCGTCTTCGTTGTCGATAAGAATTTCGTCAATATTGCCGCGTAAATGGTCGCGTAAGGCACGAATGATGATGTTGCTTTCTTGAAATACTAAAAACGGTGCGGTTTGTTCTTTAGCAGTGCGGTCTATGGCTTCCCATAGCTGCATTAAGTAATTTAAATCCCATTGCAGTTCTTCGGCATTTTTGCCACAGCCAGCAGTACGAACGATTAAGCCCATGTTGTCAGGGATTTCTAAGGATGCCATGACTTCGCGTAAGTCACTGCGGGTTTCGCCTTCGATACGTCGTGAAATACCGCCCGCTTTAGGATTGTTGGGCATTAAGACTAAGTAAGTGCCTGCCAAACTGATGTAAGTAGTCAGTGCCGCGCCTTTGTTGCCGCGTTCTTCTTTTTCAATTTGAACAACAATTTCTTGACCTTCACGAATCAAGTCTTTGATGCTAAGACGGCGACCTTCGGATTCCGCACCTTCTTGGGCATGACGATAAAGCGGGGAAATTTCTTTAAACGGCAAAAAGCCTTGCTTTTCAGAGCCGTAGTTGACAAAGGCGGCTTCTAGGCTGGGTTCTACGCGGGTGACAATGCCTTTGTAGATGTTGGATTTTTTTTGTTCTTTTGATGGGATTTCAATGTCAAAGTCATATAACTTTTGACCGTCTACCAAAGCGACTCGCAGTTCTTCCGCTTGCGTAGCGTTGATAAGCATTCTTTTCATTCAATATTCCTTGTAGTGTCCTGCTCCACATTTAGATTTTACTGAGTTGACTGGTTTTAATCATCGTTAAGTTAAGTTTACTGATACAGAGCGATAGGGTTGATCATGACTTGCGGCTAAGTTTTTTATGGTTTTATGCCATTATCTGTGCGTTGTAGTGGGTAGTTTGAGCTTCAAACGGCTCAAGGCAACGGACAGACTTTCAGTCAATAGTTGGCAGTCTTGCTGGTAAATTCTGTTTTGAAACAGGGATTATAAATCGTGCGTCTAGGGTCGAACGATGAACCCAAAATTCTTATTATGAAGTGCGTAGGCACAACATGATGTTTTGTTAAGTCGGTTTAGTGTGCGTTTTTTACAAAACCCACTGAATAAACACTTACTCATCAACGCCGACATACAGCGGTTTTTTGCAAAACCGTCTAACTAACTTGTTTAAGCGTTTAAAGTCTGATTATGAGCGTGTCCCGACTGCGGCTATGTTACTTATTAATGGTTATTTTTCCAAGCATTATATTGATTCAAAATGGCTTATTTTTACCGTTTATTGGCTTAGCGAATTTGTTAGCGTCATTTATTGTCATTTGCGGATAGCTTATAGTTGGTTACACTAACTGTTTTTACTCTTCATCATGATACTGACATTATTTAAAGCATGAGCAACGAACCACAAGGCGTGTTACCCAAAGTCACTTTTATTGAAATTACCGAAGACCATAGCGATCAACGGCTGGACAATTTTTTATGCACTCATTTAAAAGGTGTGCCTAAAAGCCGTATTTATCGTATTGTCCGTAAGGGCGAGGTGCGTGTGAATAAGGGACGGGTGGATGTTCACTATCGTTTAGTGGCGGGTGATATTATTCGTATTCCCCCTGTTCGAGTCGCCGAACGTACCGAAGAATCTTATATACCACAAGGTTTAAAAGATGCTTTGCAACACAGTGTATTATTTGAAGATGATGGCTTTTTAATTATTAACAAACCTGCGGGTTTTGCGGTGCATGGCGGCAGTGGTGTCAGTTCGGGCATTATTGAAGGCTTACGTTTAATCCGACCTGAAGCGCGGTTTTTAGAATTGGTGCATCGTTTGGATAAAGACACTTCTGGCTGTTTAGTGATTGCCAAAAAACGCAGTGCCTTACGCTTATTTCATGAGTTATTCCGTGACAATCATATTCATAAAACCTACGTCGCGCTGTTAGTCGGACAATGGCAACGCAAAAAATTAATCGTCACCGCGCCATTGTTAAAAAATGTGCAAAAAGGCGGTGAGCGTATGGTGTCGATTAGCCCATTAGGCAAAGAAGCGGAAACCTTATTTAGACGTTTGCAGCTATATACAGGGGCAACCTTAGTGGAAGCGTCGCCGAAAACAGGACGCACTCATCAAATCCGCGTTCATGCCGCCAGCCTTGGGCATCCGATTGTCGGCGATGAGCGTTATGGCGAAGATGATGATAATAAACATTTTCGCCACAAAGGCTATAAAAGGATGTTTTTGCACGCACAAGTGTTGCGTTTTCAGCATCCCGTGACAGGCGTTGCTATGGCTGTCACTGCCCCATTACCTCCACAATTAGACAACTTGTTAAAAAATGAACAACCGCTTTGATTTATTGATATTTGACTGGGATGGTACGTTAATCAACACCATCGACTGGATTACTCATTGCTTACAAACCGCCTCAGAACGTTGTGGTTGTGATATTCCAAAGGCGCAAGCAGCAAAAGATGTTATTGGTTTAAGCATTCAAGAAGCAACCTCTAAGCTACATCCTAGCGTTGATGCTAAAACCCATGAACAATTAGTCCAACATTACGCTAAAGAATATGCGTCTAAACAACTCAGCCGCGATGATTTATTTCCCGACATTTATGAGATGCTAGTCGAACTCAAACAAGCAGGTTATTCACTGGCAGTGGCGACAGGTAAAACGCGCCACGGTCTACAAGAAGCTTTACAGGCAACTGCGATGGAAGACTTATTTTCTGTCACTCGCTGTGCTGATGAAACGGCTTCCAAGCCTGATCCAAAAATGTTATTGGAAATTATGCAGGTGACAAATAGCACGCCAGAACGCACCTTAATGGTCGGCGATTCGATACACGACTTGCAAATGGCAACTAATGCCCGCATTTCATCGGTAGGCGTGTGTTGTGGCGCACATTCAAAAGACATTCTACAACAGCACGAACCGTTGTTATGCTTATCGCTGGCAACGGAATTATTGACTTACTTAAGGTAAATAACGTGGAAAATTCACAAGATAATGAGAAAAAAACTGATGGCTGGGAACGCGAAGTGCTAGAAAAAGTCGCACTCGCCGCTATTACTGAACAAACTCGCGCCAGACGCTGGGGCGTATTTTTTAAAGTCCTGACTTTTGGTTATTTAGCCATATTGCTCGGTGTCGCGCTGTATCCCAACATGAAAAAAGAAATCGGCGTTGATGGTAAAGAACATACGGCTGTTATCGACATTGTTGGTGTGATTGCCGAAGGTAAAGACGTAAATGCTGACAACGTCATTAAAAGCCTACGCGCGGCAGTAAAAGATAAAAATACCAAAGGTATTATTTTACATTCCAATTCCCCTGGTGGTAGCCCTGTCCAATCGGCTTATATTTACGAAGAAATAAGAAACATCAAAAAACTCAATCCTAAACTGCCGATTTATGCCGTAGTCAGCGATATGTGTGCGTCTGGGTGTTATTATATCGCCTCAGCTACGGATAAAATTTTCGTTAGCCCTGCCAGCTTAGTGGGTTCAATCGGTGTCATTATGGATGGCTTTGGTTTTGTTGATACCATGAAAACCCTCGGCGTAGAGCGTCGCTTAATCACCGCAGGCGCACACAAAGCCATGCTTGATCCGTTTTCACCACCTAAAGCCGATGAAACCCAATATATGCAAAACTTGATTAACCAAGTTCATCAACAATTCATCACCGCTGTTAAAGACGGTCGCGGTAATCGTTTAAAAGAAACGCCCGATATGTTCTCAGGCTTAGTATGGACAGGTGAAGAGGGTGTTAAATTGGGCGTTGCCGATGCGTTTGGTAATGACAGTTCAGTCGCTAAAGACCAAATTGGTGCTGACCGTTTAGTTGATTTTACTGAGTCAGAAGAATTTTTCGATAAACTTATCGGCAAAATGGGCGCGTCTTTTGCTCATGCCATCAGCAGTGCCTTACAAACACCTGCTTTGCGGTAGGGATACGATTATTTATTGCGGTTTTATTGTGCATAGTTCCCGCGCTTTAGCGCGGGAATTCATCTTGCAACGCTTCAACTCCAGCCTTGTATGATGCTAACGCCGTCCACCCCAACCATGACCTCCACCCCAATAATGCTGTCCGCCGCGCCATCCATAACCACCCCAGTGATGACTTCCTCCCCATCCGTTGTAATACCTAGGACTATAACCGTAAAAGTGCTGAGTCCCATAGCCTCGATAATAAGGTGAGTAACCACGATAATAAGGGTAATAACCGCCACCATAATAACGATAAGGCGAATAATAGCCACCGTAATAGCTTGCTGAGCCATAGGGCGTAGAAACAGCACAGCCTTGAATAATCAAGATAATCCCCATTATGAAGAACGAAGATATAAATTTGTTCATAGTGTCCTCACACAGATAACAAGGATGATGTTCATGATTCATCATCTTCGCCACTAAGCCTAATTTTTTAACATTTTATAAGCTTATACGCCGCTAATAGCCATATCCTAACCCAATTTATTACATGGCTCTTTATTCATTTTCAGCAAGTAGCCCAAATGGAGCTTAGTAGAATTTAGGATTTATAGCTAATTCTTGTATTTGCTACTTTACAACAGGCTACGATTTGGTAACTATAATATAGCTGATTAAAATCAGCCGCATTAGTGTTGATTCGTTATAATGTTGACACAACAACACGTTTATTGAGGCGGAAAGTGTATGGCTGAACAACATAAAATAGTCATTGTCGGCGGCGGCGCGGCAGGCTTGGAATTGGCGACCAATTTAGGGCGTAAGTTGGGTAAAAAAGGCTTGGCTGAAATTACTCTGATTGATGCAACAGCAACGCATATTTGGAAGCCGTTGCTGCATGAAGTGGCAGCGGGTACGCTGGATGAATCTGAGCAAGTGGAATATTTAGCACAAGCTTACCGTAATAATTTTCGGTTTCGCTTAGGTAAAATGGAAAGTTTGAACCGTGCTAAAAAAGAAGTTTACGTTAGCCCAACGTTTAACGATAACGGTGAAGAGTTGATTCCCAGCCGCACTTTTAGTTATGACACGTTGGTGATGGCAGTCGGTAGTGTCAGTAATACCTTCAATATTAAAGGTGTGGCGGAACAGTGTTTGTTTTTAGATACTACTTCGCAAGCTTTTAAGTTTCAAAAGTATTTATTTGAATCCTATATTAAAAAATATATCGGTAAAACGGCTGATAATCCGCTCTCTATTGCTATCGTGGGTGCAGGTGCAACAGGCGTTGAGTTAGCGGCGCAGCTGCATGAAGTCACCAATGTGTTGGCGATGTACGGTTTGCAAGAAACCAGCGACGTTAAACTGACTATCATTGAAGCGGCAACGCAATTATTACCCGCGTTACCGATAAAATTAGCCACTGCCACACAACAGCAATTAGTTAGTTTAGGCGTGGATTTACGCATGGGGCGGCGGGTGACGGAAATCACGCGCGAGGGTATTACTACCCATGACGGTGAATTTATTGAAGCCGATATTAAAGTCTGGGCGGCAGGTATCAAAGCCCCTGATTGGTTGAAAGACTTGGATGGTTTGGAAACCAATCATATCAATCAGTTGGTGGTTGATAGCACGCTGAAAACCAGTGACGACAATATTTTTGCAATGGGTGATTGCGCGGCGTGTATCTGGGAAGGGCATGGTGGCAATGTGCCACCGCGAGCGCAATCGGCACATCAACAAGCCTCTACCTTAGCTAAATCCATTGTTAATCGCTTAAAAGGCAAACCGTTAGTTAAGTTTACTTATTATGATTACGGCTCGCTTGTGTCCTTGGGTAAATATACGACTGTGGGTAATTTGATGGGCAGTTTGATGGGGACGGTCAGTATCGGCGGCTTTATTGCTAAACTGGTTTACTTGTCTTTATATAAAATGCACCAAATAGCGATACACGGCTATTTTAGAACTGCAATGTTGACGCTATCTAATTCCTTTCGCCGTAGCGTTTATTCAAAAATTAAAATGCACTAACTTAGGGTAGACGTTGGGTTACGCTGTTCGACAAGCTCATAGCTAACCCAACTTATGCCATTTTAAACCTTAACCTTTACACCTTAATCATGTTTGAAATCGAATACGAGTTCCAAGAAGAAGATTTAATCCATTTCAATGAAATCCAGTTCATGCGAAATGAAGATATACAGCAGAACATAAGAAAAAATCGTTGGATAGTTCCTGGTATTATGGGCTTAATCGGCTCTTTTTATTATTTCTATTATGGCGATACTAAATCCTCTGCTTATATTCTGGTGATTGCCATTTTGTGGGCATTATTATCACCAAAAATCATGATGTTAGATTTGCGTCGGCAAATTCTTAACAACTATACCAACAAAGAAAAAATCAATATGTTTGGTACTTATACGTTAACCATTGATCCTGAAAACCCTAAATTTCTACACGAGAAATCACCCAGCGGTAAACATAAAATGGCGTGGGATGAATTGGTGCGGGTGGAATATGGCAAACGCTATGTATATATATACATCAGTTTGAGTACCGCGCTGGTTATTCCTGTCGATAAAGTAAAAAAAGGCAATCTGGAACAATTTGCTGAACAAGCCGCCAAAATGATTGAACGCTGTGCGTAGTAATTGACAAGAGTTCAATAGCCTCAGCTATTGAGAAAACAGCCAAAGCTGTTTTATTTTCGAATAAATAACACCTTTCACTATAACATCACCGAGACTTTTTCATGACCGATTGGACTGATGGCTATGTCGCCGACATTGATTATACGCTTGGCTTTTTTAAATATGGAGCTATAGTTTCCCAAAGTTGGCACGGCGTGTGAACTGGGTTTTGGTCAAGACATGAGCGTCAACTTACACGTTGCTGCGTCGGTGGTGCAGTGGTTTGGTACTGATTTTATCCCGCTCATACTCAGTTTGCCCAGCAATTGGCAGAAGCTTTGGGTAGCAATGCGCAGTTAGCTGAACAAGCTTTTGCTGACTTTTGTAGTCGCACTGATTTACCTGATTTTGACTATATCGCTCTGCACGGGGTATGGAGTTGGATTAGTGATGAAAATCGTGCCGTTATCGTGGATTTTTTACGTCGTAAATTAAAAGTCGGCGATGTGGTTTATGTAAGTTATAACACCCAACCTGGTTGGGCAACAATGATGCCGATGCGTGATTTACTGGTTGAACACGCTGATATTATGGGATCACAAGGGCAGGGCAGTGTATCGCGTTTTGACTCTGCATTAGGTTTTGCGGAAGAACTATTAGCCACTAATCCCAGTTATGTGCAGACTAATCCCAATGTCTCTGAACGCCTAGCAAAACTAAAAAATCATAGCCATAGCTATCTAGTTCATGAATATTTCAATCGTAACTGGCAACCTTTGTCATTTTCTAAAACTGCTAGTTTATTATCGGCTGCCAAACTAACCTTTGCCTGTTCTGCTTATTATCTTGATCATATTGACGCGCTTAATCTGACGACTGAACAGCAAGATTTGTTAAATGATATTCCTGATTCATTATTCCGTGAAATGGAGCTAGTCATTCAAGCCCATGCGTTTGCCAATAAACAACTGCCTATTTTTATGGTATTAGGTATTTGTTTCTAAACTGCATTCACGTTAAATCTATAAGGTCTGGCTATTTTAGCCCGACTAAAAAATCGTTATTTTCCCCCTCTTGAAAAATAAAATTCAGTCGCTATTCTTTGCCACGAAAGCAGTTTGATGCTTTCATTTCTTGATAATTATTTGTTTAATTTAGGAGACGTGGAATGGCTATCATTCGTTATGAACCGTGGAGTTTATTAAATCAATTACAAAAAGAATTAGAGCGTTCGCATGACGTTCAAAATGGTGAGAATAGTTCAGTATCAACCGCTGAATGGACTCCTGCTGTTGATATAAAAGAAGAAGCTGATAAATTTGTTGTTTATGCCGATATTCCTGCGGTTAAACCAGAGGATATTGAAATAAATATGGAAGCTGGCGTTTTAACGGTTAAAGGTGAGAAAAAAAGCGAAGCTAAAACCGAGCAAGAGGGTTACAAACGTGTAGAACGCGTACATGGGTCTTTTTATCGCCGCTTTAGTTTGCCTGATTCTGCCAATAGTGATGCTATCAGTGCGAAATGTAAAAATGGCGTATTAGAAATTACCATCCCTAAACGTGAAGCTGTAAAACCAAAAAGAATTGATGTGGTTTCTGAAGATTAATCTCTGCTATCAGCTAGGTATTTTATAAGGGCGACTTAGGTCGCCCTTATTGTTTTTAATAACCTTCTTCACTAGAAAGTTACGAAGACAGAATATAATGTTGCTGTCGTCAACACTACTTAACGGAGTTAACCAGTGAATTCAAGCACCAACACATTTAAGACTGCAAATTCTAGAAACTTTGTACGTTATTTCAGAAATTTACATCCCTCATTGAACGATTTAATAAACCCAATAAAATCCCAGTGATTACTAGTCCAAGTATTTTGAATACTTCGCTCATTTGGTTTATCCAATTAGGAAAGTTTGTGGCATTAGATGTTACTGATAATAATTAATTATTTTATATCCTAACGCAACTTATTACATATCACTTTATTCATTTTCAGTTCACCTCATTGATGCGATAGTATGTCTAACTTATTCCAGCACACGAAATTACTATGCGTATTTTAATAGTTGAAGATGAAAAATTGATTTGCGAGCAGTTGCGTCGCTATTTTGTCGGCAAAGGATTTGCGGTGGATGTCGCGCATACAGCCGAGGATGGTGAATATATGGGTAACGAGTATCCGATTGATGCGGCTATCGTAGATTTGGGTTTGCCTGATTTTTCGGGTATTGAATTGATTAAACGGTTGCGCAAATATCGCGTTACCGTGCCGATTTTGATTTTAACGGCGCGTATTAGTTGGCAGGAGAAAGTAATAGGCTTGGATGCTGGTGCGGATGATTATGTGACGAAGCCCTTTGAATATGAGGAATTGCTGGCGCGGATTAACGCACTGATTCGCCGCTCAGTAGGCTTGGCGCATCCTGTTCTGACTCATGACGATATTAGTGTCAACACGGTGGCACAAGAAGTGTTTGTGGCGGGGGTGAAAATCGAATTAACCGCTTATGAATATAAAGTGTTGGAGTATTTATTATTTCATCAAGGTAAATGGATTTCTAAAACCACTTTAGCCGCGCATATTTATGATGAAGAATTTGATCGGGACAGCAATGTGATTGAGGTGTTTATCGGGCGATTAAGAAAGAAAATTGATCCTGACGGGTCGCGTAAACCTATCGTGACTTCACGCAATCGCGGTTACTGCATACTTAACGAAGCAACTCATGCCTAAGTCAATTACCTTACGGTTGTTTTTTTCGGAATGTTTGGTGCTGATTGCCTTTTTCGCGCTGGTGGTGTTGACGTTTGACACGGTGGTGATTGATGGTTTTGCTAAAGATAGACTACAAGGTTTTATTCGCTATTTGGAACTTGATTTACAAGAAGCGGTGGTTAAATCGGATTCTGCCAATAAATTAACGATGCCTTATCATTTTAGAGAAGGACGATTTGGTGATAGCTCATCGGATTTATACGGCTTTATTTATCATGATAATAAGGAAGTCTGGCATTCGCCGTCTGTTGAAAAAGACCTTAAAGTAATAAAACCACACGCTGAATTGGAACGAGATCAAACGGTTTTTTTCAAAGATAATACGCATAAAAGCAAACCGCGTTATGTATTACAAAAACGGGTATTGCTAAAAAATGCCGACAATGAAGACCGTGATTTTATTGTCATAGTCAGTGAAGGCGATTTGTTTGCCAGTGAGCAGGTCAATAAGCTCAATGAATCCTTGCAAGCCTCTATGTCGGTGTTGGGACTGGCGTTGTTATTGGTGCGATTTTTGGTATTACGTTCAGGATTAAAGCCGCTACGCCGTATTGTACAAGACTTAGAAGCGATTGATGAGGGTAAAAAAGAGCTGTTAGATGGACAGTATCCTACCGAATTACAAGGCATAGCCAGTAATTTGAATGCGTTTATTGCTCATGAAAGGGTGCGTTTAGAACGCCACCGTCATCATCTGGCTGATTTAGCCCACAGTTTAAAAACCCCACTCGCCATTTTACGCGGTTGTACGGAAAATTTTGCCGACCATAAAGATACAGTGAACGAGCAGATTGCTCGTATGGATGACATTATCACCTATCAATTACAACGCGCTTCGGCTAAAGCAGAACATACGGTGATTAAGCAATTGAATGTCTGCACCGTGATTCAAAAAATCCATACTTCGTTAAGTAAAGTGTATTTAGATAAAGCCATTCATTTTGAACTGGTGCTTCCCGAACACTGCTTTATTTATTGTGAAGAAGGCGATTTATATGAGATTGTCGGTAATCTAATGGATAACGCCTGTAAGTGGTGTAAGCGTCGTGTCAAAGTCAGCATTGAACTGAATCCACGCAAAGATCGGCGCAATTATTCGCTGTTATTACATATTGAAGATGACGGTGCGGGCATTCCTGTCGGTAAATTTAATCAAATTTTAAAACGTGGTACACGGGCAGATGAAAATATTCATGGTCATGGTATTGGTGTCAGTGTCGTGCATGAGATTATTCAAATGCTAGGTGGTAAATTAGACGGCGGCAGAAGCAAGTCGTTAGGTGGTATGGATTGGCGGATTTATTTGCCATGACTTTTCTGTCACTTAAATCATAGGGAATTCGGGCAGAATCGCTTGAATTCTGCTCCGACTATGGCATTGCTCAGTTACTGTGATTTAGCAAAAAAGCTACGCAGCCGCTACTCTGAATAGCGGGCTTAGTAGAATGTTTATTTAAGACAATATCGTGTCATGGCGCGATAAATAGGCATTGCGAATTTCTTTTCCCAGCAGGGCAGTATTTTTCAAAAAATCGGTGAGATATTCGTGTAAACCTTGGTCAAACGCATCTTCAATACGGCCAAAATGTAGCGCGGCGTGTTGTTCGCCCGCCAGACGACGCGCTTCTTGACCTGATGTGCCATTAATATCAATGAGTGCAGCTTCTACTTCATTCATACAAGCATGTAACGAGCGCGGCATATCGTCTCTTAAAATTAACAACTCACTAACGCGTCGCGGCGAAATAACATCGCGATAAATTTTACGATAGGCTTCAAAAGCACTGACTGATTTGAGTAATGAACCCCATTGATAATAATCCGCTGCCCCGCCGACATCGTGAACGCTGGGTAAGAGAATATGATATTTCACATCCAATATGCGGGCAGTATTATCAGCACGTTCCAAAAAAGTACCTAGTTTTATGAAACTCAGTCCAACGTCTTTAAGTATTGTTCCTAAAGTCACACCACGAAATAAATGGGAGCGATTTTTAACCCAGTCGAAAAAATCTTGTAGCTTTTCGTAATCCAATTGTTGTGGCAAACGACTGAATTCTAGCCAAGTATCGTTAATCACTTCCCACATTTCTGAAGTAATCGCGCCGCGTACCGCTCGCGCATTTTCACGCGCCAGCCACAGACAGTTATAAATACTGGCAGGGTTTTCGGCATCTAACGCCATGTAATGCGTAACCATATCGGCTCTAGCAAGCCCATGTTTGACTTCATAACTGATAGCGCAGCCTGTGATATTCAGCGGTGCGTACCATAAATAAGCCTCACTTCCTTCAATATCCAGCGGGAGTAGCGAAGTACGATGTGCTACATCTAATACTCTTGCGGTGTTTTCGGCGCGTTCGATATGACGCGCCATCCAAAATAAATTTTCAGCAGTACGCGATAACATGTTAACCCTCCAATACCCAAGTGTCTTTAGTGCCGCCGCCTTGCGATGAATTAACCACCAACGAACCTTCGGTGAGTGCTACTCGTGTCAGACCGCCCGACACTAAACGGATTTCTTTGCCAGATAAAACGAACGGTCTCAAATCAACATGGCGTGGTGCGACACCTGATTCCACTAAGGTAGGGCAAGCAGATAGCGCAAGCGTAGGCTGAGCAATAAATTTGGCGGGATCACTCAGTATGCGTTGTTTATAGGCTTCTATTTCTGCTTTCGAGCTAGTCGGTCCTACCAGCATCCCATAACCGCCAGAGCCTTGCACTTCTTTGATGACCAACTCTGGCAAATGCGCGAGTACATATTTTAAATCGTCAGCTTCACTTAACCGCCAAGTCGGTACATTAGACAGTAGCGGTTCTTCATCCAGATAAAAACGTATCATTTCGGGTACGAATAAGTAAGTGGATTTATCATCCGCTACGCCAGTTCCTACGCCATTCGCCAGTGCAACATTACCACTACAATACGCTTCCATTAAACCTGGTACGCCCAAACCAGAATCGGCACGAAACACGCGGGGATCAATAAAATCATCATCCACGCGTCGATAAATGACATGAACTTGTTGTGGCCCTTCGGTGGTGTGCATATAAACCTTTTTTTGATGCACAAACATATCTTGACCTTCAACCAGTTCCACACCCATTTGACTGGCAAGAAAAGCGTGTTCAAAGTAAGCACTATTATACGCACCTGGTGTCATGACCACGATGACAGGATATGAGACATTAGGCGGTGCAGCTTCGCGTAGTGTATCGAGTAGCATTTGCGGGTAATGCTCGACAGGCTCGATGGTATGATTAACGAATAGTTCTGGAAACAATCGCATCATGGTTTTACGGTTTTCCAGCATATAGGAAACGCCAGATGGTGTGCGTAGGTTGTCTTCCAATACATAGAAATCGTTTTCGGCAACTCTTACTAGGTCAATACCTGCAATATGGGCATACACTTGATTGGGTAAATCAATGCCGCGCATTTCTGGACGATACATTGCATTGTCTAGTATCTGATGAGCATTCATAACGCCCGCTTTAATAATTTCCTGTTCATGATAAATATCATGTAAAAAGGCGTTCAATGCACGCACGCGTTGTTTGAGACCGAGTTCCAAACGTCGCCATTCTGCCGCCCCAAAAATGCGCGGCACAATATCAAACGGAATCAACCGCTCTGTGCTGTTATTGTCGCCATAAACTGCAAACGTGATACCTAATCGCCGAAACAACAATTCCGCTTCTGCGTTTCTGCGTTCCAATGTGCCATCGGGTAAGGCTTTTAACCAACGGTTATAAAATTCGTAAATTTCCCGAACCGTTCCGTTATCAGCATACATTTCGTTAAAATATTTGTTTAACATTTTCGTATTTATAGGGTGAGTTATAAAAAGTCTGGCGTTGAAAATATCAGGGTAAGGTCGTTAGTTAATCGTTGTTAAGTAGATGGTTTAACGCATCGAGGATGCTATTAGCCACTTTATGTGGCGGTAATTTGTAAAATGCTTGCCATGCTAACGGCTCACTGGTTTCATAATCTTGCTGATAGATAGGTGGTGATTGTAGCCAGTTCATTTTGACTGCATGACTGATAAGCGTGTCTGTGAATAGCGTATCGTCAATCTGCAATGACGTATTAATATGAAAAATAGCGGCGATAGCATTGAGTGCTTCTACCGTTAATTGGCGATAAACGGGCGATTGAAGTTTATTCAGTAAATGATTGACGTGTAACTTAAAGCTTTGTTCACCTGAGGTTGATTGTGATAAGGTGTTCTCGCTATCCAAGCGATTGTTACTATTGAGTTTTTCGCCGATGGTTAGCCCTTTGCAATGATGCAATATGTGCCAGATATTGGCATAAAACGTATAATTTTCTCTGCCTACGCTGCCTTGTTGTTCACGCCATGCGAACCAATCTTCAATTTGCCGTTGCCCTCTTGTTGGATTGATAGTTTCCGAGAAACGCATACTACCTAGTTCATGGCAATCGCCTTCATAATGCAGTGTTTGAGATAAATTCAATTGATCTTCGGTGTTGCTGTAATCTGCCAGTGTTTCTTTGACTTTTTGGAATAATTGATAAGGCGGCAAAGACAGTATTTTGTTAAACGCTAAATCCAATGTCTCACAGCCTAATTCGCGTTGTTGTCTGACGATAATCAATTGCAGAATATGCCCCACGCGTACCGTGTGCATATCAGTAAATAATTCTGCGTTGGATTTGATTAACATACCCAGATAAATGGTTAACTCCTGAATAATGATGTGTTCACTGGCATCATGATTATTGTAGCTACGAATAATATGTAAAATGTCAGAGGAATCGGCGGGGCGCGTTAGCGTGGCTTTACTACGATAGGCACGTCCTAAGCTAAGCGCGTGTTGCCGTACCAATATGTCAGTTGCGGTTTGTTCCAGATTTATATCGTATTTACCCAGTAAGCCTGCACACCGTCTGACGACATTCCAAATATGCTGATTACCTGCCCGCTCATAAATCTCGTCTAATAAATCACGCACCCGCGCCACGCACCCATTTTGTGCGATTAAGTCAGTTGGGTAATCCAAACCATGACGTAAGCTGAGTAACGTTAAGGCTTCAAGTTGTGCGTAAAGATTAGCGTTGGTTTTTAATTGTGCTAGCAGGCTTTCATCGGCACTGATTTCCCATTCACTTAACAAGAGGCTATTCAATGGGGCAGACGGACAGTTATCTATTGGTAATACTTGAGCAAACGGGCGTTCTGCTTCTTGCCAAGAGGCTTTAGAAAATTGAAAATCATGCAAATAATTAATTTTTTCCTGACTAGCAGTTTCTGCAAAGTCTAAAACAGTACCGAGTTGTATCGGAATACCTTGCGTAGCACCTTGTTGTAGTTCTCGAATAAAGTTAATGAGAATGTCACCATGATGATCATCCAACATATTGTGCTTTATGTTCATCACTACCAGCGGATTACCTGCACTATCCCAATGTTTATGAATGTAAGAAAGTTCTAGGCGTAACCGTTGAATCAATAAGCGGTTATCCATCGCTAGATAAAAGCCTTTTTGATTAAGGCATTGTGGTAAAAACAGTAATTTTTCACCTGCCAAAATGTACATCTTGGAGGTTGCTAAGGTACGCAACTGCCGCAACGGTCTCCCCGTTAAACCAATACGATCATTTCTACCAACATGAGTATAGGCTTCGGCTAATTCACTGGCTTCGCGTATTTGAATCGGAGCAATTTCAGCAAGGGTTTGCGAGACAATACCGTGTTGCATTAAGCGATTTTGTACTACCTCATCTTGCGCCAATAACTGAATTTGCAGTGTGCAGTCTTGCGATGGTTTAACGATTTTATATCGTCCTAACGGGTCTATGTCGTCAATGCTAAGCAAACCATCTTGAATAAGACAGCCCAATATAAAAAGACTTTGCGCCCACACTAATGGCACATTTTCATTAGGCAGCCGTTGTTGACTGTGTGGCTGGGCTTTTTCTGCACTAATCAAATCAGTAGGCACAAAATACACTTCGGGCAGTAAGCGTTGCCCGTTTTGTTCGACTAGCAAACTTTCTAGTTTTTGCCGATATTCGTTAGCCGCCTCGTTATCGCCTGTGCATAAGTTATTGAGTAATAAATAGGTAAAAAACAATGGCCATTCACATTCAATGTCCATGAATTGTTTTAATTCATGAGCATCATAATATGAGCGGTGATTATCTTCGATGGTAGTTTGATGTCCATCTAATAGAAAGCGTTTGCAACCGTATTGACCTTGCAATTTTTCGTAAATAATTGCTTCAGTTTTGGCGCGTATGCTTTGATTATCGACCGCAAAGGCAGGAAAACCTGTGATACTGAGTAGAGCAGAATCGGTTTCTTTAGAAATGGATTCTCTGGGTAATAATGCTTCCAAGGCAATACGCGTGCGGGCAATATCATCGCTAATCACATGAACAACAGAGGCTTGTCCGCCGTCTTTGCCAAATAAATTAAATCCCGATAAGGCTTCTAATGCGGCTTTTGCCATACCGACCGAACTAGCATTTAATTCGGCGATACCATGATTGATTTTGTTGCCACGTTCCCAAATACCGTAATCAGGTGTGCGATAGGTTCGGCTGATATAGTGAACGAGGTTTTGGACAAAATTGACTTCATCAATGGTAAAAACAATGCGCAAACCTGAGGCAGTCATTTGTACCAACATCAGTAAAAATAACGACGTGGCATCGAGTTGTAAATGTCCCCATTCATCATCACCGACCACACAGCCACCCGATTTGGTATCGTATTTAGCGTGTAATGCGTCTATGGGATGTTGGGATTGTTTGAATTTTTCAACTTTTGCTGCTTGGCGCATCATCGCTGTTAATAAACCGCGCATGAGCTTAACCACGCTTTGTTCTAAAACGTAAGTTCGCCCCTGATTTTCATCGACGCGCCGATAAGCCAATGCCAATCCCCATGCGGCAAGAATACTGTAAACATTATCCCTGACCCACGCATCGGTATAGTTACCATGTACAGTTACTGCGGTACTGGCAGGTAACAAACCGCTCACCCAATCCTGTTTGTTCAGAATGATGTTTTGTACCTGTTGATAGTAACTATCAAGTTTATCGTGTGACAGTTTCGGCTTCATGTTGTGCAATGCGTTAATTTTCCAGCAACCACGTTAGCTGTAATAGAAAATTTTAAGCAGATATTGTGCCAATACTTTGTGATTATTGTGCTTTGGTGTTGTTAATCTCGGTAGGTTATGTCGAAACGCTTCATATAAGTAGGCTGGGATGGCACAAGGCATTCCAGCACAATGAAAATGTGAATACTGGGATTCGCAAGCCTATCTCAGCCTGCGCTATATCTAGAGATTCATGCACCAAGTTGAACGAAATCTTACGTTTTTGCACTAAAAAAGAGCGTGTTTCACAGCAATTTAAAGCGTAACTGTGGAAACTTACCGTATGTTTAGATTAAACGTGATTTTAATGAGTGGTTCATTTACACTCAATATCAATCCAATCAGGTGACCATTCGTCAATACTAGTGCGCCTGATTTATTCTTTATAATTTCCATTCATTCAGCGGATTTTTCTCATGCAACAACTTTCGCCGCAAGGTCAACAAATCATTAATAACATCGCCCAACGTTATAATTTTAGTCCTGATGCAGTATTCAGTATGTTGCAGTCAGTGATTCGTGGCAACGGCTCTATGGCGCAGTTTAATCATCCTGAATTTGGCGGTTCGGGTCAGTGGATGCGCGGCGGCATGATTATGTTGGGCGATATGTTCAATAATGGTTTAAAAAACAGTGTTGGCAACTTATGTCAAGAACTTGCTAATTTGATTGCCAATCAACCCGATTTGATTCAAAGCGGCAGTTTTCAGTCACAAAGCCAAGGCTCTCAGCAACAAAGCAACTACAGCGGGAATCAGAATCAGCAACAAAATAATTCCAGTGCTACATCAGCAGTAAGTTTATTTGTACCGCCACCTGCGGGCAGTTCTGGCAATTGGTGGCCTGCGGGTTTGCAATTTCCTAACAGCACAGGTGCGCAAAATAACGTGCGTTATGCGTATTTTGCGACTATTCGGCGGTTGGCGATTGAGGTGAATGGTCATGTAACGCTTTACGATACGCTGGATCATCAAATTGGTGGTTTTTCTCAACAACAATCAGTGGGCGGTTCAATTACGTTTACCAGTCAATATGGGCTAGTAGATGTGAGTACGCTCCCCATTATTTCTATTGATAATGTTCCTGTTCAGACACCCATTCAACCTACTACTTTGCAAACAAGTCCGATTAATACAGGAGCTGTCAATCAAGAAGCGGATATTTTTGCGGCGATTGAAAAATTAGCGGCTCTGAAAGATAAAGGCATCTTGACCGATACGGAATACAGTACCAAGAAAGCCGAATTACTCGCTAGATTATAATTATTAGTTCTGTCACGTTAGCCATCTGACTCGATTGGTATAATGTTTGCTTTCTGGATTTAGTCATTCGTAGCGTAACACTAAATCCAGAACTATTATTGAATAGACCCATACGCGCCAATCTGAGGCGAAACAATAGCCTTATTTTGACAAATCGGTTGCTCGAATTGTTATAGGAGGTTCATTAATTACGTTATTACGGCAAAACTTGATGCTAGTGACGGCTTAACTACTTGATGGCAGTGATGCTGCCTTTCTTAAAACCCTACAACTTACATACACAACACCGCGTAAATAGCGCAAGAGGCAAACAATGCCAGAACAAACTTTGAGCAAAAATCAGTCTGTCAGCCTAACCGAAACAATTTGGAATCATGGGAGATTTAGACGACCCAAAAGCGATATAGAACTTATCGAACACGCAATTCAACGAGAATGCAAACCGCCAATTAACGCACGTTTAGCATCCAATGGCGCGTTATGTGTGGACACCAATCGAACGGGACGTTCACCCGCTGATCGCTATATTGTTGAGGGTAAATACTCTTCACAGATTAACTGGAATTCAGTCAATAAAGAAATGCCCCGCGAAGCTTTTCTCGCGCTTATGGCTAAAGTCATGAAGCATGTGGAAAACCTCGGTGAACCGTTATTTTTCTCTGACGATCTTTATATCGGTAAAGATAGCCAATACCGTCAACCGCTACGTCTTGCAACGAAATACGCATGGCATCAACTTTTTGGACGACATTTTTTTATTCAAGAACAACATGACGGCAGTAAAAAGCCTTGGACTGTATTAAGTGTGCCGTCATTTATTACCATTCCAGAACGAGATTCCACGCATAGTGATGGTGTGATTGCTATCGACTTAGATGAGCAAGTCATTTTGATTGCCAACCGTACTTATGGTGGCTGTCAATGGAAAGCCTGTTTTACCGCCATGAATACACTGTTACCTCTGGAGGGTATTCTGACCATGCACTGCGGTGCGAATATCACCAAAAAAGAAGGGCGCGTTACTCTTTTCCTCGGACTTTCAGGGACAGGAAAAACCGCACTTTCTGCCGACTCTGATTGTCTGCTCATTGGTGATGACGGTCATGCGTGGGGACCGAATGGTATTTTTAATATAGCAGGCGGCTGTTATGCAAAACTACATGACATTACGCGAGAACGCGAGCAGTTGATTTGGGACGCGCTACGCTTTGGCACTATCATGGAAAATGTGGTACTCGATCATAATCGCACGCCCGATTTTGAAATAGGTCCTGAGAATATTCGCGGACTCTACCCAATGGAATTTATTGAGGATGTTTATCCAGGTGAACACGCTGGACACCCAGATGCAATCATTTTTCTGACCTGTGATATGTATGGTGTATTGCCACCCGTTGCAAAATTGTCATTTGAACAGGCAGCTTATTATTTTGCCGCAGGATACACCACAAAAATCGGCAGTACCGAAGCGAATAGTCTGCACGATTTTGAACCGACTTTCAGTGCCTATTTTGGCGAGGTGTTTTTTCCACTGTTAAGTAAATACTATCTTGATTTATTTCAAGAAAAATTGCGCCAGCATCATGTGCCAGTTTATCTGGTTAACACAGGTTGGACAGGTGGTCCTATGGGGTCTCCTGCGGGCAGACGGTTTTCTATCGCGACCTCCAGAAATATTGTTCATGCCATACAGCACAACAAAATTCATGATGAAGACACCGTGCTACTTCCTGAGCATAACCTGCGAGTACCTAAACACGTTGCAGGGGTGGATGAACGCAATCTCAATCCATCGAATATGTGGCAGGACAGTTCTGCGTATCATGCGGCGTGCCAAGAACTCAATCAACTTTTCCATGCCAATATGGCACATAAATTCCCTGATATGGATGCCGTGATTTTAGAATCAGGTCGCCCCAACTTATAACCTTTCAATACGCCCCAACTTTGTTGGGGCTTTTCACTGCTATCGAATAGCAACAAACTAATCAATATCAAGAAACACTTGTGTTGATTTTTGCAAAGAAATCAAAATATGGAATGGTTTATGCTTATGTATTGAGTATATGCAGCGATAAAAAAGCTGTTATTGCAAAAATCTAATACAACATCGGGCAATAGGAAGAAATATTATGACCATTCGCGTCGCCATTCGTCACAAAACGATTTATAGCTTTGATAGAGCTGTCAGTTTATCGCCGCATGTATTTCGATTACGTCCTGCGGTACATAGCCGTACACCCATTAAAGCCTACACCTTGCGTATTGAACCGAAAAATCATTTTATCAACTGGCAACAAGACCCGTTTGGCAATATTCTTGCCCGCGTGGTATTTCCTGAGAAATGCGAAAAACTCAGTGTTGAAGTGGAAGTGATTGCTGACATGACAGTGATTAATCCGTTTGATTTTTTTGTTGAAGATTATGCCGAGCAGTATCCCTTTGATTACGATGCACTGACAAAAAAGGAACTGCAACCGTATCTGGAAATTACCGAAAAAGGACCATTGTTACAGCAATGGTTAAAAGACTTTGATGCCAGCAAGCGATCTATTAATGATTTTTTAGTCGATGTAAATCGTGCGGTTTTTGAAGCACTTAGCTATAACATTCGCATGGAAGTGGGCATACAAAGCTGTGAAGAGACACTGAAAATACGCAGTGGCTCATGCCGTGATTCTGCATGGTTGTTGGTGCAAATACTACGGCATTTTGGCTTAGCGGCGCGTTTTGTATCGGGTTATTTGGTACAACTGACCTCTGATATAAAATCACTCGATGGTCCTTCTGGTCCTGAACACGATTTCACTGATTTACATGCGTGGACGGAAGTTTATATTCCTGGTGCAGGCTGGATAGGATTAGACCCTACGTCTGGATTATTAACAGGTGAAGGGCATATTCCACTCGCTTGTACACCTGATCCTGCCAGTGCTGCACCTGTGACAGGCGCGATGGATGAATGCGAAGTAGAGTTTGAATTTAGTAATACCGTAGAACGTTTGCACGAAGACCCGCGCGTGACAAAACCGTATACCGATGAACAGTGGTATCACATTGATGCTTTAGGGCAGTACGTCGATAGTCGGTTAATAGAAGATGATGTTAGGCTGACAATGGGCGGTGAACCAACTTTTGTGTCGATTGATGATATGGAAGGTGATGAGTGGAATACGCACGCTGATGGTGCAAATAAGCGTAAACTTGCACAACAATTGACCATGCGGCTGCGTGATACGTTTGCCAAAGGCGCGATGCTGCATTATGGTCAAGGTAAATGGTATCCAGGTGAACCGTTACCGCGTTGGCAATATGGCATTTTTTGGCGTAAAGATGGGTTAGCCACTTGGCATAATCCAGACTTGCTGGCTGACATTAATCAGGATTACGGACACACTGCTAAACAAGCACAACAGTTTATTAAGCAACTAAGCCAGCGTTTAGGCATTCATGCTCGCTATATCGCCACAGCGTTTGAAGATAGTTTTTATCATCTTTGGCAAGAAGGCACATTGCCAGAAAATATTAACCCGTTAAAAAGCAATCTAAAAGATTCTATTGAGCGCAAAACGCTCACCAAGTTATTAGACACAGGTTTAAATCAACCCGCAGGTTTTGCATTGCCGATTAAGTGGAATTGGTCTGAACAAAGCTGGCAAAGTGGTCCTTGGGATTTTCGCCGTGGTGAAATGTTTTTAATTCCAGGTAATTCACCGATAGGAATGCGTTTACCCTTAGCCAGTTTGCCGTGGGTCGCGCCTGATAAACGTGATACTCATGAGCCACAATGTTTATTTACTGATTTACCCGAATTGGGTGATTATGGTGAAGTGGCTAGACGTTATAATCACATCGAAGAAAAAATCAACGAGCATCCTGACATTATTGAGCAAGACGTAGGCGATGATGACACCGTAGAAGTGGAGGTGCCACATACTGCATTGTGTGTGGAAGCTAGGGAGGGGAGGTTACATATTTTTATGCCACCTTTGACAACGTTGGAACATTATCTTGAGCTGGTCGCGGCAATTGAAGCCACCGCCGACAATCTGAAAACGCCTGTGGTGTTGGAAGGCTATGAGCCACCGCGTGATTATCGTATTGAACGCTTAATGGTCACGCCAGACCCTGGTGTGATTGAAGTCAATATTCATCCCTCTAAATCGTGGTCAGAATTGGTCGAAAAAACCACAATGCTTTATGAACAAGCTAGGCTAAGCCGCTTGGGTACAGAAAAATTTATGCAAGATGGTCGCCATACAGGTACAGGTGGCGGTAATCATATTACAATGGGGGCGGAAATGCCCAGTGATAGCCCATTATTGCGCCGCCCCGATTTATTACGCAGTTTGATTACTTACTGGCAACATCACCCGAGTTTGTCGTATTTATTTTCGGGTATGTTTATTGGTCCTACCAGCCAAGCCCCGCGTGTCGATGAAGGGCGAGATGAAAAACTCTATGAACTGGAAATTGCCTTTCAACAAATCCCTGACGGTGAAGTGCCTGAAGCGTGGTTAGTGGACCGTTTATTGCGCCATTTACTGACCGATATAACAGGGAACACCCATCGTTCTGAATTTTGTATTGATAAACTTTACTCACCTGATAGTTCAACAGGACGCTTGGGTATTTTGGAGCTGCGTTCGTTTGAAATGCCACCTCATGCGCGGATGTCATTAGTGCAAAATTTATTATTGCGCTCATTAATTGCGTGGTTTTGGCGCGAACCATACAAACATGATTTGGTACGCTGGGGAACTGAGTTACACGATAAATTCATGTTGCCGCATTATGTGCGTGAAGATATAAAACAAATCACGAAAGATTTACAACGCGCAGGTTTTGCGTTTGAACTGGAATGGTTAGACCCGTTTTTTGAATTTCGTTTTCCACGCTATGGCAATACGCTGGTCGATGGTATTGATATGGAATTACGCTTTGCCATTGAACCGTGGCACGTTTTAGGTGAAGAAGTCAGTAGCACGGGGACGGCGCGTTACGTCGATTCATCGGTTGAACGCGTACAGGTATTAGTGACAGGGTTTACCGAAAAACGCTATGTCATCACTTGTAATGGCAGACGCTTACCGATGCGAGCAACAGGGCGTAACGGTGAATTTGTCGCGGGTGTGCGTTACCGCGCATGGCAACCGCCTTCGGCATTGCATCCGACCATTGCGCCACACACGCCGCTGGTATTTGATGTGATTGATACTTGGAATGGGCATTCAGTGGGCGGTTGTACTTATTATGTTGCGCATCCAGGTGGACGTAGTTATGACGATTTCCCCGTCAATGATTTTGCCGCGGAAACACGGCGCATGACGCGTTTTTGGGATTATGGGCATACGCCCACTCAGCCTGTTGTCATACGCCCGCCGCTGGCTGGTTCGCCCACTGAGCCTTCCGATAAAGAATTTTTAACCTGTTTTAGTGTTGCCGATGCTGTGCCTAGACGCATGACACCGCCAGCCGAAGAATTGAGTACAGAGTATCCATTCACGCTGGATTTACGCCATCGTAATCGCTAAATTTTTAACAACTATTGAGATTGACTGACATGAGCGACAAATTAAAAACGCTAACACCAGCCATATTAACGCTGGAAGATAAAAGCTACACATTGCCCACTTACATGGGCGTTGAGGGTGAAAAAGCCATTGATATTACTAAACTGCGTAGCGAAACAGGCTATGTCACTTTGGATGATGGTTACGGCAATACAGGCGCGTGCGAAAGTGCCATCACTTATATCGATGGCGAAAAAGGCATATTACGTTATCGCGGTTATCCGATAGAAGAACTGGCTGAAAAATCTCGATTTACCGAAGTTGCCTATCTATTGCTGCATGGTGAACTGCCTAATAGCAATGAATTATTGAGCTTTTCCACCCGTCTTAATGAATCATCAATTATTCATGAAGATGTGCATCATTTTTTTAACGGGTTTCCGCGTGGCTCTCATCCTATGGGCATTCTTGCCACCATGGTGGCTTCATTATCTACTTTTTATCCTGTCCCCGATCAGCTCGATGAAGAGACGGAAATACAAATTGTTGCTAATTTAGTGTCTCAAGTACGAACCATCGCGGCGTTTTCTTATAAAAAATCTATCGGTGAACCGTTAGTTTATCCATCTATTAAATACCGATACACCAGTAATTTTTTAAACATGATGTTTGCTTCGCCAGTCCGTGATTATCAATTAGACCAAGATATTGTCGATGCCATTGATATGTTTTTTATTCTCCATGCCGATCACGAACAAAATTGCAGCACCTCATCAGTACGCACGGCGGGTTCGAGTATGGCGAATGTGTATGCGGTTATTACCGCAGGCATAGCGGCACTGTGGGGACCGCGTCATGGCGGTGCGAATCAAGAAGTGATTAAAATGTTAGAGCAAATACACGCGGAAGGTGGCGATGGCACGGAATTTATTAATCAAGCCAAGGATAAAAATTCGGGTCGGCGATTAATGGGTTTTGGTCATCGAGTGTACAAGAATTTTGACCCACGCGCTCAGGTGTTAAAACAGCATTGTGACAAACTGCTGAACAAACCAGGTGTGAATGATCCTCTACTCGATATTGCCAAACGATTGGAAGAAATCGCGTTGAAAGATGATTATTTCATTTCACGCAATTTGTACCCTAACGTCGATTTTTACTCTGGTTTAATACTCCGCGCTGCGGGTATTCCGACCAATATGTTCACCGTATTGTTTGCAATTGGACGTATGCCAGGTTGGTTGGCGCATTGGCGAGAAATGATTCACGGTGAAAAAGTGACAATTTATCGTCCTCGTCAGATATACACAGGTGAGACGTTACGCCATTATCAGCCAATTGATAAAAGATAGTCATAAAGCCGACTGAAGGTGGTCAGGTTTGCATTTTTTGCATGGATAAAAGATGCGAACCGAGCCACGTTGATTTTAATTGATGACAACAGTCAAAAACCTGTTAAACGCTAACTTCCAATACATTAACCGCGTTAATTATGTTTAGTACACCGTCCGACATTCGTGATGTTTCTGGCGCAATTCGTGATGCAGTTGCTCCTGTCTTTTTATTAACGGGCGTAGGCTCAATTCTTTCGGTGATTGTCAACCGATTGGGTAGAGCAATTGATCGAGCCAGACATTTAAATGCCTTAAATCCAGAGCAGCGAAAAAATTTTTTAAATGAATTAGATATTATTGTTAAAAGAACCGCTTGGATGCGCTGGTCAGTTGGATTATTTATCTTTACTGGACTCTGTGTAGCGTTAGTGATTGCTTCAATATTTATTGGTGTAGCCATCCGAGTTGACTTAGCAGACTTCGTTTTAATCGCCTTTATTACTGCCATGTTTTCCTTGGTTTTTGGGCTGCTCAGTTTTTTACGCGAGATTATTTTGGCATCACAAGAGGTGATTACTCGTCATAGACAAGAATGAATTGTAGTATTTTGACCCACCAACCCTGAGTAAAGATAAGGAATAATGAGTGCGTAACACCAGTAGCCCTGCCAATGAGTTTGGTACGCAATATTACGCGACCCAACTTGGTATTTACGATGAAATGTATGCTAGCGAAAATAAAGCCTTGCCGTATTGGGAACGTTTTATGTCCGCGCTTGACAGTATGGGTAGCGAAAAACTCGAAGCACGCCGTAAAGAAGCACAACGCTTGTTGCGTGAAAACGGTGTTACCTACAATGTGTACGGCGATTCGCAAAATCTAACCCGTCCGTGGCGACTTGATCCTGTTCCGTTATTAATTAGTAGCGAAGAATGGACAGCGATTGAAGCAGGGCTACAACAGCGTGCTGTGTTACTTAATTTGATACTCAAAGATATTTATGGTGAACAAAACCTGTTAAAAAAAGGCTTGTTACCCGCTGAACTCATTTTTGGGCATGAAGGCTTTTTGCGTCCTTGTGTGGGCGCGTTGCAAAACCAACAGCAACACCTGACGCTTTATTCGGCGAATTTGGCGCGGGGACCAAAAGGGCGAATGTGGGTCTTAGATGATCGCGCTCAAGCACCGTCTGGTTCGGGCTATGCCTTGGAAAATCGTACCGTGATGACACGGGTATTGCCTGATATTTTTCGAGAAACCCAAGTGCGGCGGTTATCAGGTTTTTTCAAAGCGTTTCGTAAGGGACTGGCTGATATTGCAATGCACAACAAAGAAGACCCACGCATCGTCATATTAACGCCTGGTCCTTTGAATGAAACCTATTTTGAACACGCGTATTTAGCCGCTTATCTAGGTTTTACGTTGGTGCAAGGTGGCGATTTAACCGTGCGTGACGGGCGCGTCTGGCTAAAATCTCTGTCAGGTTTGCAAGCAGTGGATGTGATTTTACGCCGTGTCGATGACTCTTTTTGCGATCCATTGGAATTGCGTAGTATTTCTCAACTGGGTATTGCGGGATTGTTGGAAGTGGTGCGGCGCGGCAATGTCGCGATTGCCAATCCATTAGGTAGTAGTATTCTGGAAAATCCTGCGTTACTGGCATTTTTGCCTAGATTAGCGCGTTATTTTTTAAATGAAGAACTTAAACTGCCATCGGTTGCGACTTGGTGGTGCGGACAGCGGCGTGAGCGCGATTTTGTATTGCAAAATATTGATAGCCTCGTCATTAAACCCATCAATCGTAGTCAAGATAATCATGCCGTGTTTGGTGGCTTATTATCTAGCAAAGAAAAAGAACAGTTATGTCGTCAAATTTTAGCGAAACCACATAACTTTGTCGGTCAAGAACACGTCAGTTTTTCCACACTCCCTGCCTTTATTGACCATCATATTGAACCGCGTAATGCGGTGTTACGCACTTTTGTCGTGGCTAACGGCGATGATTATACCGTTATGTCAGGTGGGCTAACCCGTGTCGCTAGGCGCAAAGATAATTTTGTTGTGTCCAATCAAGCGGGTGGTATCAGTAAAGATACATGGGTGTTAGCGGCTAAACCTGATAAACCCGTCAGTATTTGGACAGAGCCTAAACGCAATCAACTGATTGAAGCTGTTATTGAACCCTTGACCAGTCGTGCCGCTGATAATTTATTTTGGGTGGGTAGGCATTTGGAGCGGGTAAAAACCAGCACGCGGTTGTTGCGAACCGTGTTAAGAAAACACAGGGAAACGCTAGAATTTAAAGATGAGATTGACAATGAATGCTTGCAAGTCTTATTGCGTACCCTGACGCAAGTCAGTGGTACTTATCCTGGTTTTATTAAATGTGACGCGCAATTACTGAAAACACCTCAGCAGGAATTATTGTCATTGGCTAAAGATGGTCAGCGCAAAGGCACGTTGAGCGCGAATATTCAGGCGTTTGTGCAAGCAGCATTTAGCATTCGCGATCTTTGGTCACAAGATACTTGGCGCAGTGTCGATAATATTCAGCGTCGTTGGCAACAGCGCGTTATGAATAATAATGAAATGAATATCGAGCAGTTACAAAATCATCTCGATGATTTAATTACGGGTATCGTGGCTTTTACGGGCTTAACCAGTGAAAGTATGACGCGTGAATCAGCTTGGTTAATGCTAGACAGTGGACGCAGATTGGAACGGGCATTAACGCTGATTGCTTTGCTACGTTCCACCTTGGCATCACGCCACGCCGACGCGCTACAAAGTCAAGTGCTGGAAGCGGTGCTGGTTTCAACCGACAGTTTAACCATTTACCAACGCCGTTATCGGTCTTATATTCAGTTGCCTTTGGTGCTGGAACTATTATTATTGGATGAATCCCATCCGCGTTCCTTGGCTTATCAACTGGCGCAGTTATCCACCCATATCAGCGCGTTACCCAGAACAAAAAGTACACGACAGTTAAGTGCAGAAGAGCGTTTAATCTTACAGGCTTACACCGATTTACGTTTGTGCAATGTGTTGGAATTAACGCAAGTGAATGAGGAGGATGGTATTTATGTTCATTTGGAGCGGCTACTATCTAACATGACGGATTTATTATGGCGGCTTGCCGATGTGATTGCCGATGCTTATTTTAGCCATTCGCAAACGTCTCAGCTTATGCTACTCAACACGCCTGAGGACGAACTGTGAAATACCGTATCACGCATATCACCACCTATCGTTACAGCCAATCCGTTGGGCTATGTCAAAATGAAGCTAGACTACAGCCGCGCAATTTCTGGCGGCAACAGTGTGATTACAGTCATTTTGATATTCAACCACAACCGACGGATTTTCGTGAGTGGACGGATTTTTTCGGTAATCAGGTCAACTATTTTGCTATTCAGCAGCCGCATACTCAACTGATTGTCACGGCAATCAGTGAAGTGACTCTGTTTCCCAGACAAAACAACTTAGATTTGTTAAATCGTATGACGTGGGAACAAGCACGCAATCTATTGCAAGAAATGCCCATGCAAGGACAAACACAAAGTCAGCAAGGGCAAAGCCAAAGTCAGTTACAAAATCAGGAACAACTGTTGGAAATACTGGATGCGCGGCAATATGTTCTCGACTCGCCGATGATAAGCGTAACACCTGAACTGGCAGACTATGCACAAAGTTCATTCCAGCTTAATCGCGCCTTAGTTGATGTTGTGTATGACTTAATGCAACGTATTTACCGCGATTTTACTTACGATCCAAGTTTTACCACCATTGCTACGCCCTTATCCGATGTGTTGAAGTTTAGGCGCGGCGTTTGTCAAGATTTTGCCCATTTAGCGATTGGCTGTTTGCGAGCCTATAACATCGCTGCGCGTTATATCAGTGGTTATGTGGAAACATTACCAGAAGCAGGACAACAGCGGCTAGTGGGTGCTGATGCTTCACACGCTTGGTTTTCGGTTTACATTCCCAATACGGGCTGGCTAGATTTTGATCCCACCAACAACACCGTGCCATTAGACCAACATATTACTTTAGCGTGGGGACGTGATTATGCCGATGTAACCCCGCTAAAAGGTATTGCCTTTGGTGGTGGTCAACATACCTTGTCAGTGTCGGTGGATGTGTTGCGCTTGGAATAAAACGATTTTTAATTATCAGGAGTTTATATGAGTACCATTCATTTTATCGGTGGTGAAAAAGGCGGCGTAGGCAAATCCGTAGTTGCCCGCTTATTGGCGCAATACATGATTGACCATGACATACCCTTTATTGGTTTTGATACCGACAGATCGCATGGCGCGTTGCTACGTTTTTACGCGGATTATGCCTCACCAACGATTATCGACAATTATCAAAGTTTGGATGCCATTATGGAATCGGCGGTTGCACAACCAGAGCAACGCATTCTGGTGGATTTGGCGGCACAAACCCATCATCCCTTAGCGCAATGGCTAGAAGAATCAGGTGTGCTGGAATTGGCAGAAGAGTTAGGCATTACCGTATGTTATTGGAATGTCATGGATTCTGGCAAAGATTGCGTGGATTTATTGGACAAATTGCTGAATAAATTCGGATTGAGCTTGGAATATATTTTGGTACAGAATCAGCTTAGGGATGACAATTTTAACATTCTGGAGTTTTCAGGTGTTAAAGACAGAGCCTTGGCTTTGAATGCAAAAGTGATGACGCTAAAACGCTTGCACGCGCCTGTTATGACCAAAATTGATAGTCATAGCTACAGCTTTTGGGCGGCAAAAAATAAAGATACCGACAGTCTAAACGCGTTGGGATTGTTGGAAAGACAGCGGATTAAAATCTGGCTCAATCATGCCTATAAAGAAATAGCATTGCTGAATGTTTGAGTATAGCCCTGTGTTATTTGTCCGAGGTCAGTTTGCATGAAATTGCAAGTTAGCTGCAATCTCCATTTTCAGGTGATTGAACCCAGCGTGTTAATTTTAATGCTCCGTCCTTTTAGAAGTAGAGGCTGTCAGCAACGCATTAAACGTGAGGTTTATAGCATTACCCCCACGATACCGATGATAGAACATATTGATAACTTTGGTAATTCCTGTCAGCGTCTGGTTGCGCCTGTTGGTGATGTTTTTATTTATAGCTCAGCGGAGGTAATGGTAGCGAATAATATTGATGTCGCACCGAATGCTGGTTTTGTTGAAATACAGCATCTGCCTAATTTAGTGTTGCCGTTTTTATTACCTAGTCGCTATTGTGAATCGGATCGGTTTGGCGATATTGCCAGAGAAATAACCGCAAACGCGCTACTAGGTTACGACCAAGTGAATCAGATTAATGACTGGGTACGCAATTCTATCGCTTACTTACCAGGCTCTAGTGAATTTCCACTATCGGCTGTTGAAGTTCATCAATTGGGTTATGGTGTCTGTCGAGACCTTGCACAAGTGGCAATAGCACTTTGTCGTAGCATCAGCATTCCAGCACGGCTGGTGGTGGGCTATTTATACAATCTACAGCCGATGGATTTACACGCATGGTTTGAAGCTTATGTTGGCGATAAATGGTACACGTTTGACCCCACACAAACCGATTTACACGGCGGCAGAGTCATTATTGCTTTTGGACGCGATGCCGCCGATGTCTCCATATTTCACCAATTCGGCTCTGGTTGCCTACTAAACAACATGGACGTTCGCGTTGATTTACTGGATAATTCCCACATTATTTTATAACAATGGTTAAACATTCATGACTTATTGTATTGCAGCTTCTATTAATGAAGGACTTATTCTGGTTTCTGATTCAAGAACCAATGCGGGTATTGATAATGTCAGCACCCACGGCAAAATGCACGCATTTGATACCAACAGTGATCGTAAAATTGTTCTGCTTTGCGCAGGTAATCTGGCAACTACGCAAGCCGTTTTAGAACAGCTACACCGCGATAAAATTAAAGATGCCCCCATCAATTTTAATAATGTAGAAAGCCTGTTTGAAGCGGCTGAATATTTAGGTCATGTCAGTGTTGAAAAACAAAAACAACATTTAAATACTCAAGGTGCATCCGCCTTTAATCCTACCGCGAGTTTTATTTTGGCGGGTCAAATCGGTGCTGATCCGCATGGTGCTTATATGATTTATGCCGAAGGCAATAGCATCACCAGTTCCGCTAACACGCCTTTTTTACAAATTGGCGAAAGTAAATATGGCAAACCGATATTAGATAGATTTCTAAAACTCAATAGCCCAATAGATGAAGCGGCGCGGTGTTGTCTTGTGTCTATGGACTCCACCATCCGCAGTAATGCTAGCGTAGGCGCACCTGTAGAAATGCTGATTTATCGTAAAGACAGTTTTAGTTTTGAGGAATATTACTGTTTTGACGATGATGATGACTATATGTTGCAACTCAGACGTAGTTGGGAAGCCAAATTGCGTGAAGCCATCGCGGCGTTACCAATCTTGAATAAGACGTTTGTTAAACCGATGCGCGTTAGCTTATAAGAACCTGAGTCGCGTAAGGTGGGCAATGCCCACCTTACTAGCCAAGCTCCAAAAATTTCATTCAGTCAAATTATTAAAAAACCACGTTTGCGCAATATGGCTATGTAGCGTATTAAAATCAATTTGCAAACCATCCAAAATTTCATGCAGTTGTAACGGTGTGGTTTCATCCATCTTAAAGGCTAACAATGCCCGATCTAGGGCATTAAGTGGTTCTAGCAACGCGGTCGAATTGGGTAATCCAGCAATACAATAAGCGATTTCTTGTAGGCAATAATTGACTGAGCTTGGAAAATCAGGATTGCCCAGCAAAAAACTCAATACATCTTTGCCCTGCATACCTTGCCGTCCTTGCTTGCGGAACATTAACGACGCGTTCAATGATTTTAAGACATTCAGCCACAAAATGCCTTCGTATTCGCGGGCAATTAGGCTGCGATTTTCTGCTAGTAAGACAGTACCAAAATCCATGATACGCGTGGTCATATCAGCACGTTCGATATTACGCCCAACACAAATAAAACGGTGACTGTCATTACGACTCATCGCGCCCGCTATAAAGCCTGTAAAGCGTTGGCAACCGCGCAAAATTTCTTGCAAAAATACTACGCGACCCCGCCGATTTGACAAGTTATCTAGGTTATTAATTGCGTACAAATACATTTCATTGACTTGCTCCCATGCTTCATCGGGCATTAACTCGCGGCTAGTGCGAATGTTTTCTCGCGCAAAGGCTAACGAAGACAGTAAGGAATTGGAATTGTTCTGGTCGGCAACTAAAAAATGGGTGATATTTTGTTCGTTGGGACTTTTACCACAGTCATTAAACGCTGTTTCTACGCCGCAAATAGTCAATAAATTATGCCAGCCGACTTCCGTACCGTAAGGCAAATCATAAATTAAATTCATGGTGACTTTAATTAAACGCGCGGTATTTTCCGTGCGTTCTAAATAACGCGCTAACCAATATAAACGTTCAGCAGATCGAGATAACATTTTATTGCTCCGTGTGAATAATCCAAGTGTCTTTACTACCGCCGCCTTGCGAGGAATTGACGATTAACGACCCCGCTCGCAACGCCACGCGTGTTAAACCACCTGCGGTGACAAAACTGTGTTCGCCTTGCAAAATAAACGGGCGTAAATCAATATGGCGTGCTTCTAAATGGTCATCGCACAACGTGGGGCAAGTCGATAAGGCAAGCGTGGGTTGGGCAATATAATTGCGCGGATTGTCTTGAATTAGTTTGTGAAATTGTTGAATGTCTTTTTTACTGGCATGAGGACCGACCAACATTCCATAACCACCCGATTCATTGGCAGGTTTAACCACTAGTTCAGGTAAATGCGCTAATACATAAGCCAGTTGTTCTGGATCACTGCATAAATAAGTCGGCACATTGGGTAAAATCGGTTCTTCGTTTAGATAATACTTAATCATTTGCGGCACATAAGCATAAATCACTTTATCATCGGCAACGCCCGCACCTGGTGCATTGGCTAAGGCGACATTACCCGCTTTCCACGCTCGCATTAAGCCCTTTACGCCTAGCACTGAATCTTTATGGAATACTTCGGGGTCTAAAAATAAATCATCAATGCGCCGATAAATCACATCGACTTTTTCCAGCCCTTTAATGGTACGCATATAAACGCAATCATCTTCTTTGACCACTAAGTCATTGCCTTCCACCAAGGTCGCGCCCATGCGTTGCGCTAAAAACGCGTGTTCAAAATAAGCCGAGTTATAAATACCTGGTGTTAATACTGCGATTTGTGGATGACTATCTGGATTCGGTGCTAATGAGGTGAGCATTTCAAACAATTGCGCTGGGTAGGCATCGACAGGCATGACGTTAAGATTTTGTAATAACTCAGGAAACACCCGTTTAGTAATCGCGCGGTTTTCCATCATGTACGACACGCCAGACGGTACTCGCAGGTTATCTTCCAGCACATACATTTCACCATTACCTGCACGGACTAAATCGCTACCACAAATATTTGCCCAACTACCAAACTTTGGGCGCATACCGATACATTCACGGCGAAAATTGCTGGAACTTTCAATTAAATCAGCGGGTAATAAGCCATCTTTAATAATCGACTGCTCGTTATAAACATCGTTAATAAAACAGTTTAATGCTTTAAGTCGTTGCGTTAATCCTGCCTCAATTTTTTTCCATTCTTGAAATTCAATCAAACGCGGAATAATATCGAACGGCCACGCGCGGTCAATATTGCCTTTTTCGCTATAAACCGTAAACGTGATACCCATTTCTAAAATCGCCGCTTCCGCCGCAGAACGGCGACCTTTTAATGCGTCCGTATTCAAGGTTTGCAGATACTGCGCCAAGGTTGAGCACAGTGACCGTGCATTCCCTTGGCTATTAATCATTTCATCATAAGCCTTATCAGCTTGGTAATTTGCCCAGATTGTAGACGTTGCCATTGCTTTTACCTTTCGTGTGTTCCATAAATGGTGCGGAGGCTTGGTTCATTATGGTGCAAAGCACGCTTTTCAAGCCTGTTTGAGTTGTTATACAACTAGCAAAGCAATAGCAATGCCAAAACTAGTTTGCTATTGAGCGATAAGCCATTACACCGTATATTAAACCGTCATTGCGTCTAGTCTGTGCTGGACTGATAGTTGATTCTTACTAAAAACTTACTTTATATCGCCCTATGTCACTCAAAATCGCCATTGCCCAAATTAACTTCCTAGTCGGTAATATTGCCGCCAATGTTCAACACATCATCGAATCTGCTCACACTGCACGCGATGAACTGGGCGCGGATATTATCGTTTTTCCTGAACTTACTATTACAGGCTACCCTGCCGAAGACTTATTATTACGCAAAGATTTTATTGCCGCCGCCAATAACGCGGTTTATAGCCTTGCTGAACAAGTCAGCGGGATTGCATTGGTGGTAGGTTATCCTGAATTGGATGGCGATAGGCTCTATAACAGTGCGGTGGTTCTGCATCAAGGTGTAACGCTTGCCAATTATCGCAAACAAGCTCTGCCCAATTACGGCGTGTTTGATGAACAACGTTATTTTGCCGAAGGTTCGCAGCCCTGTGTGTTTGAATTTAACGGCACATTTATCGGGCTAACGATTTGTGAAGATGTCTGGCAAGGTGGCATTATTGCCAAAACTAAACAAGCTGGCGCGGAATTATTATTAACGCTGAACGCCTCGCCATTTAATGCGGGCAAAATTCACCAACGTGAAGCGGTGATTTGTGAACAAATTAAAGCCGCACAAATTCCTTTGGTTTATGTCAATCAAATCGGCGGTCAAGATGAACTAATTTTTGATGGCGCATCCTTTGTCACCGATAGCAATGGCGAGCTTGTGTTTAGAGCGGCTGAATTTGCAGAACAAATCAGCGTCATTGAATTTCATGAGGGTCTGCCTGTCGCCAATCATTGTGCGCCGCAATATGAAGCAACGGCTGGAATATACCAAGCCTTAGTATTGGGCATTAAAGATTATGTGCGCAAGAATGGCTTTTCAGGGGCAATTTTAGGTTTATCAGGCGGTATTGATTCGGCGTTGGTGTTAGCCTTAGCGGTTGACGCGCTGGGTGCGGATAAAGTTGAAGCGGTATTAATGCCTTCGCGTTACACGCAAGACATGAGCAACGAAGATGCGGTGTTACAAGCGAATGCTATGGGCGTGCAGTATCACATTGTTCCTATTGAACCTGCGGTGAATGCGTTTACAGGAATGCTCGCTGATATATTTGCAGGCACAAAAAAAGATACCACCGAAGAGAATATTCAAGCCCGTTGTCGCGGCGTGATTTTGATGGCAATGTCCAATAAACAAGGCAGGTTGTTATTAACGACAGGCAATAAAAGTGAAATGAGCGTCGGCTATGCAACTTTATATGGTGATATGGCGGGCGGTTTCGCACCGATTAAAGATGTACCGAAGTTATTAGTGTATGCACTTGCCAATTATCGCAACAGCTTATCACCTGTTATTCCAGAGCGGGTCATCACCCGTCCGCCCTCTGCTGAACTCGCACCCGACCAAGTCGATGCTGATTCTTTGCCGCCTTACGACATCCTAGACCCTATCCTAGAGCGTTATGTCGAACAAGACCAAGCCGCCGACGAAATAATTGCTGCTGGCTTTAAACGTGAAGATGTGGCAAGAGCCATTAGCTTAGTGGATAGAAATGAATATAAACGCCGCCAATCGCCGCCGTGTATTCGTATTACCAGCAGAGCGTTTGGACGGGATAGACGGTATCCGATTACATCGGGGTATAGAGGTATTTAATGAATAGGCAGGGCAAACGCTAACCACGTTTGCCCGCCCTTTAACTGACTAACACAGTGTAAGTAAAACAGCATCGCCTATTTATTTCACGATTGCTTCACACTCTGCAATTAAATCATCCAACAGTTTTACCGCTGATTTTGCTTCTGCTTTGATTTCATGCAAAAAATCCAGCTCACTTTTAGACACTGCACCATCGGCTAAGATTTGCTTACGAAGAACATCTACTTCTTTTTGCGAAATATGCCCATCTGCTAAAGCAAATGCTTTAGCTACTTTGCGCCATTCTGCCATGATTATCACCTTATCAATTAACTATTGAAATACGCGAACTATTCCGCGCGGTCTTACTAAGAACCAAGTCCTTAGCATATCCAGATTAACATAGTACAAATAGGCTTGCTACAAAGCAAAACGTGGTATTTAAGTGATATTGTCTGTAATTGACTTATTTTTGTCTGATATAGCGGTTTTTTAATAATTTAATAGGTTTATATTTAAACTTTATAAGTGAATTGTTAGTTAAACTAACAAGGAGTATGAGCCAATGTTAAGGTATCTTAAAACAGCCATTATGTTGCTTGTGATGACGCTAGTTGCTTGCCAGTCAACATCTTCTATTTCCCCTAAACGAGCGGATGCACCCGCTGTTGAAAGTTTAAGTATCAATATGTTGGATATGGGTTACGCACCTGCAAAATTGGATGTGGTTCATGCAGGACGTTATCAAGTTAATGTTGCTAACACTTCTACTGTTCCGCATGACATCGTATTTTCTAATGGCGTTAAATTAGTGGTTGCGCCAAACAAGAAAGCATCAACATTTTTGGATATTCCTGAGTCTGGACTCACTTTTTCCTGTTCTCTACCTGGACATAAAGAAGCGGGTATGATGGGTCGCATCGTGGTCAATAACGAAGACCCACCTGTAATAGAAGACCAGCCTGCAATAAAAGCGCAAACCAAACATGAGCATAAATCCACAAAAATAATCCCTGACTATACGCCCTATAATCCTAAAGCTCCTGTGTTGCAATCGGGTAAAGTACATGATATTCACCTAATCGCAGAAGAAAAGGAAAGCGTGGTCGCCAAAGGTGCAACCCAACAATTATGGACGTTTAACGGTCATGTACCCGGCCCTGTACTTCATGTGCGTGTCGGTGATACCGTGCTTGTGCATTTAGAAAATCCTCGCACCAATAAACTAGCACATTCGGTCGATTTTCATGCCAGTCAAGTGGCTTGGAATGATGAAATGACCAGTATCAATCCAGGTGAGAAAAAACTGTATGAGTGGCAAGCTGATTATGCAGGTGTATGGATGTATCACTGTGGTTCAAATCCTGCACTACATCATATTGCCAGCGGTATGTATGGCATGGTGATTGTCGAACCCGCCGAAGGTTTACCTAAAGTCGATCATGAGTTTGCCATTGTGCAGAGCGAATTTTATTTAGGCAAAGCGGGTGACATTACTGATTTACATAAAGCAGGTTCGCACAGTCCAGATTATGTGGTTTTTAATGGCGTAGCTAATCAATATAAAGATCATCCTATCGAAGTCGGTACTGGTAAAAAAGTGCGTATGTATGTGCTGAATGCTGGACCTAATGAAGACAGTTCTTTTCATATTGTCGGCACAATATTTAATCGGGTTATCAAAGAAGGCATGGAGTTAGTCCCCGAAAATAAAGGGCATTACGGTTCACAAGCGGTGGATTTAGCCCCCGCGCAAGGGGCTATTATTGAATTTACTACCGCAGAAGATGGACTCTATCCGATGGTTACTCATGCCTTTAATTACGTTGGCAAAGGTGCGTTAGGGTTAATTAAAGCGGGTGATGGTGATCCGAAAAACTAATCCCACCAAAAAAACCACACGCGCCCATTTAATAACGTTGAAGCTAAGGCGGCAATGGTTTGTGTGCCTTGATAGACAATATCAGGGCAGTAAATAAATTGCTGCTCGGCTAATTGCAACGCTTGTTCGCGTGTTGTGGGCGGGCGTTGTATTTCCAATTCGATCACATCTGCCGTGATACCTGCCACGATAATACCGTAACATTCATCCCAATACTTAAAAATAGCGGCGTGTTCAGCAGCGATTGGACAGTCATTCCAGCCGCCTATCTTTAAAAAAGCGGGTATCATCCAACTTTTTGCCACAGGAACTAAAGCAATATACACTTCAGGTTTAGGCTCGCCCGATAATATATCTAAATGTACAGAAATATTATTAGAGGGTGATAAATCCTGCCATTCACCTATCGTTAAATCGTAATACTCTGCATCTTGGGCTTGGCGTTTTTCAAACCATTCCAATGCGTCTATATCTTCAGCTTGTTGTAAAATATGCTCAAATGAGTCCGTAACATAGTCCATTACTTCAGTGATAGACTCGACATCATCGTTATCGCCTAAAATAACAGGAATAACACCTGTTTTAGTTTTCAGGCGTTGATAAGTCGCTAACGCATCCTTACCAGCGACTTTAATCAGTTCACATTGAAAATCCATAATCTCTCCTTCGTTAATAATAAAAATTAAAGCCAATTGATGTAGTTACAAACTATCATCGCACATAAGGTAAACATAAATGCACGATTACGAACACCTGCAAAACCACTTATTGGAAATCAAAAATCTGCTTGCTAAACATAAATTAGTAGAAAGCCTAGTACACAAACAAAATTTAGTGGAGCTACAAAGATTACTTGAACAACTGGATACTGACGCAGTGGCGCGTATTTTAGAAGCCTTTTCTGCTGATGATAGGCAAATTATTTGGTCGTTGGTTCGAGAAGAGCGTAAAGAGAGCATACGCTTAGTGATGTCCGCCCAGATACACACCGAATTACTGGCAGATGCTAAACACCGTAATCGTAACATGATGATACGCGTGTTTGATTTACATGAGGGACGTTTACGACACATTCCGATAGAAACCAAAGACGATTTAGCGCGTGTTAAGCCGATATGGGTTGATTTGGTGATGCCAGAAGATGAGCATTTAGCGTGGGCAAGCGATATTTTTGGTGTAGAACTGCCCAATCCCCATGATTTAACTGACTTAGAAACCAGCGCACGGTTCTATGTGGCAGAAAATGGCGACATTCATCTGCATTCTGATTTTTTACTCGACCTCAAAGATGAATCACGCAACGTGGCAGTAGCCTTTGTTCTTAGTAAAGAGACGCTGTTTTCCGTACGGTGTAAAGAACTGCCCGTGTTTCGTTTGCAACGTTTACGCGCCCGCGCTCAGTCAGGTTATGTCTCAGAAGCAAAAGATGTCTTGCTTGATTTGTATGCCGCTGAGGTGGAATATTCCGCGAACGCGTTGGAAGATGTCTACACCGAATTGGAAGAAGTCGGACGGCAAGTATTCAAATCGCAAATGACCGATGAAGAAGCGGCAAAAATTCTGGCTGCCATTGCCGCCGAAGAAGACTTGAATGGTCGCATACGTCGCAATGTCTTAGATACCCGCCGTGCTTTGTCTTTTTTGATGCGCGGTAAATTTTTGTCACGAGTACAGCATGAAGATGTACGCGAGATTTTGCGTGATATTGAATCGCTAGACGGACATACCGCATTTTTGTTTAATAAAATTAACTTTCAAATGGATGCCACGGTCGGTTTTATTAATATTAACCAAAACAAAGACATCAAACGACTGACCATCATCAGCGTGATTTTTATGCCGCTTAATTTGCTAGCAGGTGTGGGTGGTATGTCGGAATATTCCATGATGACACAAAGCATTCCGTGGTCTGTGTCTTATGCGGGTTTTACGATTGGCTTGATTGTTGTTGGTTGGTTGACCTTTAAAGGTTTGAAGTTTTTTGAAAACCGCAAACCCAAAATAGAAATGGCGACGAATCAGAAAGTGAGATAAACGGATGCTTCAATAACGGTGTTGTTCATCCCGTCACATCCTTGTTTACGGCTTGCCAATCGCGTACGTCTATTTTTCCTGTCACTGCCGCAGAAATCAGCGCGGTGCGGCGTTCGGAATCCCCCCTAACCCCCCTTTGCAAAAGGGGGGGATGAAGTTATCTGCCTCCCCCTTTTCAAAGGGGAATTGTCGCTCGATTTGCTCCCCCCTTTATAAAGGGGGGCTGGGGGGGATTTAAAATAACAGCTACTCACGCCAATCCCGCACGTCTATTTTCCCCGTCACTGCCGCAGAAATTAGCGCGGTGCGGCGTTCGGAATCCCCCCTAACCCCCCTTTACAAAAGGGGGGATGAAGTTATCTGCCTCCTCCTTTTCAAAGGGGAATTGTCACTCGATTTGCTCCCCCCTTTATAAAGGGGGGCTGGGGGGGATTTAAAATAACAGCTACTCACGCCAATCCCGCACATCTATTTTCCCTGTCACTGCCGCAGAAATCAGGGCGGTGCGGCGTTCTTGCATGAGTTCGATGGCAGAGTTTGATTTTTCGGTGAGCCTTAAATACTTAGCTTTAATCTCGGAAAGACTTTCATGAATTTGCTTTGCTTCATCGTAAGGAACGACTAACACAGGTATATTTTCAACCTGTTCAACTCTAAGATGAGAAACAGTGCTTCCATGAGAAACGCTTTCAATATATCGCTCTAAACAGTCAGATAAGAGAAAATCAAACAAATAATTAGCGTATTCCGAATCATGACAAATAAAATTCATCATCCGTTGCCCTAAACAAAATTTTAAATTTTCTGGAACAAGGCAAATTTCGCCTGAGGGAGCTTCACGAGTAAAAAGTATTGAGCCTGCTGGCGGCACACCTCTCTGCGTCCAAATTTTAAAATTTTTCTCATCTGTGTAGAGTGCGCCATTCATATTTAATTCTTGGCTTTTTACATTTGTGGTTCTTATAACTAAATACTCACCATCTTCAAAGTATTCTGGTGTTTTGTTCCTACAATCTATCACTTCGGCTACATTCTTCAGTCGTTTAACCTCCCAATGCTCAGGCACTTCGCCCAACCATTCAACGCCTGAATCTTTCATGGGGGCGTTGGGGTTTAAACCTTTGGTGACGGCGTGGCTAATGACCGCTTGGCGTTTTTCTTTTAATAATTCAATCAGCCGCCGTTGTTTTTCAATCAGCGTATCAATCTTGGCGGTTTCGTGGTCGAGAAAGTTGGAAATGGTTTGTTGCTCTGTAATTTTCGGATGAATGATATTAATGGCGTGAATGTTATTTCTATCCAAACTTCCTACAGCAGAACCAGCACTCAAACTTTTAATATCCATCGCAAGAAGCAAATAGTAAATAAATTTAACTTCAGAGTTTTTAACTTCTTTCAGATATAAAGACGTATTGTGCGCCCAAAAATTTTCTTCTATGTAATTTACTTCGCCAACGCTACCACTTCTACCAACAGTTAAACTTGGGGCGTTCGTTGTATATTCGTTGTGGTGTCCAATTGAACCATTTGAACCAAAAACAGGATATATTCCTTCTATAAATTTATCCGAGGATAAATCATGACCTCTTTGCAAAATAAAAACGTGTTTTGCTTGCTTCACTTCCCAATGCTCAGGCACATCCCCCAGCCACTCAACGCCAGAGTCTTTATACGCCGCATAAGCGTGGTATTTCATGCGTGGGATTCCTTCTATAAAAAACAACGAGCTATTTGATTAAAAACACCTTTGCCAAGGCAAGGAAAATAAAAAATCCCATTGAATCGGTGATGGCGGTGAGAATGACGCTAGTGCCTACGGCGGGATCATAGCCGAATTTATGGCGTAATAACGGAATAGCGAGTCCGACCACGACGGCGACTAATAAGTTAATCAACATGGCGACTGTCATTACGCCTGACAGTGCGAGGTCTTGGTAGAGTAGCAGGCTGAATAAACCCATAATCAAGCCGATAAAAACACCGTTAATAATGGCGAGGGTGAGTTCTTTTTTAATCATGCGCCAGACGTTAGCAGGGGTGATTTGCCCTAATGCCAGTGAGCGTATGATGAGCATACTGGTTTGATTGCCCGTATTACCACCCATTGCGGCGATAATGGGCATGAGAGAGGCTAAGGCAACTAATTGCAATATCACATCTTCAAATACGCCGATAATGCGCGTGGACGCAAACGCGGTGACGACATTAATCAGCAACCAGCTCCAGCGGTTTCTGGCACTTTTCCACACGCTGGAAAATAAATCTTCTTGTTCGCCGACCCCTGCTTGACTGAGTAAGTCTTCATCGGACTTTTCGCGGACAAAATCCAGAATGCTATCAATACACAGCCGTCCTTGTAGTTTGCCTTGTTCGTCAATGACGGGGGCAGAAATTAAGTCATAACGTTCAAATGCCCGCGCGACTTCGGCGGCTTCTTGGTTGACTTGAAAACGCACAAACTCTGTCACCATAACATCAGCAACGTGCAGGGCAGGGCGGTTAGTCAATAGGCGTTGTAAGGGTAGTACGCCTTGCACAATGTCGTGTTGATCAACGACAAATAATTTATCGGTGTGACTAGGTAATTTTCCGAGTTTACGAATATAGGTAATGACGGCTTTTAGATTGAGGTCATCGCGTATGGTAATCATGCCAAAATCCATTAACGCGCCCACTTGATTGTCGTTATAGGATAATAAGGTGTTCAAATGACTGCGTTCTTTGCTATTCAAAGAACGCAGAATTTTCAGCATCGCCCGTTTAGGAATATCAGCGGCAATGTCAGCGATTTCATCGGTGTTAAGTTGGCTGGCAACGTTGGCAAGCTCTTCAGCTTCCATGCCAGAAATTAGCGTTTGCCGAACCGCATCAGATACTTCTAATAATACTTGCCCTTCGTGCGCGGTTTTAATGGCATCCCATGCGATTTGCCGTTGGTCTAAGGGCAGCGATTCGAGAATTGCGGCAATATCAGCAGGGTGTAATTGGGCGAATTTTTCTTGTAGACGGGTTTGTTGCTGTTTGTGCAGCACGGTTTCAATTAAATTTGTCGTGGCGACTTCTCTGTGTACCAGCGACTTTTCCAGTTGCTGTTTTTCTAGCAGGGTGATGACTTCTTGCAGTTGCTGCTGTAAGAATTGTTCAGAATGAACTTTGCTAGGAGATGATTGCGTCATATTGTTAAACGTCGGTAGCCGTACAGACTTAGAGTGCCTTAATGCGCGTTAAAATTTCTTGCCACAGCGCATTATAAGCGTTTATTGAGCGGCTGTTATGACTATACGCACCTAATGGACACTGTTCTAAGCCCATGCGTTCAATGTCACTAGCATAAGGAATCGCGGTGTTTAAAAGCTTGGGATAAGTTTCGCTAAGATGCGCCATAATGTCTTGGTGCATTTTTTTACGCTTATCGACCATTGAAAAGAACGGTAACAAGGCTAAATCAAGCTGTTTATCAATGATAACAGCGTGCAGTTGGTCTAAGGTTCTAATCGACAGCGTAGTAGGAATAATCGGCGATAACAATACATCGGTGGCTTCAAAAACCGCTTCTGATAATAAAGAAATATTGGGCGGGCAATCTAAAAAAATAATGTCGTAATCTGCTGCGAGGGGGGCTAATAATTTTTTAAGTTGCTTGGTCGGTTTTTTCTTTTCATCCAACACCAAATCCAAATTACGAAAAGAAAAATCCGCAGGCAATAAATCCAGATTATCAAAGTCAGTGCCTTTAATCAGCCCATCTAACGGGCGTTTGCCTGCAATTAAATCCTTACTACCGCCTTTCACTTTGGCTTTGATACGAAAATAATAACTACTCGCCGCCTGTGGGTCTAAATCCCATAGTAAAGTTCGGTAGCCGCTACGCGCAGCAATAAAGGCTAAATTAACCGCGCTCGCGGTTTTGCCCACCCCGCCTTTAATACTGTATAACGCCACTATTTTCATTCGATAGTTCCCCCTGTCGCTAATCATTAAGTCGCTCATTTTAGCGTAACTGGCGCGTGTTGTTTTAGTTAATCCATCGGCAACGAGGCGGCTTTTTCTGCATCGACTTTTTGTAAAAACGGTGCAACACATAACGAGGCGAGAAAGATAAAACTGATGGCTTGAAACAAATTATTAAAGGTCATCACTTCGGCTTCGCGTAAGGCCAAGCCTGTCAATTGTTTTAAGGCGGCGGCATTGGGATCGGCGAGTAAGTGATTGCTCATGATTTGCCCTAAGCCATTAAGTAATTCTTGTACGGGGGCTGCGGTTGCCGTCACAGATTCGCGTAACGCGGCATAATGCGTTTTGGTTAAATGCTGCATGAGCGTGTTAGCGACTGCCAAACCGATTGCGCCGCCTAAATTACGCATTAAATTATATAAACCGCTGGCATTTTTAACTTCTTCTATCGGTAATAAGCCTAAGGCAAGCGTGTTAATCGGTAAAAAACACAGCATCAACGCACCGCCGCGTATCGCTTGTGGGACAAAAAACTCCCAATACCCTGATTCAGCGGTGAGTTCTCCGTTAAGCCACGAACCTAAGGCAAATAAGCCAAAGCCCAAGCCTAGCATAAGGCGCAAGTCAATTTTCTTTTCTAAAGGCCCTGCGACAAAGGCGGACAATAATTGAAATAAACCGACCACCATTAAATAGTAACCAATTTGTAAGCTGTTTAAGCCTTTGACGCTGGCTAAATAAATCGGCGTTAAATAAATGATGGTGTATAAACCCACGCCTAACACAAAGCTATAGCCACAACCGACCGCGAAATTACGATTTTTAAACGCGCGTAAATCAATAATTGGATGCGCAGTGGTTAATTCCCAGCAAAACATAGCCAGACCGCTAATCGTTGCCACGACCGTCAAAGCGACAATTAAATTATCTTCAAACCATTGGTCTTTCGCGCCTTCTTCCAGCACAAACTGCATACAACCCAAGCAAATCGCAATCAAGCTGATGCCGATAAAATCAATTTTTTGTAATAACGCCCATTCGGGTTTGTCGATGTCTAAAAATCGCCACACAAAAAAGCACACCAAAAACCCAGGAATGACGTTGATTAAAAATAATAATTGCCAACTATAGGAGTCGGTTAAATAGCCGCCTAACACAGGACCAACTGTGGGAGCCATGGTGACAATTAGCCCCAATACAATGGTCATAGACGATTGCAAGCGTGGCGGAAATAACATGAAAATCACCGTGAACGTCATCGGAATCATCGCGCCACCCAAAAACCCCTGCACACAACGAAACACAATCATGGAGGGTAAATTCCATGCAAATGCACACGCTAAACTTGCCAGCGTAAATCCACCCACCGATAACACGAATAAATAGCGCGTAGAAAATACCCGTCCTAGCCAACCTGACAGTGGGATGATAATGACTTCGGCAATTAAATAAGAGGTTTGCACCCATGCGATTTCATCTTGCGTTGCTGAGAGTCCTGCTTGAATTTCTTGCAAAGAACTGGCGACAATTTGAATATCCAGCACGGCCATAAATACGCCGATAGCCATGCTGAAAAAGCCTATCCATTCGCCAGTGGTGAGCGGTTGTTCAGTGTCGCGGGTCATTCGTCTTTAACCCGTACTTTAACGGTGACAGACAAACCCGATTTTAATAATGCGGTCTCGACATTGTCATCAAAGAAAATTTTAACAGGCACACGGCGTACAATTTTAGTGAAATTCCCTGTCGCATTTTCAGGCGGTAAAATACTAAATTCTGAACCGCTAGCAGGTGAAAAACTGGCGACTTTACCCGTGAATTTTGTATCGGGATAGGCATCAACATGAATGTCCACAGATTGCCCGACTTTCATGTTCTGCAATTGGGTTTCTTTAAAATTGGCTTCTGCCCAGATTTTGCCTGTTTCTACCAAATAGGCGAGAGCCATACCCGCTTCAACGTGTGAGCCGATTTGTACGCCCTTATGCCCAATCACGCCATCAAATGGCGCGAGAATTTTAGTGTGTTCTACATCTAATTTTACTAACTCAACTTGTGCTTGTGCTTGTTTAACACGGGCTTCGGCTTCGACTATTTCGCTGTCAAAACTGGTGAGTTGTTTTTGTTGTGCGGTGACTGCCGCTTGTGAACCGCGTAGTTCAGCGGCGGCTTGTTTGGATTCAGATTCTATTTTATCTAACGATTGGCGTGGTGCAGAACCGCGTTCAATCAGCGCGTTAAAGCGTTTTAAATCCTGATTAATTTGTTGACGTTTCGCTTCAACGGCTGATACTGCCGCGCCCGCACTGGCAATATGCGCTTGTTGAGTGTTTTTGTTTGCGTGTAAACGTTGAACATGGGCGAGTGCTTCGGCAACTTGCGCTTCGGCAAGAGCAAGTTTGGCTTGATAATCGCGGTCATCAATCACCGCTAAAAGGTCGCCTTTTTTTACGGCTTGATTATCTGCCATCGACAATTGTGTGATGTAGCCTTCAACTTCTGGACTAATCAACACCTGATTGGTTTTTAAATACGCATTATCGGTACTTTCATAATTTTGCCGCTCGACTATCCAGCGAAATAAAAAAAAGACCGACCCCGCCACTAATACAAATACAAAAAACATGGTAAACAAACGCTTCATAAACGACCTTGATAAACTAAACTGTTTAGTTTATTCTAAATCATTCTCCTGTGTTAGCAAGTGAAAAGTGAGCATATTTCCTTAACATTTATAATTTGGAGTCCAATGGCTTCAGCTATTGGGTAAAACAGCTAAAGCTGTTTTACTCCGTGTTAAAAAACTTTTGAGTGACTACTTATAAAAATGTCTGAAATTATCGAATCCAAACGCCATGCCATTGTGCAGGCAGCTACGCAGTTATTTTTAACCCATAACTATCGCAGTGTCAGCATGGACAAAATTGCCCACGCCGCGCCAGTCTCCAAAGCCACGCTGTACAATCATTTCACTAGCAAAAATGAATTATTCGCGGCAGTGGTCAGCGAGATATGCACTTCATTATTACAAACCATCACCTTATCGGAAGACGATGATGCCGAGCAGACTTTGCAAAAAATTGCTGCCTCATTTGTTGATTTGCTGTATTCAGCCGATGGATTAGCAATGTATCGCCTAGTCATTGCTGAAAGCCATGAGTTTCCCGAACTAGGGCAGATGGTGTATGACAATGGAGCCAGATTGGCATTAACGCAATTGGAAAATTATTTACAACAATTGCAAAACAGCGGTTGTTTCAACATATCGGATACCCGTTTTGCCGCCGATGCGTTTTTTAGTCTCTTAAAAGGTGATTTACATTTTCGCTGTTTATTAGGCATACAAGCCGCGCCGACTGAAGCGGAAAAAATCGCGTTGTGCGAATCAGCTACCACGTTTTATTTACGGGGAATTCTTCATGCCGCGCAATCCTGATTATTTAGCTGCCGCATTAGGCGTAATAATGACAGTTAGCTCGCCTGTCATTGCTGCCGAAACGTTAGCTGCGGCGTGGACAACCGCATTGGAACACAATCACCAGATTAAAGCCGCCCAATCAAATACCTCAGCATCAGAACAACAACTGCAATCAGCCCAAGGGCAACGTTTACCCGAACTGAATGTCAGCACAGGCTACACGCAATACAACCAATCACCGACCGCTATCGCCAATATCAGCGGCGGCGACACCGCACAATTTCCCACTGCTCAAGCGGGAAGTGCCAAAGCCCAAGCGATAGTTAGCGTACCTGTTTATACCAGCGGTCGTATTGACCATGCGATTAGTTCCGCCGAAGCCAATGTAGAAGCGGCAAAGCAACAAGAAGCGAGCAGTGAACTGAATCTTAAAATGCAGGTGGCAGAAGCCTATATTGCTGTGTTGCGAGCAAAAAGCGCGGTGAGCGTGGCACAAAGTCATGTCGAGAGTTTACGCGCTGACAGTAAAGATGTACTGGATCGCTATGACCAAGGTATTGTCGCTAGTAATGATGTTTTAGCCGCCACGGTTGAGCTTGCCAATGCCGAACAGCAACAAGTTAAAGTTAATCTCCAGCTTGACAATGCTAAAGCCTTATACAATCAGCTCCTAAATCGTAGTTTAACCAGCGAAGTCAGTTTGGATGAACATTTGCCCGAACAACCTGCTGGCAAATTGGACGAATTAACCAATAATGCCATTAAACAACGCCCCGAATTGACGGTATTAAATGCGCAAATTGACGCACTGGAACAACAAGCGGCAAGCGTTAATGCTACTCGTCTGCCGCAAGTTAATGTCAATGGCGGTTATCAATATCAACAAAACCGCTATCAAGCCCACGAAGGTTTATGGATGGCAGGTGTCAACATGGACTGGAAACTATTTGATGGTAGTACAGGACACAAAACCGACGCGTTAAAGAGTCAAGCAATCGCTCTCAAAGAACAGCGTGATGATCTAACCAGCCAGATGGCACTGCAAGTACGTCAAGCATGGTTAGCCATCGAAGAGACCAAAAAACGTTTAGCCACCGCTGAAAAAACCATCGCGCTTGCCGATGAAAATCTTAAAGTTGCCACCGACCGTTATCAACAAGGCTTGAGTATACACACCGAAGTTCTCGCTGCTGAAAATGCCCGTCTAACCAGCCACGATAATTTAAACAACGCGCATTATGATATGGCACTGGCGCGGTTACGCTTACGCCATGCGGTGGGGGGTTTGTAATAAATTTATTGCGTCATCACGCGGAGTAAAACAGCTTTAGCTGTTTTTGTATCAATAGCTTTAGCTATTGAACTCCAACTGCCACTACCCTACTATGCACGCTTTATTCTTTTAGTACGGCAACACTGCATTGACAGCATTAACTTCATTTTTTAAACCCAATGGCGCGTTAGCAAAAATCATCAAAGGTTATCAACCGCGAGCGGCGCAACTAGAAATGGCTGAAGCGATTGCCCGTGCGATAGATAAGCAACAACATTTAATCGCCGAAGCAGGCACAGGCACAGGCAAAACCTTTGCCTATTTAGTACCAGCAATTTTGTCAGGCAAAAAAGTTATTATCTCGACAGGCACGAAAAATCTACAAGACCAGTTGTTTAATAAAGACTTACCATTAATTCGCCGTGCCATCAATCATCCGTTTGTGGCTACGCTGTTAAAAGGACGCGCTAATTATTTATGCACTTATCGCTTGGCTAATTCGCTCACTTCACATATCGGCTTTAGTCAGGCAGATGCGAAAGCGTTAGCGAAAATTAGCACTTGGGCAAAACGCACGCTGACAGGCGATATTGCTGAAGTAGCGACCGTTGCTGACACTGATCCTGCGTGGTATCACGCGACCTCTACGCTGGACAATTGTTTAGGCTCAGATTGTGAGGATTACGACACTTGTTTTTTAGTACAAGCGCGGAAAAAAGCCAAAGAAGCGGATATTTTGGTAGTGAATCATCATGTATTATGTGCCGATTGGTCATTGCGTGATGGTGGTTTTGGCGAATTGCTCCCTAATGCTGAGGTGGTCATTATTGATGAAGCCCATCAATTGGCAGAAACCGCGAGTAATTTTTTAGGTGTAACGGTAGGCGCAAAGCAACTCAGTGATTTAGCCGAAGATGCCTTAATGGAATATTTTAAAGATGCCACCGATATTCCTGCTTTGCGTAGTGCCGCTGAGACTTTAGAGCATGAAGTAAAGGATTTACGGCTAGCCTTAGGCGTGGAACAAAAGCGCGGCGATTGGCAAGAAATTGAAACCAATGCCAAGGCAATGGCAGCATTATCAGCCGTGCAAGCGCAGTTACAACACCTGACTGAGCAGTTAAAAATAGCCTCGGTTAAAAGTAAAGGCTTGGAAGCCTGTCATAAACGCAGTGATGAGTTAATTCAGCAATTAGAATTAATGCTTACGCCAGCCGATAATAAATGGATACGCTGGTATGAAACCCACAAAAGAACCTTCACGTTTAATCGCACACCGCTGAATATCGCCAGTGAATTTCAGGGCTTTATGCAGCAGCATTCAGCAACGTGGATTTTTACCTCTGCCACACTCAGCGTTGCCAATCGTTTTGAGCATTTTTCCGATAATTTAGGGCTAAGTAATGCACTCAGCGAAAGCTGGGAAAGCCCGTTTGATTTTGCCAAACAAGCCTTGTTTTATCATCCAAAAAATTTGCCACAACCCAATGATTTTGATTGTATTCCCCGCCTCGTAGATTTTGCCGTGCCTGTCTTGCAAGCCAGTCGCGGACGGGCGTTTTTTTTGTTCACTAGCCACCGCGCCTTGAAACAAGCCGCCGAATTGCTGGAAGATAAATTGGATTATCCGTTGTTGGTACAGGGAACGGTGTCGAAAAACCGATTGCTGGAACAATTTGAAAAAGCGGGTAACGCGGTGTTATTGGGTACAGCGAGTTTTTGGGAAGGCGTGGATGTGCGCGGTGAAGCCTTATCGTGCGTGATTATTGATAAACTACCGTTTGCCTCACCTTACCATCCCGTTTTAAAAGCCCGTTTGAATGCCATGACCCAACAAGGCAAAAATGCTTTTATGGATTATCAAGTCCCCACCGCTGTGATTGCTTTGCGCCAAGGCGTTGGACGCTTGATTCGTGATGTCGAAGATCGCGGCGTACTCATGGTGTGTGATCCCCGTTTGTTAAAAAAAGCTTACGGGCAGATTTTTTTAGACAGTGTGCCGCCGATGCGCCGCACCCGCGATATTGCCGATGTACAGGCATTTTTCCAATCAGAGAGACAAGCATGAAATTATTAGCTGTAGAAACGGCAACTGAGGCGTGTTCCGCCGCGTTATATATAGACGGCGTTATTAGCGAACGCTTTGAACTCGCTCCTAAACATCACACCAAACTGATTTTGCCGATGATAGATGAATTAATGTACGAGGCTGGATTAAAACCAACCGAGTTAGACGCATTGGCGTTTGGTTGCGGGCCAGGTTCATTTACAGGCATACGCATTGCAACAGGCGTAATTCAAGGTATTGCGTTGGGGGCTGATTTACCTGTCGTGTGCGTGTCAACCTTAGCTGCTATGGCACAGGAATTTTTTGACCGCAGTGACAGTTCGCTTGCCTTTACCGCAATAGATGCGCGAATGGAGGAAATTTTTTGGGGTGTGTATCAACGTGACGCGCTAGGTTTTGCTGAATTGGTTGGTAATGAATCCGTCACGCCTGCTTCTTTAGTGGATTGCGCTGTTGATAGTTTAGGTGTTGGTATTGGTTCAGGCTGGGGTGTGTATGCCGATGTGCTGATGGCGCGATTAGTGGGACGCGTAGCGAGTTATGAAACCAATAATCTACCTAGAGCCGCATTAATTGCTAAGTTAGGAGCGCGGGGTTTTGAACAGGGTTTAGCCGTGCCTGTTGAATTGGCTATGCCTGTTTATTTGCGTGATAAAGTGGCAAAAACAGAAGCGGAGCGGCAAGCGCAATGAACTACTGGCTAATGAAATCCGAACTAGCAATCTTTAGTTATAACGAGATAAGTTTATTTTGAGAGATATTACTATTGAAAATAATGGAGGGTAGTTAACTTTACTCTGCCCCCAGTTTTTTTGATGTGGGGTATAAAGTAGGGCATATTAGCGATAGCATAATACGCCGAATGATAAGACATCACATACGGTGCAATACGGCTATTGCCTATTGCTCCTTACGAGTTAGCTGCTTCATTGGAAATGTTTACTGATATTTTTTTATTGGTAGATACCAGTTACTGAATTTTTAGAAAAAGCACACAGAATATCTACGTTGCTAATCCTTAATATTAAGTACAAGTCCCGTAGCGACTATTGCAAATAAACCAGAAGTCATAAATGCTAACGTGTAATTCCCTGCCAAACCATGAAGATAGCTAGCACCATAAGTGGCTAATGCTGCGCCAGCTTGATGGGCGAAACAAATCCATCCAAAGACGACCCCAACATTTTGTTTACCAAATAAATCTGAGGTCAGTGCAGAGGTTGCGGGGACGGTGGATAACCAATTCAGTCCATAAACAATGGAAAATGCCATCAGTTGTCCAGTAGATTCAACGTAGGGAAGTAGTATTAATGAAATGCCACGAAATAAATAATACATTGCTAAAGGTCTGCGTTTACCGAAACGGTCACATAGCCAGCCAGACAGAATAGTGCCTAACATATCGGTAGCCCCCATTAAGCCTAATGACGTTGCCATCGTCATTTCTGTGAATCCATGCTCTATACCATGTGGAATCAAGTGTGTCTGAAATAAACCCGACGTGGTAAAACCGCAAATACCGAAACTGAATGCCAGTAACCAGAATTGTGGATTAGCCATTGCTATTCGCATTGGATTTGGGTCGGGACGAACTGGCTTTAAATCAAAACCGTTTGCGCCATAAGGTCGCAAACCTTTTGAGCTAGGATCGCTAGCCATTAACAGTATGACCAACGGCAATATGATGACAGCTAACAATAAAACAATGAATAGTGTTGCCGCTCGCCAGCCTTCGTGAATGTTAAGGTTCATTAATACAGGCGTGAAAATTAACTGCCCCGACGAAAAAGCGGCACCCAAAATGCCCAAAGCGAGTCCACGTCGCTTTTGAAACCAGCGGTTGACAATTGCAGAACCCATCACTATTGAAGTTCCGCCCGATCCTAGACCAACCATGGCTCCCCAAAGCAAATAAAACTGCCAAATTTCTTTCATAAAAACGCTGCCACCCGCACCTAAAATCACCAATGTCAGCGTTAATAGAGCAATTGCTTTTGTGCCATACATATCCATCAATCTGCCTAAGAAAGGACCCGCAAGCCCAAACAGTAGCAGATTGACGGATGTAGCCCCCGTTATTGCTTCGCGACTCCAATGAAATTCATGCTCTAGGGATAAGAGAATGATACCAGGAACAGAGCGGACGGCGGATGCAATGAATAAGCAGAGAAAGGTAACACCAAGTACAATCCAAGCATAATGTACTTTAAAATTGTTAATTCTTATCATGGCATGAATGTTTCAGATCATAGTTTTCTTGGCATTACCAACGTTATCAACTCCTGCTTATCTACAATTATGGATTGTCTTCAAGTTCATCAAGTAATTCTATCAATCGCGTTACACCTTGCAGCAAAATACCCCCAACACCTAATGCAAACCACACACCAATGACAAATCCCCAGTGAATAGGCGCGGCGAAAAATTCTTCTCTAAACCAGAAGGTATGCCCCCATTCATTAAAGCCTACACTAACCAGTATCATAAACGGCCCAAAAACCGCTAGCGTCAACGGCAGGGAAATTCCTTTGGCATAGAGCGGTAGACGTGTTCTAGCGTATAGCCAAGCCGAGCCACCTAAAATCACATACAGCGGAAAATTAAAATAGAATTCGATGATATGGTTTGCTGTAAAAGGCGTATCTCGAATGGCGACCTGATGCCAAGAGTTATCCTGCTCAGCGAAGTAACTACCTGCCCAGTAAACTGCAAAGGTGTAAATGCTAATCCACATGGTCAGGGTAAAATAACGGCGAATTTCTTCCCTTGGTGCCAGTTTGTCCAAATTACGATCACGCGAAACCCATAAATAGCCCCACATTCCAGTAACAAAAAGGGTGATGACAACTAATTCAATATTGAAAAGTCGCATCCAGTAAGTTTCAAATGCAGGCTCAGAGGAATCCAAACCTGTCGATACAGCAAATTCGCCTTGATACAAACGCAAACTGATATAGATGACGGTTAGAATCCCAAAGCCTTTAAGATATTTTGGTAAATCCTCTAAATACCAAGGTACTTTGCTGTCATTTGTTAGCAATGAAGGTAATTGCTCAGATGTTGTAGCCATAATCTTATCCTCTTTGGAATTAATTAAATTTAGGAATCACTGGCGCGGTGATACTGGATATAAAACGCTCGCCTATTGAGCTATCATAAAAAACTAGCAAACCACCGATACGACTATCAGAATCGCGGATAAGCCCATCTAATTTTTCAGATTCCCATAACGCATCTTTGGCGATAATCGTCATCGTCCGTTCTTCCCCAGATTCGATTGGTGCAGGGTTGTCCACACTCAAACCTTCTGGTGCTATCATTGTGTCTGTATTATCTGAAATCGGCATGGATACGGCTTTATTGAGAAAACGGACATTGGCGGTTGCAAACTCCCCTATTTGAATGGGCTTATCGCTTTTATTGTTGATTTTCACCAGAAAAGTCATGGCTCGTTCTGGTATTCGATATTCAGCTTTTAAGGTATCGACTTCAACCACGCCTGCATTGACTTGCGCTGATAGTGGTAATATCTGATCGAGCGAGGCTTGCAATGGAATAGCTTTGGGATATTGATTTATCGTCATCCAGTTAGCCCCCAGCACTAATAAAGGCACGCCAATCAAGATTACTTTTCCGATAAGCTTATCCTGTTTTGTGACCAGTTCATCTTCCAAACCTGCTTGTAACATACGGTAACGGGCAATGAATAAGGGTCGCCGTACCCACCAGAGCAACCAGCCCGCCGCTAACGCTCCCCAAAAGATATGCCAGAATATGCCATTACTCAGTCCATAGGTTTCCATATCGATGACTTCACCATTAATGGTTTTGACTTCGTTGCGAAAATCGTCTGCATTCCCTGCTATTTCAAGCCATACGCCAGGTCCCATTACCTGTCCAGCATCTTTCAAATTAAAAAATGGATGGATATGATAACGTCCTGGTAAACGTCCTTTCAGAACAATCTTAAAGCTGTAATCCCCACCTGGTTGCAAGGCTACTGAATTGGTATAAGGCTTACCGTTCAAATAGCGTTCGGTTCTAATTAATACAGGTCCTGGTGTCGATATGTTCAAAAAAGCAGCATCAGGTTTTGGCACACTGACGGGCCAATCTTCGGCCACATGAAATTTACCGCTAACGATGATTTCTTCATTGACCGCAAATTTTTGTGTAGACCATTGCACGTCATACCATTGAATAGTGCGCATTCTGATAAACGGTTCTAAGGCTTTTTCGCCATGTGCATTAGCAGTTTGCGTATTCAATGAAAGAGCTAGACTCAGCAACACCATGAATTTTATGAATAATGTTTTCATGCCTCGTCTCCTTTAGATTTTGGTAAGATAACGAACCGTTGCAAACCACTTTCCGATATACCACCATAAGGTATACATCAAAGTGCATAACAGAGCCGAACAAAACGCCGATAGTGGTGTTGCATATTGACCGTAGGTACGCAATGTTCCTCTTTCTATGATTCGTAAATATTCGGGCATACCTGTCCGTATGTACTGAAAGCCGAATAAATCAGCCACTGTCAATTGCCCGTTAGCGTATTGAACAGGCTCATGAAACATTCCGATAATCGGCCAGTTACTGGGATAAAACAGCAATGCAAAAGCACTCCCGCCCAATATTGCGGTCACCGTCAGGCTATTGCTCAACATTAAAATGACATCCAAGACCAGTGCGCTAGGTAACATGGTCGATGGGAGTACCATATTAATGGGGAAAAAATTCCAGTAGTGATAGGCGAATATGCGAGCAATCCACGTTCCTATTGATAAAGCCGCTACACATAAAGTCGCACCCAGCGGTAACCGAAATTTTTCCCACATCACCATTTGCACGGCCGCTGGAAAGGTAATCCCCATCAGGGGTGTTACCAATGGCCACCATTGCCGATCTTTCCAATCTATCCAGAAATCCCAATCACCAACAGTCAGCGCGAAATGCAGATGAAAAGAGCCGATAAATAAAAATAACGCCAATACCAAAATGAGATAATCATAAGCACGGCTGATGCGTGCTTTTTCTCCAGTATAGGGTTGAAAAAATTGTTTTTTTAAGTTTGCAGACATGTTAGCGTCTCCCAAATAGTTTCATTGTGAATACTCAATGTTGTTATTCTGTGTAGGTCAGCGTATGGTGAATCTTACTGAACAGCCATTGAGGGGACTGGCTCAACTTAAACTTAACAATACGCCTGAGTAATACATTAAGCTGAGAAAGAAGCTTTGTTAAATGATTAAATTTCATGCCCTTATTGAAACAATACATAATCAATCTATCTGTTTAATCACTACCCTAATGTCAACTTAACGGCTATCGAAAATACCCTAATGCTTAATTTAAGAACCTTTGATTTGAATTTATTGGTGGCATTTGATGTGCTGATGAGTGAGTTGAACGTAACTCGTGCTGCTGAAAAAATGTTCCTCACCCAATCGGCGATGAGTCATATTTTGACTAGATTGCGTCAACAACTTGATGATCCTTTGCTGGTCAAAACGCCTAGTGGCATGAAACCAACGGAAAGGGCATTAGCCTTAATAGAACCGATTAGGGTTGTGTTGGCAGAAATGGAGCGGCTAATTCAGCCGCCAATGGAATTTGAGGCAAAAACGAGTCAGCGGCGTTTTGTGATTGCCGCCACTGATTACATGGAGTTTTTGTTATTGCCCGAATTATCCAGACTAATCGAGCAAATGGCACCCAATATCAATCTTCATGTCAAACGTACCGAGTCATCGTTTCCCGCAACACAATTAGAGAACGGTAACTTGGATGTCGTGCTTGGTTTTGAATCGGTACTCAATCCACCCGCCCACTTAAACTGTGAATTTTTATTCAACGATCAAATGGCTTGCGTGGTCAGACAAAATCATCCGTTGATAAATAAAGCTCCTTCACTGAATGATTATCTAACAGCTGCACACATGCTGATTTCTCGCACAGGCAGCCACCAAGGCTTAATCGACCAAAAACTGATGGAACAGGGACTAGAAAGAAGAGTTCAACTGATCGTGCCGCATTTTCTTTCTGCGCCTTTGATTGTTTCCAAAACCGACATGATTTTATCCCTACCCCATCGTATCGCCGCAGAGTTTAAAAAATTCTCTGAGCTAACAATATTTCCAGTCCCTATCGAATTACCTACTTATAAGCTGGTGATGATTTGGCATCCACTGCGTGAGAAGGATAAAGCACATCGTTGGCTACGAGATAGAATCATTGCGATAGGTCAGAAAATTGATAGCAATGCGCGTTAAGTTATCTGCCCGATAAACCTGCGGATAAGGGCTTAACCTGCAATAAATAATACGGTGGTTTTGATTTGGCTACGCCCCCGTTAAGCGTTGCCGATTGATGAAGTCGATTGACTACCGCATACAATTGCCCATTTGACCCGAAACTGAATGAGTCCACCCAAGACAGTTTAGGGCATTGAGCAAGTTGTCGATAAGTTTTGTCGGCAGTAATAACGCCAATGGCATTTGCCGCTAATTCGCCCAAGTAAATATTATTATCTTTGTCGATACTGATACCGTCTGAAATCGGCTTAGCACTGTAGCGTTGCACTCGTTCCGACAAATCCTTAGCCTCTAATGCCTCATTAATTAAATCGCTCGCTTTTATTCGGTAAAGGCTCTGTCCGTGCATCGCTCCAAAATAAACCCATTCGTTATTCAAGTCTTCGGTAATTGGATTAACACCAATATGCGGACGTATCAGCTTGCCTGAATCGTCTTTGATTTGAATTGGTATATTGTCTACTGCTAAATCAACATTTTCTGGAATAACGCTATGATGTCCTTGCAAAACGCGACGCGCTTTACCATTGTTTAAATTGACAACAATTAACGCTGCATTATGTCCGCCTGCGGGGTCACTGATAAAAATATGATTGTGACGAAGATCGACCGAAAAATCGTTAACAAAGGTATCTTTTGGTGTTATCGGATTCGGCAAATAGATAACCTTGTGTAGATGATTCGCTTTAGTATCCCAGCCCACCAATTTCGGTGTTACACCGCTACGCATACCATTATCCAACATCCAGACAATACCGTTGGCATCGGCTCTTATCCCCAGTACCGAATCGAGTTTAAATTCAGCAGTTGAATCTGCGGCGGCTAAGACGGCATTTGGAAATGGGGTCAGTGCATTATTTTTATACTCAACCACTGTGTATTGCGGATTATAAAATTGGTGCATACTCATTATAATGCGACCATTATCCATAACGGTTACATTGCCGGGCCCTGAATCCAGACTGGCAAGCACATCGAAGTTTGATCCTGTATCCGCAATCGCTTCGAAAGTACAAAGTGATAAAACAGCCATAATTTTATTTACGATTTTCATAACTCGCTCCTAATTAAAATAATAAACAGTCAATACATTACTTCATTAAATTAGGGCGTAGTAAATGAACATTATTCATATAGATATTCATCTATTTTATAACGGCATGAAAATCATAAATGCAAAGGTATTCAGGTGTTACTTAAGAAAAACTGGTAAGGCGCAATAGGCGATAGCCGTATTGCGCGGTATGTGGCTCTATAAACCAACACAGCCTCGCGTTTCGTTGGGTTGGTTATCACCAGTCCACTTTAATATTTCATTTGCGTGATAAAGTAGCGCAAACCGAAACAAAAAGGAATACACAATGAACTACTGGCTAATGAAATCCGAACCCGATACCTTTAGTATTGACGATTTAATGCGACGACCTAATCAAATCGAACCGTGGGATGGTGTGCGTAATTATCAAGCGCGGAATATGATGCGTGATGATATGAAGTTGGGCGATTTAGTATTTTTTTATCATTCTAACTGTGCGGAGGCGGGTATCGTGGGCATTATGGAAGTGGTGAAAGAAGGCTATCCTGACTCATCCGCGTTTGATCCTAACGATAAACATTTTGACCCAAAAAGTGATGCGACTAAACCACGCTGGATGCGAGTTGATGTGAAATATGTCAGACGATTAGCGCGGACTATCACTTTAAAAGAACTCAAACTTAAAACAGAGTTAGCCGATTTTACGCTAGTAAAAAACGGCAATCGTTTGTCTATTATGCCTGTCAGTAAAGTGCAATGGGATTTTATCCTCGCCTTGGAGTAAGCCAGTTATGAACACTAATCCCTACATCACCGCCACGCAAACGTGGTTAAGCTCGATTATTATTGCTCATAATATCTGCCCCTTCGCAAAACGCGAGCAAGAACGCGGTAGCATTCGTTTTAACGTTGACCAGAATACCGATATGGAAGCGTGTTTAATGAACTTGATGCAAGAATGTGCGCGACTCGATAGCGAGTCGGATATTGAAACTACGTTACTGATTTATGCGAATGCCTTTCAAGTATTTGATGATTATCTGGATTTTTTGGCATTGACAGAAGAATTGTTAATTGACCAAGGTTATGAAGGCGTTTATCAACTGGCAAGTTTTCATCCTGAGTATTGTTTTGACGGTGCGAGCTTAGACGACCCTGCGAATTATACTAACCGCTCACCGTATCCGATGCTGCATCTGTTGCGCGAGACCAGTATTGAACGAGCAGTCAGTAGCTACCCTGATGTGGAAAATATTCCACAACGTAATATTGCATTAACACGACAATTAGGATTGGATAAAGTGAAAACTTTATTAGCAGCGTGTTATTCATCGGGTGCATAGTGTTATGATTGTGTATCCATAATACACACAGTAATTCAATACCTTATAAAAAACAGCAATATGAAGCCTTTTAAAAACTTTTTTCGCTCTGAGCGTTTTGAAATGGATTGGCGACCCTTAGTAGCACAAGGTGTTGTCATCATGTTAATAGGCATGGGGCTGGTGCTAGTCTGTACAGTACGTCCTAATGTGATTATTTTATCGGCAAGAGAGTTATCTTGGTTGCCTGCCAGTGGCATGGTGATTTTAGCGTTGGGATTGGTGGAATGTCTCGATGCCTTTTTTGCCAAAGAAACCCGCGATTTTTTGCAAAACCTGCAAGTCGGCGTACTGGATACGGTAATCGGTGCATTGATTATTTTAAGTGTTGCCGATGAACCTGCCCGCTTTAGTATGATGATTGCCAATTATCTTATTGTGCGTGGCGTTGTGCGTGTAACGCTGATTTATGCCTTGCAACTGCCGCGTGCCGCGCTGTCTTCTATTGGCGGTTTTCTATCCATTGTTATGGGGTTTATGATTTGGATGGGTTGGCCATCAACAGCAGGTTGGTTTCTGTCTTTATGTTTGAATATCGAAGTGGCAGTGCGCGGCTGGGCAGTGATTATTTTCGCGCTGTGGGTGAAAAAACAGAAAGAAGATGAGCTGTTGGGTTTTTCATAATTTTCCACGAAAAGCACGAACAGTATGTTGCGCAGTACTTATTTTTCGTGCTTTTTGTGTTCTTCATGGAAAAATGATTTAGTCGATTTTTGCAATACTTTCTTCAGACTCAGCTACACGTTCAGTCTCTTCTTGCACTGGCTCTGTTTCTTCTGCTTCTGTTGCAGGTTGTTCACCCGTTTCACTAATAAGTTCGACATTTTCAGCATCATCAGTTTCGGCTAAGGTTGCCATAAATATGGCAAACCACGGTTGAGTCTTAGCTATATCAAGGTCAGGGTCTGCCATAATTTCTTCGGCTTCTGGTAAGTAGCCTTTGCTTTTGGCGTTTTCTAAGGCATCTAAACAGGCTTGTCTTTCATCGCGTAGACCATAAATACAGGCAAGATTATAAGAGGCTGATCCCGCTTGAATAGCATTGGCTTGTTCAAAGTAACTTTTTGCCTGTTCATATAACTCGTCATGACTATCAACGGCTTTTAGTCTTGCCAAATCCATATAGGCAACACCGCCATTAATTGCCGCACCCAAATAGGACGGGTTAAGCAACAAACAAAAAGAAAATTTCGCAATCGCTTCATCATAAAGCCTAATAGCTTCATCACCAGCCTTAGTTTTGGCTTGGTGTAATAAAGCAAAGCCCCAGTTGTATAAAGTTTCAGAGCGTAGTGGGTCGCCGATTAATACTTCAGCATAATCTTGATACGCTCCTTTATACAATGAATCAGCAACTTTTCCTTCGCTTACCCGCGCGGTTGTGGTCTGGTTAATCGCCGCAGTTAGAATTTTTCTTTTAGTGAATGATTCTAATAAAGACACAAATATCTCCTCAATGGTTAGTTATTATTTATTTAGAGGCTATGGCAAAGCTATGTACCCATGCTAAACCATCATCATTCCATGTCATACCCGCGTGCATTCTTAATATAATGTCTTTATACATAGCTAAATTAGGATAGCCTTCTGCTTGCGCATCGGCATCGGTCATATCTCCTAAACGTTGGCGAGTTACATTCGTGACAACAAAACTCACGCCTTCTAATTCAAAGGTTTCGTTGGGATAAGCATAAAGACCATCACGCCGCTGTTGGGTTTTGGTACCCGCAAGCGCGGAAGCAACTAATTTTGGGTGAGTAACTAAACGCTCGATTGAACAAGTTTTTTCTGGGTAATCGACCATGATGAATTCTCTGTTAAGTTTAAGAATTCCCATTGTATAGCACAATCAGCTTACTTGTCGTTAATGCTGGTTGTGTAGTTTCAGATGACTATACGATGGCTTGCAAGGCGAAAACCGTCATCAAAACATTTCAAAAATGTACCCCGCGCCCAGCGTTTGGGCAGAAATAAATAACCACCCAAAGGTTTGACAGGTAATGGTTTGCTGGTGTTTGTAGTCGTGGTTTTTTCAGATTGGAAGTCGAAAGTCATATTGAATTGAGTGTGTTAATGCTGGAGTGATAGACCTTGCATGGCAACGTCTCTACAATGCTGGGAGTCGCAAGCACGTCCCAGTCTATTGTTTTCTAACCCAATCAATATATAGCTGGCATTGTTAATTAAAAATAGGTTCCAAATTTCTATTCCATTGAAGCATCAAGAGTTTAACGGAATAGAGCAACATTTTCATAGAGTTAGAGTAACATCTGGACTTGCGTCGTAATCTCGCTAAAAAATGTCTGAACAAACTGTTATAGCCCTCGACAGTGAAGGTTTGCGCTTTGGATTGAGTATGAATCTTGGCAGGCAAAAAGGCTCGATAGGGTTGCCAATCATCGGTCATCACTTGGTTAATGTCGTGATGAGCTACGTCTTCCTAAACACATTGTCCAGTGTCCGTGTCGCGTGAGCCAACGACAACACTCAAAAAGCGTTTGCCAAATCGGTCAACGGCTATCCATATCCAACAGGCTTTTTTTTGAGCCAATATACGAGTGCATCTCATCCATCTTAACGACATCAAGTTCTGTCGCTGCTATATGAAGCTGTGCCTTTTCTCCATACTGCTTTATCCACCTATACACCGCAACCTGTGAGCAATTCAGTATCCGCCCTATAGACCTAAACCCTAAACCTTCTAAATACAGCTTCAACGCTTTTCTCTTCGTCTCTTCTCTATACCCTCTGTTGGCAACTGTATGTCTGTAACCGCAAGTCTTACAGTGATAACCTTGTTTGCCTTTCATGTATCCATCTTTTCTACAGTTTCCGTCTTGACACTTTGCGCAGCTTGGCATTTCTTTTTCCGCTTGTAAAGCTCTTACCTTATCCAATCTATGCTAGGGTAACAATGCCGTTTACAGAGTTTTTAGATAGTGTTGGCTGTGATTTTTTGGACTTCAAGACGATATTAATGTTACTTAGTCAAAATTAGCTTGTCTTTACTGGTGATACGCAGACGATATTCATCACCATTATGTTCAATGATAATTTCGTGGTGTGCATCAAGTAGCTTAAGAACCTGTTCAACATCTCCGTAACAGCAAAGCCAAGAAAGCGAGATTGACGAATTGCAAGCTGGTGTTGAGCAAGCGTTCGGTATTTTTCCAGAGTCTTCG
>WSSedA1B3DRAFT_1000006_pt1 | contig 65154 bp, 68 predicted proteins | sample WetSurSiteA1Bulk_FD_9468 | JGI IMG/M metagenome (IMG submission 9468)
AATTCAAGATGGAGCCACCATAAGACGCGTCGTTTAGCCGACGCGTATCCGGACTTCCAGTCCGTAACTCAAACCCACCAGCTTTTAGCTGGTGGTTGTTTAGTCATCAATTTTTAGGGCTATCAAGATTTGTTTTTAACCTGAATGGATAAAAAACGTCAGTGGTTTATGGCATCATATTTCCTCAAACAATTAAAAATCGGCTGAAGAATAAGGGCTTATGCGGTATTATCACGCACCTTTTTTAAAACTATAGGAAGCAAACATGACTCAAGATGAATTGAAACAAAAAGTTGCTAAAGCAGCTATCCCTTATGTAAGAGATGTCGCCATTATCGGTGTGGGTACAGGTTCTACCGTTAATCACTTTATTGATTATTTGGCTGATTTTAAAGCGGATATTGAAGGCACAGTATCAAGTTCTCTCGCCAGTACCGAGCGGTTAAAAAAATTGGGTATCCCTGTGTTTGATTTAAATGCGGTCGGTACATTGGATGTTTATGTCGATGGTGCCGATGAAATTAGCCCACACAAACATTTAATTAAAGGTGGTGGTGGTGCATTAACCCGCGAAAAAATTATTGCCGCTGCCAGTAAAAAGTTTGTTTGTATTGCTGATGGATCTAAACAAGTTGATGTATTAGGTGCGTTTCCATTGCCTGTTGAAGTCATTCCAATGGCAAGAAGTTATGTGGCTAGAGAACTGGTTAAGTTAGGTGGTCAACCTGTGTGGCGGGAAAACTACATTACTGATAACCACAATGAAATTCTTGATGTGCATAATCTGAATATCCTCAACCCAATTGAATTGGAACAAATCATCAATAATATTGTTGGCGTGGTTACAGTCGGTATTTTTGCTATGCGTCCAGCCGATGTAGTGTTAGTTAGCCAAGGCGATGAGATTATCACGTTCTAACATGTTAATCGTTACTATATAGCTCTGCATTAATTAGTGGGAGAGACGTTGCAATGCAACGTCTCTACAATGCATGTTACGTTCACATATTCTATAACCATTGCGCTACCTTCTTGGCATAATAGGTCAAAATCGCATCACTACCCGCGCGTTTAAATGCTAACAAGGCTTCCATCACAACCGCTTTTTCATCTAGCCAGCCGTTCATAGAGGCTGCTTTGAGCATCGCGTATTCACCGCTGACTTGATAAGCAAATGTAGGCACACCGTATTGATCTTTAATGCGGCGAATAATATCCAAATAGGGCATACCAGGTTTGACCATCACCATATCCGCGCCTTCTTGTAAATCTAGCTGCACCTCGCGCAGTGCTTCATCGGAGTTAGCAAAATCCATTTGGTAGCTGTATTTATTGCCTTTGCCTAAGTTGCCAGCAGACCCCACTGCATCTCTAAAAGGACCATAAAAACTGGAAGCATATTTGGCAGAATAGGCGAGTATCAGGGTATTAATATAAAGCTCGGCTTCTAAGGCTTGTCTGATGGCACCGATGCGACCATCCATCATGTCAGACGGTGCGACTATATCAGCCCCCGCTTCGGCATGAGAAAGGGCTTGTTTGACTAATACGGCAATAGTTTCATCATTCAGCACATAGCCGTTAGCATTGATTAACCCGTCTTGTCCGTGGATGGTGAACGGATCTAAGGCAACATCGGTAATAATTCCTAAGTTGGGTAAAGCTTGTTTTAAGGTTCTCACGCTACGCTGTACTAAGCCATCAGGATTATAGGCTTCTGCGGCATCGTCTGATTTTTTGTCAGCGGAAATAACTGGAAATAAGGCAATCGCGGGAATGCCTAATTCATAGACTTCACGCGCTTGTTCAAGTAATAAATCCAGCGAGTAGCGTTCAACGTCTGGCATGGACGCAATGACTTGTTTTTGCTTCGTGCCTTCGATGACAAACATTGGATAAATGAGATCATCAACAGACAATGAATTTTCGCGCATTAAGCGACGGGAAAATTCATTGTAACGCATTCTTCTCATGCGTGTAGGCATTGTGATGTTATGATATGTCATCTTATTCTCGGCTTGGTAAGTTAGCGGTTACAACTGCAATTTTAGCCGATTTTACGCATCATGTCGCCGATAGTTACCAGCAAAGGATAAGAATACCATCGGTTTTATTTTAGAGGGTTTTATGAAAGTTAAACACACTACATTATTTGGATTATTTGCAATATTGCTGGCATTTATGCCGTTTGCTCAAGTGACAGCGGCTGAGTTAGCTGCGCCACAACAAGCAATCGCAGGTGCATCTGAAGAATTGCAAAAAAGAATGCAGGATAAAAATTTTGTTAAAGATTTTGCACAGGTCACTGATTTTGTTAATCAAACAATCTATCCGCACACTGATTTCGATAAAATTTCAGCATTAGTGTTAGGTAAACTGTGGAAAACAGCAACACCTGACGAAAAAGAGCGTTTTAAACATGAATTTAGAATACTCTTGATTAGAACGTATTCCCGCGCTTTTGTTGAATTCAAAGAATGGTCAGTACACTTCTTGCCACTGGAAATGGAAGCTGGCGCGACTAAAGTCATGGTAAAGACCGAAGTATTACAACCTGGTATTAAACCTATCGGTGTTGATTACCGCATGGCATTGAGCAATGGTGAATGGAAAGCCTATGACATCATGATTGAAGGCGTGAGTTTGGTCACAAACTACCGCACGACGTTTAGTAATGAAGTAGAAACCAAAGGGTCATTATCCGCGGTAATTGATGGATTGGCTAAACGCAATGCTGAGGCATTATCAGCAAAAAACTCGTAAAGGAATGATAGTAAACGCACCGACACTCATCGGTCAGTCTGCACAGCATTCCTAAATACACTCAAATGACTACTCTGTCACAATGTGGCAGGGTGGTTTTTCATAGACTACTCCGCGTGGTCAACGCATGACTCAACATGAGCGATTATCAAGCTTTATATAACGCGCTATTAGAGGCAAAAGCCGATGCGTGGGTCGAATTATTACCAACACAGCTAGCAAACGCTTTTGATTCAACCCAACATGGCGATTTAGTACGCTGGCAAGCCGCTATTCAACAATTGCCAGAACTCACACCCTCACAACGGCTATTGAACGATGATACCGTGCAAATCGGTTGTCCGGACGATGTGAATATGGCTGAAAAAAATCAACTCGAACAGTGCTTAAGAGCCTTTCATCCGTGGCGTAAAGGTCCTTATCAATTATTTGATATTCATATCGACACCGAATGGCGTTCGGATTGGAAATGGAAGCGATTAAAACCACATCTCGCGCCGCTTGAACATCGTTTAGTATTAGATGTCGGTTGCGGCAATGGTTATCACGCTTGGCGAATGTTAGGTGAAGGGGCAAAAAGAGTGGTTGGCATTGATCCGACTTTACTCAGTGTAATGCAGTTTCAACTCATTAAAAAACTGTATGGTGATGCCCCTATTGATGTCTTACCGCTAGGCATAGAAGCCGTACCCAGCAATTTACAAGCGTTTGATACTGTGTTTTCAATGGGCGTACTTTATCACCGCCGTTCACCTATCGAGCATTTATTAGAACTTAAAGGCTGTTTACAAGCAGGCGGCGAATTAGTGTTAGAAACCTTAGTCATTGAGGGCAGCTTAGGTGAAGTATTAGTGCCTGAAGAACGTTATGCGAAAATGCGCAATGTCTGGTTTTTACCCAGTTGCGCGACATTAATAAGCTGGATGACCCGCTGTGGTTTTAAAAATGTGCGTTTAGTCGATGTCACAGTCACCAATATTGAAGAACAACGTAGCACGGAATGGATGCAGTTTCATTCCCTGCAAGATTTTCTCCATCCAGATAACCCACAATTGACCTACGAAGGCTTACCTGCGCCAAGACGGGCGATTTTTATGGCGAATGCTTGAGGTTTTTTGTCCACGAAAAGCACGAAAAACACGAAAAATTTTATAGTAGTCATAGGATGGGCTGAGGTACGAAACCCATCTGTCGCGATTGATGAGCTTCCTTGCGTCAGCCCATCCTATCGTGCTGAATATAAAAACCATGATACAAGCGTGGAGAGCATTATAACTTTTGGAAAAGCAGCACTTAAACAGTGAGCTTCAAAACACCCACCATAAAACATCTGATTTACAACTAAAATTACAACAAATGTAACAGCGAATATTACAATGGCTAACGGCATATTTTTCTCCAATGTTCAATAGTTTATAGAAATACAGCAAGGTAGATTACGGACATTATCCTGTGTTGTGACTTATTCCACATGAACTACACTCTCATAACATACCAATTACCGATTACCATAATTTTCATATGAACTATAAAACCATGTTAATCACACTAGATGTGCCAAACGATTTAGGCAAGCGTTTAAGTCCTTTTAAACAACAGTTACCGCAATTATTAGAATTAGGTTTACGCGAATTCAACACGCCGACTTATTCAAGCTTTTATAGTCTGAATGAGGTTTTAGAATTTCTTGCTAAATTATCCAGTCCAGAAGAAATTATCGCTTTACGTCCTGACATCCTGCCAAATAATTACAGCAACAGGTGAATGATTTACTGGAAAAACAACGCGCTGGTGGTTTAACCTTCAGAGGAAGAGCGAGAGTGGCAACAATATGAGTATGTAGAACATTTGGTGCGAATTGCTAAAACCAATGCCTTATTAAAACTCAATGTCCAGCAATGAGCCGTTTTTATATTGCTGTTGATTTCCATCTATCTCACATCACACCCCGCACCGCCCCTTACAAAATACCCACTGAATTAATCACCTTGAAGTAACAGGATGTGTGCAGAGGGTACTCTGGCAATAGTCGCTGATTGTTATGCAGTGTTAAGATACGCGCTCTGAAATTCATTTTAAACAACGCACAGCACAATAACACCAAGAGCTTTTTAGAGGAAACATGGGGGCAAGGTATCAACAAAAATTGAGTTATCAAGCGACGGATCGTTGGAAGCTGTTTGTTCCAGTCTCATTTTTACTGCATATAATTATTATGCTCAGCATTGATATTAAACTATCAATGCCTGTACCCGATAAACCAAAACTTAACAAACCGATTACGCTGATTTTACAAGCCGCGCCTGTACCAATAAAGCCGCCGCCTGTTGATGATAATGCGCCTGCGCCTAGCATTGTTAAAGTAGAACCAGAAAAGACGTTACCCGCACCTAGCCCCGTTCGCGTACCCTCGCCTTTTATCGCTAAGAAAGTTCCGCGTCCAGTCGTTGCCAAAACGTTACCATCTACTAATGCGGCGCGGCAACGCTATATTAAAGCACCACCTGTTCAGCATTCGACGATTGCTAAAGCAAGCGTAGCGAAAAAACCGCCCGTTCCTGTACGAAGAACGCCTGTACCCGTTCAACAAGCACGCGTACCTGCGCCTGTCGCTAAATCGAATATGCCAGATAATATGGCTAATTTGCCCAGAATTGGCATTCCCGTACAAACGCCACCGCCACCGCAACCAGCGGTGATTACTTCCAATATGCCCAGTGATATGCAGAACTTGCCACGCATTGGTATTCCTCTGCAAGCACCCGCGCCCGTTCAGCCCACGCCTGCAATTAGCCAGAAAATAGCCAAGCCACAGCAGCCTACGGTGGTACAGAAAGCCCCCCCCTGTTAAGCCCGTAGCTATGCCCGTGCCAGTTCAGCCTGTACAAAAAACTATGCCACCCGTTCCTGTGCCTGAGCGTATCGTCAATACGCCTAAGCCTGAAATGCCGATACCCGCGCCGCCAGTTAAGCAAACGCTTATCGAAACTAGCCAGCCTACACCCGAGCCTGTTAATACGGTCAAACAATCAGCGTTTCAGCAACGCTTAGAATCCTTGCAAGACGATGTGGTCTCGTTTATGCCTGTTTTTCCACAAGTCATTCGGCTGATTGCACAAGGATGGTTTAAAGATTTGGAAGAAATTGCTGTGCCTACACCTACGCCCGTTGCACCCACACCTTCTCGTGCAGTGGTGCAATCCGTCCCTGTTGAAAATAGTACAGAACAAACCAGCGAAGAGAGTGCTGTGAGCCAGTCGAAACCTGCCAAAAGCACAGAGGCTATTCCTGAACAATTTATGACGGATGACCGTTGGCATACCAAAGAGGTCATTCAAGGCAATATGGATAAAGACAGCTTGCCAGCGGAACAGCAGGGAAAATCAGGCAAAAAACTTGGCTCGATTATTTTTAAAGAACGGAAAAATTATGGCGACATTACGCCACAAGAAGAGTCTGCGGCACAAAATACAAAAAAACCTAAAGGGGAGGGCTTTAGTATTCCTATTGGAGATTGTTATGTGGGTTCTAAAACGGGGGTTGAAGAAGAGGGGCAATCGGGTGAACACAAAAATCCAATTAATTGCAATTTCTAAACAGTGAACAAAAAAAACCACGGTCAAAAGCCGTGGTTTTTTAAGCATCCAAAAAGAAGTCTAATAGCCAAATTATTTGATTTTAGCTTCTTTGTAGATAACATGTTTACGAACGACTGGATCAAATTTTTTGATTTCCATTTTCGTAGGCATGGTTTTTTTGTTTTTAGTCGTTGTGTAAAAATGACCTGTGCCTTCGCTAGAGATCAATTTAATTTTATCGCGCATGATGTTGTCCCCTTAAACTTTTTGACCGTTTTTACGCAAATCCGCTAATACTGCGTCTATGCCGTTTTTATCAATGATACGCATTGCTTTAGTTGAAACACGCAGACGCACCCAACGATTTTCGCTTTCTACCCAAAAACGGTGATGTTGCAGATTTGGAAGAAAACGTCTTTTGGTTCTGTTGTTAGCGTGTGATACGTTGTTACCTGTAACAGGACGTTTACCTGTTATTTGACATACTCTGGACATAATTAACCTCTTTTTAGTGTGCCTAGATTCAAAATTTAGCCAAGCTTTATACCAAAAAACGGTATTAAAGTAAATGTTTCAATCCGTGCTTAAGTGTATTTAGTACATGGAATCACTCGTAGAATAAGATAAACAACTTGATTTTTAATCTAAAAATACCCAATGATTTTATCAAGTCTATCGGTAGTTAAATGTTTGTAGCTGTCAAATGTTGGCAATTCCATTAAAATACTCAGCCTTATGTTATCTTTTTTGCTAAACACCTCGGAACTCTAATGCCTATTAAACTCGGTATGGTTATGGACCCCATAGCCAATATCAACATAAAAAAAGACACCAGTTTTGCCATGTTACTTGAAGCCCAATCCAGAGGTTGGGAACTGCATTACATGGAATTAAATGATTTATTTTTAAGAAATGGTGTCGCTTACGCACGCACGCGTACCCTAACCGTGCAGCGTGATGCACAGCAGTGGTATCAATTCACGGAAGAACAAGACATACCGTTGAGCACGTTGGATGTCATTATGATGCGTAAAGACCCGCCGTTCGATCAAGAATATATTTATGCAACTTACTTACTGGAACGCGCCGAAAGTATGGGCGTTTATGTGGTCAATAAACCGCAATCGTTGCGTGATGCCAATGAAAAGTTATTTACTGCGTGGTTTCCACAATGTTGTGCAGAAACCTTAGTCACCAGAGAACCTAGTAGAATTAGGCAATTCTTAGCCGAAGAAGGGGAGATTATTTTAAAACCCTTAGATGGCATGGGCGGCACGTCTATTTTCCATTTGCGTCAGGATGATCCTAATCTCAGCGTGATTTTAGAAACCATGACCGAATACAACAGCCGTTATGTGATGGCACAAAAATATTTACCGAAAATTAAAGACGGCGATAAACGTATTTTAGTGGTCAATGGTGAACCTGTACCTTACTGTTTGGCGCGTATTCCTGCCCAAGGCGAAACGCGCGGTAATCTAGCCGCAGGTGGACGTGCAGAAGGTCGCCCTTTAACGGAACGAGACCGCTGGATTGCTAATCAAGTCGGTGCGACCTTACGCGAAAAAGGTTTAATTTTTGTTGGCTTGGATGTGATAGGCGATACCTTAACGGAAATTAATGTCACTAGCCCGACCTGTGTTCAAGAATTGGATGCGCAGTTTGGACTTAATATTAGTGGTCTGTTGATGGATCATATTGAACAAGCGATTCGTTAATATGAACTCTCAAGCTATGTCCAATTCATCCACTGTGTTAGAGACTAATTATTCCTTTTTAGTCGCTTTGCTTGCAGCGGTCATTGTGCATATTGTTCTGGTGCTGAGTGTACAGGTCTCTAAACCAAAACCTGAGCAAGTCAGTAAAAGTATTGATATAACTTTAGTGAATACGCCTAGCACGCAAGCCCCTGAGAAAACGCAGTTGTTAGCACAGGAAAATCAGCTAGGTTCAGGTGAGCAAACAATTAAAGCGGAGCCTGTTAAGCAAAAAGCACCGACTCAAACAGTTCAGCCCACTGCTCAAGTCAAGCCCATGCCAAAAAACTTAACGGAAAAAATCAAGCCTACATCGCAAGTCAAGCCCTTGCTAAAACAGCCTGAGAAAATTAAGCCATTGCCTGAGCTAAAGCCTGAATCAGAGCTTGTGAAAAAACTCGAACCTGCACCGCCTATAGAGCAGCCATTTAAGGCAGATTTACCGCCAGTTAGTAAGCCAGACGTGGAACAAAAAGTGCTTACTCAGAATAAATCTGAACAAAAAATTGTCACCAGAACCCATACAACGCTTAACGATCATCCTGAAAAACATCGTTATATCTCGGCAGCCACGCTGCAACAACAGATTTCAGAACAGGCGATAGCAACAACTCAACAACCCGTCAGTGCTACGCAAACTAAAATAAAATCGGCTAATCAAGTCAGTGCCAATAAATATGTGGCAGCACAATATTTGCAGGATTGGGAAACCAAAGTATCCAGTGTCGGTAATCGTAATTACCCAGAAGCGGCCACTAAACCAGGTTTTTCAGCAACATTGACCATGGATGTAGGCATTAACCTTGATGGTAGCATTGAAAGTATTCGCATTACTCACTCGTCAGGAATTCCAGAATTGGATGAAGCGGCAAAAAAAATCGTCCGCATGAGTGCGCCATTTCCACCTTTACCTTTAGCATTGCGTAGCGAGCTTGATATACTGAAAATTACGCGCGTCTGGAAATTTACAGACGAATCTGGCTTAGTTACCCAATAAAGCCCTTCTCACTTTTGATACCAAGACGCATGACAGCAGTCACCTACTTAAATAACCAATTCATTATTGCCATGCCCAATTTGGCTAATCCGTATTTTTTTCATACCGTCATCTATATGTGTCAGCACAATGACGAGGGGGCATTAGGTATCGTCATTAATCGCCCAATTAATATGAAACTAGGCGAAGTATTTAAACAAATGAAAATTCCTATTACCTCTGAAACCGCGAGTCAAGCCATTGTGTTTGCAGGAGGTCCTATGCAGCAAGAGCGTGGCTTTGTGTTACACCGTACAGGCGGCAAATGGGATATGACCCTGCCTATTTCTGATACCATTTCCTTAACGACATCGCGTGATGTGATTGAAGCTATCGCGCTGGATAAAGGACCTGAGTCGTATATCGTCGCGCTAGGTTATGTCGGTTGGGGAGAAGGGCAGTTAGAACAAGAAATGTTGACTAATGCCTGGTTAAGTTGCCCTTATAGCCAGAAAATTTTATTTGATACGCCCGCAGATATGCGTTGGCGTGCTGCCGCTGATCAAATTGGTATTAATATTAACCAACTCACTATCCCAGCTGGTCATGCGTAAAGACCCATTATTAGCCAAACTCACTAGCACCACCTATTTAGGTTTTGATTTCGGCACTAAAAAAATAGGTGTTGCCGTAGGGCAAACTAGCACGGTTAGTGCAAGTCCCTTGCAAACCGTGCGCTCCATTAATCAAACGCCTAACTGGGATGTTATCAGTCAGTTAATTAACGAATGGCAGCCTGTCGGCTTAGTGGTCGGTATCTCGCGTCAGCAAGATGGCAGTGATAATCCCGTCACCCCGCGCATGTTAAAATTTTGTCGGCAATTAGAAGGACGTTTTCAACTGCCTGTCTATCAGCAAGATGAAACCTTATCTACTTTTGAAGCCAAACAATTATTGTTTAATGAAGTCCATCTAGGTGCAGCTAAGTTATGGGACGTACAAGATCAACTCGCTGCCCAACTCATTTTACAAACATGGTTAAATCACCACACTAATGGAGACGCTTGAGTGTTAGAAATACCTGCATTACTGAATAATCTGGAGACAGAATTAAAACGCACGATAGCCGAAAGACGGCTAGTTAATCCGTTGATGATAGGTATTCGCACAGGTGGCGTATGGATAGCCGAAGTCATGCACCAGCGTTTAGCGATGACTGAACCGTTAGGCTTACTCGACATTTCTTTTTATCGGGATGACTTTTCACAAATTGGAATGCACCCCAATGTTAAACCTAGTCACCTGCCAACTAATATGGAAGGGCGTGACATTATTCTGATTGATGATGTGTTTTATACGGGTAGAACCATCCGTGCCGCACTCAATGAAATTTTTGATTATGGCAGACCACGCCAAGTGATATTCGCTGCCCTGATTGAACGGGATGGTAAACAAATTCCCATCACTCCAGACTGTGTTGGTACACGCATTACACTGGATGCAGGACAGCGTATTAAATTAACAGGTCCTGCGCCACTTTCCATTGTGATAGAAACCTGCGGGAAATAAGCCATGACGCACAACATACAGCTAAACTCAGAAGGCAAACTGAAGCACTTTTTAACGATTGAAGGTCTCGATAAAGCCCTGTTGACTGGCATTCTCGATACCGCCGCTTCGTTTGTTAATCCCTCCGATGGACAAATTAAAAAAGTACCGTTACTACGCGGCAAAACCATTGTTAATTTGTTTTTTGAAAACAGCACCCGCACGCGTACCACTTTTGAACTGGCAGCAAAACGCTTATCAGCCGATGTGCTGAACATGAATATTGCTACTTCAGCTACGTCCAAAGGTGAAAGTCTGCTCGATACCATACGCAACCTCGAAGCCATGTTTGTTGATATGTTTGTCGTGCGTCATGCCATGAGTGGTGCGGCACATTTTATTGCTCAGCAAACCGCGCCTCATATCAGCGTCATCAATGCAGGTGATGGGCAACATGCGCATCCTACGCAAGCTATGCTCGATATGTTCACCATACGCCAACACAAAGCAGATTTTTCCAAACTCAGAGTAGCGATTATTGGTGACATTCTGCATTCACGGGTGGCGCGTTCAGAAATTCACGCCTTAAATACCCTAGGTGCAGCAGAAGTGCGCGTGATTGCCCCTAAAACCTTACTACCCGCAAAAGTTGAAACCTTAGGCGTAACGGTGTCGCATAATTTAACCGAGGGACTGCAAGACATAGATGTCATTATGATGCTACGGCTACAAAAAGAACGCATGACCTCGGCGTTACTGCCAGGTGAAAGTGAATATTTTAAATGTTTCGGACTGACCGAAGAAAAACTTAAAATTGCCAAACCCGATGCCATTGTCATGCACCCTGGTCCAATTAATCGCGGCGTAGAAATTGATTCTAAAGTCGCTGATGGCAAACAATCAGTTATTTTGCAACAAGTCAGTAATGGCATCGCCGTGCGCATGGCGATTATGGCAATGGCAATGCAGCATAACGGAGCAAGCGCATGAGTAATATTCATATTCAAAACGGCAGGCTCATAGACCCCGCTAATAAAATTGATAGCATCGGCGATCTTTATATTGTCGATGGCAACATTGCTGCCATTTTTGATCCACCCGATGGCTTTCAAGCCGATATGGTTATTGATGCGACAAGTAAAGTAGTGTGCGCGGGTTTTATTGACTTAAGTACCCGTTTGCGTGATATGGGGCATAGTCGCAAAGGTACGTTTAAAAGTGAAACCCGTGCCGCCGCCAGTGCAGGTGTTACCAGTATGTGCTTACAACCTGATACACGCCCTGCAATGGATACCGCCTCTATTGCTGAATACATTAAAGACCTCGCGGAAAAAGCAAACTACCCACAAATTTACCCTATCGCCGCGCTGACCCAAAAACTGGAAGGCTCAGAACTCAGCTCCATGCTTTCCTTGAAACAAGCGGGCTGTATTGCGGTTAGCAATGCTTTGTTGCCTGTAAAAAATCTGCTGATTTTGAGGCGGGCAATGGAATACGCCGCGAGTCATGATTTATTATTTATTTGTCGTCCTAATGACTTCAGCTTAAGCAATAAAGGTTGCGCTCATGAAGGGGCAGTCGCTACGCGTTACGGCTTACCCAGCATTCCCGAAGCTGCCGAAACTATTGCCCTAGCCGAATGTTTAGAGCTTGCCGAATTGACGGGCTGCCGTGTGCATTTTGGGCAACTGAGCTGTAAACGCTCGGTGATTAAAATTCACCAAGCCAAAAAATACGGGCTGGATGTCAGTGCCGATGTCGCTATTCATCAACTGCATCTTACCGAAAATGACATCACCCCATTTGACAGTGCTTATCACGTTCTGCCGCCGTTCCGCACTGAAGCTGACAAAAAATATTTATGTCAAGGCTTAGCCAATGGCACTATTAACAGCTTATGTTCAGACCACCAACCGCATGATTTAGATGCTAAATTAGCCGCATTTCCCGAAACAGAATCAGGCATATCAGCACTGGAAACCTTGTTGCCATTGATGCTCAAATTAGTCGCACAAGGTGCTATCAGTCTGGATCAAGGTATCGCCGCTTTAACGCATCAACCTGCGCAAATTTTACGCCTACCTAGTGGTGCGTTGACCGTCGGATTTTCTGCCGATGTGTGTATTTTTGATCCTGAATTGGAATGGCAAATTAATTCTGATACTTGGCAAAGTCGGGGTATCAATACGCCATACTGGGGACACACGATGAAAGGTCGCGTCACTCATACCTTACAAGCAGGAAAGGTAATTTTTAGTTTATAAACGTGCGTGGGAGTACAAACCTAGGTTTGTACTCCCAGCTCTATTAGTGCCAACCACCATATTGCGTCGTTGGATCACCACGAAACCCTGTGGTAGTTTTATTCGCATCAGGTACGGACACCATGCCTTCGGCAGCAATCACTAAATTAGAGCGCGTATAACCCCCCATTGCTTTGGCTTTATTGGCAATGGCAGTGGTACGCGGGTTAATGTCGTATTTGCTAATCGTGGCATCAATAATGGCAACGATGAGTGGTTCAGCATTTGCTTGATTAGCACTTAGGACGATGGGTAATACCGTATCGGCTGGTATTTCAAGCTGATAGTGACCGTTGTCTTGTATCTGGGTACTAATAATGGCGTGTTGTTCCGTATCAATGGCGATTACTTGCCCCGTTTTGATTAAGCCATGATCATTACTTACACGACCTTCCAGTGTGGTTGCTTTCGCGTATTTTTTAACCACTTGCGTGGCAGGTGTATTAGGTGTTTTGTTGTCACAGGCAGTTAGCCAACAACTGGCAAGCAGTAGCATCAATAGGGGATAAATTTTAGTGGTCATCGTTTTACTCCGATAGTTGGTTAATAAGTCTTGCGATATTAGCTTTGGCAGAGGCTTCATATTTATGATGAAAATAATCTGTGTTAAAAATTCTCTCTTTTGCTGATAAGGTTTTTAAAAAACTCACCCGCCCCGTTTGGTATTGGGCATCGCTGGCAAAAGCATATTCACGGCGAATATTGGCTTCGTAGTGATTAAATTCAGAGTCTGAATAACCCAAAATTGCCATATCTATATCGCAGACATAATCAGTATCTGCATCCTTATCGCCTGTGTAGTTATGCGAAGTGTGCAGAATATGACTTTTAATAACGGCTGATTCCAATTCCTTGAATGAGCAAAGCTGTTCAGCGAGTTCCCAGCTTGCGGTTTCATTGGCGAGAGGGCGATGCGTTTCTGGATCATAAACAATGTCATGAAATAACAACGCCATTAGCACTGTGTAACTGTTTTTTAGTTGTGATTCAATTGCACGGAATTCTCGTAAGCAATTTTCAAGGTGTTTGAGATTATGATAACAACGTCCCTCAGCACTATAGCATTGTGCCAGCGTTGTACTGGCTGATTCACCTACATAATGCTGTGCCAGTTGTACGGGGTCATGGCTAAAACGTTCAATCAATGCTGCCCGCATGGTGTCAGGCACATAGCGTTTAACAATCGTTTCCCAGCCGTTGATTTGCAACATGCCTTTCACCATGCTGGAACTGACTTCGGACAGATTCTTAGGCGGCATTAAAAACACCGTTTCAATGGATTCATCAAGATCAGTGTTTACATTCTTGAGCATTCTTTCATAATCAAAATCCGATACTGAACGAATGCCGCGCAGAATGTAAGAGGCATTTTTGTCGCGGGCAAACTGCACTAACGCCAGATTGCCAAAATCTTCAATGATAAGATTATCCGCCAGTCCTGCACAGACTGTTTCTAATAACTGCTTGCGGGTTTTAAAATCGAACAAGGTTTGTTTACTGGGATTAGTGCCGATGCCGACAACGAGTTGATCAAATAGGCTAATGCCTTTTTTAATCATCCACAAATGCCCTTCGGTGACTATGTCAAATGAGCCTGAATAAATAGCAATACGCATGGCTAATTACACAGCCTCATTAAGATAATCGCTCAGTTCAGTATAAAGCGTTTGGTATTTTTGCCAGATACTGGCACTATCGAGACGCATATCTGTCTCAACAAAGTCGTTTAACAGCGAGGTTTTAGCCGCATCGGATAAACTTCGTTCTGCCATCGGATAGAGAATATTATCTTCTTTGTAAATATGCTCTTGTAATAGTTTGGCATATTGATGAATGGCGACGACTAACATTGTCAACTGATGGTTGAGTACGGCGTTTTCCATATCTTCTACTATTGCCCGTGCTTTATTATGCTCGTGCCACATTTGCGGAATAGGATTGCAATGCGTCAGTACATTAGGAACTTCGAGATAACGAAATAAAATATCCTCCTCTTTGGCATGATGAAAATCATCGGCAAATTGGTGAATAAAGTCTATAAAACTATCGGCTTTAGCAAACAATACGGCGGGATTAATATGACGAGTATATCGCTCCATTAAATCAATATATTTTAAAATCAACTGGTGTTCGTTCATCAAGTTTTCGATTGCTAACATCATATAGTCCTCACACACAAAGATTTTTTAACAGAATAGGTGACTCAAATGAACACCTCACGCACATGGTTACTGGTCGCTATGATTAGCGCGATAGCTGTTTTTTTCTACTTTGATGGGCAACAGTTTTTAACGCTCGCCACACTCAAAGCACAACAAACTCGACTTATCGACTTCTATGATACTCACCGCGTACAAGCCTTGGCTAGTTATGCGTTACTTTATATTGCCGTCACTGCCTTATCACTGCCTGGTGCAACTATCTTAACCTTAGCGGGTGGTGCGATTTTTGGGCTATTTTGGGGTACGGTGATTGTTTCTTTTGCCTCCACTATCGGCGCAAGTTTAGCGTTTTTAAGTGCGCGATTTTTATTACGCGACATGGTGCAAGCTAAATTCGCCGAACAACTTAAAACCATTAATGAAGGCATCGAACGTGACGGCGAATATTATTTATTCACGCTACGCCTTGTGCCGCTGTTTCCGTTTTTTATGATTAATTTGTTGATGGGCTTAACTACGCTAAAAACCCGAACTTTTTATGGCGTAAGCCAATTGGGAATGCTGGCGGGAACAATCGTGTACGTTAATGCAGGCACACAATTGGGCAAGCTGGAATCGTTGTCGGGTATTTTGTCGCCGATTTTAGTCGGTTCATTTGTTTTGGTAGGTTTATTTCCCCTGCTGGCAAAAAAACTCATTGAGATTTTTCGTGATGAACAAGCCAAAAAAGTTTGATAACAATCTGGTGGTGATTGGTGCGGGTGCGGCAGGTTTAGTCACTGCCTACATTGCCGCCGCTGTGAAAGCTAAAGTCACATTAATCGAAAAACACCAGACGGGCGGCGATTGTCTGAATACTGGCTGCGTACCGTCCAAAGCCTTGTTAAGGTCGGCAAAATTTTTAGCACAAAGCCACCGCGCTGCTGAGTTCGGCATGAAATCCGCCGCCGTTGAATTTGATTTTGCCGAAGTAATGAAGCGCGTACAAACGGTAATAAACACCATCGCCCCGCATGATTCCATCCAGCGTTATACTGAATTAGGCGTTGAAGTCATCATCGGTGAAGCAAAAATTATTTCCCCGTGGCACGTTGAAGTAAAAACTGCTGACATAACCAGAATTATCAGCACCAAAGCCATCGTCATTGCCGCAGGTGCAAAGCCAGTTGTGCCAAAAATTGCAGGACTGAGTGAAGTCGGTTATTTAACCTCTGATACTATCTGGCAGTTACGCGAGCAGCCCAAACGCTTATTAGTGCTGGGTGGTGGTGCAATTGGTTGTGAACTTGCCCAAGCCTTTGCCCGTTTAGGTTCGGAGGTTACTCAAGTGGAAAGTTTGCCGCGCTTAATGGCGCGTGAAGATGAAGAAGTTTCAGTCTTGGTATTAGCAACGTTTCAACACGAAGGTATCAGCGTATTATTGCAACACACCGCTAAACAATTCATCGTTACAGACGGTGAAAAGTATTTACTCACCGAACATAATGGGCAGACGGTACGCATTGGCTTCGATCAAGTGTTAATTGCCGTTGGACGTGCCGCCAATGTGACAGGCTACGGCATTGAAGAAATGGGCATTGAATTAACCGCACGACACACAGTAGCCGTCAATGCGTTTCAAACCACCAACTACCCGAATATTTATGCCTGTGGTGATGTTGCCAGCGCGTACCAATTTACTCATACCGCCGCGCATCAAGCATGGTATGCGGCAGTGAATGCCTTATTCAGTCCATTCAAAAAATTTCGTACTGATTACCGCGTGATACCGTGGGCAAACTTTACCGATCCCGAAGTGGCGCGTGTCGGTCTCAATGAACAAGACGCTAAGCAACAACATATCGCGTATGAAGTCAGTGTTTATCCCTTGGCTGACTTAGACCGCGCTATTACCGACAGTGAAACACAAGGCTTTATCAAAGTGCTAACGCCGCCCAATAAAGACAAAATTCTCGGTGTTACCATCGTCGGCAATCACGCCAGCGATTTATTGGCAGAGTTTGTGTTAGCCATGAAATACAACTTAGGCTTGAATAAAGTCCTCAACACAATACACGTTTACCCCACAATGGCAGAAGCCAATAAATATGTGGCAGGCGTTTGGAAACGTAATCACGCGCCACAAACAGTATTGCAATGGCTAGCGCGTTATCATGCGTGGCGTAGGTAGGCACGATTGAAATAACGCCCACAACTAAAGTCCTAATTCAGTTAATCCCGCGTGATTGTCAGGACGACGCCCCAATTCCCAATGAAATAAACGTTGTTCTTCGCTAATCGGCAAATCATTGATACTGGCAAAACGTCGCTGCATTAAACCAAATTCATTAAATTCCCAGTTTTCATTACCGTAACTACGAAACCACTGATTAGCAGCATCATGCCATTCGTAGGCAAAACGCACCGCGATACGATTATTTGTGGTTGCCCAGAGTTCCTTAATTAAGCGGTAATCCAATTCTGTTGCCCATTTGCGCTGTAAAAAGGCGTGAACTTCAGCACGACCGACAGGAAATTCAGCGCGATTACGCCAGCGTGTATCTTCGGTATAAACCTGCACCACACGGTCAGGATCGCGGCTATTCCAAGCATCTTCTGCCATACGGACTTTTTGCGCGGCGGTTTCTAAGGTAAATGGCGGTAAAGGTGGTTTAGTTTCCATAGCATGACTCCCGTAGTGAAAGATAATTGTGTAGACAGGTCTGTCTACTGGCAAGAATAGTAGCAACTATAGACAGACTTGTCTACAATGAAACCATGATGAATACAACCTCCGACAATTTACCCGATTCCGCTCGCGACAGAATTTTACTGACCGCGCATGATTTATTTTATCGTGATGGTGTGCGAGCGACAGGTATTGACAAAATCATTGCTGAAGCGTGCGTCACTAAAGTTACGTTTTATCGCCACTTTCCTGGTAAAAATGACTTGATACGCGCTTATTTAGATTATCGACACGCGCTATGGATAAATTGGTTTATTGACGCACTCGACCGTCACGGTGCAAAGCAAGGCAAAGGACTTGCCGCACTCGTACCAACGTTAGCCGAATGGTTTAACAAACCGATTTATCGCGGCTGTGCGTTTATTAATACCGTGTCAGAATTCGGCGGCGTATTACCTGATGTTATCGACATTTCCAGTCGTCATAAACAGGACATGATGCACGTCATTGCCGAATTATTGCCCGATAATCCCTCGCGTGAATTAATAGCCAACGCGGCAGCCATCGCCGTAGATGGTGCCATTGTCAAAGCCCAATTAGAATCCCAAGCGGGTACAGAATTAACCGCTTTGCAGGGTTTGAGTACGATATTGGTAGCGTTGGATGATTTGGCTGAATAAATATTCGGTAGATGTAGATACGTTGTGCTGTAACGTCTATAAAGTAACGTATTCATATACTGATAATAGTTATTACAAGGATATTCAATGAAAAAGTTAATAAGTATTTTAAGTTCCATTTTTCTAGCAGGTTGTGGTGTGTTTGGTATACGCACGGCACAAGAACCAAGTTATCAAGTGCTGAGTGATTATGGTGTTATTCAAATCAGACACTATCCCGCGCTGGTTGTTGCTGAAACGGAAGTGAGTGCGGATTATAAGAGCAGTAGTGGTCAGGCTTTTCAATGTCTTGCTGGGTATATTTTTGGTAATAATAAAACGCGGCAAAAACTGGCGATGACTGCACCTGTTATGCAACAGCAAACAGCCGAAACTCTCGCTATGACTGCGCCCGTTATTCAACAAAAATTGGGGTCTGTTTGGTTGATGGCTTTTGTATTGCCGAAAGACTATAGCGTCGCCACTGCGCCAACACCGCTGGATTCGGCAGTAGTCATTAAAGAAATACCCGAAAAAAAAGTGGCTGTCCTTCGCTATACGGGTAGTCTGTCTGAACAAGCGATTGAAGCCAAAGCTGAAGAATTAACAGCGTGGTTAAGCCAGCACAATTACAAAATGATTTCCGCCGCGCGTTCTGCTGCTTATGATCCGCCTTGGACATTGCCGTTTTTGCGTCGCAATGAAATACACATTGATATTGTGTTATGAAAATTTATCATCTTTATCGTCAGCAACACCTTAATATGACGCTGATAGACGCATGGGAATTTTTTTCATCACCCTATCATTTGAATGATATTACCCCAGATTTTTTTCATGTCACTATCACATCTAACGTACCAGAAAAAATTTATGCGGGTTTAATGATTAGCTATGAAATGAAAGCGGTCGGTGGGATTCCTATGGCTTGGTTATCCGAAATCAGCCATTGCGATGAGCCTAGACGCTTTGTGTATGAGCAGCGTATTGGACCATTCAAGTTTTGGAGTCATGAAGTGTGTTTAACGCAACAACAAAATGGCATCTTGTTGGAGGATATTATGGTCTACGCTATGCCGTTGGGCTGGTTAGGACAGTTGATAAACTCCATGCTGATAGCCAGTAAACTTGAGCATATATTCGATACCCGTCGCGATTATCTACAAAGCAAATGGAAAGCTGAAATTAATGCTAGCTTGATGTAAGCTCAAATCAGTACCTTTTCCCTTAGATAAAATGCTGTTTCAAGGTGTAGAATACCAGCAAATTATATAGCTTGTTTGATTGCATTAATCGTTACTAAACTTACCTATGCGAGAACTGTCATGTACGAACATTTAGAAACTGCTAAATCTCCCGAAAACCTAAAACGCGTGGTGATAGACCCAGTAACGCGGGTCGAAGGACACGGTAAAGTCACTTTATTGTTAGACGAAGATAATCACGTTCAACAAGCACGGCTGCATATCGTTGAGTTCCGTGGTTTTGAACGCTTTATTCAAGGTCGCCCGTATTGGGAATTGCCTGTTTTAGTACAACGCTTATGCGGTATTTGTCCCGTTAGTCATCACCTTGCTGCCGCTAAAGCCATTGATCAAATCGTCGGTGTTGACCCCGAAAACTTAACGCCGACCGCCGATAAAATCCGTCGTTTGCTACATTTTGGACAAACGCTACAATCGCACGCTTTACATTTTTTCCATTTAGCTAGTCCCGATTTATTGTTTGGTTTTGAAAGTGATGTTTCACAACGCAATGTCATTGCGGTGTTACAACAACATACTGACATCGGCTTACAAGGTGTCAAACTGCGTAAGTTTGGGCAAGAAGTTATTCGTATGGTATCGGGTAAACGCGTACACGGTAGCAGTGCGATCGCTGGTGGGGTAAATAAATCGCTGAGCAAAGAAGAACGTGATTATTTGCTCGCTGATGTCGATCAAATGATTGAATGGTCAGAGCAAGCGGTGGCACTCATTGAAAAAGTGCATTGTTCAAATCGCGCCTTTCATGATGCGTTTGCCACCATAAAATCTAATTATATGGGGTTAGTCGGTAAAGATGGTGCGTTAGAAATTTATCACGGTGGTTTACGCGCCAAAACTGCTGAGGGTGATACCATTTTCGATCAACTCGATTATCGTAAATACAACAGCTACATTCATGAAGAAGTGCGCTCATGGTCTTATATGAAGTTTCCTTACTTCTTATCAATGGGCAAACAAAATGGCTGGTATCGTGTAGGTCCATTGGCACGCGTCAACATTTGCGATTATATCAGCACACCCAAAGCCGAAGCGGCACGGCAAACTTTTAAAAAATTAAGCAATGGTGCAATGAATCACAGCACGCTTGCTTATCATTGGGCGCGATTAATTGAAGTGCTGTATTGTGCCGAAGCGATTAAAGAACTGTTACACGATGCTGATATTATGGGCAGCGATTTACTGGTCGAAGGTGTCAGACGTGGCGAAGGTGTCGGTGTGATTGAAGCACCACGCGGTACGTTGTTCCATCATTATCAAATCGATGAAAACGACATAGTCACTAAAGCCAATTTGATTGTTTCGACTACCAACAATAATCAAGCAATGAATGAATCAGTGCGGCAAGTCGCTGCCACTTATTTAGATGGCTTGGAAATCACTGAACCATTATTAAATAATTTAGAAGTCGCCATTCGCGCTTATGATCCTTGTTTATCCTGTGCAACTCATGCCTTAGGAAAAATGCCATTGGAAGTTGAATTAGTCAACGCTGAAGGGCAGGTGGTTAATCAGGTGTTTAAGAATAGTCAGAGTGAGGTGGTTTAAGATTCCGTCCACGAAAAACACGAAAATATATTGTAAGTCGGGTTAACGTAGCGTAGCGTAGCCCAACACAATTCTGCTCAATAAGGATGGATAATGAATAAAATAAACCGTTTGATATTAGCATCGGTAGCGTTAAGTTGCCTGACCACGGTTTGTTCGGATGAAGCTAAATATAAAGCGATGGAGGATAAATATAAGGCTATTCAAGTGGAAAAATCCAGCATCATTCAATGACCGATGCACACATAGTGCTGGTGAAGCGGCACATCCGCCAATAACAAATAAAATTGCAGTAGATGACATTGGTCGTCGCGCCGATGATTTGCCGCCGTCAATTAAACGCAGCGAAGCACAAGTGGTGAAAGTTGAGCTTTATACTGATGAATTGCTTGCAGAAATGATGCCAGAAGTCACTTATCAATATTGGACGTATAATGGCAAAGTACCAGCACCGTTTATTCGTGCCAGAGAAGTTGATACGGTTGAAACTACTAATCCACCTTTAAAAAATGTACAGACTACTGTTATTGCATCTGGCTCTTCGGTGATGATTGAATTTATAATTGATGTTGCGGGTAAATATTTGCTAGTCGATCACAGTTTATCGCGGGCTGTTCATAAAGGCGCGTTGGCTGAGTTGATTATTGAGGATAAATAAACAAACGCCGTAGATATTTTGTTCAAAATCAAGTCCATTTCGATAAATTCACAGATACCGTTTTGCTGTCCAAAAAACAAAACGGTATTTACATCATAGGTTCTCGCTTTTTTGCAACGCTTACACGTCACCCTAACAGGTTTATTGCAAGGCATCGGTTTTCGTCCTTACGTCTATCGCTTAGCAACAGCATATCAACTCTCAGGTTGGGTGGCGAACGACCGCGACCGCGTATTAATTGAAATCGAAGGTGATGAACAACTGCTAGCCGATTTTTTAGCCGACTTACAACACTACGTCCCCGCTTGTGGTCATATCACCGACTTACAACAACGCGCTATTCCTCTCACTTATCAACAGGGTTTTCAATTCAAACCCAGTCTTACGGATAAACAACCGTCGGTTTTTGTTTGTCCTGATATTGTGGTGTGTGATGCTTGTGTGGCGGAATTATTTGATGCTAATAATCGCCGCTATCAACACCCGTTTATCAGTTGTTGTCATTGCGGTCCGCGTTACAGTGTGATGCTGGGCTTGCCTTATGATAGAGAACAAACCAGTTTGCGGGATTTTCCATTGTGTGACCGGTGTAGTGAAGAATATAAAAATCCTAACGACCGCCGTTTTTATGCCCAAACTATTGCTTGTCTTGATTGCGGACCCTCTGTGTCATTTTGTGATAACACAGGCAAGCCGATAACGCACGGGCAAGCGGCGATAGCCGAAACTATCAAGGCTTTAAAAACGGGAAAAATAGTCGCCGTCAAAGCCATCGGTGGTTTTCAACTCTTGCTTGATGCTAGTAATTCAGCGGCAGTAACACGATTGCGGCAGTTAAAACAACGCGCCAGCAAACCGTTTGCCGTGATGGTTGCTTCATTGGCAAAAGCAGAATTATTGTGTGAACTCAGCGAGCAAGAACAACAATGTCTACGTTCTGCCGCCGCGCCGATTGTATTGGCTCGTGCTAAACCCTACGCAAAAGCTATTCTAAATAATGCCGCGCCACAGCAAGCCTTGTTAGGCATTATGTTACCATCTTCGCCGCTCCATCATCTCATCATGGCGCAGTTAAACAGTCCCATGATAGCTACGAGTGGCAATCGACACGGCGAGCCGATTTGCACAGATAACCAGCAAGCCTTTGATAATTTGAGCGGTTTAGCAGATTTTTTTCTGGTGCATGATAGGGCGATTTTAAGACCGCTAGATGATTCCATTGTTCGTGTGATTGCCGATACGCCCACAGTATTACGTCGAGCCAGAGGCTATGTACCAACACCCATTACGCTAAAGCAATCAATAACCACCACGTTAGCTGTCGGCGGACAATTAAAAAACACGGTCGCTATTGCGCATGGGCATCATGTTATCGTTAGCCAACATCTGGGTGATTTGGAACAACTCGAAGCAGCCCAGCAACATCGGGCTACCATTAGCGATTTAAGCCAATTTTACACACTGCAAGCTGAGCGTGTCATTTGCGATACCCATCCCGATTATGTCAGCAATATGTATGCGCAAGGCTTAGGCTTGCCGTTGCAAACCGTGCAACATCACTACGCGCATATTTTAGCGTGTATGGCAGAACAGCAACTTGAACCACCCGTGTTAGGCGTGGCATGGGATGGCACAGGCTTAGGCACAGATAAACAACTGTGGGGTGGTGAATTTCTGCAAATAGACGCACACGCTTGGCAACGAGTCGCTTATTGTCGTCCGTTTCCGTTAGTAGGAGGTTTTGCCGCTATCAAAGAACCACGTCGCACCGCGTTAGGTTTGCTGTATGCGTGGCAAGGTGACGCGCTATTTTCTGACGAATACGCGCCATTATTAAGCGCATTTTCTGCCTCTGAATTAAAGCTATTACGCGGTATGTTAAAAAACCAACTCAACTGCCCGATGACTAGCAGTATTGGACGCTTATTTGATGCATTCTCCAGCTTGCTGGGCTTGTGCCAAATCAGCGATTTTGAAGGGCAAGCGGCAATGGCATTAGAAACCTGTGCCATGAATCAAGCGCACGATAATCTTGCGTATTCCACCCATTTTATTGAATCAATACTGGATTGGCAACCTTTATTGACAGGTGTGTTAGCCGATTTAAAGCAAATTAATCGTGAGCAAATCGCCGCTAAAATTCATCACAGCTTAGCCAACTGGGTGTTTGCCGTTGCGGAAAAAAACAATGCGTCACGTCTAGTATTAAGTGGCGGCTGTTTTCAAAATGCCTATTTAGTTGAAGCCATCGTAAACGCTGAACAAGCCCAGCATTACACGCTATTTCGCCATACCACTATTCCACCGAATGACGGTGGCTTAGCATTAGGGCAAATTTATGCCAGCACATTGGCTAACAGTTGAGGGAGTGCCTGATTTACTGCATACTGTGTTTTCTATCAAAATAATAAACTATCTAAGGAATTGTTATGTTTGTTCGTGTACTAAGTATGTCTGTTTTAGCTGTATTTGTTAGCACTGCCCAAGCGGTCAGTTTCGATTGTCAAAAAGCTAAAACCTTTACTGAAAAAGCCATTTGCCAAGACCCAGAGTTATCTGTTTTAGATGACGAATTGGATTCACTGTACCAAAACGCCGAAGCACGCAGTAAAAATCCTAAAGCGTTAAGAAAACAAGAAGCAAAATGGATGAAAGAACGTGATGCTTGCCAAACCAACGGCTGTGTTAAAAAAGCCTATCAAAAACGCATTATTGACTTAACACCAGAATAATATGTGCTTAGCTATTCCCGCAAAAATTATCAGCATCTCAGAAAATAACGACAGCCTACAACGCATGGCGCGAGTAGATTTTTCAGGCGTAATAAAAGACATCAGTTTGGCGTATTTACCCGACGCGAAAGTAAATGATTATGTAATTGTTCATGCGGGCTTGGCGTTGTCGATACTCGATGAAGACGAAGCACAAATTACCTTAGCTGCCTTTGCCGAGATGAATAATGTTTCATAAACAAGCGTTTCGTAATCCTGCCATTGCCAAGAAATTGGTCGCCGCCATTGCACAAATCAGCACACAACCGTGGACGATTATGGAAGTGTGTGGCGGTCAAACTCATAGTATTATTCAATACGGCATCGACCAATTATTGCCTGATAACATCCGTTTAATTCACGGACCAGGTTGTCCCGTTTGTGTCACGCCATTAGCCTATATTGACAAAGCCTTAGCCATTGCCAGCGTGCCTGATATTATTTTCTGCTCATTTGGCGATATGTTGCGCGTACCAAGTTCACATTCAGATTTACTCAGTGCTAAAGCGCAAGGTGCGGATATTCGTATTGTTTATTCACCGTTAGACGCGCTGAAAATTGCCCAAGAAAATCCAAACCGCGAGGTGGTATTTTTTGCCGTCGGTTTTGAAACCACCGCACCGACTACAGCGTTAGCTGCCCAGCAAGCTAAGCAACTAGGTTTAAAAAACTTTTCCTTATTAACTTGTCATGTTTGCGTACCACCTGTTATGCGAGCGTTGCTAAAATCCGAAAACTGCCAAGTACAAGGCTTTTTAGCCGCAGGTCACGTCTGCGCCATTATGGGTTATCAACAATATCACCCGATTGCACAGCGTTATCGCGTGCCTATCGTGGTAACAGGTTTTGAACCCGTTGACATACTGCAAGGAATCTACCAATGTGTCCAACAATTAGAAGCAGGACGCTTTGAAGTAGAAAACGCCTACAGCCGTGTCGTAAAAGAGCAGGGCAATACTGCCGCACAAAACGCTATGCAGCAAGTGTTTCAGACAGTGGATAGAAACTGGCGCGGCTTAGGTGAAATTCCCCAAAGCGGTTTAATGCTCGCCCCTAGCTTTGACGCATGGAATGCAGAGCTTAAATTCAATGTGCAAACCATCAACACCGAAGAACCCAAAGCCTGTCGCAGTGGTGATGTATTACAAGGCTTAATCACCCCGCCGCAATGCCCTGAATTTGGTAAAACCTGTACGCCCGAACATCCGTTAGGTGCAACGATGGTTTCCACTGAGGGCGCGTGTGCGGCTTATTATCGTTATCGGCGTGGAGTCAACTAATGGAATTAACCTGCCCTTTACCGTTAAATTACCAACAAATCGTTATGGCGCACGGCGGCGGTGGTCGCTTAATGCAGCAACTGTTAGCGCGTGTCGTGCAACCCACTTTCAGCAATGACTATTTAAACCAACAACATGACAGCGCAGTGTTCACCGTTGGTAATCAACGCCTCGCTTTTACCAGCGATTCTTATGTCATCAAACCGTTATTTTTTAAAGGCGGCGATATAGGCAAATTGTCTGTATGCGGTACAGTCAACGACTTAGCTATGAGCGGTGCGAAACCGTTATTTTTAAGCTGCTCGTTGATTATCGAAGAAGGTTTCCCGATCGAAACCCTGCAACGCATTCTACAATCCATGCAAGAAACCGCTGAGCAAGCGGGTGTGATGATAGTAACAGGCGACACCAAAGTCGTTGACCACGGCAAAGGCGATGGTTTATACATCAATACGGCTGGTATTGGTTTACTAGAAACCGACTTGATTATTCAACCGTCCAGCATTCAAGTCGGTGATGCTGTGATACTCAGTGGCGATTTAGCACGACACGGAATCGCGGTGATGCTGGAGCGTGAAGGTTTGGATTTTGAAAGCGAGATAGTAAGCGACTGTGCGGTATTATCGCCGTTAGTTCAAGATTTATTGCAAGCAGGCATTGAGATTCATTGTCTACGTGACTTAACACGCGGCGGCTTAGCTTCTTGTTTAATCGAATTAGCCCACAGTGCCAACGTACACATTGAAATAACCGAAACCGCATTACCGATTATCGAACCCGTCCGTACCGCCTGTGAACTCTTAGGTTTTGACCCGTTATATATCGCCAATGAAGGTTGTTTTGCGTTATTTTTACCCGCTGAACAAGTTGCCAGTGCGTTGGCTATCCTACAAAAACATCAAACAGGACAACACGCCTGTCAAATTGGTACGGTACAATCCACGCACGAACAAGGCTTATTAACCCTCAGCACTGCAATGGGCATCATACGCGGCTTGGATTTATTAAGCGGTGAACAATTGCCAAGGATTTGTTAAACAGCAGTGTTTCAGTGGCAATAATATAGCGTATACCATAGGAAAAATATGAAAATAGATAAGGTTACAGTACAGAATTATCGAACGTTGGAAAATATAACTATAGATTTCTCTGGTTATTACACTGCTATTTCTGGACGTAATAATGCGGGAAAAACTGCTCTTATTAAGGTCTTACGTCAAACCTTTAAGGACAATCTGCGAGATCGTTTTGCTTTTAGTCGTGACGATGAACTTACTTACCAAGAAGATAAAACACAATGGGTTTCTGGAACCCCAGATATTTTATTTGATTACTATATGTCGGTTGAGAAAGACTCCGACCCTGGTCTTTTTCAATTTATTGAGAGATTTCATTCTCAATCAATTACATCAGCAACAATCGAACTTCGTACAAAGCTTGCGCAAAATAGTAAAGACGAATCGACTTGTACCTGCTATGTCAATGGAGAGGAGTTATCAAGCTACGAATCTAAAGAAATTTTTCAGAAGTTAAAATCTTCAAACCTCGCGTTTGTCCATGATTCCGCAGCTCGCGATAATTCAATTTTTTATGGTCGTAGTCGTTTTCTCCACGAACTCATCTTTTCTCCCGATGAGCGAAAACAACTTTCCGAAGAACAAAAAAGACTTCAGAATAAAGTTAAAAGCATTTCTCGAGTTCATAGAACGGAATTATCTGAATTACTCGGTCACTTAGAGGACAAATATGAAGTTGAATTTGCGATTCCAGATGGAATGTTCACGGGAACGTTACCGTTTACAATCAATTTAAAAGATAAAAATGTTGATGTGCCATTAGATGATTGGGGTAGTGGGACAAAAAATAGAACGCATATTATGATGTCTATCTTGCAAGCACACCGTATCCAATCAAAAGATGATGAAAACAGAATCACCCCTTTCGTAATGATTGAAGAGCCAGAGAGCTTCCTTCACCCATCTGCCCAAGCTGAGTTTGGAAGAGTTCTACGAACGTTAGCGAATGACTTGAAAATTCAGACGATTGTTACTACACACAGCCCATATATGCTATGCCAAGAAAATGTCACATCCAACGTCTTATTAGTTCGACACGTTTCTCGTGGAAAGCTGAAACAAACAGAACGTGTTCAACTGAAAGAAAACACATGGATGGAGCCGTTCAGTGAAATTCTTGGACTCGACAATTCTGAGTTCACTGCGTGGAAAGACGTATTAATTAGTAACACCAATTGTGTTCTTCTCGTTGAAGGAGAGATTGACCGTAAATATCTCGAACATATTAATTCGTTAAATCTTCCAAGCTTTCAACTTCCAGAAGGACTTCAAATCGTACCTTATGAAGGCAAGGATGCTCTCAAAAATACAATTTTACTAAAGTTTATTCTTGAAAAGTTCAAAAAAGTTTTTATCACTTTCGATTTAGATGCCAAACATGAATTAGAAAAGACAATGCCTTGGACTTAAAGAGGGGGTTGACTATATTGCTGTTGGCACAAACAAAGCGGGAAAGCAATGTATTGAAGGTTTAGTACCTGAACGAGTTTTGTCTAAAGTGTATGGTGAAAACACTGATCTTGTTATGCAATTAACAGCACAAGATACAAAAGACCGTAAATCTGCTAAAAGTTCTTTAAAGCAAAGAATTTTGGCGGTTTTTCAATCGGAATCTGAAATTACCGCTGAAGACCTTAAGGGTTTTTCAAGCCTTTTTAAGAGCATCTCCAGTCGAATGTCACAGGTACAAAAATAAGTAGTGTGTAATCTATATTGCACCGTTCCCATGCTCTGCATGGGAATGCCGTTATTGACGCTCCAGCGTCTTTTTACACACCGCTAGAGCGTGGGAACTATAAAGTGATTATGATCAAGCCCAAACCGATTTTATTATTAGGCTACGGTAATCCCAGCCGTGGTGATGACGCGCTAGGCGTATTATTATTGGAACAGATACCCGACGCGTGTTTAGACACGGTGGATGTATTAACCGATTTTCAGCTACAAATTGAACACGCTTTGGATTTAAAAAATCGGCAATTGGTGTTATTTGCTGATGCGTCGGTGGCAAATACTCAACCTGTTGAGTTGCGTCAATTACAGCCCTTGTTTGATAACAGCTATACCACTCATGCAATGAATCCTGCGGCGGTGATGCAGGTTTATCGAGACATTGAAAAAACCGAACCACCGCCGTGTTTCTTACTGACCATGCAGGGTGTAGAATTTGAACTAGGTACAGATTTGTCGGCAACAGCGGCGCACAGTTTGCAACTTGCCGTAACGTTGGTGGAAAAATTATTAATTGAACCCACAGTCACCGCGTGGCAGGCGTATTCTGGTGCATGAAATCTCATTATTAGAAAGCGTGTTGGATACGCTAGAAACGCAAGCGAAGCAACAAGGCTTTCAACGCGTCAAACAAGTAGTATTAGAAATTGGCGCATTATCCTGTGTTGAAGCCGATGCCTTGCGCTTTGGTTTTGATGTGGTGATGAAAAATTCCTTGGCAGAACACGCGGAGTTAGTGATTATCAACGTAACAGGGCAGGGTGTTTGCCCCAACTGTCAGCAATCCGTTTTATTGGAAACCTTGCATGATCCTTGTCATCATTGCGGCAGTTTTGGCGTAAAAGTGGTACAAGGTCAAGCCATGCGAATTAAAGAATTAATAGTGACTTAGGAGAATAGTATGTGCGGTATTTGCGGTTGTGGTTCGTCTAGTAAATTTACACCAGTCAAGTCTCATCAAAATGTTTTGCAGCAGCATAGTCATAGTCACCATCATGACCATAGCCATGATCACGATACGCATGGCGAACGCATGATTCGTGTTGAACAAGATATTTTGGCGAAAAATGATAGTTATGCGGAACAAAACCGTAAGTATTTTCAACAACACGGCATTTTCGCGCTGAATTTTGTGTCTAGCCCTGGTGCTGGAAAAACCACCTTATTAGTTGCGACCATTAACGCGCTAAAAAATACCCGCCCGATTGCAGTGATTGAAGGCGACCAACAAACCGATTTAGATGCCGATAGAATCCGCACCACAGGGGTTGCCGCGCTGCAAATCAACACGGGTAAAGCCTGTCATTTAGACGCGCATGATATTGGTCATGCAGTACAGGATTTGAAGGTGCCTGATAACAGTTTGTTGGCGATTGAAAACGTCGGTAATTTGGTTTGCCCATCGTCGTTTGATTTAGGCGAAGCTCATAAAGTCGTGGTGTTGTCGGTGACGGAAGGTGATGATAAACCGCTGAAATATCCCGATATGTTTCATGCCGCCGATTTGATGATTATCAATAAAATCGACTTACTGCCCTATACTAATTTTAATGTCGAACGCTGTATTGAATTTGCTAAACGTATTAATCCTGATATTGAAGTGTTGCAGTTATCGGCAACGCAAGAACAGAGTTTGGACGCGTGGCTGGAGTGGTTGAATCAGCATTAATTTGTCAGCGTTGAATGAACCTATCTTATTCATGATTGTCATTGTTACTACAATATACATCAGTGAGGGCGAAAAATTATGATAACTGAACAACAACTATTGGATTTTACAGGCAGAATTTGGGGCTGGATGGAAGATCAGTGGCGGAACAAAAGATATTGGAATGCCAAATTTGATCGCTTTGCTCGTATTGGTGCCAAGCTAAGTGGTCGCCCATTGGCGTTCAATGTTGCCATGATATTAGTTGCTGTTTGGCTGATTACGGGACCATTATTTGGTTTCAGTGATACTTGGCAATTAGTCATCAATACGGCTACTACCATCATCACTTTTCTGATGGTGTTCGTAATTCAGCACACTCAAAACCGCGATACCGATGCGTTGCAGGTGAAACTGGATGAATTGATACGGGCGGTCGAAGGTGCCAATAACGCATTGTTGGATTTAGAGGAAATCGAAGAGGAAGAGCTGGAATTGTTACGCGTACGATATGCCGATCTTGCACGTCAAGCACGGCAGGAAATCATACACAGAAAAACCACCAAGGAATAATAACCGCCGTGAGATTATAGATATAAGATTGCGTTAGTGACCAGTGTAACCCGACATTTTTCGTTTCGATGCGTCTGGTTATGCTAATGCTAAATAACTAAAAGGAGCATACTCATGGCAAAAAAATCTAAAAAGACTGAGACCGTTGCGGATAGTGGCAATCTGTCTAAGCTCAAGAATAAGGAATACGAAAAGGAACTACGCCGTCTGCAAGCGGAATTGTGTCATCTGCAAGATTGGGTGGTGAATACGGGACAACGTATCGTCATTGTGTTTGAAGGGCGTGATGCGGCGGGTAAAGGTGGAACTATCAAAGCACTGACTGAACGGGTTAGTCCGCGTGTGTTCAAAGTGGTGGCATTACCTGCGCCTTCTGATCGTGAAAAAACTCAGATGTACATACAGCGCTATTTGGCGCATTTCCCCGCCGCTGGCGAGGTGGTGATTTTTGATCGTAGCTGGTACAACCGTGCGGGTGTCGAACACGTTATGGGTTTTTGTACTGATGAGCAGCACCAAAAATTTCTGGAGCTTTGTCCGTTGTTTGAAAAAACCTTTATCGAAAATGGCTTGATGCTAATCAAGTTTTGGCTAGAAGTCGGTGATGAAGAACAAGAACGACGATTCAAAGCCCGTATCGACGACCCTGTTCGGCAGTGGAAATTGTCGCCTATGGACTTGCCGTCGCGTAAACGTTGGTATGATTATTCTCTGGCGCGTGATCGAATGCTGGCGGCGACTGATACCGACATTTCACCGTGGCATATTCTACGGTCTGACAACAAAAAACGGGCGCGTCTAAACTTGATTCACTATCTGTTAGGGCTGATTCCTTACGAACGTACCGAAAGAAAAGAAGTGAAGTTACCCAAACGTTCCATGAAGAATGCCTACGACGATGAGGCGACCATGAAAAATCGCCGCTGGATTCCTGCTTATGACTACGGTAAGTAAGCTGTCACGCTAGTTTTTGGTTATCGTTTTTTGCATAGAATCTGCTAGAATCAAAACATTCACCCCATTAGTCACAAGTATGTGTGCATGGCTAATAAGGTGATCTACACTGGATTTCTACAATAAGAAAGAGGGTGAATAAATGTCAACGATTAGAAACTTGCTCAATCATACGGCGTTGCTGGAAATTGTCGGCGATTTGATAAGGGTTCGTGCTGAAGGTGTGGCTTTTGGCGATTTGGCAATGGTTGAAAATATCGACGGCGAAACCTCTTTAGCCAAAGTAGTTGATTTAGATAGGGATGTAGTCAGTTTACAAGTGTTTGCTGGCGGTAAGGGTTTATCCAGCGATGCTAAAGTTAATTTTCTAGGTCGTCCGTTAGATGTGGTTTATTCAGACAATATCCTCGGTCGTATTTTTCGTGGTTCGGGTGACTGTATTGATGGTGGTCCTGAACTAATCACAGACCCGCGCATTCCTGTCGCAGGTCCTACCGTCAATCCTGTCATGCGTATCATGCCCACGCGTATGATTGAAACTAAAGTCCCCATGATTGATTTATTCAATTGTCTGGTGGAAAGTCAAAAAATTCCCATTTTCTCCGTGGCAGGTGAGCCATTTAATGAGCTGTTGGCGCGTATTGGTTTTCAAGCCAATGCCGATGTCGTGGTGTTTGGCGGTATGGGGCTGATTTTTGATGAATATCACTACTTCCGCACGGCCTTTGAAAATCACGGCGTATTTCATCGCACGGTGATGTTCGTTAATCAAGCCTCAGACCCGTTAGTAGAACGCTTATTAATTCCCGATATGGCGTTAGCAGTGGCTGAAAAAATGGCAGTGGAACAACATAAAAAAGTCTTGGTATTACTCACCGATATGACTGCTTATGCTGATGCCTTAAAGGAACTGGGCGTGGCGCAAGAGCGCATTCCCGCCGCTCGCGGTTATATGGGCGATTTGTACACGCAATTGGCTAGCCGTTATGAAAAAGCCTGTGATTTTAAAGGCGCAGGTTCAGTCACTATTTTAAGCGTCACCACCATGCCAGGCGATGATGTTACCCATCCTGTTCCCGATAACACGGGTTATATTACCGAAGGGCAGTTTTATCTGCATGACGGGTTTATTGATCCTTTCGGCTCATTGTCACGCTTAAAACAGCACGTTATCGGCAAACAAACCCGCGAAGATCACAGTCAGATTATGAATACCATGATTCGTTTTTATGCGGGTTCGGTAGAAGCGCAGAAAAAGCAAGCAATGGCGTTTGAATTGTCAGCGTTTGATAATAAATTATTGAAGTTTGGCAGTTTATTTAAAGAGCGTTTGATGGATACCCGCGTATCGTTGCCTGTGATTGAGGCATTGGATTTATGCTGGACGATATTAGGCGCGTGTTTTGAACCGCATGAGTTATTGATGAAACAGCAGTTGGTGGATAAGTATTATCCCAAAAAAGAGTCCTTAACTAACGCGGCGTAAACTGTCATGGCAAAGCTCAAATTGAGTAAACACGAATTACACGCGCAACAAGAACAGCTTAAATTGTATCAACGCTTGTTGCCCGCGCTGGACTTGAAACGGCGGCAGTTGACGATGGAAGTGAAAAAAGCCCAAGCCGATACGATTGCCGCGCAACAAGCTATAGACGCATTGGAAACAAAAATCGGTACAGAATTACCGATGTTAGCGGATGAGGAATTTCGCATGACGGGGCTGGTGGAATTGAAAAGTTACCAAATCACTGAACAAAACGTGGTCGGTGTTAAGTTGCCATTTTTGGCGAGTTTGGATTGTGTGGTAGCGGATTATTCACTACTTGCCACACCGCCATGGGTCGATGCCTTGGTGCAGCGTTTAAAAGATGCTACCGAACAACGCATACGCGCCGAAATCGCCGCTGAACGTACTCGCATTCTCGAAGTCGCGGTGCGTAGAATTACCCAGCGGGTGAATTTATTTGAAAAAATTCTGATTCCTTCCGCTAAACAAAACATCCAAAAAATTCGTATTGTGCTGGGTGATGCCGAACGCGCCAGCATTGTCACCGCTAAAATCGCTAAGAAAAAACGCCAACAACAACGGGATGCAGAATTAGAGGAGGTGTGAGATGAGCATTGTTAAACTTGCCAAAGTCACGTTTATTGGTCTGAGTGCAGACCGTGAAAATTTGCTAACTGAATTGCAAAAAAAAGGTTGTTTACAACTTATTCCGTTAGCAACACCTAGCTCTAGCACCGAAAGCATCAGAAGCATTGCTGGAGCGAACGAAGCCTTAAAATTTCTACAAAGCTATCCACAGCGCAGACGACAACAATTGAATGAAAGCCGTTTTGATGCTGAAAAAATCGAACAACAAACCTTAGCCGTGCGCGACAAGCTTTATAGGCTAGAAGCTGAACGTGATTTCATCATTAAACGTCTGCAAGATTTACGTCCGTGGGGCGATTTTGTGTTGCCGCCGTTAGCTGAAATGGGCAATCTTCGCTTCTGGTTTTATGTCGTAGCACACAGTGATATGCCTAAAATTGCCGAACTTGCCACAACGTTGGAAATTATCAAACGTGATTCGCGGTTTTGTTATGTGGTGGTGGTCGCTGAACATGAGCCAATCCATATTCCGTTGGCGCGTATTCATTTAGGCGATAAATCCCGCAACCAATTGGAGGAAAGATTGGATGAAGTGGAATTGGCAATTGAAGATGCTATCGCTGAACGGGCTGGATTAACACGCTGGTGTGAGCTGTTTGCGCGTAACATCAATAAATTACAAAACCGTGCCGCTTGTTTGGCGGCACTGTCACAAACCTATCATCAAGGTACAACCTTTGCGGTACAAGGTTGGTCACCTGTTGAATGCGTTGCTGAATTAACCGCCTATTCTGAACAACAGGGCTTTTATTTTTCCGCAGAATCCGCGTTGCCCGATGATAATCCGCCCACGTTAATGCGTAATTCTCCCTTGTTAGCCGCAGGTGAAGATTTAGTCACCTTTTATATGACACCTGGTTATCGAACATGGGATCCTTCCAGCGTAATCTTTGTGTCTTTCGTTATTTTTTTCGCCATGATTTTAGCCGATGCAGGTTATGCGTCCGTATTAGGCTTAGGTTTGCTGCTGAACTGGAAAAAATTGTCAGGGCATAAGTTTCGTCCTTTGCTGCTCTCTATCGTATTGGCTTCAATCGTGTTTGGTATGCTGATGGGCAGTTATTTTGGTGTGACTCCGACTAAGGACAGTTGGCTGAATACTCTGCATATTATTGATATGAGTAACACCAATCGCATGATGCTGTTGTCGGTGATGATTGGTATTTTTCACATTGTCCTTGCGAATATCATGACCGCTTATTGCTATACACATTGGTCGGAACGCTTACCATCGGTTGGTTGGATTAGTATTATTTTTGGTGCGTGCGCCTTGGCAGTGAGCCAACAAACGTTAGGCGTTGGGTTGTTGACGTTAGGTGGGCTATTGATTGTGTTATTCACTGCACCTAAAGAAAAACCTTTAACACGTTTTTTACAAGGGCTAGTAGGTTTAACGCGCTTGTCAGGCGTGATGGGCGATATTTTAAGTTACCTACGGTTGTTCGCGTTGGGCTTGGGTTCTGCTTCGTTAGCACTGGAATTCAATCGCATGGCTGGTGATGTGTACACCAGCTACTCTGGCATAGGTTTGGTTTTCGCCTTGTTTATTTTGTTATTTGGACACGGTGTTAATTTGATACTGGGCGTTGCTAGTGGTGTTATTCATGGCTTGCGTTTGAATGTCATTGAATTTTTCAACTGGGGACTGACTGAGGAGGGGACTTTGTATAAACCATTTAAACAAGTAGAGGATAAATTATGGAACCGTTAATGTTGGCACTGGGTTGGATAGGACTGTATGCACCCTTAGCATTAGGTGCAGTCGGTAGCATGATAGGCTGCGCTAGGGCAGGCGGCGCGGCGTGTGGAGCGTTGTTAGAAGTTGAAAGTGGTTACGGGCGTTTTATCGGCGTTGCCGCGATGCCGTCTTCACAAACTATTTATGGCATTGTGGTGACGATGGCATTACGTCGTGAACTCACGGTTGATAACTCTGCGGGCATTTTCGGTTTGGGTTTATTGGCAGGTATAGCGATGTTATACGGTGCGATTGCCCAAGGCGATGCTTGTGCAGTGTCTATCAATGCCTCTAAAAGCAAGCCCGAAGTGTTTGGTATTTCCTTAGCACCTGCGGCGTTAGTTGAGGGTTTTTGTGTGTTTGCTTTTGTATTCGCGCTGGTTTTATCAGCGGGTATTCCTAAATAATTAACCAGAGCATTGCTATGACAGACGAAAAAAGTGTTCAACAATTAGCTGATAGGATTCGTGACCAAGGTGTACACGCGGCGAATGAGCAAGCCAATAAAATTCTGCGTGAGGCAGAAAACGATGCCGCTGCGTTGCTTGCCGCTGTGCGTTCAGAAGTCGCGCAATTGCGAGAACAAGCACGGCTTGATATTGAAGCCCAACACACCGCCGCTTTAGAAGCTCTCAAATTGTCAGCGCGGGATGCCATGCTACAACTAAAAGCCAAAGTATCATCGGAATTTGAAGTGTTCGTGCAACGATTAGTGACTTCAGCAACCAGCGATGAAGAGTTTATTAAATCCATCGTACTGGTGTTAGCAAGTCATGCAGAAAAAGAATTGATTGGCGATAAAGAAATTCAAATTTTGATTTCTGAATCCTTGTTAGATGGTCAGCCTGATGAAACCTTGCGCGAACGTACCAAGCAAACGATTCTCACCTTATCCAGTCAGATGCTACGCGCGGGCGTTGAATTAATCCCCTCCGATGAAATTGATGGCGGCGCACGCGTGCGCTTAGTGAAAGACAAATTAGAAATTGATTTGTCCGATAAAGCCGTGGCAAAACTGTTGTACCAACGCATTTTGCCGCGTTTTCGCACCATACTTGAAGGGACGGAATAGTCATGGCGGCGGACACCAGCTATATCACACTGATTGCCAGTCTGCCGTATTTGCCACCGTTTGAAAAAGCCGAACGCGTGCCGATTACACGCTTAAAATTGGAACAACGACTCAATATGTTGGTTCATGAACACGCGGTACAGTTAGCGAAAGCCGAAGCCTTAGTAACATGGCGGATGTCTTTGGCAAAACCCAAAAATGACGCAGAGATGGTGGCGCGTTATCGTGTGTTGTTGCAAGCGGTTAATCATCCTGTGTTGCGTGAGTTCATTGCGTTTCGCATCGACCAACAAACCGTTTTAGCCGCACTGCGAATGCGCAAAGCGGGGCAGGATGTGACTACGTTTGAACCCATCGCTCATGCCAGTCGCTGGGCAGGTTTTATTATCAGCCATTGGGAGGATGCCGATTTTAAACTCAGTTTTATGTATCCGTGGTTGCCCGAAGCACGCACCTTACTGGAGGCAAACGATGCGCGTGGCTTGGATAGATTGTTAATGACCACGGTTTGGCAGCAACTCAGTCGTATCAGCGATAGTAATAGCTTTGGTTTTGAAGCGGTGTTTGCCTTTGTTTTTAAATGGGACATTTTGCAAGCATGGTTTGCCAGAAACCCCAGCCAAGCAACAAATCGCTTTCAAGAAATGATTAAAGAGGTCAGAAATGAGCATTGAACAGCAGAGTAGAACTGCCAAAATCATCGGCGTTAAGGAAAGCCTAGTCTTTATTGAAGTCGATGCCAATACCTCGATTATGAAAAATGAGTTGGCTTATATTCATGTCGGCGAAGAACGCCTGAAAGCGGAAGTGTTACGCGTGCGACGCGGCACCGCTGATATGCAGGTATTTGAAGATACGCGCGGCGTGTGTGTTGGCGATAAAGTAGAACTGACGGGCGAAATGTTATCTGCTACTTTAGGACCAGGTTTATTGGGTCAGGTGTTTGATGGCTTGCTTAATCCGCTTCATACGCTTGCCGACAATTACGGTTTTTTTCTACCGCGTGGTGTGACTGTTCCTTCATTGAACATGGAAAAAAAATGGCATTTTCAAGCTTGTGTAGCGATAGGCGCGAAAGTTCCCGCAGGTGGCGCAGTTGGTACAGTGCCTGAAGGTGAATTCCAGCATAAAATCATGATTCCATTTAATGAACCAGAAGCCGTTGAAATCACTTGGCTTAAAGAAGGCGAGGCAACTGTTGACAGCGTCGTGGCGCGTTATCGTAATAGCAAAGGAATTGAGATGGACATGACGCTGATGCAACGTTGGGCGGTACGTCGTCCCATGCCTGAAGCCTTGATACGCCGCCGTTTTGCCGAGCGTCTTTATCCAGTCGAACCACTCACCACCACCACGCGTATCATCGATACTTTTTTTCCTATCGCACAAGGCGGCACGGCGTGTATTCCAGGTCCTTTTGGTGCAGGTAAAACAGTGTTACAAAGTTTAATTGCCCGTTATTCAACCGTCGATGTGGCGATTATCGTAGCTTGTGGTGAACGCGCGGGTGAAGTGGTGGAAACCATCACCGAATATCCCGCCACCAAAGACCCACGAACTGGCGGCACGTTAATGGATAGAACCATCATTATTTGCAATACCTCCTCCATGCCTGTTGCAGCGCGTGAAGCATCCATTTATACAGGTATTACGCTGGGCGAATACTTTCGGCAAATGGGTTATCACGTTTTATTGATTGCCGATTCCACCTCACGCTGGGCGCAAGCTATGCGTGAAACGTCAGGACGTATGGAAGAAATCCCAGGTGAAGAAGCTTTTCCTGCGTATTTGGATTCGTCGATTAAAAATGTGTATGAACGCGCTGGCGTGTTGCGTTGCCCTGATGGTGCAATCGGTAGTTTAACCATGATAGGCACGGTATCACCTGCGGGCGGTAATTTTGAAGAACCCGTGACGCAATCTACCTTAGGTACGGTGAAAACTTTTTTGGGGCTATCAGCCGACCGTGCTTATCGGCGTTTTTATCCTGCAATTGATCCGCTTATTTCATGGTCGCGTTATTTCAATCAATTAGGCGACTGGTTTACCAAAAATCTCGATGCTAACTGGGTTAATGATGTCAAAGCTATGCAGGCGTTATTGGTACAAGGCGATACCATTTATCAAATGATGCAAGTGACAGGCGAAGAAGGCATTACCGAAGACGATTTTGTGTTGTGGCAAAAATCGTTACTGCTGGACATGGTGTATCTACAGCAAGATGCGTTTGATGATGTGGATTCTTGCACCTCCAGAGAGCGGCAACTCACCAGTTTTCGTTTATTAAAAAGCTTGATTGATGCCGATTACCAGTTTGATGACAAAGAAGCGGCGCGTGGTTTTTTCACGGAATTGACCAGCCTTTATAAAAACTGGAACTACAGCGCGTTAAAGTCTGCCGATTTTGACCGTTATCATCAGGAAATTCTAAGTTTAGCCAGTCGCTACGGTTATCAAACTGACACAAAGTTATGATAGGCTAGACACTATTAATTATGAATTCCTAATTTTAATCAACCAGAGAATATTATGACAATATCTGATCCATCAACGTCTGCCGTTGCACCATTGAGCGCGGATGAGCTACAAAATATTCATGCCTATTGGCGAGCGTGTAACTACCTAGCCGCTGGCATGATTTATTTGCGTGATAATCCATTGTTAAAAGAACCGCTGAAACCTGAACACATCAAAAATCGCTTGTTAGGGCATTGGGGTTCAAGTCCTGGTTTGAGCTTTGCCTATATTCATATCAACCGCTTGATTAAAAAATATGACCTGAACGCTATTTTTATGGCAGGACCAGGGCATGGCGCACCAGGTGTACTCGCACCTGTGTATTTAGAAAGCACTTATTCAGAAATTTATCCTAATAAGGGTGAAGACGAAGAAGGCTTGTTGCATTTCTTTAAAGAATTTTCTTTTCCAGGTGGTATTGGCAGTCACTGTACACCTGAAACGCCAGGTTCAATTCATGAAGGCGGTGAGTTAGGTTATAGCGTGTCTCATGCCTTTGGTGCGGCGTATGATAATCCCGATTTAATCGTCACCGTGATGGTCGGTGATGGTGAATCTGAAACAGGTCCACTGGCGACTTCTTGGCATTCTAATAAATTTTTAAATCCGATTCGTGACGGCGCAGTGTTACCGATTCTGCATTTGAATGGTTATAAAATTAATAACCCAACCTTGCTATCGCGTATTTCTCACGAAGAATTAAGTTGTCTGTTCAAAGGCTACGGTTATACGCCATATTTTGTCGAAGGAACTGATCCTGAAACTATGCACGCGTTGATGGCAGAGGTGTTGGAACAATGCGTACTGGAAATTCGCCGCATTCAAACAGAAGCAAGAACGACAGGTGTGCCAACACGCCCACGCTGGCCGATGATAGTCTTGCGTAGTCCTAAAGGTTGGACGGGACCAAAAGAAGTCGATGGTAAAAAAATCGAAGGTTTTTGGCGTTCACATCAAGTGCCATTAGCGAATATCAAAGACAATCCTGCTCATTTACAAGGCTTGGAAACATGGCTACACAGCTATAAACCCGAAGAATTATTTGACGAAAACGGCACACTTATCGCTGAGCTGAAAGCCTTAGCACCACAAGGCACACGCCGTATGAGTGCGAACCCTCATGCTAACGGAGGCTTGTTGCGTAAAGCTTTACGACTGCCAGACTTTAGAGATTACCAGTTGAAATTAGCAGCACCTGGTAAAATCAGCGCGGAAAATACTCGTCCATTGGGTAAATTCTTGCGTGACATTATGCGGGATAACATGACTAATTTCCGCGTGTTTGGTCCTGACGAAAACAGCTCAAATAAACTCGATGATATTTACGAAGTCAGCAAAAAAACATGGTTAGCCGATTATCTGCCCGAAGATGACAACGGCGGTGAATTATCAGCCGATGGTCGCGTCATGGAAATGCTGTCTGAGCATACTTTAGAAGGTTGGTTAGAAGGCTACTTATTGACAGGTCGTCATGGCTTTTTTTCAACGTATGAAGCGTTTGTTCATGTCATCGACTCCATGTTTAACCAACACGCAAAATGGTTAGCAATGTCCAGTGACGTGCCTTGGCGTGCGCCTGTGTCGTCATTGAATCTGCTGATTACGTCCACTGTTTGGCGACAAGACCATAACGGCTTCACCCATCAAGACCCTGGCTTTTTAGATTTAGTGGTCAACAAAAGTCCTCAAGTCACGCGCATTTATTTACCGCCCGATGTTAACTGTTTACTATCAGTGGCAGATCATTGTTTGAAAAGCACTGATTACATCAACGTGATTGTGTCCGACAAACAAAAACATCTGCAGTATTTGGATATGGATGCAGCGATTAAGCACTGTACTAAAGGTATTGGTATTTGGGGCTGGGCAAGTAACGACGATGGTGTAGAACCTGATTTAGTATTTGCCAGTGCAGGTGATATTCCGACTAAAGAAGCGTTAGCAGCTGTGGTTCTGTTGCGAGAAAATTTTCCGAAACTGAAAATTCGTTTTATTAACGTGGTCGATTTATACAAATTAGTGCCAAGCAGTGAACACCCTCATGGTTTGTCGAATCGGGATTTTGACAGTTTATTTACCTTGGATAAACCCGTTATTTTCAACTTCCACGGCTATCCTTGGTTGATTCATCGCTTAACTTATCGCCGTAACAATCACCATAACCTGCACGTTCGTGGTTATAAAGAAAAAGGCAGTATCAACACCCCACTGGAATTGGCAATACAAAATGAAACCGACCGTTTCAGCTTGGCGATTGATGCGATTGACCGCTTGCCAGCTTTACGCATAGCGGGTGCGCACGTTAAAGAAAAACTGCGTGATGAGCAAATTGCTTGTCGTAATTATGCTTATGAACATGGTACAGATAGACCAGAAGACGATCAGTGGCATTGGCCTTACTAAGTAGCTTTACAAGTTGGCGTGAGCTTGCGAACCCCAATGTGCGTTGGGGTTCGTTCAATCTTTTAAAAAGGAATCAACATGAAAAAAATAATTTCGTTACTGTTTATCGTTTCTAGCCTATCAGTATTGTCTTCTTGTGCCACTGTCACAGAAATTGATGGTACTTGGAAAAAGTCAGGAACTGTCGCGCAAAAATACAATAAAATTGTCGTATTAGGTTTAGCAAATGATCTTGCCAAACGATCAACCGTAGAAACGGGCATCGTCAATAACTTAATCAAAAATGGTTACAATGCAGTTGCAGGTTCGGCAGTCTTGCCAACCAATGTAATTGATGTGAACAGCGATGGCAAATTGGATGCTGGCGTAAAAGAGCAATTAGTCAGTCAATTAAAAGCGGCTGGAGTTGATGGAGCTTTAGTTTTCACGCTAAATAATATTCAAAAATCGACACAATATGTGCCTGGAACGGTTAGTTATACACCTCCTGTTGGTATGTATCGCTTTGGCGGCTACTACGGCGGTATGTATGACACCATGTATGGTATCGGTGGATATACTCAAACACCTGGTTATTATGTAGAAAATACAAATTATGTGATGACGACCAATTTTTATAATGTGGTTAATGAGTCATTACTCTGGTCAACACAATCAGGAACAATGTCACCTTCATCGCTGGCTGATTTTTCTGCTTCTTATGGAGCTGCCGTTGTCAAAGCATTCATAGCATCTGGCGTGGTTAGTAAATAACACCAGCAATATAATTTTATCTAAACAGTAGGTTAGACAAGCCAGAGCTGAGGGGGTAACGACACAGGATGTAAAAACGATAAAATGCAAATTCAAAACAATAAAATTAGGAGTAATCTATGAAATACAAACACTTAGCTTTAATTATCGCGATGGCAACCAGTTTGCCAATGATGAACATTGCACAAGCAGAAGAAGCTGGCGTACCACCCGTAGCCGATGCTGTTAAAACCGCAGCAAACGAAGCAAAAGTTGCCGAAGATGGTAACGAACTCAATATGTTTCGCTTCAGTATGCAAATGGACAGAATGGAATTCGTCAAGAAATCCATGAATCTGAGTGGCGATCAAGAAAAGAAATTCATGGATCAATACTATGTTTTTGATGCTTTAATGAAAAAAGCAAATGATAAACGCATCGCAATTATTGCGGATTATGCAGAACACATCGACAGCATCACAGAAGCAAAAGCAGGCGAACTTGCTAAAAAATCACTTGCGTTTCGTAAACAACGTGCGACCCTTCTTGAACAGTTCTACGGCAAGATAGCAAAAGCCACCTCGAAAACCATCGCCGCCCGCTTTCTGCAAGTAGAAAGCATTATACAAGGTGCTGGCGATGTCGCTATCGGTTCTAAAATTCCTTTAATGCCGAAATAACTGTGTGATTGAGTTGCTAATTTTTGGCAACCCAATACAATACTCTTGCATGGTTATTATCTATTAGCTGTACAATTAAAATGATGTTACCAGAATACAAGCTTTGCTTGTGGTAACAGGCAAAGCTTGTACTTCTTGAAATTATTGAGAAATTTCAAATCACAGTCATTGCGGCATGGATTGCCGCAATCCAGAAGCTATAGATGGCGAGACTTTAACACATCCATGTGTCCTAGATTCTGGCAATCCATGCCAGAATGACAGTTCAAGTTATTGAGTGTACAATAGTCAAGGGGTATAACAGTCCAATTAGATATTTTCTCGCCAGATAAGGAAATCCAAGTGTTACTCTAAGTTCATGAATATGCTTAGGTATTATTCCGTTATTCTTTTGATGGCTAAACGAAATGGATAATTAAAATCTATTTTTATTAGGCTACTATATCTACATTAATTTAACGAGTTGATAAATGTCTTCACCAAAAACCCTTGTTCCATGCCATAAACCACATCGACTAATTCCAAGCCTACAGTGCGATGTGTCACCATTATGAGGGTTTTATTCTTAGCAAAACCAGCTAACGCGCCCAGTACCTCGCGTTCAGTTTGCTCATCTAAACCTTCAGTCGGTTCATCTAATAGCAATATGGGGGCATTTTTAAGGTGTAGTCGTGCTAAAGCAATACGTCGCGCTTCACCACCTGAAACTTTTACGCCACTTTCACCGACCCAAGTATTCATGCCTTCGGGTAAACGGGCTATAAACTCAGTGAGTCCTGCAAAGTTTATGGCTAGCTTGAGTTCGTTTACGGTGGCGTGGGGTTTAGCGATTAATAAATTCTCTTTGATAGAGGCGGCGAATAATTGACTGCGTTGCGACAATACGCCAAAACAACTTAACAGTTTATCGTGATTAAGCTGATTAATGGGTGTATTGCCTAACAGAACGACACCGTGTTCTGGGTCGTAATGACGGGTTAATAACTGTAATAGCGTGGTTTTACCTGAACCACTCGCGCCGATGATACCGATTTTTGTACCTTGTGGCATAGTGAGACTTAGGTTTTTTAATACCCAGTTGGACTGTTCTGAGTAACGAAAACTGACCCCATCCAAGCGCAAATCATAGCGATTCGGTAACGCGCTAGTTTGGCTAGCCATCTGAATAGTCGGTGTTAAAGTTGCTAAATGTCGAACCCGTTGTGCGGCGGTTTGGGTTTTTGCCAACATTTGCATTGCTTGCGGCAAAGGCTGCACCAGTTCAAAAGCGGCAAGTACACAAAAAATCACTATCGCAATGTTCGCACCTGATAATTCGTCGTGTTGATAAGCTAACCCAACTAGGATTACCGCGACTAACAAAGCTAATTGTGACAATAACAGCGTAAGTGCCGATGACAAGGCAGTTAAACGATTATTGTCTGCTTCGGTTTCAATCAACCGCTCTGAATTTTTTATAAACCGTTGAGCGAATCGTGCATAAGCTTGATTAGCGAGTAAGTCCGTCATGCCTTGTAGTAATTCCAATTGCCGTAGCCGTAAACTTGCCGCTAGCGTGACAACATTTTCGGCACCATCACGTCCTAACTGATTGAATAACCACGGCACAGCCACAGAGGCGATTAACAATAAACAGCCTGTCGTGAAACTAATGAATGGATCATAAGCGTATAAAAACACCGTAACAGCCGTCACGCCTAACGCGGCAACAATTGCAGGGGCGAGTAAGCGCAAATACAGTGCGTCTAAAGCATCAATATCAGCCGTCATGTGGCTGAGTAAATCACCACTACGCGCTTCGGATAATCGTCCTAAAGCCAACGGAATCAGTTGCGCGAAAAACCAAACTCTTATTTCCGTCAGTACGCGAAAGGTGGCTTCATGCGTGGCTAGGCGTTCACCGTAACGCCCTAATGTGCGGGTGATAGCTAAGGCGCGAATTTGTGCAGCGGGTAGCATAAAATTAAACAGCAACACGTCACCGCCTAAACCCGCAATGGCAGACGCGCTGATAAACCAGCCTGACAAAGTGAGTAAGGTGATAGTGGCAAAAGCGGTAATTAATGCCAACATAACACCACCTACCAACCAAAGGCTGTGTGGTTTGAACAGACGTAGGAAAAACGCTAAATCGTTCATGCTAAGCGTCCATGTTGCAAGACGATTTGTCTGTCCATGCCTTCAATCACTTCTGCATCATGACTGGCAATGATTAACGTTTTATCATTAAACAATTGCTTAATTACGACTAATAAGCATGTTTTGGTTTCTTTATCGAGATTCGCGGTGGGTTCATCCAAAATAATGATGTCGGCATTTTTCAAAAAAGCACGCGCTAAGGCAATGCGTTGCTGTTGCCCACCTGATAGACCGTAGCCGCGTTCGCCTATCAAAGTTTGTAAACCGTCGGCTAACTGTTCGCTAAATTCGGTTACGCCTGCTAATTTCGCCGCTGTTTGAATTTGCTGAGCGGTGGTGTGAGGATTCGCTAGGGCAATATTGTCATAAATACTGCCATAAAATAGATAAGAGCTTTGTCCGATGTATGCCATGTTTTGCAAAGCATGGTTACGGTTTAATGCTTGTCCGTTTAACCAGATACTTCCTTCTGTTGCCGTTTCAAAACCTGATAATAAATTTAACAGTGTGGTTTTACCTGCACCTGATGCACCGATTAGAGCAATTTTTTCGCCTTGATGAATGTTTAAGTTGATGTCGGTTAATACTTGCCGTTGATCGTAGCTTTTGCTGACATTGTTAAATTCGATAAGCGACTTGGATTGTTGGGTTACGCTATCGCTAACCCAACCTACATTTGTTTTTTCAACTTGTTCTAAAATAGTCAAAATCGCATCCGCCGCACCCAACGCCGCCGCTTTATCGTGGTAATAAATGGCTAGTTGTCGTAATGGTATAAAAAACTCAGGGGCTAACAGCAGCACGAATAGCGCAATCTTAAAACTAATAGGCGGTGCAAAGGTGAAATGAATCTGCCCTAATAAAATCAAACCTACATACACAGCTACTAATGCTACCGCCACCGCGCTGAAAAACTCTAAAACTGCTGACGATAAAAACGCAATGCGTAACACGGCCATGGTTTTTTCTCGAAAACCATCGGCAACTTTGTGAATGTTTTTTAATTCCTGTTCCGCTTGCCCAAATAGTTTGAGGGTTGCCAAGCCTTGCAATCTATCCAAAAAATAACCACTCATGCGCGTTAGGGCTAAAAATTGACTACGTTGTGTGGAACTTGCACCCATGCCAACCAGAATCATGAACAGTGGAATCAGTGGCGCAGTGAATAATAAAATGCAGCCAACCAGCCAATTAATCGGCATGACTACGGCTATCATAATGAACGGCAAGAGTCCGACAATGTAGTGTTGTGGTAGATAACGCGAGAAATACGGTGCGAGTGCGTCCACTTGCTCTAAGGTGACAGCGGCTAACGCGCCACTTTGTTGGTTTTTTAATGCTGCACTGCCAAGAACGGCAAAGGTGTCAGTGAGTTGTTGGCGTAAGGCAGTGCGAATGCTTGCACCTGCTTGAAATCCTGTTACTTGTTGGGCATACACACAGAAACTACGAAAGATAAACACCACGACTAAACCCGCTAATAGGGGGATTAACGGTTTTAGCGTGGCATTATCTATAATCAATGCGGATAAAATATTTGCCAGTAATCCTGCTTGAATAATTACCGCAATACCATTAGCAATCCCTGCTAACGCGGTAAGTAGTATCGACTTGCGTACCGTTTTACTTTGCTTTTTTAACCAACGCGCACAAATTTTTTCACGCGCTTGGTGTTGGTCAAAATAGCGTTGGTTATCATCGGGATGCACTGCGTACCCTACTTTTTAACATCGCTATCATCAGGACAACCATAATTTTTTGCCGTGTACGATAATAAGCCGATGGAAAAACTTAAAATAGCAATACATGCCGTGATGCCCATCAGTAAATACAAATGAAAGTTGTCCGCCACTTTTTGTACATCAATCACTAAATGCCGTGATAACGCGGTGATGGCGATATAAATCAAAAACTGCACAGGTAAACGATGGGTTTTAAAATAAATACCCACCATTGCACCCAATTCCAGATAAATAATAATAAAATATCTTCTAAATTGGCATGTCCTGTTCGTATCATGTCGATGTAATCATGTGCGGCTGACCACACAATGGTTGCACCAATGACAAACAAAGCAATGTAATGAAAGGTATCGACTAAACGATTGCCTAGTTTTTGAATCAATACCATCGTGTTATCGTTCATCATTAAACCGCGTGTATTTGCTGACAGGCAGTTTTAATCAAGGTATCAACGTCTTCAGCAATAGGTACAGATGCACCATTAGCTAACGGATAAGTTGCCACGCCTAACGTAACGTCTATAGCTAAGTCCCTAGGGGCTTTGATTTGTGTCATGATGTGTTCTTTAAAATGTCCTGCCGTGGCTTCCGCGCGTTTGAATGACACACCAGGTAATACGATAAGCAACACTTGCTCATTCATACGCGCGGCAATATCCACGCCTTCACGAATTTCTTCTTTTAAATAATCCACGACATTGCGCAATACCGTATCTGATTCATAATCCAAAAGTTGATGTTGTTGATTAAACTGCTCTAAACTCAGCGCAATAATGGAAAACGGAAAGCCATTATTGCGCGAGTTTTCGACTTTTTCTTTTAAGCGCGTCATCATCACGTCTTTAGTGAACAGGCGCGTCAACGGGTCTAGCGGAACGTGTTCTTTTTCAAAGGTTTCTTGCGCTTCAAAGCGGAGAATGTGCAGAATGCCTAATGAGCAAGCCAGTAATAAACCTAATATCCAACTAAAATACCACATGAGTGTCTCCTAATAAGCCGTATGGTCGTTGTTATGAATATGTTCCAGAGTAATTTTTCCCGACAATACGCGGAACACCCAACTGGTGTAAACGATAATAAGCGGTAAAAAAACCACCGTGACCCAAAACATAATCGCCAAGGTGGTATGGCTGGAACTGGCATCCCAAACAGTTAAGGAATGATTAATGGACTGACTCGCTGGAATTAAGAATGGAAACATCGACACGCCAGCAGTCAAGATGATGGACGTAATGGTAAGCGAACTACTAACAAAGGCTGATTTTAAGTATTGCTGTTTTGATAGCAGAATAGTCAACACGCCCGCCATAAAACCCAGACTAGGCACAAGAATTAACAAAGGATACTGCTGATAATTGTGCATCCATAAGCCAGCCGTTTTTTCCACGACCTTATTTAGAGGATTCGATGGCGCGTCATGTAAGATGTTTGAAGTAATTGCATAACCGTCAATATTGGCTACCCACACACCCGCTAACGCAAAAATAACCAGCATCATAATCGTAAATAGCATGACTGCTTTTTCACAACGTTGTTGAATTTCGCCTTCGGTTCTAAGTTGTAAATATACCGCGCCATGCGTAGTCAACATGGCGACGCTGAGCAAACCTGACAGCAAGGCAAACGGATTCAACAAGCTCCAAAAACTGCCGTCATAAAAAATACGCATATCATTATCGAGATGAAACGGTACACCTTGTAATAAGTTACCAAACGCGACACCAAAAATTAACGCGGGAACGAAGCCGCCGACAAATAAGGCTTTATCCCAGTTACTACGCCAGCGTTCACTGGGTAATTTACTGCGGTAATCAAACCCTAAAGGGCGCATCATTAACGCAAACAAAGTTAGTAACAAAGCCAGATAAAACCCTGAAAACGCCACAGAATAGACCATTGGAAAAGCGGCAAATAACGCGCCGCCTGCGGTGACAAACCACGTTTGATTGCCTTCCCAAGTTGCGCCCACTGAGTTAATAATCACACGCCGTTCGGTATCCGTTTTGCCTAAAAATGGCAGTAATACCGCAATGCCTAAATCAAAACCCATCATAACGGCAACGCCGATTAATAACACGCCTAAGAACAGCCACCAAATACAGCGCAGTGTTTCATAATCAAACATGATCTACTCCTTCAGCAATTTCAAAGTGGTAACGCCCTTTATGCAGACTGCTAGGGCCTAGTTTTATAAATTTGAGCATTAAGAACAGCTCTATCACTAAGAACAACGTGTACAGTCCGATAAAGCCTGACAAACTGATATATAAATCCCATTCTGTGAGCGAAGACGCGCTTAAAAAAGTCGGCAATACTTCGGCAATCGTCCACGGTTGTCGTCCAAATTCTGCAACAAACCAACCCGTTTCACAGGCTATCCACGGCAAGGGCATCATGTAAAGACTCCATTTCAATAAGGTGGTTTGCCGACAGCGACGTAGTGAGCTGGCAAACATTGCCCAAATAAATACACCCAGCATGATGAAACCACAGCCGACCATAACGCGGAATGTCCAAAATAGCGGTACAACTCTGGGAATCGAATATTGCGCGGCTAATTCAATTTGCGCGTCCGTAGCATCCACGACTTTTTCCGTGTAGCGTTTTAATAACATCCCATAGCCCAAATCTTTTTTATAACGATTAAATTCAGCGATGGTTTCGGGTGTTTTTTCACCTGTGCGTAGCGTTTGCAACAAGCCGTAAGCCTTCATGCCATTGCGAACTCGAACACGATTTTTTTCCAAAATTTCTGTTAAGCCAGTAATCGGTTCATCAATTGAGCGTGTGCCGATTAAACCCAACACCCACGGAATTTTTATCGCATAAGCTGTTTCCATTTTTTCTTGGTCTGGAAACCCAATGGCGGTAAATGAAGCGGGCGGTGGTTCGGTATGCCATTCGGCTTCAATCGCCGCGAGTTTGGCTTTTTGTACCTCACCATCGGTGTAGCCGCTTTCATCACCCAACACAATCACCGACAAACACGCGGCTAAACCAAAACCTGCGGCAATGGTATAAGAACGTCTAGCAAAGGCAGCATCACGACCGTTTAACATATAATAGGCACTGATACCCAACACAAAGGCGGCGGCGGTGGTATAACCTGCGGCAACGGTATGGACAAATTTAACTTGCGCGGCGGGGTTAAAGATTAAATCAGCAAAATGCGTGACTTCCATACGCATGGTTTCATAATTAAAATCTGCACCGACAGGATTTTGCATCCAACCATTCGCCACCAAAATCCACAACGCCGATAAATTCGTCCCGAAAGCCACTAACCAAGTGACGATTAAATGTTGCCATTTAGTCAGTTTATCCCAGCCAAAGAAAAACAAACCGACAAAGGTCGCTTCTAAAAAGAACGCCATCAAGCCTTCAATCGCCAGCGGTGCGCCAAATACATCACCGACATAATGTGAGAAATACGACCAATTCATGCCGAATTCAAATTCCATCGTTAAGCCTGTTGCCACGCCTAATGCGAAATTAATCCCAAATAGTTTGCCCCAAAATTGGGTCATGTCTTTGTAAATTTCTCTGCCCGTCATGAGGTAGGTGGATTCCATAATCGCTAATAAAAACGATAAACCCAAGGTGAGCGGTACAAATAAAAAGTGATATAACGAGGTGGCAGCAAACTGCCAACGCGATAAATCAACAACGCTTTCTGAAATCATTCCTATCTCCTAGTCACTAAAAATTCGTTTAACCTAGCTGTTTAACGGCATCTTCGGTACGAAAAAATACCTGCCCTGTTAATTGCCGTAAAAAATCGGTTTTTTGTAATTTATCCAACACGGGACCTTTGGTTTCGGCAATATTGAGGGTTTTACCCACCGCTTGTAATGCCTGATTTAAACTCTCTAAGGCTTCTAATGCAGTGGTGTCTATATCACTGACGGAGGTAAAAATCAGTACGATGTGGTGCGTGTTAGGTCGTCGCTTTAATTCGGTACTTAAAAATTCTTCGATGTAGCTGATATTGGCAAAAGTTAGGCTTTCATCAATACGAATTAACAATAAGTGATTCCATGTTTGAACATGATGACGTTTGATATTACGGTAATGTTCAGTATCGGGTACGCGCCCAACGATAGCGATATGCGGCTGACTGGTTTTGCGTAAATGACTGGCAATAGTGAGTATTATCCCCAAGGCGATACCTTCCTCAATGCCTAATGCCAATACGCCTAACAAGGTGACGACTTCGGCAATGCCATCGCCACGGTCGTAAGCCCAAGTGTGCAGAATGGTCTTGATTTTCACCAACGGCGTGATGGCGACCAGAATAATCACCGCCAAGGCGGCTTTTGGAATGTTAGTAAACCAAGGACTGCAATACATCACTGCTATGGCTAATAAAGTAGCGGCAATCAGCATTGCCATTTGTGTTCGCGCACCTGCGGAAAAATTCACCATCGTGCGACTAAATCCGCCTGCAACAGGCATTCCACCCGACAATGCGGCAGCAATATTTGCCGCGCCTAAACCGATGAGTTCTTGATTCGGGGTGATTTTTTCACTGCGCAAATTGGCGGTGACTTTAGCAATGGCGACACTTTCAATATAGGCGATTAAGGCGATAAATGCTGCATAAGGCAGTAATAGTTTGCCACGTTGACTTAGTGAATCGGTGATGGCATCAATACTCAGCTCAGGAAAACCCGATGGTACAACACCGACTACCGCAACCGAATGTCCCTTATTGGTGAGAAAGCTAACTGCAATGGTAGCAAGTACGACAGTCAATAACGGTCCACATTTGCTGATCGCGGTAATGATGGTGAGTTTTACACCCATTTTTTTTAATATCGTTGGTAATAACTGACTGAATAATAACAATAAAGCTAATGCACTAAGACTTAGCAACAAAGTCACGCTATTAAAGCCTTGTATATAGTCTGTATAACAAGCAACATCTATGCCGCAATCAGGCGTTTTTAAGCCCAGTGTTTGCGGTAACTGACTGCCGATAATCAATAATGCCGCGCCACTGGTAAAGCCTGTCAAAACAGGATGACTAATAAAATTGACCAAGCCACCCATGCGTAATACTGCCATCAATAACATGATGACACCGCTTTCTAATGATAATATCAACGCACTTTGAACAGGATAACCTAACGCACTGACGGCAGGCGCAGTCAACGCACTGGCAATCATAATAGCCGCAATGGATACAGGACCTACTGACAGTGTGCGACTGGTGCCAAATAACGCGTAAAAAATCGGTGGCAAAATACTGGCATACAGCCCTAATTGCGGTGGTAGGCCCGCTAGAATAGAGTAGGCAATACCTTGCGGGACAAGCAGAATAGCCGTAATAATGCCCGCAAATACATCATCACTCAAATCTTGGCGGCGATAATCTTTTAACCAGCTAAGAAATGGTAAGTAGTGAGAGAAAGAAGGTTTGGCAAGGTGATTCATATTGACTCAATGGTTTAACTGTATCTTCGGTGCGAAAAACCCTAATTGGTTTTTCGTTGTTCAAAAATCGGTTTTAATCAGCTTTTATCGTGTAGCTTGGAGTACTGTCCAACGCGCTAAGCCCTGCAATTAAGCCTAATGTCGCAAGGATTAAAAAAAGGGGACCGAAAAACCACGATATAATCGGCAAACTGAAAAAGAAAGTGCGTGTACCCAAGGTATAGTAACTACCCGCTCTGTTTAAATAAGCACACGTCTGTTGATAGGCTTCTCCCTCAGTTGATGTATCTGAGGGCAGATTAATGACATAGCCGACGTGATTAAAAAAGCGTATTGCCATCGCAAAATAGTAAAAGGCAATCGCAAAACTCAATAGCAACGCGCCCAGTTTGAATTGCCATAATTCGTTTGATACTTCGCAACCAATAAATATCGGGTGCAGATGTTGACTCCATTGCCCGATTTTTTCGCCCAGATTTATAATGCCTATCATCAACAAGGTGGCAGTTGTCGCCATAAAACTGGCAGCCATCACCGAGTTGCGTAAAGTTTGAATAGCAAGAATTTCCAACTTGCCACTATTCATTATCATCTTTACCCAGCGTTCGCGCGTCATGGCATTCAGCGCATGTACGCTTGAATGGGGTGCGTGATGCGTCCGTTTTCTTAAACGGAGATAATAAATCTGTATCAACAGAGTGCTGATGACAAAGGCGATAAGATCGCAAAACACGGAACTCACTCCTTTCGTTATTCAATAAGCTAGGTTGAGGGGAGGTACGAACCCCAACAAACGCAGTGGATTGGAGCGAGGGGGGACTCCAACTATTTAGGTTTGTTGTGGTTCGCAGAGCTTCACCACAACCTAGGGGGGTTATTCTTCGTTGACAAATTTTTCCGCATAACTGGCTAAATGCGGAATATCAATGCGATAGCCTTTCAGCATTAAGTGCCAGTACATCCAAGGAAAGCCGATTTTTTTACCTATCCACCAAATCCAGCGATTTTTTCTAGGATCAAGTAGTGGGAATGAAGGCGTGACTTTGCCGCCATAAGAGAACTCTGCCAATATCACAGTGCTGAGTGAAGTTGTTAATGGGCATGAACCATAACCATCATAGCCTTCACGCATTGCCGTATTATTCATTGCATTAACAATATTATCGACTACGACAGGGACTTGTTTACGCACAGCAGCAGCCGTTTTTGCATTAGCAGTACACGCAGCATCACCCAAACCAAATACATTAGGATATTTGGTGTGTTGCAGGGTTTTGTCGTTGACATCAATCCAACCTGCCGCGTTAGCAAAAGGACTGCTTTTAATGAAGTCAGGCGCACTTTGTGAGGGCGTAACATGAATCATGTCAAAGGCTTTATCGACACGGGTTTTATTGCCATCCGCATCCGTTACTTCAAAGGTTGCGGTTTTAGTCGCGCCATTAATCGAGACCAAATTGTGATTGAAATTGGTTTTAATGCCATATTCAGCAACCACTTTATTCAAGGCTTTAGCAAAAAAAGGAATACCAAACATGGCAGGACCCGCATTACAAAATTCAACATTGAACTTGTTCAAAATACCTGCTTTACGAAATCTGTCAGCCGCCAAATACATGATTTTTTGCGGCGCACCTGCACATTTAATCGGCATCGGCGGCTGCGTGAACAATGTCGTGCCTGAGCCTTTCGCTTTCATCTCTTGAATACATTGCCAAGTATATTCCACGGTGTCGGGTGAGTAGTTACTGCACACATTGTTTTTACCCAAGGTTTCTTTTAAACCTTGAATTTTTTGCCAATCCAATTGCAAACCTGGGCAAAGTACCAAGTAGTCATAACTTACGACTTCGCCTGAACGCAACGTGACTGTATTAGCTTCCGCTTGAAACGTTTCTGCGTAGTCTTTAATCCATTTAACGGTTGGGTGAATTAAATCTGCTTCGTTTCTGGTGGTTTGTTTCATCGTGTACGCGCCACCGCCGATGATAGTGAAACCAGGTTGGTAATAATGCTTTTCAGACGGTTCGATGATAGCGATGTCGATTTTTTTATTCTGACGACGTAAGGTATTAGCAACGGATACGCCTGCTGCGCCGCCGCCTACAATTAAAAGTGTATGATGTTGTGTCATGATGTTCCTCATTTTTTATGATTATGTGGTTATGTAAATTTCAACGTACATCTTACTGATGGTTCATGGAATGCTCGCTATGACCTGAAATCGCATGACGGGCATGGTCGTTTAACTGAGCATCAAACCATTGATGTATCGCCACAATAACTTTTTCTTCTTGACTGGCATAATTTATTTCAGCCCCGTTAGGCAATTCTTTATAAACAATGCTGATTTGTTCAGGCTTAGTATTGCGTAATACTTCTAAACCAAGCATATCTTTGCCGTGAATTTTGGTTAGATTGGAAAAATCTCCTTTTCTAAATTCAGTGGAAATTTTAGTTAAATGCTGGCGTATTAACTTGATTTGCTCAGTATTCTCAGGGTCTTTAACCACCACTTGTTGCAAACCACCTTGTGCAGTTTTAGAAAAGATGTGCGTAGTTTGTTCTAAGTCAAACGGCATGACGTGAGAACCACGCTCCGCAACTTCATCAAGTCGCGCTTCACTGACTTTTTCTACAGCCAAAGCTGACAGTGGCATCATTAATATGGCTAGTAAGGATAAGGTTGGTAAGTTCACAGTAGCTTCCTGATGAGTTATTGAGAAGAGTGGATTGGAAGTAAATTTTTGCCCCCCCCAACCCACTTAAACTTTAGCCTTAGGCTTTTTGCCATGCCTCAAAGCCACCTGCCATAGACAACACCGTTTTGTAACCTAACGTTTGCAAGGTTTGCGCAGCTAGTGCGGAACGTCCGCCTGTACGGCAATAAATAAGAACTGCTTTCGATGGGTCAGCCAACTCAGGCACTGTACCCAGTTTAAATTCCAACACGCCACGCGGTAACAAAATAGCATTTTCAATATGACCTGCCGCATACTCGCTTTCTTCGCGGGTATCAATCAGCGTGATATGACCTTCTGCCAATAATTGTTTCGCTTTGTCTACATTGACTTCAGTAATCTGTTGTTTAGCTGCTGCAACCAAATCAGCACCCGTTGCTTTCATGCGTATTTCACAACCTACGCCTTGTTGCTCACGACGTGACACGGCAACTAGACGTTCACTTTCATCTAAACCACAGTAACGGTTAGCAGGCACAGACTCATCAATTAAACGTGGTTTAGGCAGATTCAGATTTTCCATAATCTCAATAAACTGCTCGCGGGTTTTACCTGCTAAACGAGGGTTAGTGGTACGCTCTTGGTGAATATTACTGACCCAGCGTTCCGCATAATCGTGACCAGGATAAACCAAGGTGTCATCAGGTAGTGTGAATAAACGATGAGTAATACTATCGTACAAATCACTGGCACTGCCGCCTTGGAAATCAGTACGTCCGCAACCACCGATAAATAATGAATCCCCTGTAAACGCACGGTCTTGCCACAAATAAGATGTGCAACCTGGGGTATGACCAGGTGTCGCAATGGCTTTAATTTCTTCATTACCCAATTTAAAAACATCACCATCATGTAATTGAATATCGGCTAATTGCGCACCGCCTTTATGACTAACGCAAGTTTGCGCACCTGTCTGTTGACGTAACAAACCGCTGGCAGTGATGTGATCGGCATGAACATGCGTTTCAAATGAATATTTCAACGTCAAACCATGTTCTGCCAACAATGCCATATACGTTTCAATCTGGGTATTAACTGGATCAATAAACGCGGCTTCCTTAGTGTCGGTATCGGCGATTAAATAAGTGTAAGTCCAAGTTTCTTTATCAAATAATTGTCTGAATAACATGATGAATCTCCAAGTGAGTATTGTTGTTATGATTGTCGTATTACTATAAGCAATGTGCGTGCCAAGTTTTAATGACAGGAATAATAGTCTTTGATACGTTATAAATGTTTCATTTAATGTTTCATGTTTCATTATATGTTTCATTGTCTCATATCTATGTGAAACACAATACCCTTCCCTTTAAAAAGTAGTAAAAAGTAAAGGGAGAAAATAGTTTGTTTAAACACGTCACACTCAATGGAATAAATCATGTCAGTCAGATTCTTGCGAAGAACTTAATTGCTAACAAACTTATATTGGCTGTTAGTTTTCTGTATTATAAGCAAATCAAGAAATCGACTGTCCTAACTGTAGCAGCAATAAAACCACCAAATTTGGTTAAATAGGATGCCCCCATGCAAACCCAGAAAATTTTAGTCGCTTTAACAGTGCTTGTTAGCTTGAGCTTGGCATCATGCGCGTCTTCTAAGCTATTAGCTGACACCTCAACTGATACTATAAAAAACACTAGCTGGTCTTTGGTCAGTCTGCCTAACCAATCGCTAGCACCTAACACGCTGATTACGCTTAACGTTGACAACGACAAGATAACAGGGACGGATGGTTGTAACCGTTATAACGCCTTATATGTGTTGAATGAAGATACGTTAAACATCAACAAGAATATAGCCACTACCATGATGGCTTGCCCAGAACCGATTATGCAGCAAGCAGCGAGTTACACTGGCGCGTTGGCTCAAACAACTAGCTATAAGATTGAAGGTTCGCAATTAATATTGCTGGATACCGAAGGCAAACCGCTGGCGACTTTTAACAGGCAACGCCTTGAGTTGAGTGGTACATCGTGGCGGGTAACGAACATTAATAATGGCAAACAAGCGGTGGCTAGCCTTATTAATGGTTCAACTGTGACGCTTGATTTTGGTAGCGATGGTAAATTAAACGGCTTCGCTGGATGCAATAAGTATATGAGCAGCTATAAAGTGACAGGCAAAAGTATCAACATAAAACCAGCCGCCGCCACGCGTAAAATGTGTGGTGAACCTGCGGGGATTATGGATCAAGAAACGCAATTTTTGAATGCGTTAGCCACAGTTGTAACCTATCGTTTGGACGGCAATCGTTTAGAATTGCGTACGGCTGATAACGCGCTCGCGGTTATGTTGATTAGCCATTAAAGCAGTTGTGTTAAATTTGTACAATTTAACAAAACTGTAATAAAAACCGACACTAAGCACATCATAAAAGCAGTTATCCACAGAGTTATCCACAAAATTTGTGGATAACCGTGATAATTCGTTAAGTACCCGTCCGCTCACGCAATTTTGGTGGCATATAATGACGGTCGCCTAAGACTTCTAACATCGGACCATAAGTAGCAAACTTAATAACGCTGATAGAACCAGCCAGCGCATTAACACGGTCACGATAACGCCCAATATCCATGCCCAATAAGCTACAGATGATAATGCGTATAGTCGCTTTGTGTGACACTATCAAAATATTGCCGTCTTTATATTTGGCTTGAATTTCCGCGATTACCGCCATTGCGCGGTTAGCTATTTGCACCGAGGTTTCGCCGCCTGTCGGTGCATTCCACGCGGGTTCTGTCATCCAATGAATATAGTCTTGTTCATAACGTTGTTTGATGTAATCTGAGTCTTGACTCTCCCACGCACCATAATTGATTTCTTTAAGACCATCGCGAATTTGCATAGGCTTAGCGATAGCATCACACAAGGGCTGAGCAGTGGCAATAGTACGTTTCATCGGACTGACGTACACATCCGTCCAGTTGACCGAGCTATAGGCATCGGCAAATGCTTGTGCCATTTCATGCCCTTCGGGGGTTAATTCAGCATCCAACGTGCCGCAATACGCGCCTTCTTGGCTATAGGGCGTTTCGCCGTGACGTAATAAATAAAGTTTTAGACTCATAAGAAAGCTCGGTTTGTTAATGTTTACCAAAAGCACGAAAATCATGCTTTTGATGGATATAAAATCAATTAATGATAGCAAATGCTCAATTCGCTAGGCTTAGCCAAATTACCTTGCAAACTAATACCGCGCTGATTTGCTGCTAAATGCCGAACAATTTTATAAACGATTTCAATTTGATCACTCGCACCTACTTTTTCTGCTAATAGCATTAATGAAATAGGCTGCTGCTCGGTTCTTAATATCCCTAAAATAGCGCGTTGTAAGACCAGCAAGGCACAGGCAACTTTTTTTCCTGCTTCAACACCAGGTTGATGATAGGCGTTGATATGCACTAACGAACCATAAAAACTCACTGCCCGTTCATACAAGGCGATTAATGCACCAACAGTTTGGGCATCAACGCGGTTAATAGTAACGGTGATGGAATCACGCTCACTTTCATACAATGCTTCGCGTGTTCCCTGCATAAAACCTGATAGAAAATCACCTGTTGTCGCATCGGACTCAACTTCAATAGACGCACCATTACGATCTTCTAACACTTCGATAAAGGTAATAAAGAAATTCATCACGCCTTCGCGTAGCTGTTGAACATACGCGTGTTGGTCAGTTGAGCCTTTATTACCGTACACAGTAATGCCTTGATGCACGACGTTACCGTCTAAATCTAACTCTTTGCCTAACGACTCCATGACTAGCTGTTGTAAATAGCGCGAGAATAATAATAAGCTGTCTTTATAAGCCAAGACCACCATGTCTCTATCGCCTTTACCATGCCCTGCATGATACCAAGACATTGCCAACAAAGCGGCAGGGTTGCGTTTGATGTCCACAATGCGTGTCGCTTCGTCCATAATTTTTGCACCCATTAACATGGCGCGAATGTCTATGCCAATTAACGCCGCCGATAACAAACCGACTGCGGACATTTCTGAGGTACGTCCGCCTACCCAATCAAACATAGGAAAACTGGCTAACCAGTTTTCACTGCGTTGCAATTCATCCATCTTGCTACCCTGCATGGTGACCGCAACCGCATAACGGGCAAAATCCAAACCTTGTTGTTGATAGGCGTGTTTGACTTCTACCATGCCGTTGCGCGTTTCGGGTGTGCCGCCTGATTTAGTTGCCACGATGACTAAGCTAGTGTGTAGTTTGTCATGCAGACGATGCAATACTCTGTCGATACCCGCAGGGTCAGTGTTATCAATAAAATGCGTGATTAACGGCGGAAAATCAGGACTTAAGGCTTCGGCGACAAATTGAGGTCCTAAAGCAGAACCGCCAATACCGATAAAAATAATATCGGTAAATTTGGCTGCGTTAGGTGGGCGTATTGTGCCGTTATGAATTTTTCCGACAAAGTCTTCAATTTGTTTAATGGATGCAATAATTTCTGTACCAAGACCTTCAGGTGCTAATTCAGGATTACGCAACCAATAATGTCCAACCATTCTGTTTTCATCGGGATTAGCAATCGCCCCCGCTTCTAAATCTGCCATGTCCTGAAATGCTTGGGTAAATTTTGGCTGCATGGTTGCCAAAAAATCGTCCTCTAAACGCATTCGGCTAACATCTAAATACAGTCCTAAGCCTTCGTGAAAATACAGCCAGTCTTGGTAATGTTGCCAAAGTTCTTGATTATTCATAATTCCTGTGTGGTAGATTGTTTTAAAAATTTTCCACGAAAAACACGAAAGTCATGAAAAGTCGCCTATCTACTTTTCGTGTTTTTGTGTTTTTCGTGGATATAAATAGTTTACCGCATTACGCCAGCCATAACCTTGAGCGATCAATGACGGAACAGCCGCTGGTTTCATCGCATGGCTTGATAGGTAATGGACGTGTTGTCCAAATATCGCGGCAATACTCACGAATGGCACGGTCTGAGGAAAATTTTCCTGCTCTTGCCGTATTCAAAATAGATAACCGCGTCCAGCGTTCGGTGTCTTGCCATACAGCGGTAATATTGTCCTGACATGCCACATAATCAGCATAATCAGCAAACACCAGATAAGGGTCATGATGACATAAGTTATCGACCAATGGGCGAAACACCTCCGTATTACCGTGAGAAAAATGCCCCGATGCAATCAATTCAATGATTTCTGCTAACTGCGGATTAGTGTGCAGATAATCGGCTGGACAATAACCTGCACGCTGAGTTTTAACCACCTCAGCTTCGGTTAGCCCAAACAAAAAGAAATTCTCCTCACCCACTTCCGTGCGTATTTCCACATTTGCACCGTCTAACGTGCCAACGGTCAACGCGCCATTCAGAGTGAATTTCATATTGCCCGTTCCCGATGCTTCCTTGCCAGCAGTAGAAATCTGCACCGATAAATCAGCGGCTGGGTAAATAAGCTGTCCATTTTTCACATTGAAATCAGGCACAAAGGCCACGCGCAAATATCGATTAACATCGGGGTCGTTATTAATGACTTCAGCCACGGCATGAATTAATTTAATAATACGTTTTGCCATCATATAACTGGGCGCGGCTTTACCGCCGAAAATAAAGGCTTGCGGCGTAATATGTAAATCTGGATTGCGTTTTAAACGGCAATATAAAGTAATGATATGCAGTACATTCAAATGTTGCCGTTTGTATTCGTGAATACGCTTTACTTGAATAGTAAATAACCAATCTGGATTCAGTTTAACGCCCGTTTGCTGATGAATATAATCTGCCAAGCGTTGTTTATTAGCGCGTTTAACCGCGTGCCATTCTTGGCGAAACGCATAATTATCTGCGTGCGCTTCCAGCTTTTTCAGTTCATCGGTTTTTGTGACCCAATCACTGCCAATAAAACGGGTGACTAAATCGCTCAGTTTTGGATTTGCCAACAACATAAAACGGCGCGGTGTGATGCCATTGGTTTTATTACTAAAGCGTTCAGGATAGAGCGCGTAAAAATCTTTTAACACGCTGGTTTTTAATAATTCACTGTGTAACTCTGCCACACCATTAATGGCATGACTGCCCACACACGCTAAATGCGCCATGCGTATGCGTTTACTGCCTGTCTCATCAATTAATGATAAGCGTGCAATACGCGCTTCATCGTCTGCATAACGGTGTCTGGCTTCCTGTAAAAATCGGGCATTGATTTCATAAATGATTTCCAGATGCCGTGGCAATAATTCAGCAAACAACGGCAATGACCATGTTTCAAGGGCTTCGGGTAATAGCGTGTGATTGGTATAAGCAAAAGTATGAAAAGTAATATGCCACGCCGCATCCCATGTCAGTTGATGCTCATCAAGCAATAGCCGCATCAATTCTGCCACTGCTATCGACGGGTGCGTGTCATTCAGTTGAGCGGCGAAGCGGTCGGAAAAATGCGCCAATGGTTCACCTGCCAACTTAAGCAATTCCAGCATATTTTGTAACGAGCAGGACACAAAAAAGTATTGCTGCATCAAACGGAGTTTTTTACCCGCTTCGGGTTCATCATTAGGATACAGCACTTTAGTGAGTGTTTCAGACATGACTTTATCATTCACCGCTTGATAATAATCTCCTGTATTGAATGCTTGAAAATCAAACGACTCACAGGCTTCTGCACTCCACAGCCGTAGTGTGTTACAAGTATTAACACGATAACCCAAGACGGGCGTGTCATACGCCACGCCTCTGACAGCGCGGTTAGGTATCCAGCGCGTTCTTAACGCGCCACGTTCATCATGATATTTTTCGGTATAACCGCCAAAATTGACATAATAAACGGTATTAAATTTAGCAATCTCCCAAGTATTGCCGTACAACAGCCATTTATCAGTGATTTCAACCTGCCAGCCATTGTCAATCGCTTGGTCGAAAATACCAAACTCATAACGAATGCCGTAACCAATCGCAGGGTATTCTAAAGTAGCCAGAGAATCCAAGTAACAAGCGGCAAGTCGTCCAAGTCCGCCATTGCCTAAACCAGGTTCTTCTTCCTGCTCCAGCAATTCATCGAGATTAAAGCCCAGTTCAGCAACGGCTGCACGCACGTCTTTTTCAATGCCGAGATTAATCAAACTACTGCCCAACTGAGGGCCAATAAGAAATTCAGCGGAAAAATAGCACACCATTTTTACCCTGTTTTTAATACGCGCTTCGGCTATATAGGTTTGCGTGGTGTTATTCCAATGATGCTGTAAGCGGTCGCGGACTGCCAGCCCTACGGCTTTGTAATAACAATGTTTACTAGCAACCTCAGGTATTTGCCCCAGTGTATAAACCAGATGTTCGAGAATACCTTGCTTTAATGCCGTAACATCCATACTGGTACGATTGGTTTTTGGCTTAGTCATGATGATTATCCTGTAGTGATTATGATGCACTTTAATCTGAAGCCTATCACTTGAGGGCGAGCGGCTTTATTGAAAAATGTGCCTATTACCTGAAGCTTGCGATTTCCCTTGATCATTTGTTCTAAAAAATCAAGATTATTTTAGATTAAAATTAAAATAAACCGTAGTGGCTAGCTAGTTTTTAAATGATAAAGAATTTTAAGATACAACAACTCAATTTTTGCTTCTGTCATAAACCAAAGCTTCATCATTTAAATTTTATCCACTACCAAACGAGCTATTATGAACCCTCCAACTCTTGTACTAATCGCCTAATAGCTGCATCATTTGGCAAAGCTTCGGCGGCTTTACGAGCGGATACTAGCGCGGCTTTGTTATCACCTGTTTCTCGCTGTATGGAAACTAATGCGCTGAGTATCTCTAAGTTATAAAGATTGTGTTTATCGGCCGTGTGTAACACGGCTAACGCGTCGCGTGTTTTACCCATAGAATGCAGTGCAACACCATAAACATAACCATAATAGGCATTATTCGGCGCGAGTTGCGCGGCTTTTTCTAATGACTTTAACGCGTTAGCATTATCGGCTTTACGCACTAACAATAAACCCAGCGCATGGTGTAAATCCGCCGCATTGGGTAGTAATAACAAACCGTCGTGTAATACTTTTTCGCCCTCTAAATCCCAGCCTTGTTGTCGATACACATCGGCAAGGTTGATATAGGTCGGTGCGAAATGGTCATCCAGTTTCAAAGCGCGTTTATAGGCAACAATCGCACCCTCAATATCGCCTTGCCGCAAGGCTAACAAGCCAATATTCAGCGTTTCACTTGCCCAGTCGGCATTGATTTGTAAGCTGTTACGATAGTCTTGCAAGGCGGTTTGTAACGCGCTTTGTTGAGTGGCTGGAATCAGATTGGCGGGTACATCAGCGAGTAGTCGCGCCGCTTCACTGCGTACACCCAGAATACTATCCGACAATAAAGGGGCGGCTAATTGAGCGCGAACACTAGGCTCAAAAGCATCCAGTAAACCTAAGGTAGCGATGCGCACCGAGGCATCTTTATCTTGTAATAATGTGACGGCTTGCGGTAAAAGTTCAGGACGTATAGAAGGTTCAACTAATATGGTAGCGGTAGCGCGTATCACAGCAGGAACACCGCTATCTTGGGCAAGTGCCAATAATGACGGCACCGCTTTTAAGCCTTGCGTAACACCTGCGTGTAACGCCATGCCGTAATGCGGACGTTGCCGCCATGTTTTACCATGCCATTTATCCAAAGTATTCGCCGCCCATGCAGGTTTTTGTTTGTCATGGCATTGTGTACAGGCGTTTGGGCTGCCTAATGTGTCTGATAAGTCTGGTCTGGGCAAGCGGAAACTGTGATCGTGTCGCCCGTCTACCATCATATAATTTTTTTCGGGTGCGTGGCAGTTCATACACTCTGCACCTTTTGAAGAGGTTTTATGATGGTGATGTTTATGGGTATCAAATTCGACGGCTTGATGACAACCGACACACAGTGCATTACCTTCGGCGCGAAGTTTCAGTGCGTGCGGTTCGTGGCAATCCATGCAGGTGACACCGTGTTGATACATCTTACTTTGGCGAAATGAACCCCAAGTGTAATCCTCCTCACGTTGTTGACCATCGGCGTGATAAGCGGGTTGTGTTAACAGAGCTGGGCGATACGCATCTTGCAATGGCAAACTGGGCGCACTGCCTTCAACTAAAGTTGAGCGGCGAGCATGACACGCCCAGCAAGTATCCATCAAGACATCATTCGCGGGTTGGTCGCGGTGTGGCGTTGTGCCTGTTTTTGTCCACGCGCTTTGCCAATCGCTTTTTAACTTGACCGCAAAGCCTTTGCTATCACTGGCATTAGGCTGTTTTGCCCAATCGATATGTTGCGAAGCTGCACCATGACAAGATTCACACGCAACATTCAATTCCTTGAACGTAGTTTTATAACTGTCAGTGTTTATGTCATAACCTTTTTTCAAATTCGTTGAATGGTATTCCGCACATTCCATATTCCAGTTTTGATAACGTCCCGTCCAGTGCATGGCATCGGTGTGGGCAATTTTTTCTTTCGGATACAAATGAAACCAACGCTGTCCGCCATCTGCTTTAGTGCGGCTATCCCACGCAATACTCAGAGCTTGATAACGCCCCGATTAAGTATTGCTGTAGCGGCGTTACGCCGAAAGTATATTTAATGGCAAAGTCGGCAAGTTTGCCATCCGCGCCATCGGTATTAACAAAAAATTGTCCGTCACGCTTAAAAAATGTTGATGTCACGCCATGATTTTCAAATTTTGCATTATTAAAATCACCTCTGGTGATCGTATTCACCCAACAATGATGGGACATATGATGTTAGCCAAGGCATTTTTACAAGTCTTTGGTTATGTTTGGTAGCTTGTTTAATAAATCAGCAATTATGAAAAAGCGTGTGAAATTAAGGTTTGCTGATGACTAATAGGATGCGCTGAGGAACGAAGCGCATCATTT
>WSSedA1B3DRAFT_1000007_pt1 | contig 61231 bp, 50 predicted proteins | sample WetSurSiteA1Bulk_FD_9468 | JGI IMG/M metagenome (IMG submission 9468)
TCAGTCAAAAGCCCAAACGTTTACTGTCGAGGGCTATAACAGTTTGTTTAGGCACTTTTTGGCTGGATTACGACGTAAATCCAAATGTTATTCCAAGTCCATGACTATGTTACTTTATTCTGTTTGCCTTTTGATGCTTCAGCGTAATGGTAATTTTGATGCTATTTTTAATTAACAATACCGTTTTGGTTAGTTTGGCAGGGTGATCCTGAATCTGTAATTTCTTACACTGTTGAAAATTGTTTAGTTGAAAATCTAAGTGCGATATTTTATTTAATCGGCTTTCTAATTTGCTTGGTATCAATTAAACAAAATAGAAATGTGCGCCTTGCAATAATTTGGGCTTTTTTGTGCTTCTTATTTCTTGGTGAAGAAACAAGTTGGTTTCAAAGAATACTCGATTATTCAGTACGTTCAGTTGAGCAAATAAGTGCTCAACATGAATTTAATCTCCATAATTTAAACATATTTAATAACGATACCACAGAAGAAATTATTAAAGAGGGATTTAACATTAATAATCTAATAAAATGGCTATGGGGTTCCCAGAGGATATTTCAAATAGGTTATTTTAGTTATTTTCTCATTTTTCCATTTTGTAAACCAAACTACAATAAATGCTTTAAAAGCATACATTGGTTATAAAAAACCTGATACAAGTTTTATTTTTACTTTAATCTTTTTGTCATTTGTTCTTTCTGAATCTAGATATCAAGAGTGCAGCTAGAGAAGTCAGAGAAATGCTTTATACTTATTTTATATTAATATATGTCATTGTTTATGCAGAAGAATCTTATGACGTAGATAATCTCTCCAAATTAATCAGAACTGTAGATAAATAAGGTTCATCTACGGTTCTGATTTAATGAGTACCCTACTGCTTCAAAGATATTAAAGGTTTGCGTTAATAACACAATCAATAAGCTCGTGGGCTGAGTGAGTTTACAAACCCCGATAAAAAAAGCACACTGTATAAATGTTGGGGTTCGTACCTCACCCCAACCTACAAAATCAACCAACAAAAAACAACCAAACCCCACGCAAATATGAACGATACATTATTCCAACTCGCCGAAGTCTTAGAACAACGCAAAACTCAAACTGCTGATAAATCTTATGTTGCCAGCTTGTATAATAAAGGTTTAGACACCATCTTAAAAAAAATCGGTGAAGAAGCCACCGAAACGGTGATTGCTGCTAAAGGCGGCGATAAACAACAAATCATTTATGAAATGGCAGATTTGTGGTTTCATTGCATGGTGTTGTTAGCGCAACAAGAATTGCATCCTGATGATGTGTTGGCAGAATTGCAACGCCGTTTTGGTTTGTCAGGACTGGAAGAGAAGGCGCAGCGCAAGCAGTAGGGTGTGCATTGCACACCTTAAATGATTCATGGTACGCAATGCGTACCCTACGCGACTTTCAGGTTTTAAAAACCTGAAAGGTTTGGTAAAAATTTATCCCTCTATATTGGAGTCAACCATGATAACTGTTCCTAAATTATTAATTCTCTTAGCCATTATTATGGTGGTATTCGGCACAAAAAAACTGCGTAACATTGGCACTGATTTGGGCGAAGCGATACGCGGTTTTCGTACTGCGTTAAAAGAAGGCGAGGGTGAAAAAGTCGCTGAATCCGATGACGTTAAAGATAAAGTTATCGAAGGTGAAACAACTACCAGTAAAACCGACGAAAAAGTGTAATCGTCATGTTTGAAATAGGCTTTTCTGAATTGATGATGGTCGGCTTGGTGGCTTTGTTAGTGATAGGTCCTGAACGTTTACCAAAAGCCGCACGATTGGCTGGTTTTTGGTTAGGTAAAACTCGTGCCATGATTACAGCCGTTAAAGCAGAAATTCAAATTGAACTACGTGCCGAAGAAATGCGCCAGATATTTAAAGAAGAATCGGGTTTACAAGAATTTCAGCAACTGGTCGATGAAACTAACGAAACCGTACAGTCGATTCAATCCTCTATCACTTCACTGTCGCAAGATGGTGTTGATTTAACAAAACGTCCTCCTCATGAGCTTGAATGATTTTGACCCGCACACCTCGCCGTTTTTAAGTCATCTGATTGAATTGCGTGATCGCTTATTAAAAGCGATTTTAGCGGTGTTATTAATTTTTCTGCCGCTGTCTTTTTATGCCAATGATATTTACAGTTTTCTTGCTGAACCGTTACTAAAACACCTGCCAGAAAACAGCACCATGATTGCCATTGATGTGGCATCACCATTTTTAACGCCGTTTAAATTGGCATTAGTCGCTGCGGTATTTTTAGCTGTGCCGATTATTTTGTATCAATTTTGGGCGTTTGTTGCACCTGGTCTGTATAAAAGCGAACGTCGTTTGGTGTTGCCCTTATTGGTTGCCAGTACGCTGTTATTTTATCTGGGCGTAGTGTTTGCTTATTTTGTGGTGTTCCCGTTGGTGTTCGGTTTTTTAACTACCACAGCTCCTGTCGGTGTGTCGGTGATGACCGATATTAGTAAATATCTGGACTTCATTTTAACGATGTTCTTTGCGTTTGGGGTATGTTTTGAAGTGCCGATATTTACTATCGTATTGGTGTGGACGGGCTTTACGTCACCCGAAGAACTAGCAGATAAACGCCCTTATGTGATTGTCGGTGCGTTTATTATCGGGATGTTATTAACCCCGCCCGATGCCATTTCGCAAACATTGTTAGCAGTACCGATGTGGTTGTTATTTGAAATTGGCTTGTTATGTTCACGGTTTTTCGTGCAGTCGGGTGATGATGAAAATTATCCTAAAATCGCCGAAGAACACGAAACTGATTTGTAAAGTTTAAGTAATTTTACTGTATGGTAGAGCGACTGCACAGGCTACATATTTTTTAAGACATGGTGTTAGGATGAAATTGTGAGATATTCGATTTTTATTGTAAATTTTTTAGTTCTCAGCACGTTATGTGGCTGTGTATCTGAGCAAATAATATATTCATCTGGTCAAAATTGGCAACGCAACGAATGCAGCAAACTCGCAGATAACCAAGCGCGTGAACTTTGCACCAATAAAGCAAATATGTCATACGACACTTATAAGCAAGAAGTTAAATAGAAAACAACAATGGTTAGGGAACTAGCAAAAGTAGATATTGGGGGGGAGCGTAACTCACTCCAATCTACGATCATTCAATTTAAACCCCCCCACCAATTTAGCAAATGTCACAAAATCCTCGCGTGTGGATACTCTGCCATAATGTAGCTGAATAAATGCGTTGGTAATGTGATCAATTGCCTCCGTTTGTTCTGGCAACGCTAGTTTAGCGCGTTGAGCAAAATCCATTGCCCCTTCACGGTCAGTTCTAATTAATCCTGCGGGTTGTAGTTTCTGACAAAATTGTTGATAAAGACGTAATGCAGGATCGATGGCTTTTTTCTTTTGATACAGTAATAACAGGGCTAATAAAACGGTGATTAAACCGACTAAAGCCATTAGCCATTTCATCATGGCTTTAAAATCATGAATGCCGAAGCTGGATAGAAAGTCTGATTGATTGCTACTGTCGTAGTTGACTACCCAGCGTTGCCATTGGTAATCGGCATTATTCCAAAGTTGACTCATTTGTTTTAGCCAGTTTTCCTGCTGTTGGCTGTTGCTGGTTTCAAAACGGATGTCACTGCCCAGTTCTAATAAATTAATATCGAGTTGTTGTTCAATGCGTTCTGGTGCAACGGCAGCGGTGGGGTCAACTCGCGCCCAGCCTTGATTTTCTATCCAGACTTCTGCCCACGCGTGGGCGTGGGCTTGTTGGATTTCCAAAAAATTACCGACGGTATTAAATTTGCCACCTTGATAACCTGTGACGACTCGCGCGGGGATATGAGCAGTACGCATTAAATACACGAAAGCAGAGGCGTAATGGCTACAAAAACCACGCTTGGTGTTAAATAAGAAGCTCTCGATAGGGTTTTCTTCCATCAGTGGCGGCGTGAGGGTGTAATGAAAATCCTCTGTTTTGAAATGATTGAGTGTTTGGCTAATAAAGTTTTCAGGTTTATCGTCAAATCCATGTAATTGGCTAACGAGTTGTTTAATCTTATCGGAGGGTTCACTTGGTAATTGAGTGCTGTCTTGGTATTCGAGTTGTGTCAGATAACCTGTGTTGTATTGCGTATAAGAGGTGATTTGATATTCTGTGCGTTTATGCGGATTTTCTGGGTTGATGAGTTGGTAATGTCCATTTTGTTCTAAGGGGGACGCATATTGTGCGGGTATATCTAACGCAAACACCCAGTTTTTTTCCTGTGCTTCCATCAATAGCGTGTATGAATACGCTGTTCCTGCATAGCTAGGTTTGGCTAATTGCGCTTTAAATCGTTGACTATTCGTCTGTGTCCAGCGTTTACCATCGGTATATGACAGCACAGGACCGCGCCAATAACGGTATTTAGGTGGTGGTATCGCACCTGTAAATTTAACGCGAAATACCAGTTCTTCGGATGTGCCTAAGTCGCTAATAGAACCTGGTTCCATGCTATCGCTTAAACCAATTTTGGCTTTATTTTTTTCTTCAAATAGCATCCAGCGTGGAGCTTCTACACGGGGAAATAACACGAAAATCACGGTCGCCATTGGCATGGCTTGCAGGAGAATCACAGCCGCCGTTTTTAAGGCAGCGCGCGTGTGTATTTGAATGCTGTTAATGGCGACTAAGGTGGCAAACAATACGCAACACACTGCCAGAATATAGGCTGCCATAAATAGGCTTTGTTGGTATAAAAATAAGGAGGCAGCAACGATAAATGCGAGAAAGACGACGAGGTAAATGTCACGCTCCGTTTTAATTTCCAATAGTTTTAAGCCGAGCGCGAGTATGAATAAGTTGGTGCCAGCATCACGTCCAAGTAAGCCTCTATGTTGATGACTCACTAACAGTATCAAGGCAAATAACATTAAAAAATATAGCAAGCGGGTGGTAGGAAGATACTGAGGTTGCCATATTCCTGCAAAACGCCAACCTAGCATCAAGCAGAAAAACCCAAACATCGCAGGCGGAATGTTAGCAACGTGCGGTAACACAATTAGCCCGACCGAGGTCAGTAAAAAAATGAGGATGTTTTTATAATGCGGTGTGTTCATAACAGAGCTAGGGCTTCTAAACATTGACGGTAATGCGCGGAACCACAATCTGGCGGTAGTTTTACCGTGGGTAAAACTAAACCGTAACGAATATCTGCTCGTTCGGCATCAACCACCCAGCGACATAATTGACTTAGGCGTTGTTCGGTATCGTGTCCTATAGCATCGTCATAATGTAGCCAGACTTCGGCGGAATTTTTCGCACCACTGTATTGTTTGCTGTATAAACCTTGCCCTTTAGCAAAGGCTTTCCAATGGATATGTTTGATGGAATCGCCCGCCTGATATTCTTGTAAACCGTAAAAATCATCTGTGCCTTTATGGCTTAGCCCTTGTTCGCTGTCGGCGGAGGGGGAATCAGGGAAGGGCAGTTCTAATGGCGATGGCTTAGGATAAACAAGAGTTTGGCTATTAAAACGCAACGGCGACCACGCATAAAATAAACCTAAGGGATAAGTGCTGAACACAGTCACAGTACCTACACTGTGCCATCCGCGTTTTTGCGTGAGCGAATATAGGGTTTGGGTGGTTTTACTGTACGGCTTAAGGGTAAAACTTTGTGGCTTGGTGAGTTTAATTTGACAATGTGGGCGTTCATTGGCATTAGGGTTATGAATATGAATATCAAAACCAGCCGCTTCACCTGCAAAGACGGCTTGAGTTTGCCCTGCTTGTACCACTAAGCCTGCTAAGGATTTGAAGGTGTGCAAAATGGTGATAAAAAACACACTGGCAATTAAAAACGTCAGTAAATAGGTAAGGTTGTTATTATAAACAAAGGCAATTAGTAACAGTATCACCATCAATAACAGCATTGCCCAGCCGCGTTGGGTGGGTAAAATAAAAATTCGCCGATGTGTTAGGATAATCGCGTCATCCACAGGTTTTTCACCTGTGATAAATCGGCTGAGTTGAAAGCGTTGTTTTAGATTCAAAGGGCTGGCACTTTATCAAGTATGGGAGCAACAATGGCTTCTGAATTAGTATGACCTGAGCGCAAACGATGCCCTGCTACCGCTGGCAACACGGCTTGTATATCTTCGGGAATCACAGCATCTCGTTGATCTAAAAACGCCCATGCTTTTGCTGCATTCAGTAAAGCTAAACCCGCTCTCGGCGATAGTCCACAATGATATTCTGGTGATTCACGGGTGAAGTTAATAATGGCTTGGCAGTAATCGAGCAAGGCATTGGCTGTGTGAACTTGAGTCACTAAATTCTGCATTTGCTGTAGCTGTTCAGGGGGTAGTTGTACGGGTAATGATTCAATCAAGCTATGGCGGTTTTGCCCTGTCAGTAAGGCTCTTTCTGCTTTAGGGTCGGGATAGCCTAACTCAATGCGCATTAAAAACCGATCCAACTGTGATTCTGGCAACGGAAACGTGCCGATTTGATGAGAAGGATTTTGTGTGGCAATGACAAAAAACGGTTTAGGCAACGGATAGGTTTTGCCTTCAATCGTCACTTGGTATTCTTCCATCGCTTCTAACAAGGCACTTTGGGCTTTAGGTGTGGCGCGGTTAATTTCATCGGCTAGAATCATTTGATTAAATACTGGACCAGGATGAAAGGTGAATTCATGGCTTTTACCATCAAACACCGATGAGCCTAAAATATCAGCAGGTAGAATGTCGCTGGTAAATTGAATACGCTGATAATGTAATCCGAGTAGCTTTGCTAAGGTATGTGCTAGGGTGGTTTTACCTACGCCAGGTATATCTTCAATCAGTAAATGCCCACGCGCTAGCAAACAGCAAACAGCTAGACGAATTTTATGTTCTTTACCCAGAATAATTTGATTAGCTGAATCGAGTAGTTGTTGTGTATATTTTTGCATAGTGTGGTGGTAGGATGCAGGGTTATAAAGGCATCGCCTTGTGTGAGCGGTAGTATAGAGGAATATCTCTCGTTATTAGTAAATAGTAGGAATGATTATGAGCAACTTTGAAGAAGTTAAGGTAATACTGTATGAAATGCTGGAAGACCTTGATGAACGACTCGCTAAAATTACCGATGATGTCAGACATACGGATGAACCCGTCGAAAAAGATTTTTCAGAACAAGTGACACAAAATGAAAATAATGAGGTTCAGGATTTTTTAGGTAATTCTGCCAGAACAGAAATAGATATGATTAAACAAGCTCTATCCAGAATAGAAAAAGGTGAATACGGGACTTGTCAGGTATGCGGTGAACCCATCAATGTCGAACGCTTGAAGGTTATCCCTTATTCTAATATGTGCGTTAAATGTGCGAGTGTTGCCTCTCATTAAGGCTTATGATTTGGAGTCAAAAATCTTTTTTTGACTCCTTTAATACAGTGTTTTACGCTGTTTTCTCTGCTGCCATCATGAGTTCTAAGCCATGTTTGTAACATTGACTGGCACTGTCTTTATCACCTTGTTCAAACATCAAATCACCGAGTAGTTGATAGGCTTGAGCCGTTGGCGAGGTGGTAATACTTTGTGTTAAATAGGCTTTTGCTTTTTCGACATTCTTGCAACTAATGCTTAGTTTACCCAGTACCATCAACAACAAGGCGTTATCTTGATGAAATTGTAGCCACAACTCTGCCATTTTAAGCTGTTTTTCAACATCATTAGAGGCAATGTTACCGAATAATATCAGTAGGTTGTCATCCCAATTTAACGATAATGCTTTCGTTAACTCTTCTTCGACTTTTGCACCCGCTCCAACGTTAAGCATCACAGTAAAATAAACCGCTAATACGCCGTGCATACTTTTTATGTACTTGGGAACTTCTGCCCATAAAGATTCAATCTTTTCAGCATCGCCTTGTTCAGCGGCTTGCTTTAATAATTCAATAAAAACTTCAGCCTCTAGCAGTTTTACTTCGGCTTCCATCAATACTTTATTTTTATGTAATGTTGGAATGAGTTTTTGTACGCCTTCCCAATCACCTAGATGCTGGTAGGTTTGGTGTAATAATTTTAAAACGCCTGCATGGGTAGGGTCGATTGAATGTAATTGGGTTAGCGTATTCAGTGCTTGGGCAAATTCTTTGCCAGATAAATGTAGCTCTGCTTGAGTTAAACCAACGACTACGCTGGAATCAGGGGCTTGATCAGCGGCTTGTTTTAAATATTGGTCTCTCTTATCTAACGCACCGCGTGATTGTGCGGCTCTTGCTGCGGTTAAATAATGAATTAATGGTGCGCCACTATGCGGGGCGTGTTTAATCAGCACGTTTTCTGCGCGTTCAAAATTACCTTCCGCTGAGTCAACTAATCCAGCAATTAAGGCTTCTTGAGAGCGATTAAATTTAATGTTGATACCACGACGCTTTAATTGACCTGGTATTCTGTATAGCCAACCCAGTAATCTGAACAGTATATATAAGGCAAAAAAACCAATCATCAGCTCCATTGTAAAATCGACCAGTGTCTTTTCTAAAGACCAATGCCCCATGCCAATGATGACATAGCCAGGATTATCTAAGCTAAGCAACCATTGATAAACAAAAAAAATGGCAACCATAACGCCAAGAAAAGGAGCTAAAAAATAAAGTAGTTTTTTCATTATTGTATTCTTAACTTATCGCTTTGCAGGTGCAGTTTCAGTAGCGGGCATTGGTTTGGTGGGTTTTACATCTTCGATAGGTGTTTTAGTGTCAGGTGTTGGAATGGTTGCTTTGTCAGCTTCTATGCGCAGTTTACTAATGTCTTTAAGCATTTTTAGTGACACACTAATATCAGGAAAATCACCATGAATTTTAATAGCACTAAATTTATCTAATTCGGCAACAAAATTACTGTTAGCGTCATTTTTAGCAAAATGCTGTTCAACCCATTTTTTTGCATCGGCTAGACTTGATTGAAAAAGGGCTTCATTATGTTGAACAAGTGCGATTTGTGCCATTTCTAATTTGACGCGTAGCTGTTCATAAATAAACTTAGCTTCTTCGGAGGTTAATATCTCGTTAATCGGTTGTTCTGAGTATTTAACACCTAACGCATCAAGGATACTCTTATCGTCGCTGGCTTTCTCTTTTGTAGCCGCAGTAGGTGCTTTACCTGCAAAAGGTAATAACAAGGTTAATTGGTCAACATGATCTTGTTGTGATTGAATAGCGACATAAATACCGACAATATCGGGTACAGTAATATTTTTAATGACTGTGATTTCTTCGGCTATTTTTTCGCGTACTTTAATAACACCCGTATCACCACTTTCGCGTAAGCGTTGATCAGCGGCTTCTAAGGCTTCAAGTGTGGTATGCGTATCGCCAATCAAATGTAACCGTTCATTCGCAACACTTAATAAATATTCAGCATCGGCAATTAACCAATCGCCGCGTGTTTTACCTAATTGACGCTGTATTTGTTGAATGGATTCTGTTAGCTCTTTCTGTGTGCTATTGAGCTTTTCTTGATGTAATTGGGAAAAATCAGCGAGGGTTTTATTGAAATGTTCGTCTTTACTGGCAACTTCTTTTGATACATTCGCCAGTTGTGACTGAATGGCGGTCAATTGTGCTTGATAGTCGGCGAGTTGTTTGGACATTTCGCCTTTTACTTCACCGCCTAAATCTTTTTGTTTGTCACGCAAGCCTTGTAATAAATAAAAACCAGCTCCTGCGAGTCCAATAATAATGAGCAGAATAATAATGCCAAACCAGAATCCACTGCGTGACCTGTGAGCTTTTTTATTGTCGCTTAGGTCTTGTGCTTGTTGTTCATTCAATTCGGCCACGCTATTCCCCTGTTATTCTGGTTTACTGTCTCAAGAATTGCTTCATCTGAAGGGCTATTCGTCACGGTAATTCGTTTAAATCCCATATCGACAGCCATTTGTTTGATTCTATCACTAACAACGACTAGCGGTAAGCTAAACAACTGCCGATGATGAGCTGCGCCCAGCATAATTAATAAGTTTTGCAAAATTTCACCACTGGTTACAGTGATAATATCTAGCTTTTTTTGTTCCAGCAAGGCAATAACATTAGCATTATCTGTGCTGGACATTATTCTTTTATAGACATTCAAATAATGAACATCCGCGCCTCTACGAAGCAAGGTAGTTGCTAATTCTTCACGCCCACCTTCGCCGCGCACAATTAAAACCCGTTGCCCCTGCATAGACTGCATTTCTGGCATAGCTAATAGTGCTTCACTATTATAAGGCGGCTTAGGTGTTAAATCGACATGCACCCCCGCTATTGCTAGTGCGTTTGCTGTCGCTTTACCTATTGCGGCACAATGTCGCACTTTTAATTGAGGTATTTTGCCATCATTCGCCTTGAGTGCAAAATTTACCGCATTGGCACTGACAAAAATAAGCCATTGAAAGCCATCCAAGTGAGCCAGCGTTTTTTGTATTGCTGATGAATCATCGGACTCAACAATAGCAATCGTTGGCAAACACACCGCGACTCCACCAGATTTTTCGATTAAACGGCACAGATTTTCAGCCTGATGTGCAGGGCGAGTCACTAATACTCGCGCTCCGTTTAATCCCGTCATTCAGCAAACAACGCTTGCAGAATCTTATCTGCACCTTGTGACAACAAATCTTCCGCAATCAATCGTCCTAACGTTTCTGCTTCATCCACTGTCGCTGAGCGTTCGCTACGATACAATACACTCCCATCGGGACTGCCGACCAATCCGCGCATCACCAACTGATTATTTTTTAGTTCCGCAAACCCTGCAATGGGGACTTGACAGCCACCTTTCAACCTCGCGTTCATTGCCCGTTCTGCACGCACGCAAACACCCGTTTCATCATCATGCAAGGCACGCAATAGCTCATTAGTTTCGACATCATTCACACGGCATTCTATACCAATTGCACCCTGTCCAATAGCGGGTAAACTGATTGTAGTCGCTAAACATTGAGTAATACGTTCTGCCATACCCAAGCGTTTTAAACCTGCGGAAGCCAAAATAATTGCATCATAATCACCTGCATCCAGCTTAGCTAAACGGGTATTCACATTGCCACGCAAAGAAATAATTTCTGCATCGGGATAACGCTCCTTAATCTGACATTGGCGACGTAAACTGGACGTACCAATTCTGGCATTGGCAGGCATGGCATCAAATGACGCATAGTGATTAGAGACAAACGCATCACTAGGGTCTTCGCGCTTTAAAATTGCCGCCAAATGTAAACCTTCAGGAAATTCAACGGGAACATCTTTCATAGAATGCACCGCAATATCCGCATAATCTTCCAGCATTCCTTGTTCTAATTCTTTAACAAACAAACCCTTGCCACCAATCTTAGCCAGCGGCGCGTCGAGAATTTTATCACCACGGGTTACCATTTTGACCAGTTCAGTTTTTACTTGCGGAAAGCGTTGTTCTAAAAGGGCGGCAACGTGTTCAGCTTGCCATAATGCCAATGGACTTTGCCGCGTTGCGATACGAATAATTTTTTCAGCCAAAACGAATCCTCCCATCAAAAATAAAATGGAGTATTGTACCCTGTGTGAGTTATCGGTATGTTGTTAGCAGTTAAAAAAACAGAAATCATTCATGCTTTGACTGTTTTATACTTAGTTTTTACACCCTCTTTACATCCCTCAACAACTTTTTTACGACTTTTTTACTCTCTTCTCCTGTACATTAAACAACAGGCAATCAAGATTGATTGCGGATAACCTTAGAGGTGATACGCATGGACATAATCTATTTATTCATTACAGTAATTTTCTTCCTAGTCACTGCCTTATTTATCAAAGCGTGCGACGCATTACGGGGACAATCATGAACTGGCTTTATCTCATTAGCGGCGGTTTGGTGCTGGCAGTGTTTATCTATTTGCTAGCGGCGTTGTTTTATCCAGAGAAATTCTAATGAACTCACAAAATTTTCTACAAATTGTTTTCTATCTGGCGGTTTTGCTGGCATTGGTTAAACCCTTGGGCAATTACATGGCGCGGATTTATCAAGACCAACCTGCGGGTTTAAATCGTTGGTTGGCAGGTTTTGAACAACGGCTGTATTCGTGGAGCGGTGTGAATGCCAAGCAGGATATGCGGTGGACGCAATACGCGCTGGCGTTGTTGGTGTTTAATTTATTGGGTTTGTTGGCTGTTTACGCATTGCAACGTGGGCAAGCAGTTTTACCGTTGAATCCGCAAAATCTACCCGCTGTCAGTGCTGATTCAGCATTTAACACGGCGATCAGTTTCACCACTAATACCAATTGGCAAGGCTACGGCGGCGAAACCACGATGAGTTATTTAACGCAGATGCTAGGGCTAACGGTACAGAACTTTTTATCAGCGGCGAGTGGTATGGCGGTGTTGGTGGCTTTGGTGCGCGGTTTTATACGCCGTAATAGTGACGGTATCGGTAATTTTTGGGTCGATATGACACGCAGTACTTTGTACATTTTATTGCCGTTATCCTTGATGTTGGCAATTTTTTTGGTGGGTCAAGGCGTGGTGCAAACCTTTAAACCGTATCAAACGGTGAGTTTGACCGAAACGGTTAGCTATCAACAATCCAACAATCAAACAGCGACTGAATCCCAACAAACGCTTGCTTTAGGTCCTGCGGCATCGCAAATCGCTATTAAACAACTAGGTACGAATGGCGGCGGTTTTTTTAATGTCAATTCGTCGCATCCGTTTGAAAATCCTACACCGTTGTCTAATTTTTTGGAGATGTTGGCGATTTTGTTAATTCCTGCGTCCTTGTGTTACAGCTTTGGCGTGATGGTAGGCGATACGCGCCAAGGTTGGGTGATTTTAGCGGCGATGACTTTGATTTTTACCGTGTTGGTATTTGTCACGGTAGTAGCGGAACAAAACGGCAATCCGCTGTTAAATGCCAATCAAGTCGCCTCCGAGCTACAGGCAGGCGGCAATATGGAAGGTAAGGAAACCCGTTTTGGTATTGTCAATTCCGCATTGTGGGCGGTGGCGACTACGGCGGCTTCCAATGGTTCGGTGAATGCCATGCACGATTCCTTTACCCCATTGGGCGGTTTAGTGCCGATGTGGTTGATGCAGTTGGGTGAGGTGATTTTCGGCGGTGTCGGCTGTGGCTTGTACGGCATGATAGTGTTTGCCATTGTTGCGGTATTTATCGCGGGTTTGATGATAGGGCGCACGCCTGAATATCTGGGCAAAAAAATTGAAGCCTTTGAAATGAAAATGGCGGCGGTGATTATTCTAGTGCCGCCGTTGATGGTATTGGGCGGAACGGCGTTAGCGTTGATGTTAGATGTTGGAAAGGCTTCGGTATTTAACACGGGGGCGCACGGGTTTAGCGAAGTGTTGTATGCCTTTTCCTCGGCTGGCAATAACAATGGCAGTGCGTTTGCGGGTTTATCGGCGAATACGCCTTTTTATAATGTGCTGTTGGGCATCATCATGCTGTTTTCGCGTTACTGGTTGATGATACCTGTGTTAGCCATTGCAGGTTCACTGGCGAGTAAAAAAATTGTGCCTGTCGGTGCGGGTACGTTGCCCACGCATACGCCGTTGTTCATGGTGTTGCTAATCATCACCGTGCTGATGGTTGGCGCGTTGACCTTTATTCCCGCCTTGGCTTTAGGCCCGATTGTTGAACATATTCAAATGACCCACCATACGCAGGTGATGCCATGAGTAAAAAATCTGTTTCTACCGCTTTATTTGAACCTGCCATTGTACGGCAAGCTGTGTTGAATGCCTTTGGCAAACTGACACCGCGCCAACAATGGAAAAATCCTGTCATGTTTGTCGTTTATCTGGGTAGTTTGCTGACGACGGCTTTATGGCTAAATGCCTTGAGTGGCAACAGCGACGAATCGGCAAGTTTTATTTTAACCATTACGCTGTGGCTGTGGTTCACCGTGTTGTTTGCCAATTTTGCCGAAGCAGTCGCAGAAGGTCGCAGTAAAGCCCAAGCGGCATTTTTACGCAGTGCGAAACGCGATATTACTGCCAAGAAATTGGATGAACCGCATTATGGCAGCAATTATTCTAAAGTTTCTGGCTCTACTTTGCGTAAAGGTGATGTGCTGTTAATTGAAGCGGGCGATTTTGTCGCAGGGGATGGTGAAGTTATCGAAGGTGTGGCTTCGGTGGATGAAAGCGCGATTACGGGCGAAAGTGCGCCTGTGATTCGGGAATCGGGCGGTGATTTTAGTTCAGTAACAGGTGGCACGCGAGTGTTATCCGATTGGTTAGTGGTGCGTATTACCGTTAATTCAGGCGAATCTTTTTTAGATCGCATGATTTCAATGGTGGAAGGCGCGAAACGGCAAAAAACGCCCAATGAAATCGCGCTGACTATTTTGCTGGTGGCGTTGACCTTGGTGTTTTTAATGGCAACCGTAACGTTGTTGCCGTTTTCCTTATACAGCGTGGAAACGGCTGGCGCGGGTCAGCCGATTAGTATCACCGTGTTGGTGGCGTTGTTGGTGTGTTTGATTCCGACCACCATCGGCGGTTTGTTATCGGCTATCGGTGTGGCAGGGATTGGGCGCATGATGCAGAAAAATGTCATTGCCACCTCAGGCAGAGCCGTGGAAGCAGCGGGAGATGTCGATGTGTTGTTACTGGACAAAACGGGAACAATTACCTTGGGCAATCGGCAAGCATCACTGTTTATTCCTGCCAAAGGCGTAACGGAAAAACAGCTAGCCGATGCGGCACAACTGGCTTCATTAGCCGATGAAACGCCCGAAGGACGCAGCATCGTGGTGTTAGCCAAACAAAAATTTGGTTTTCGTGAACGCGATGTGCAGTCGTTGGGCGCGACGTTTGTCCATTTCAGCGCGCAAACTCGTATGAGTGGCGTAAATTTAGAAGGACGGCAAATCCGTAAAGGTGCGGAAGATGCAATACGGCAGTATGTGATTGAACAAGGCGGTCGCTTTCCTGAAGAAATGCAAAAAAGCGTGGTTGATGTGGCGCGGCGTGGCAGTACGCCGCTGTTAGTTGCCGAAGGAGCGCGAGTGTTAGGCGTGATTGAATTAAAAGACATCGTGAAAGGCGGTATTAAAGAACGCTTTATCGAACTGCGGCAAATGGGCATTAAAACCATCATGATTACAGGCGACAATCGCTTGACCGCCGCCGCGATTGCCGCCGAAGCGGGTGTGGATGATTTTTTAGCCGAAGCCACGCCCGAAGCAAAACTCGCCTTAATTCGTAAACATCAAGCCGACGGGCGTTTAGTCGCCATGACAGGTGATGGTACCAATGATGCACCTGCCCTAGCCCAAGCTGATGTTGCGGTCGCCATGAATAGCGGCACGCAAGCGGCGAAAGAAGCGGGCAATATGGTGGATTTAGATTCCAATCCCACTAAGTTGATTGAAATTGTCGAAACGGGCAAACAAATGTTGATGACGCGTGGCGCGTTGACCACGTTTAGTATTTCTAACGATGTCGCAAAATATTTTGCGATTATTCCAGCGGCGTTTGCCACCACTTATCCAGACTTAAATGTATTGAATGTGATGGGTTTGTCTACGCCATCCAGCGCGATTTTATCGGCGGTGATTTTCAATGCCTTAATTATCATTGCCTTGATTCCGTTGGCGTTGAAAGGTATTAGTTATAAGCCAGTTGGCGCAGAAAAGTTGTTACAAAACAATTTATTAATTTACGGTGTTGGCGGTCTGATTGTGCCGTTTATAGGCATTAAGGTGATTGATTTGTTACTGACGGCTATGAATCTGGTGTAGGAGAGAGCCATGTTGAATTATTTAAAACCTGCCGCGTTGTTATTAGTGATGTTGACGGTGTTGACGGGCGTGATTTATCCGCTAACAGTTACGGCGATTGCACACCTATTTTTTGCTGACAAAGCCAATGGCAGTTTGATTTATAACGCCCAAGAACAGGCGGTTGGTTCCGCCTTGATTGGACAAGCGTTTACGCAAGACAAATACTTTTGGGGACGACCTTCTGTTACTGCACCGTATCCTTACAATGCCGCTGCTTCTAGTGGCTCTAATCTTGCGCCTACCAATCCCGCGTTAATAGCGGCGGTAAGTGAACGGGTGAAAACCTTGCAAGCCATTGGCAAGACCTCTGTACCTGTCGATTTAGTCACGGCTTCTGCCAGCGGTCTTGATCCACATATCAGTCTAGCGGCGGCGGATTATCAAATTGGACGTGTTGCCGAAGCGCGGAAAATGGATGAATCTAAATTACGCGCATTGGTCAATGCGCATACTGAAACGCGGCAATGGTTAATATTAGGTGAGCCTAGGGTAAATGTGTTGCAGTTAAATCAGGCATTAGACTCAGTGGCGCATTAATTTTGCTAGGGCATGAAGACGTTGCGGTGCAACGTCTCTACGGGGTGCTGTTTAATTTCATATTGGGTGATGGTTATGTTTAACAAAAAATGTGCTGTACTAGATTCGATAAAATCCGCTTTAAAATTTACAGACGGCTTGCTGATACTCGCTAGCTGCTCTCAATTCGTCTATGCCGATACGAGTAATAACGATCCGTACGAATTGCCGCCCAATAAGCATTACATGGAACTTTGTGAAAGTGAGGCGTTGCAATTACATTCGGGTATGATTGAGGAAGAACGGGTATTTCATCAACAAAACAAGTTTTGGGTGCGCTACGACATACAAGCCACCGATCATTCGGAATGGTCTGTGTTGTGCGATTTAACAACGGGAAAAATCATCCGTGAGCAAAAGCGAGTCGATGATAAATTGTAACGTCGATACTGAAAATAGTGGGGAACTATGAACGACGAACGCCCTGACCCAGACCAATTACTGGCGCGTGTGGAACGTGATACCGCGAAAGCTAAACGCGGTCGTCTAAAAATATTTTTTGGTGCGGCGGCAGGTGTTGGTAAAAGTTATGCCATGTTATTGGCAGCACGCGAACGGCGAGCGGAAAATCTCGATGTCGTGGTGGGTTTGGTAGAGACGCATGGACGCAAAGAAACACAGGCGTTGATGAATGGTTTAGAAGTTTTACCGACTCGACAAATAGACTATAAAGGCACAACTTTACACGAGTTTGATATTGATGCTGCGTTGAAACGTCGCCCCGCCATTATTTTAGTGGATGAACTTGCCCACACTAACGCGCCCAGTTCTCGCCATCCCAAACGTTGGCAAGATATACACGAATTGTTAGAAGCGGGCATTGATGTTTACACCGCGTTGAATGTACAGCATTTGGAAAGCCTAAATGATGAAATCGGTGAAATTGCAGGTATCCGTGTTTGGGAAACTGTACCTGATACCCTATTTGAAGATGCCGATGAAATTGAATTGGTGGATTTACCGCCTGATGAATTATTGCTACGGTTAAAAGAAGGCAAAATTTATATTCCCCAACAAGCTGAGCAAGCAATCCAGCATTTTTTTCGTAAAGGCAATTTGATTGCTTTGCGGGAATTAGCACTACGGCAAACCGCTAACCGTGTCGATGCTCAAATGCTCAATTACCGCGAAGATCATTCGATACGCGAAATTTGGCAAGTCAACGAACGCGTTTTAGTTTGTATCGGCGTGAATCCTTTGGCAGAACGGCTAGTCCGCGCAGGTAAGCGTTTTGCCACAATTTTGCGTGCCCAATGGATAGTGGCTTATGTAGAAACGCCCGCTCTGCAACGCTTACCCGCAGAAAAACGTGATGGTGTATTACGCATTTTACGTTTAGCCGAACAATTAGGCGCGGAAACGGTGACATTGAGTGCGCCTGAAATGAGTGCGGCGATTATTAAGTTTGCGCGTGAGCGTAACATCAATAAGATAGTCGTCGGAAAACCCAGTCGGCGCGGCTGGAAACGCTGGTTATTAGGATCAGTGGTTGATGAGCTAATTAGTCATGCCCATAACGTTAATATCTACTTGTTAGGTAGCCCACAAACAGCCGATGAGGAAATTACGATATTTCGTAAAAGATCATTACCTGGGTTACGTCAACGTTCAGAGACAGCAAAGAAAATTAATTATACAGGTTATGGCTGGGCAGTGTTCATTACGCTACTCAGTGCGGTTGTTGCTTATTTCATGGTGGGGCAGTTAGAACTTGCCAATTTAGTGATGGTTTTTTTGCTAGGTGTCGTATGGATTGCTATGCGTTTTGGGCGTGGTCCTTCGATATTGGCTTCGGTACTGGGCGTTAGCATGTTTGATTTTCTATTCGTGCCACCGTATTACAGTTTTTCAGTAGCCTATGTTCATTATTTAATCACCTTGGTTACGATGCTAGTGGTCGGCATAGTCATCAGTAACTTAATGATTAATGTCCGTTCGCAAGCCAAAGTTGCCGCGCATAGAGAAAGACGTGCCGCCGTGTTGTATGCAATGAGTAGGGAATTGGCGAGTAGTCAAAGCGAGGAAGAAATCGTTCGTACCGCTGTGCGCCATTTGCATTCCGAATTTAGCAGTCGCAATGTCATTTTATTTTCTGATAATAATGGGCGTATCGCGTATCCAAAACAAAAAAGCATTCCTGAATCGCTACACGGAGCTGATTTAAGCGTGGCGCAATGGGTATTCGATCATAATGAAATGGCAGGACAAGGTACAAATACACTGGCGGGTTCAGAGGCTATTTATTTTCCTATTCACAATGAAGATAAAGTATTGGGCGTTTTGGCATTATTACCCGTCAATTTGCGCCGTGTGTTTTTGCCCGAACAACAAAAATTGCTAGAGACTTTTTTGCGGCAAATCGGTCAAGCGGTGACGCGCATTCGTCTTGCCGAACAAGCCAAAACAACGCAAATGCAGGTCGAAGCCGAACGTTTACGTAACTCGTTACTCAGTGCCATTTCCCATGATTTACGCACACCACTGGCGACTATCATCGGTTCGGCAAGCACGCTGTTAGAAGGCGAAGGGCATTTACAAACGCAAGACAAGCTGGATTTAAGCCGCGTGATTGTTGATGAAGCCGAACGTATGTCTAATTTGATTAATAATATTTTGGATATGGCACGACTCGATGCAGGTGTGGTCGAACTCAACAAACAATGGCATCCATTAGAAGAAATTATCGGCACGGTATTGACCCGTTTGCATAAACAGTTAGCCGACCGTCCTGTTAAAGTTAAATTACCAGCGGGTATACCGATGGTGTTTGTCGATGCGGTGATGATAGAACAAGTGCTGATTAATCTTTTGGAAAACGCGGTACGTTATACGCCGCAAGGCAGTGAATTAGACATTACCGCTGAAATTTCAAGCAATGCGGTTGAATGTTCCGTTGCCGATTATGGCTCTGGCATTCCGAAAGGACGCGAGGAACATTTATTTGAAAAGTTTTATCAAGCGCGGCATGAAGCAGCACAAAGTGGCGTGGGTTTAGGTTTAGCGATTTGTCGCGCCATTATTGAAGCGCATGGCGGAAAAATTTATGCACAAAATAGACTAGAGGGTGGTGCGATTTTTACCTTTATACTGCCTATTGAACAATCGCCACCTGTCATGGAATTGGAAGAAGATGTCTAAAACCTCGCCTGTCATTATCGTTATTGAAGACGACCCGCCGATACGCCGTTTCTTACGGACAGGTTTGAGTACGCAGGGCTTCACGGTGTTTGAATCTGAAACAGGCAAACAAGGCATTATCGAAGTGGAAATTCGTAAACCCGATTTACTAATATTGGATTTAGGCTTGCCCGACATGGACGGTGTTGATGTCATTAAATCGGTTCGTACTTGGTCGGCAATACCAATCATCATTCTTTCGGCGCGTAGCAGTGAACAGCACAAAATTGACGCACTGGATGCAGGCGCGGATGATTATTTAACCAAACCGTTTGGTTTTGGCGAATTACTGGCGCGTATTCGTGTTGCCTTGCGTCATGCCATTCAACCACAAGAACACATACAAGCTGGCGTGTTTATCACCGCGAATTTAAAAGTGGATTTACACAAGCGCGTGGTTAGTTTGGATGAGCAAGAAATTCACCTTACCCCGATTCAATACCGCTTACTCGCTGTGTTAGTGCAGCACGCGGGCAGAGTGTTGACGCATCAACAAATTCTTAAAGAAGTCTGGGGTCCGTCTTATTCAGAAAACGCCCATTATTTGCGTATTTATATGAGTCAGTTGCGGCAGAAATTGGAAGCCGATCCAACCCAGCCGAAGTTTTTGTTGACTGAATCGGGTGTTGGTTATCGGTTGAAAATCTAAACGGTAAGCGGTTTTTGGCATAAATCCTAACAATGCGAGTGTAACTATTTCTGCCCATAATTAGATTGATCTAATCAATGGCTTATAAGTACAACATCTTTTTCACGCGTTAATCCATATCAATTTGCTCATCATCCAGAAAAGTGTCGGCATACGTTTTATAAACTTTCTGAGTGATGAATGCGTCGTATAGGTCAGGGTCGATGTGATTATCGGCTTTCATTTGTTTTAGGATGGCTAAAGCTTCGGAGAGTTTTTTACCTTTTTTATAAGGTCTGTCTTTTGCGGTTAAAGCTTCAAAGATGTCGGCGATTGCCATGACGCGGGCAGGGATAGACATTTGTTCACGCGTTAAGCCGTTGGGATAACCTTTGCCATCCATACGCTCATGATGTCCGCCTGCGTATTCGGTGACTTTTTGTAGGTGGCTAGGAAAATTAATGGCTTCGAGCATGGCGATAGTGGCATTGATGTGGTGATTGATTATTTGCCGTTCTTCTGTAGTTAATGTGCCTTTGGTGATACTTAAGTTATAAAGTTCTTCATCACTTAACAACGGGGTGTCAGTGTTGTTTAGCGTCCAGTTAATTGCTTTTAGTGATTCGAGGCGTTGAATATCAGTCTGTGACATAAATTCACCGCCTGTATTACTGTGTTTAATAAAAGCTAAATCATCATTCAGGCGGGCGATGCTGGTTTGCAGTTGATCTTGTCGCGCGATGCTTAAGTGTTCATTGCCTTGATGGTCGGCAAGTTGTTGTTTGAGCAAAGCAATTTCTTGATCGCGTTTTAGTATTTCAAAGCGCGTTTCTAATAGGTGAATGCGGTCAAAGATGGTTTCTAGTTTGGTGGCTTTGTCGATAACGTGTTCAGGTGAGGTAATTTTGCCACAATCATGTAACCAACCAGCAATAGTGAGTTCGTAGCGGTCAGCATCGGTCAGTTGAAAATCTTGTAAGTAGCCATAATCAGTGTTGTGTGCGGCTTCGGCTAACATCATGGTCAGTGCAGGTACGCGGCGACAATGTGCGCCTGTGTAAGGCGATTTCTCGTCGATAGCGGTCGCAATTAATTTAATCATTGATTCAAACATGGTTTCTAAATCCCCAATCAGTTGCTGTTTAGTTAATACCGTGGCAGCTTGCGAGGCGAGTGCTTCGGCAAAACGTTGTGAAATGGGATCAAAATCAACAATTTCTTGAGTTGTGCTATCTATGACGTTAATGAGTTGCAGGACACCAATGGTCTCGCTTTGGTGATTTTTTAACGGAATTGCCAGAAATGATTTTGAGCGGTATTGATTTTGTTTATCAAATTCTTTTGTCCCTGAAAAATCGAACAGGTTGGTATCGTAGGCATCATGAATATTAACGGTTTTATCTTCATGGTATGAATAACTAACTACGTTGTGTAGGTTCGGCTCGCCATTTGCTAGATATAGCGAAACGCTGGGTTTATCTATGAAATTGCTAGTGCAGTCGTTAAAAAATAAGCCAAGACCATCAGACTGAAAAATTTTTATGGTCATCATATCGCCATCGGTGAGAAATAAACTGCCACCGTCGGCGTTGGTAATGGCTTTTGCACCTAGCAATATCTTTTCTAGTAGTTTAGCAATGTCTTTTTCAGCCGATAAGGCAATACCAATGTCGATTAATTTTTCAATTTGGTGAATGATTTTTTGTATAGCCATGGCGATACCAGAAGAATTTGAATGAATATTAGCCAATATTTTTTATTTTACTATGTGTTTGATGCAGGCAGGTAGTGGGTCAGAGCCATAGTTTACAGTATTATTGATGTTGACATATTATTAAGAAATCGACTGTCCGAACTGTAGTAGCAATAAAATCACCAAATCTAGTTGTACGGAGCAAGGGATAAAACGGTATTGTTGCTATAATGAGGTTTGTTCAACAAAAACCTTTCTGCTGACTTATGACTATAACGCCGTTAAAAGGCTTGTGTGGATATGATAACCAATGGCAACGGTATCAGAATACATGGCATGTTTTGTCGCATGTAAAAACGCTGTAAAAAGTCCAATTTACTGACACAAGTTAATCTGATACTAGCTACGTTATGGAAGCGAAGTAAGGCTGGAATCGGTCAGTGAGTTCGCTCTTGTCCAATCACGCGATTAAGCAAGGAAGCATTCGGTTATTCAATATTAATGGCTTCGTTAGGTATTGATAGAAAAACTGGTAGTCTTAAATACTGAGTGATTTGATATTATTATTTGATGTTACATAGGCACTTAGAAGAATCAATAGCTGTAGCGTAACTTAATAAGCTAGTTGCCAATAATGTACGGTATGAATATTTGCCTTGCCCTTGGGTGAGTTCTGAAACGGCGATCCACACGCCTGAGGCTTCATGACAGATGCTGTGATAAATGTGCTTCATGATGATTAACCTTTATTTCGGTGGGTTCTTCTTTGAACAATTATATAAACTGATACAGTTGAAATCATAATAAGTTCATATTATCACTCTACTGCATTGCCATACTAAAGCTAATCGTTTTAAAAATAAGCAGTTTTTTAAGTGAAGCTGTTAGAATCACAACGAGAAATACCTTGTTCACCCGCGAGTTAAGCCATGCCAACGTTACTTCACCACTTGCTGTGCAAATCTACTCAACAGCAGCCGCATAGACCTGCCATCGTTCATAAAAAAACCACAATAAGTTATGACCAGCTTGCAGAACAAGTGCAACAACAAGCATCGGCTTTAATGGGCATCCATTTAAAACCTAGGCAACGCGTAGCAGTTTTTTTGCCCAAACAAGTGGAAACGGTGAGTAGTTTGTTGGCGATTAGTTTGGCGGGCGGTGTATTTGTACCGATTAATCCCGTATTAAAAGCTCCGCAAGTGGCTTATATTCTTAATGACTGTACCGTTCATATTCTAATTACCTCATCCAGTCGCTTGCAAAGTCTCGCGACTACGTTGGAAAACTGTCCTGATTTACATACCATTGTTTTAGTCGATAGCGATACGCCTACGACAACAAACGATACGCAAATCATGCTGGGTTGGGATGATTATTTACATCGCGCTACAACACAGATGACACCACATATTATCGACACCGACATGGCAGCGATTTTGTACACCTCAGGCAGTACGGGCAAGCCGAAAGGTGTGGTGTTATCGCACCGTAATTTAGTGACAGGGGCAAAAAGCGTCAGTGAATATTTACACATTACTGAACAAGATCGTTTATTAGCTGTACTGCCGTTTAGTTTTGATTATGGCTTAAATCAACTGCTCAGCGCGTTACTCAACGGAGCATGTTGCGTATTGCTGGATTATTTATTGCCGCGTGATGTCCTGACTGTATTAGAAACACAGAAAATTACAGGGCTGGCGTGTGTGCCGCCGTTATGGGCGCAACTAGCAAAACTGGAATGGTCAGCCAGTATTAATGAGCATTTACGCTATCTGACTAACTCAGGCGGAAAAATGCCTAAATCGGTGTTAGCAGCGATTCGTCAGCGGGTACCAAATGGGCAGTTTTTTTTAATGTACGGTTTAACTGAGGCGTTTCGTTCTACTTACTTACCGCCAGACCAATTAGATAAACGCCCCGATTCCATCGGCAAAGCCATACCCAATGCCGATATATTAGTCGTGCGCGAGGATGGTTCGCCCTGTGTGCCGCACGAAGCAGGCGAATTAGTTCACCGTGGTTCGTTAGTAGCAATGGGTTATTGGAATGATGCAATAAAAACCGCTGAACGTTTTAAACCTGTACCCAATCAGCTAGCTGCTTTGCCCTTTACTGAGATTGCTGTGTGGTCGGGTGATACCGTGACCATGGATGAAGACGGTTATTTGTATTTTGTTGGACGCAAAGATGACATGATTAAAAGCTCAGGCTATCGCATTAGCCCGACTGAAATTGAAGAAGTGATTTATAGCTCAGGCGTTGCCAAAGAAGCCGCCGCCATTGGCATAGAACATGATAGTTTAGGGCAAGCCGTGTTAGTGGTGCTAAGCTTAGAACATCCAGACCAATACGATGAAACTCTGTTAATGAAACATTGCCAAGCGCAATTACCCAACTTTATGCAGCCTGCCAAGCTAGTCGTTATGCCCAGTTTGCCGAAAAATCCGAACGGAAAAATTGACCGTAAAGTCTTAGCTCAACAATTTGCCTTTATTTTTCAATCATGACAAAACATCCTTCCATGCAACATAAACAGTGCATCAATAATCAACTGGTCATCGGTGGCATGGAATTAACCCGCCTAGTCAGTCGTGTCGGTAAAACACCATTTTATGCGTATGACCGACAAGCTATCATTCATCGTATGGCAGAATTACGCCAACAGATGCCAGCCGAGTTAAAAATTCATTACGCGTTAAAAGCTAATCCCATGCCTGCGGTTGTTCAGCTTATGGCGGGCTTAGTTGATGGTTTTGATGTGGCATCGGTAGCAGAAATGAAAACGGCATTGGATACTGCCATGCCTGCTCAACACATCAGTATAGCAGGACCAGGTAAACGCTCTGCTGAACTAAGCCAAGCCATTGCGGCAGGTATTACCATCAATGTCGAATCGTTCAACGAACTGGAAACTATCGCTCAGTTATCGGCACACATTGGCATTACCGCATCGGTCGCGATACGCATTAATCCAGCTTTTGAATTAAAAAGCTCAGGGATGAAAATGGGCGGCGGTGCAAAACCCTTTGGCATTGATGAAGAACAACTGCCCGCCGTGTTAAGACGAGTACACGCCTTATCACTGGATTTTCAAGGCTTTCATATTTACAGTGGCTCACAAAATTTAAAAGCCGAAGCCCTTATTGAAGCGCAACAACAAAGTATCGCGTTGGCATTGCGGCTGTTGGACTTTTGCCCTAATGGCATTAAAAAACTCAACATCGGCGGTGGTTATGGTATTCCTTATTTTGCAGGCGAAACCCCGTTAAATACTCAACAAGTCAGCGACGCACTTACTGTGCAGATGGAAAAATTCAAAGCCGCACAACCACACGCTGAGCTTATTATTGAACTAGGGCGTTATTTGGTCGGCGAAGCGGGGGTTTATGTTTGCCAAGTGATAGATAAAAAAATCTCGCGTGGACAAGTTTATTTAGTCGTCGATGGAGGCTTGCATCACCATCTCGCCGCATCGGGTAATTTTGGGCAAGTCATTCGTAAAAATTATCCTGTCTCCATCGGCAATAAAATGTACGCTGAGCAACAAGAAATCGTTAATGTAGTCGGCTGTTTGTGTACGCCATTGGATATTCTTGCCGATAAAATATTGTTACCCGTGGCAGAAGTCGGCGATTTAGTCGTCGTCTATCAATCGGGTGCGTACGGCTTAACCGCCAGCCCTAACGCGTTTTTAAGTCAACCGAATGCAGAAGAAGTGTTGGTGTAAGCTGAATTTATCAGACCACGACAACAGTGCCTGATTATTGGTAGAGATGATACCAACATGGTGGCGTACCTTGCCAATATACCGTTAGGCTTAGGATTGAGACTCATGCTAACCCTCCCTGTAAAAACTGCACCGCAGCTAAACGGTTTAAATAATTCAAACAAAAACGGGTATCGAAACCTAGTAAGCAGTTTTGACAAACGCCCGCACAACTGCAATCCAGATACCCCCGTGCCTTATCAAACATCTCAGCAAAATAATATTGAGCAGAACACGCAAAACCACCGCCACCACTGCACACATCATAAATAACAATAGCCGCTACTGCATCGGAATAATCCGCTAATTTAGTGGGTTTAACGGTAAAACCCAACTCATCACTGGCAATACCTAAACTATCCGCTAGTGCCTGCCGCAACACCACTGCCAACGTCCATGCAATTTGTTTATCGGTTTCATTATTGTGATTGAGATAAGCCTCTGGGTCGCTGTGTTTCAAATACAATTCTAAGACATCGGTGTTATCGACATAGCCTAAGTGCAAATCACGTTTTATAGAAAAATCACTTTCATTGCCGTCACAATGTTTTTCCAGTTTTCCTGCGGGACTACCGCGTAATTTCTGGTGTGGTTTTGAAAAAATACCATTGCCTTCGCCCATTGACTCAGCCCGTCCACATCGCCAACATAAAGCATAACCGTGTCCGTGTTCACCTGAGCTATGATAAAAAATACTGCCTTGTGTGTCGGTGCGATAACAGCCAAACCAGTCCTGTTTTAGCTCACCGTTTGCACACACCCAAGGTTCTTGGACAGGCACATAGTGTTGCAAAGACACATCAGTAGTCGGCGTACTGTAAAAATCCACAGCAAAACCAGCAGGCTCTATAAACTCAAGGCATTCAGTTGGTAAAAATTTTGCGCCACACTGACAACGGGTAGGAAACTGACTGCTAAAACTCTGTTTCATAGCTCCGCATTTAACACATCGCCCTATTTTCATCAGCTTTTGCGTTTCTGAAAATTGGCTGCTATCGGTATGCCAGTTCATGGTTAGACCACCACTGCGATACACCAAACCATTCAGTACCACATCGTTGCTAGGTGCGTATTCTCGAATCGCTACCGATAAATCACGGCTAGGTTTAGCGCGAATCATGGACAAGTTATCATCCCGTTGTTTGTCTTCTCGTTTTGAGCGTTTGTAATCTTCAATACTATAGACATCTAAACTAGCAACACCCGTTGGAAAACCATAACTGGGTAAAAATCCGCGCGTTGCCAATTCACTTAACAAGTAGCCATCGGTTAACCGCTCTAAATCTTTTTTTACCCGTTTTGCGTAAGGGTCGTTTAGATTAGTGGCGGTTAAAGCATCGTGTTCTTGTTTCAAGGGTTCATATTCAGCCAGCCAATTATCGGTAACGGCAGTAATCGCCTCTTTGCAATTTTTTAACAAGGTGAGTGTGTGCTTGCCTTGTAATGCACTGCCTTTTACCAAAGCTCTCAAGCCGTTCGCTAAGTTTTTTGGCGTATCAGCCGCAGATGAGTCTAGCCATGTACAAAAAATCTGGACTTTATCGGTAAAAAACCAGCCGCTAGTTAGCTTCAAATTATTGCCTGTCTGCACATCGGTAACGTGTTTAAGAAAATAACTCAGTAACATTGAATGCAGATGACGAATAACTATTTTCTCACTGCTCAGCGTAATAGAAGGCGGTCTAATATGCGTGGTAAATGCCCACAACGGTTGATTAAACACACTGCGTTCATGCGGATTGTCTTTGCAGATAGTAAAAGCAATGGCGCGACGTTCTTGTCGCCGTCCCGCACGTCCAGCCCGTTGTAGATAATTGGCAGGATGCGGTGGTACGTTGTTCATAGCAACGGCAGTAATGCCGCCTATATCCACGCCCATTTCCATTGTCGTAGAACAACTTAATACATTGAGTTGTTCGGCTTTGAATTGCTTTTCAAAGTGCTGCAAGCGTTCAGCGGGTTGTTGAGCCGAATGTTCTGCGGTACGGAAAAATACCCCGCCTTCGACGATGCGGTCGCTTAAATCTGTCCATAAATTTTGTTTGCGTAACTCGGCAATATCGGGGTTATTGGCAATCCACGTTCTGATATAGCTAAGTTGTTCTGCTTCAGAGTTAAAACCGTGTTGATAAGGCAAAACGGGCATAACCAGTTTTTTACATTCAGCGGTATGTGATTCTGGATGATGCGGTAAATACGGTGTGACACCTTTGAATGTTGTATCTAACAAGCGATGAGTAACAGGACATAGCCACGCGCTCTGCATACAAGAAAACGCCATTTGTTCAGGTTTAAGTTGGTAGGTTTGCGTACCTGCTACGGGTGTTAAAATTTGGGTGGTTTGCGTTAAGGCAAGCCACGCTAAACGCATGAGTTCATTTAGTCGGTCTTCGTGGTCTTTACGCTCCACCGACAATTTTAATGCGTAAGCCAAAATACGAATTAAGCGATGTTGGCGGTTTTTACCTTTTCGTACCGAAGCCCAGCGTGTTCCTTTTTCTTTGGAGTCTTGGGCAAGTATGGCTCTGGGATGTATGGTCATGCCTAACCAGTTTTTCCAATCCAGCGGCACGCTGACAAATGCCCCGCGTACATAAAAATCAAGGCAGATTTTTAGAAAATCTTGCCACTCTGATAACGATAACTTGAGTTGCTCACATTCTTTAGGTGCTTTAATGATTTGTTGCAATGCGGGATACTGTACAGCCACTAAGCCTAGCGTTTCTAAGCTGTTGGCACGTTTAGGGCGGTTATAAAACAGGCGTAGCATCAAGGTGGTGGCGAGAGTTCTCCTGTCAACAAACACGTCACGATTAAGACTGTAGTAATAATCAAACATGAAGTTAGCAATATCAGGCTGGTCTTGTAGTTCGCTAATGATGTCTTGCCATGTTATTGGTTGCGGTTTGCTTAACTGCTCCAGTTGTTCATCTAATCTATGGGCTGCCTGACGACACATTTCTACAATATCCAGAAGATTTCTATGCTCTTCTGCTTTTGCTAACCATGTATCCCGCTCTTGTTTTAATTTAAGCTGTTCTTCGCTGTTGGTTTGGCTAAACTGTCTGGCGGCGATTTCATACACCAAACCACGCACCCGATTACGTTCTGAATCTTGTTGAACTTTGATTGCCAGCCGTGCTGTACCTTGGCGACTATCCGTAAAAGTAATTAAGCGTCTGCCGCGTGCGGGACTATCTAAAGGGCTATCACCATCTGGACAAAATTCCAGCAAGGTCGGAAGCGTGTTGCTGACATAAAACGGCGTACCCAATAAACAGCGGCGAAAAGCACGGGAATTTTTATTACCTTCAAAGCCGCAGTCACCGCAAGTTTCATCTTCTTTGTTGACAATATAAACGATGATACTGTCTTTATCGTCTCCCAAGTCACGCTGTTTGGATAAGTAGAACTTTTGGGTTAATGTGGTCGCATGGGCAGTTAATACCACGATTTCACTGTGTTGAGGCGTGGACGGCGTATCATCCTCTTCATCAGAGTCGCTTTCAATATGCAGACTGAATTCATCAATCGTTTCGCGTGAGACTTGTAGTAACTGCCGCATGTTAGTTTTATGGACTTGTAAATGTGGGCTGTTGCAATCGGTACAAAACACCAGCTCATAAACAGGTGCGCCGCATGAACAGACTTCACGTTGTTGGCTATACACCATGCCGAACTGCCAACTATCTGCTAATAGGGTCTTGGTTTTTTCTGGACAGTTACTATCCACACAACACCACAAGCCATTAATCACTTGATGGAATAAATGGGCGCGTAGCGGCAAAAATGGAGTGTCGTTATAAACTGCGCTAGTGCAAACATCCAACCATGCCAAGGTATCTTGTTGTGTAGTTTTCAATACACTACTGAGCTGAGTGAGCGTTTTTGGCGTATTGTCGCTGGTGAAATGCTCGCGTAGTTTTAAGCTGGTGGGCTGAGTGGCTAGCGCGTGATAACGAACATCGTTGTCTATCGTTTGTAAATCTTGCAAACTCGCCGCTGAATAATTATGGCTGAACTGTTTGGGTAAATCGGGAATAGCACGTTTGCCACCAATCACTGTGACCCTGTTAATATCTATACCAGCTAAATCTGCTAGATAGCTTTGCAAAACGCTGTTGTCTTTATCACCAATCGTGGCAGAAGTCGCAATAAAACATACACTATCCGCGTTCACACCAAAACTGTGTAACACGCGGCGTAATAACAACGACAATTCAGCGGCTTGTGAACCTAGATAACTGTGCGCTTCATCAATAATAATCCAGCGTAATTGTCCTTGAGATTTTTCTAAAATCGGCGCGTCCACTTGCCGCACTAACATATATTCCAGCATGGTGGTGTTAGTCACTAACAAAGGCGATGGTTCTTTGCGTAATAGTTCACGCGATAAAATCTCATTCGGGGTGTCTTTTTGAAAACTTGCGGCAACTTTTTCTTCGGTATTACCGTTGTATAAACAAAAACGAATATTGTCATCAAAGGCGTGAGTCCATGCGCGTAATCGGTCGCGTTGGCTGTTAATCAGCGCGTTTAAGGGATAGATAAATAAGGCTTGTACGCCTATTAAGCGTTGCTGTTGCTGGTCATAACGGCGCACCAAATCATTCAACACAGGAATCATAAAACATTCAGTTTTGCCCGAGCCTGTCCCGCTGGTAATAACCACGGATTGCGGCTCGGTTGCCGCTAATTTTTCCCATGCCTGCCGTTGATGTTGATAGGGCTTCCATGTTTTACGAAACGCATACGCCTTTAAGTCGTTAGGCGGTTTATCCATTGCATCAATTAATGCCCGTTCCAACAACGAACCCGCTAAATGCTCCAGTGTTTGATGCGCTTCCTCCCAGCCAAAAATCGCTTCAAAAACAGGATCAGCTAAAAAATTGTTGTCGTTACCGAATGGCAAATTAAATTGTTGAGATAAAAATTGCCGTAATGCGGGATGGCTAATGCCCAAAATACTGAGCGTGGCTTCTGCGGAACGTCGGCTGAGTTGATTAATGAGTGGGGCGAAGTAGGCGGTCATGGTGAATCGCTGGTCAGAGTGGATTTGTCTGTGTGGTATAGCGCGAATGAATTCGCGCCTACAACACAGTGGTTCAGTGTTTACTGGGTGTTACTTGTTAGCTTTGGCGTTTATTTCACTACGAATTTCACGAATTTTTTCGTGTAATTTTTTAACTTCACCCAATAGCATACGCAAAGCATCATCGCGTTTTTTAATGACTTCATTAAATTTTTCCACGCTGACAGTTGCTTCTAGGCGTTTGTTTAAATCAGCATTTTCTTGGGCAAGTAAATCCAGTTGTTCTTGAATATCTTTGAAAGAACGGACATCGGTGGCGAGGTCTTGTGTGGTTTGGTGTGCTAGGGCAAGTTCTTGTTCAATCTCAGGAATTAAATCGTTTTCGTCATCGTTTATCATTTTTTCTGTTTCCTGTTGCAAGCGTTGTTGGTAGTCAGGTTGTTGGGATAAGTAAGTCAGTGTAAAACGGAAAGCGGTATTAAACCAATGGTCATCAAAGGCTTTTAAACGTCTTAATTTAAAAAGATAGGTGTTGGCGTTGTCTCCTTGCCATGTGGGTGTTAAACAAAAATGAGCTAGTACCAGTGGCAGTAATATCGCGGGAAGCCGCATTTTATTTATTTCACGACCATCTCTATAGCAAAGTACAGCCAATAATGCTTGCAATGAAGGTATTTGCCCATATTGATTTAGTTCGTTATTCAAAAAATTTAACCAGTCATTTACATTTGGATGCCGAGTAATTAATTCTTGCTGTTCCTTTTTAAGCTCTGGAATAAGCCACGACAATAACGCATTATCTGTTCTCATAAAGCGTAGTTCGTCATCAGTGATACCCAATAAATGACATTTCAATAACTGCGCTACTATTTCCAGTGATTGACTAATTGCACTGATTTTATCAATAGCCCTAGTCAGAAATTCTTTAACATCCGTTTCATCCATCGCTTGCGCTAGATAATTTTTATAACGGCTAAAAATGACTAACCAATCTCGTATCGGTATCAATTCCCAAAACACAGGTAATTCCGTGACAAATCGCTGCATAAATTCGCTGTCTAGTTGCATGACTAATACGACTAGCACACGGTTTTCTAAAATAGCGGCAGTCCATAGTTCGTTTTCAACTAAGGGCATATCATTTTGTGATTTGCGCACTGTTTTCCAATCATCAGCAGTAAAATCAAGGCACAATTGCTTTAACCGATGACGTATAAAAAGTTGTCGCAGTTCGTCATCACGGATAGTCCGCGCATCGTCTAAAGTTTTTATCTCATCAATTGAACTCACGCGCCGATTTGTTTTTGTTGCCTGTTCAATAGCGGGTTGAACAGAACGAACAATATTAGTGCGTAATAATTCCGTACCCGTTTCACTAACTGTTAAACGCACAGAACTGTCAGCATGATGACTAATCGCCAGTAATTCTTTAATCCATTGCTGGTAATCAATCATCGCTAACTCAATAACCGCCCCTGTTTTTGTAACAGTATCCCGAAAATACAGGTCGTTAGTATCTAACAAATCATCTTTAAGTCTGAATTCCAGTTGCAGGTGTCGTTTATGGTGATGGTTTTCACCCAATAAACACAAGCGCACCCCATACAAATTATCGACTTGTGCATTGCTGAGTTTATTACCCTCAGCATCAATAAGCACACCGCTACGAACTGGATACGGTACGGTTAAAGTCAGCGTAGCAGCCATGCCTTGCCAATCCAGCGTTAAATCGACAAAACTCGGCGGTGTATCATTCGCATTAAACTCAACAGAATAACCATTAGGCGTGGCGTGAATGTCACACCTAAAAGGCGAGATGCAGGAAGTTTTTGCCTGTCCGCTCTGTTCAATGGCAATGCTACCGTTAAATGAATGCGCTACAGGTAGAAAACGCAGGGCAAAATCTTTGGGTAACAAGGCGCATTTTTTACGAAAGAGAATATTGCTTTGTTCGTCTTGTAGCCGTAATTCGTAAATGCCTTGCTGTTCTGCGGTCAGCTTTTGCCAGTCTGCTTTACTATTAACAGCTCTGGCGAGTAATGGGGTGTTGATTTTTTGGCTGCGTTCGGTTTCCGTGTTGAAACAATATAACTCAGGCAAACCTAAATAAACGGTTTTAGGTAAACAGGAAAACTCCAGAGTTTTGCCTCGCAAGTAATAACGCTGTACCGCTTGAGCTTGGGCAGTTTGAATGTGAAAACTGTTATCCGTATCGCGTAGCTCAATTATTCCACTGGCTTCTATGAGTTTCTTATCGGGCAGTGTTACCAGTTCAGTCCTATTGTCCGCACTACACGTTAAGTCCTTCCCATATAAAATACGCACTTGTTTAGCGCGGGTACGAACACTGGCAGTTCCGACTAATAGCCATTCGTCATTATCAAGTATGAATGTCCACGGTACACTGTCATCTATGGGTTCTATTAACGGTTGTTCTTCAATAATCTCTGATAACTGTTTAAAACGTAGCGTGTAGCCTTGCGTGACTGCCTCGTTTTCAATAGACGTTAATGAACAACGCGGCATTTTCAACACGTCTTTATTTTCGACTGTTGTTTTTAAGGCTATACCGACAGGATAAGTTTTGCCTTCTTCACTGACTATTTCAATAGTGACACGAGCGGGGAAATTATCGGTACTGGTGATTTTTTCCAATTCAACGGTTGCAGCAAACTCAAAGGTCAAATGCACCTTACCGTTATCAGATAACACCCTTCTGCCACGAAAAGGCGCGGTGAACGTTGCCACCTTCGCTGCGGTTTCAATCATGCCTGTTAGTAATGTTAGACCGACTTTATCTTCTATCGGTAAAGGAAATTGTTCTCGCCAGTCGGGAATGTGTTGAGTCAAATAAGCGATGGGATTTTCTTTGTGTGTAAGTTGATAATCGGTTTTTAACTTGGCAACGCTGTACACCATGTCGCCTAACACTGCATAAATCTGGTCGTTTTGGTAATTCTTAGGCAAATGTTCCGCATACTCACGAATAATGTCGATAGCACGGATAATGTCATTGCCCTGTAGGCGTAAGTATTTTGGAATGGCGTGTTTGAACAACTTACTCAACCAATTATCGGCTTTCTCCAGTTGTTTAAGTGGCAAACCGCCTTCGGTAGCTATTGTGCCAAGATAACGTGACCGTCCATCAATTTTTCTTACTTCACGCTGCCAATAACCTAAACCCAGTTCAATCGCTAGATAAAGTTGCCCAGTATTGATTTCGTTCGCATGAGCATCAAATGAGGCGAAAATTCTTTCCCATGACCATTTCCCACCATCATAGTGCCGCCGCCACCATTCTGCCGCATAAATAACAAACGCAGCATTCCAGCCTGAAATTTTTGTTAGTTCGGCAATGGGTAGTAATACGCTGGTTTTTAGTATTTCCTGTAGGCTAATAAATTCAGCATCGCTCATACGATAACGATACAACGGTCGCCCGTGTGATTTATTCAGTTCTCTGTCAGCAGTCAGAAATTTTGTAAGCCAGTCTTTAGGTTGCATAGTTGATTCCTTTTTTATGGCAATATAATAGTAAAAGCACAAAGAAAATATGTTTACTGATTCAAACATCATAAAGATATAGTTTTATAAAACTTGATTGCTACTACCAATGCGTAAGATAAGAGTGACTATGATAAAATTCTGCCACATCGAAAACTTACGGACTGGATTTATCAGTACGCGAGTTGCCGATAAACTTTAATTTTTAACTTTAGTGAGCTTGTTATGAACAAACCTAAAAAAGTCGCCATTCTTACCGCTGGTGGATTAGCACCCTGTCTTAGCTCTGCCGTTGGCGGTCTAATTGAGCGTTATACCGAGATTGATCCGAGCATTGAAATCATTTGTTACCGTAGCGGTTATAAAGGCTTACTGTTAGGTGATTCTTACGTTGTTACGCCAGAAATTCGCGCTAAAGCAGGTTTATTACATCGTTTTGGTGGTTCACCAATTGGTAATAGCCGCGTTAAATTGACCAACGTGAAAGACTGCGTTAAACGCGGTTTAGTCCAAGAAGGCGAAAATCCACAAAAAGTTGCTGCTGACCAATTAATTAAAGACGGCGTAGATATTCTGCACACCATCGGCGGTGATGACACGAATACAGCGGCGGCTGATTTAGCGGCGTTTTTGGCGGAAAATAACTACGGCTTAACGGTAATTGGTTTGCCTAAAACGGTTGATAATGATGTATTCCCGATTAAACAATCTTTAGGTGCATGGACTGCGGCTGAACAAGGTGCGCGTTATTTTCAAAACGTGGTGGCAGAAAACAATGCGAATCCACGCATGTTGATTGTCCATGAAGTGATGGGTCGTAGCTGCGGTTGGTTGACAGCGGCAACCGCTGTGGAATATCGCAAATTATTAGACCGCGCGGAATGGTTGCCTGAATTAGGCTTATCGCGTGAATCGTATGAGGTTCACGCGGTATTTATTCCTGAAATGGATTTTGATATTGCCGCTGAAGCGGCACGTTTGCGCGCTATTATGGATACCGTCGATTGCGTTAATATTTTCGTTTCAGAAGGCGCGGGTGTTGAAACAATCGTTGCAGAAATGTTGGCAAAAGGTCAAGAAGTGCCACGCGATGCCTTTGGTCATGTGAAATTGGATGCCGTCAATCCAGGTAAATGGTTTGGTGAGCAGTTTGCTGAAATGTTGGGCGCGGAAAAAACGCTAGTACAAAAATCGGGTTATTTTGCGCGTGCGGCGGCTTCTAACATCGAAGATATTCGTTTGATTAAATCTTGCACTGATTTAGCGGTTGAATGTGCATTACGCCGTGAAGCAGGTGTTATTGGTCATGACGAAGACAATGGCAATGTATTACGCGCCATTGAATTTCCACGCATCAAAGGCGGTAAACCGTTTGATATTGATACACCTTGGTTTGGTGACGTGTTAGCGTCGATTGGTCAAACTAAAGGGGCTAAGGTCGAAACTAGCCACTAAGCACAGGCAAACCTCCGAGGTTTTAAAAACCTCGGAGGTTTATCTACGATTCGATTTTCTGATTAACCACGCCATGCGGTACATGAGCAGCAGAGACTTGTTGCTCAGCTGCCGATTCACAATGTCCTTTTTGATCGTCAAAGAAGATGTCTGCACCAAAGGCTTTTAAAAACGCGCCTTTGGGTAATCCACCTAAAAACACGGCTTCATCTATACGAATGCCCCATGCTCTTAAGGTTCGCACCACGCGTTCGTGTGCAGGCGCACCACGCGCTGTCACTAAAGCGGTTCTTATCGGTGAGGCGTTAGGTTCAAACAAGGTTTGAATGTGATGTAAAGCACTGAGAAAATCTTTAAATGGACCGCCCAATAACGGGTTTTTAGCTTCGTGGCGTTCATTTTCAGCAAATACCGCAAGACCGCGTTGTTGATAAATACGCTCTGATTCATCGGAAAATAATACCGCATCACCATCAAAAGCGATACGCAATTGCTCAGAGGTTTGATCGAGTGCTGAGCCACATAAAATAGTCGCCGCCGCAAAACCCGCCGCAAGGGTTTTGGTAACATCATCGATATTGGTCGATAAAAACAAATGCGCACCAAATGCTGAGATGTAGTTATACGGTGACGCGCCGCTGGTAAAGGCGGCACGGGTAATATCTAAATCATAATGGGCAATGGAATTAAAAATCCGTAAGCCCGTATCCGCGCTATTTTGTGAGACTAGAATGACTTCAACTAACGGATTGTCAGGACAACTGGCATTGATAGCTAGAAATTTTTTTACCAGTTGAAAGCCATAACCTGCTTCCAATACTTCATCTTCATGTTCAATTTGATAACGACAAAATGCTTCTTTGCCTTGATTTTCAAAGATGGCATGGGACTCATCCAGATTAAATAAGGCTCTGGATGAGATAGCAACGACCAGTTTTTGTTTGGGCATGGTGTGGTGTTACGGATTAATCCAAACAGAGTTTAATTTCAGTGTGTCTTTGGCTTTATTAGCATAAGCGGCGGCTTCATCTTTAGTTTTAAAACCTTTTACTTGTAAGCGATAGCGGGTTTCATTTTTAACAGTGACCGATGAAATACTGACAGGGATGCCTTTTTGTGCAAAGCGAGCGGCAGTATTTTTAGCATCTTCCAGTTTGTTAGATGAGCCTAAGTTGACTGTCCAGCCAGAAGCAGTTTGAGTTTGTGGGGCTGTATTAGCTGAATTACTGGTGCTAGTTTGTGGCGCAGTCGTATTATTCGCAGTCGCTTGTTTACGCGCGTTATTAACAACGTTGTTAATGTCATTGGCAGGAACGGCAATGGCTTTATCAGGAATGTCACTGATTTTTTTAGGGGCAGATACGCTTGCTTTGTTAGCCGTTTTGTCATTACTTTCGGGCTTGGCTGTCGTTACCTTAACCACGGGTGCAGCTTGCTCGGCGGTAGCGGCATTTTTAACAGCTTTGTTAGCAGGTGTTGCTTTAACGGTAGTTTCAGACGTTGTTTTTTTCTCTGCCACAGTTGCAGGTGTTGGTTTTTTCTCTGCCACAGTTGCAGGCGGTTGAGTATTAACCAGGGGCTTAGTAGTTTCTGGTTTGGTTGGAGTCGCTGGTTTTTCTATAGGGGCAGAGATTACAGTCGTTGCTGGTTTAGCGGTAACTATTTTGTCTGAAGTTGAGGCTTTGTTTTGCAGCTCGGCGACTTCATTCAGTTGCTCTATAACATCGTCAATTTTTTGATTTAACTGGTCTATTGCTGGGTCTGTGCCTTCCAAATCATCAGATGTTGCTTTGGCGATATTTCTTATGTTGTCTTTAAGCTCAGTGGTTGTTCCTGCTAAATCAGACACTTTTGATTTGGTTTTTACTAACATCACGCCCAGTGTGCTTGCTGCCGCTAAGGCGATTACACCAAAAAATACCGCTGTGTAGGTGACAGCGGTTACCTTTTTCATTTTTTTGGAAAATTCTTGGATTAGTTTTTCCTGTTGTTTATTAATACTTTCTTGTTTGGATTTAAATTGACTTAATACCGCGACGGCCATGCCTGCACCATTAACAACAGGTGCTTGACTATCTGAGGTTTGTTCATAGTCTTCTTCGGTATGGAGCGATTCGTTGGGTATTTCAGCATGGCTTTCGGTTGTCATGGTATCTTGACTCCTATTCTCAACGGGGCTGGGCTGATCAGTATTTGCGACTGGGGCTGGTTCTGATTTTGGCATTTTAGCCTGTTTATGCTGATCAAAATAATCGACATAAAAATTGGTCTTTATTTCTTTAACAGCCTGTGCGGGTGCAATAAGCGTACTTGGTTTGTTGGGTGTAAAGCTATTGGGCGCAGGGCTTTGTTGTTGCGGAATTTTGCTGGTATGAATTATATCATTCGTTACAAAACCGTCTAACGCAATAGGTGCTGGGTTTTCTTGGTCAGAATCAACTCTAACTTCGACTAAATCAAAATCAAAATCCTCTGCCTGAGAATTGAGTCTATTGTGTCTGGGTGTTGGTTTTTCGTTTGTGGAATCTGTCATGGTTGAACTCATGGATTAAGGCGTAAATTTACGCGTAAACGTCATTTTCACGGGTGGCGACCTGAAAAATGCTTTATTCTATATTCTAGTACCAATAGAACTTAATGTTGGTAAAGTTTCGCTCATTTGCCAATAATCTCCAAAAGAAATTAAAAATACTATGCAACTAGCTATCACTGTTTTAGGTTCTCATCAAAGTCATTTTATGGCAGAAATACTGCCTGCTATACGCGACTGTAAATGCCATATTTTAGACATAAAATCATCCAGTATCGGTCAAACAACGGCAGCGTATTTGCTGATTCAAGGTAACTGGAATCAAATTGCCAAAGTTGAAAGCACCTTAGACCTTATTCAAAAACGTTTGGAGATAAAAGTTCAAACGTTACGCACTGAACCAAAGGAAAAAATTAAAGAATGTTTGCCTTATTCGGTAGAAACGATTTCACTGGATCATGAGAACATCGTAGAATCCATCGCTACCTTTTTAATGGATAGGGATATAGAAATTGAAGAAGTCACGGGAAGTTCCTATCAAGCACCTTATCTACAATCATCGGTTTTTTCCAGTAAATTTATTGTCTTAGTCCCCTCATCGGTATCATTACTCATGCTACGCGAAGAATTTATGGATTTGTGCGATCAACTTAACATAGACGCTATTCTTGAACCTATCAAACGCTAGGATTTTTTATGAATCAACTCGCCATTGGACAAACTGTCCCTGATTTTCAAGCCAGTGCGACAGGCGTTAAAACTATTCGCTTGGCGGATTATGTAGGGCAGTTTGTCGTTATTTATTTTTATCCAAAAGATAACACCGCAGGTTGTACTCAACAAGCCCAACATTTTCGTGATACTCACTCACAGTTTAACGCACTCAATACCGTCATCCTAGGCGTGTCGCGTGATAGCATGCGTAGTCATGATAATTTTAAAGCCAAACATGAGCTGCCTTTTGATTTATTGTCTGACACTGATGAGGTTTTATGTCAGTTGTTTAATGTCATCAAAATGAAAAATATGTACGGTAAGCAAGTACGCGGTATCGAACGTAGTACGTTTTTAATTAATCCCGAAGGTGTGTTGATTCAAGAATGGCGTAAAGTGAAAATCGCTAACCATTGTGATGAACTATTGCATGTACTGAAAAGCTTATTCCTAATCTCTTGATTGGGAATAATGAGCTAGATTGTGATATTGTAAAAACATCGCAGTGCAACGTTTCTACCGTAGCGTTGCTTAACACAAAAAAATAGTTCAAAATGCCGCCTCTTTTACTATTTGCTAATAAATAAACTCCCTGAATGAACGCCAAAATCCTCTCAACACTAACTGCACTGTGTAATCGCCAACGGCTATTACTCGCGCTGAGTTTTGTGTTGTTATTAGGTATTGTGCTATTTAATGGCTTAGCAGGTTCTGTTGATTTCAGCGGTTGGAGCAGTGGTTTCACGCATCCATTACACGGTGGCGATCACTTCTTAACGATGTTGGCGGTCGGTATTTGGGCAGCGCAATTGCGTGGCAATGCGATTTGGTTACTGCCTGTGACCTTTGTCGGCGTGATGAGTTTAGGCGGTTTAGCAGGTGCGGCAGGTTTATTTATACCCAGCGCGGAACTGATTATTTTGCTATCAGGTTTAGTGTTCAGTGTATTCATTGTACGCAAAGTCCGTTTTAGTAGTAAAACTAACGTTATCATCGTGGCGTTCTTCGCCTTTTTCCACGGTTTTGCACATGGACAAGAAATATCCACATCCGCCAGTTTAATCTCTTATACCTTAGGCTTCATGGTAGCGACTTTGCTACTACACGGCGCGGGTATTTTAATCGTTCGGTTGCTGGTGGTCATTTTCGCGTTATTCATCAGTCAATTAGCTTACGCCCAGTCATCGGTCAGTCATTTGGTGAATAAAGCAACCGTCGCAACGACACAAACCGATAACACGCATGAATTTTTTAGAGTGGCAGATCCTGCACCACCCGATGGCAGTCAGGAGCGACAAAGGCTAGATAGCGGTGGTCATAGAAGTATTGCAGGGGCTGAAGTACGAAGCCCTTTGATTACCTACGATGAGTTTATTTGCGGCAGTCCACCCTACAGTTCTAACTGTGGGCGCGAATTTATTCGTGCTGTTCATTCAGCCTATAGCGACATTGCGTATGCAGTGACCAACACTTGGTTACTTAGTCCGCAACTAGGCATACACTTTTTAACTAACGGCGTGGGTTTAACGTCACCGCCTGTCGCTTCGATGACCGACGATAGCACCCCTCGCTTTTGTTGTACCGCTGTTTTTTATCATTCTGCCACTCACGGCAAACAGGTTTCTAAAACCACCCCACATTTCGATTTATCTCCTGCGTTTCATACGCTAGCCACCAGTTTTTTAACTAACGGTGTAGGCGCGACTTCCCCACCTGTCTGGTGCTTATTTTCTGTTTACTCAGCACTCAATTCTAACGAGCTTGTTTTTCACAACTCGACCTGCTTTAACCGTTCCACCGCGCTACAGTTACCTGTCAGCCAGCCTTTATTTCCCAGCATTTCGGTTACTTCCAAGACGCAATTCAATTCGCGTTCGCCGCCGTTTGCTTTTTCCATTGACCCACAGTGTTGGTCATCCAGCTTTACTAAACATTTAAACATAATATAAAAATAATATTGAGGAAGAAGATGTACATCCAACAAATAGTGCCATTTAATTTATCCTGCAAACCGCAAACCCTACGCTTACAAAAAGCGGGCTTAGCAATAGCCGCTTGTATATTTATGCTTAATTATGCAGATAATGCACAAGCTGCCGATAAAACCAAAGCTAATACCAATACCGATGAGTCAATTAAAAACCCCAAAGTTGATAAGTCGATAGACCTCACTGAAATGGAAGTCACTGCCACACAGCGTGCCGATGATTTGGTTGGTATCGCTAACAGCGCGTCACAAGGTAATGTCGGGCAAGAACAAATAAAATACCGCGCGATTACCCGTCCTAGTGAAGTATTAGAAACCGTACCAGGCATGATTGCCTCGCAACACAGTGGTGAAGGTAAAGCTAGTCAGTATTATTTACGCGGTTTTAATCTGGATCACGGCACTGATTTTTTAACCCAAGTCGATGGTGTACCAGTTAACATGGCTTCGCATTCACATGGGCAAGGCTGGATGGATACCAACTTTTTGATTCCTGAAATGATAAAAACGATCAGTTATCAAAAAGGTAATTATTATGCGGATACAGGTGATTTTTCTAGCACAGGTTCAGCGAATATTGAATATTTCAGCGAATTACCGAACACGACTGTTAAATTTACAGGCGGTAGTTATGATTATTACCGTGGCTTAGTCATGGGGTCTAAAAAACTAGGTAATGGTAATTTAGCGTATGCAGGCGAAACCGTACATAACAATGGTCCTTGGAATGTTGGTAACGATTACATGAAATTTAACGGAATGTTACGTTATAGCCAAGAACAAGCGCATTCAGGCTGGAGTATTACAGGTATGGCATATAAAGCCGATTGGAACTCCACTGACCAAATTCCAAGACGCGCTGTCTTAGACGGTACGCTGGATCGTTTTGGTGCGATTGACCCCACGGACGGTGGTGCGAGTCAACGTTATAGTTTGACAGGTGAATGGCATCGAAACTCTAGCGATAGTGAATCAAAGATTATCGTGTATGGACTATATTCTAAGTTGAAGTTATTTTCTAACTTTACCTATTTTATGAATGATCCTGTTCGAGGCGACCAATTCGGACAACCTGATGAACGCTGGACAACAGGTTTAAAAGCCACCCACACATTCTTTCATAAAATTGGCAAAGCGGAATCAGAAACAACGCTCGGCTTACAAGTGCGTAATGACAATGTTCACAATGCCTTAACGTTGACTGAAGCCAGACAACAGTATGACACAGTACGCAAAGACGATGTATGGATTACCAATATTAGCCCTTATCTGGAAAACAAAACCCGTTGGAATGATTGGTTTCGTAGTACCGTTGGCGTACGTTTTGACGGCTTTCGCTTTAATGTTAGTGACAGTAATCAAGCTGATAATAATGGCACTCGTTACGATGGTATTGTCAGCCCAAAATTGGGCTTAACCTTTGGTCCTTGGGCAAATACCGAGTTGTATTTGAACGGCGGCTTGGGTTTTCATAGTAATGATGCACGCGGTATTAACACACGCGTTGATCCTGTAACAGGTTTAAGTACAGATGCTAATGGTAATGCAATTAACAAAGCCGTGCCTTTAGCGCGTACTTACGGTGCCGAAGTCGGTGCGCGTACTACATGGATAAAAGGTTTACAAAGTACCTTAGCAGTCTGGTGGCTAGACATTGATTCGGAATTACTATTTGTTGGTGATGCAGGTACAACGGAAGCTAGCCGCCCCAGCCGCCGTTACGGTGTTGAATGGGCAAACTATTATTCACCTAACGACTGGCTAACATTTGATGCCGATTTAAGCTTTTCTAAAGCACGGTTTCGCGGCAATGACCCCGCAGGTAACTATATTCCAGGTTCAATTAACAGCGTGTTAGCAACTGGTGCAATGGTGCATGATGTCTGGGGCGGTTTCTTTGGTGGTCCACGGCTACGTTACTTTGGTCCGCGTGTTTTAATTGAAGATGGTACACAACGCTCCAGACCCACCATCTTGTTGTCAGGCATGGTCGGTTATAAATTTAACCCAACGTGGACAGTACAAGCCGAAGTTTTCAACTTAATGAATCGTAAAGACAGTGGCATAGACTACTACTATGAATCCCAGTTACGCAATGAAGCTTCTCCTGTTGGTGACACGCATTTTCATCCTGTCGAGCCCGTTAGTTTCCGTTTGAGTTTGAGTGCGAATTTTTAAGTATTTGGAATGATGTGATGCTTTGTACAGACATTGTATTGCAACGTCTGTACAACTTACTTGATGAAAGGATTAGGGCTTCCCAATTAACTCATATCCCTGTAAATCGCCCGCGCCAAACTTTCAGCTAAATTACACGGCACGGCATTACCCACCATCTTGTAACCCGCTGACAAATTTTTATAGTAAAAAATATGACTATCAGGAAAGGTTTGGATTCTGGCGCATTCTCGAACGCTTAAACGTCGATAACTGTCTTCTTGTCCTTGCACAAAAATACGTTTATTGGTTGCGACCAGTTCCATTTTTGGGGCTTGTGGATGAATAGGCGCGTGTCGTCCACCTGCTTGTATGGTGAACGAGGGTTCATGCCAATGGCGAACGCGGTTTCTGGACATATAAATAGTCGAAAAACCACCATTTAAATATTCATGATTAGCCAACGCACACGCATTATCATTGGAATGCCCTTTGTCTTTTGCGACTAACGCGTTGTCTTTTAAATCAAAAATGGCATTCTGTAAGCTGACTTTCTGCTTTAACGGCTCAGGAAAGTGAAAGCGTTTATTTAAATCTTTGCGATAGCCGACAAAAAACACACGTTTTCTATCTTGTGGCACGCCGTAATCAACGGCATTCAATAATGCAAACGACAAATCATAGCCACATTCAGAAAACATTTGTTTGATGCCTAATAACGCTGCGGAGTGCCGTTTAGCCAACATACCTGATACATTTTCAGCTAGAAAGAATAACGGCTTTTTATCGGTTAAAATGCGTATAAATTCATAAAATAACTGCCCACGTTTATCATCAATACCGCGTAATGTACCGCCTTCGCTCCAGCTTTGACACGGTGGGCCGCCGATAATACCATCGCAATCGGGAATGTCTTTGGAGGGTATTTTGACTATCGAGCGTTTATCTAAAAACGTTTCAGGAAAATTTTTTTCATGGGTTTCCCAAATATCTTTGTCATATTCGTTTGCCCAAATAATATCAAAACCAACGCGTTTAAAGCCTATATCAAGTCCACCAGCCCCCGAAAATAAAGAAACAATCTTCATAAAAATAACTAATCGCCGTAATTGTGGCTGTGTTGCACAACCGTTTTAATGTAAAGCGTTTCATTGTACCACAAAAAATTGTTACCTATAGTCTGTAGACTTAAAGTATCCAAAAAGCCACATTAAGCGCATGAACGAAAATATAAAACTAAAATTCGGTAGTACCGTTAAAAAACTACGCGCAGAAAAAAGCATTTCTCAGGAAAAATTAGCCGAGTTATCTGGCTTGCACCGCACTTATATCGGCTCTTTAGAGCGCGGCAAACGCAATGTTTCTTTGGAAAACATTAACAAGTTAGCTATCGCGCTGGGCTGCACAATTTCCACTTTCTTTGATGAATGACTATGGCAGAAAATATTTCCGATAGAAATGGCAGGGCGTTGGAATTTGCTATTGTCAGTGTGTTCATTAAGAAAATTCCTAATTTAGCATTATTAGCGAATACCTTAGCAGATCAACAACGAGATGGCGTAAAGTTTGCTGCTCTTCCTGAACAACAACAAGCGCATTTTATTAACAGTGCGGAAACTATTTTTACATGGTTGGCAAAAAAATACGTTATTCATACAGGCACAACGTTGGAACGCTTGAGCGATAATGCGGCAAAAAAAGGTGATGTAACAGATATAAGATTGGTCATTGCGGGTGAGGTGGTCAATTTATCGGTTAAACATAACCATGCCGCCCTAAAACATCAACGACCTACTGCAACGGCTACCCAAGGTGGTTATACAAAAAATTCACTAAAGGATATAGCTTACCGAGCTGCGTATAAGAAAATAACCGATGATTTTTTAACCAGCGCGGCACAGCTAAAAAACGGCGCGGTAGAATTTAATGAGTTAAAGGCAATCCAAGCTGATTTTATTGATAACCAGTTGTACGCCCCGATGTGTCAGTTAGTTACCGATTTTCTAAATTTCCATGTTGCCGAACAGCCGTATGCGCAACAATTTTTTAGCTTTATTGTCGGTATGACGGATTATCATAAAATTATCGTTTACAACGAAAAAATAGAAATTCATGAGTTTGCCCTTATGCCACCTGTTAATTCCTTAAAAGCAATGCAAATAGGCAATAGCTATATTAATGTGCGTTTTTCCAATGGTTGGATTATTTCCATGCGACTACATACGGCAAGCTCAAAAATTAAGGGAGTCAGTTTAAAATTCGATACCCAGTTATTGACTGTGAGTACACCTATTGAATTATCGCCTATGGAGATAGGGTGATTTTATGCCGTTTTGTCTCGGCTTATGATGTTTTTTGTCGGTATACTTGCTCGTTTGAGCGTAATCAATACACTTAGCGCATAACTACTTATAGTTAATTGTACGCGTTAAAGAGCTTGTCACGTTCTTGTTAAGTAGTTCGTAAACGCTGCTGAGCTACTGTCTTTAATTTGACGGAGTCAAAAAATAAGCTTTTTGACTCCGCAATCATTAACTACCCAGACAGTTTATTTTGCAGGTGCGGGAGTTGCTTCGGCAGGGGCAGCAGGGATAGTTTCAGTAGTAGCAGGTGCGGGTGTGATGGCTGGGCTTGTTTCTGCGGCAACAGGCGCGTTTTCCACTGCTGCTTTATCTGCCACTTTAAGTAACCAGCCTGTTTCTTCATGACATACTCCGTCAATAACTTTAGCACTGACATTCAGCCTAAAAAACTTACCTGTGAATTCGGCAGGTATTTTTGATTTCACTTTATGAAAACTGCTATTGCTCTCGATAGTAAAAGGAATAGCTTGGTTTTTTGCTGTCAATTTAATTGTTTCTGGGTTTGTCCATACAGGTACTTTAAAACTAAACTCTGTTTCAGCCGCGACTTCATGTTGTTCAGGCATTTTATACTCAGATAAAGTAAAGTCTGTAAATTTAGGTTTATGACACTCTTTTGCTAATTCTTCAGGGCTGTAGGCGAAAGCCGCGCTATTCATCAACAGGATTGCTGTAAACAATACTGATTTCGTTAGTTTCATTGTTATTCCTCGCACAGAGCTTATGTTATTAATAATTAAAAGTTATTTGTTGCCAGCCGCTTGCCACTTTAATTATTTTTTGCTTTAAATTCAACTGATTCATAACGCAGCATAAGTCATGATAGCCACAAAACCGAGCAGGTCTTGTACAATATCCCTATTCTAAATTTTTAATTGAGTGCGAACATGGCAGAGAGTTTGAATTATAAAAGTGCGGGTGTGGATATTGCCGCTGGTAATGAATTAGTTGAACGCATTAAACCGATTGCAGCCGCAACCCGCACCGCAGGCGTTATGGCAGGCTTAGGTGGTTTTGGTTCGATGTTTGAATTACCGCTAGACCGTTATAAACAGCCCATTTTAGTCTCAGGTACTGACGGCGTAGGCACAAAATTAAAACTGGCTATTGATTTAAATATCCACAACACCGTTGGCATTGATTTGGTTGCCATGTGTGTCAACGATATTATCGTGCAGGGTGCGGAACCCTTATTTTTTCTGGATTATTTTGCGACAGGTAAATTGGATGTCGATACTGCCGCCGCTGTGATTGAAGGCATAGGCGCAGGTTGTTCATTAGCAGGTGCAGCGTTAGTCGGGGGCGAAACTGCTGAAATGCCTGGTATGTACGCTGATGGTGAATACGATTTAGCAGGTTTTTGTGTCGGTATCGTAGAAAAAACCAAAGTGCTGGATGGGAGTAAAGTGAAAGTTGGTGATAAATTAATCGGTATGGCTTCTTCTGGAGCGCATTCCAATGGTTACTCGCTAATCCGTAAAATTATTGCCCATAGCAATGCGTCACTGGATGATGCGTTTGCTGATAAAACTTTAGGTGAAGCCCTATTAGCTCCGACCAAAATTTATGTTAAATCCTTGTTGGCTTTATTGAAACAGATTGATGTTCACGCTTTAGCGCATATCACAGGCGGTGGTTTAACAGAAAACCTGCCGCGTGTATTACCCGAAGGCATAGATGCCAATATTAATTTAAGCGCGTGGAAATTTCCTGCCGTGTTTCAATGGTTGCAACAACAAGGCAATGTTGCCCTTGCTGATATGCTGACTACCTTTAATTGTGGCGTGGGCATGATAGTCTGTGTTGCCGCTGAAGACGAACAAGCGACGCTGGATATATTGACAGGCTTAGGCGAAACAGTTTTCACCCTTGGTGAATTAGTCGCCGCTGAAGGCAAGCCTAAAATCAATTATTTGTAAGGCTACGCAATAAAAAACGCCCCTTTACGGGGCGTTTTTCGTTTGCTAAATCAATGCTAGCTAACGGTCTGTTGCACAATAAATTATGCTTCTAACACCACACTGGCGCGGATTTTTTTCATAGCGTTTTGTTCTAGTTGTCTGATTCTTTCGGCAGAAACGTTATAGCGTTCAGCTAACTCATGCAAAGTCGCTTTTTTCTCAGCTAACCAACGGCTGGATAAAATATCTAAACTACGTTCATCTAAACAAGCCAATGCTTTAGCTAATAAATCCTGCTCATGCCCTTCCCAATCAGCATTTTCAAACAATTCAGCAGGGTCAGTGCCGTGTTGTTGTAAATAGTTGGCAGGTGCGGCAAAACTTTCATCGGTTGATTCGTCTACGGGCATATCGAAAGAGACATCTCTACCCCCTAAGCGCATTTCCATTTCATAAATGTCACTTAAATCAACATTCAAATCATCTGCCATGGCTTGGGCTTCGTCATTGGATAACCAGCCTAGGTTTTGTTTGGATTTACGCAGATTAAAAAATAATTTGCGCTGGGCTTTCGTGGTGGCGACTTTAACAATGCCCCAATTTTTAATCACATATTCGTGAATTTCGGCTTTAATCCAATGTACAGCAAACGACACTAAACGCACGCCCATGTCTGGATCAAAGCGTTTAACGGCTTTCATTAAACCAACGTTGCCTTCTTGAATAATGTCGGGCATGGACAAACCATAACCACTGTAGCCACGAGCGACATGCACCACAAAGCGTAAATTAGTCATAACCAGTTCACGCGCGGCTTCCAAGTCGCCGTTATCTCTATATTGAATAGTGAGTTCGCGCTCTTGTTCAGCGGACAGCCTAGGCATCTGCCGAACTAGGTTTAAATAGGCATCAAATGTTCCAACCGACAAATTAATAGGTAAAGTCAATGCGTTACTCATGGTGTATTTCCTTTGGTAAAAACTTTTCCAAATATTAGCACTCTCACAAATAAAGTGCTAATAATTTTCTTTACTCAGGTCGGGTGTGGCGTAATTGAACCAGCAAGACTGCCCATGAGCTGATTACCCCTAATAATGATGAGATAATCAGTAATTCTATGGTTTCGGTGAAACTTAAAAAAATAAGATGTAACTCGCCCTCGTAAAGTCCTGACAGTTTTTCGACAGGTTGTCTTAGGATTAACATCAAGATGGCATCAATAAACCATGCCGACACCCCTGAAATAAAACCAATCCAAAAGCCTGTGTATAAAAAAGGTCGCTGAATAAATGAGTTGGTAGCACCCACCAATTTAGCAATCATGACTTCATCGCGGCGATTATGTAGCTCTAAGCGAATGGTATTGCCGATAATAAATAGTATGCCGATACCTATCATGACGCTGAATAAGGTGGTTGCACACCGCGCAACTTCAACGATAGAATGCAAACGCTCAACCCACTGCATATCAATTTGCGCATAATCTACTTCATCGAATTTTTCGACAGTTTTAAATAAACTGTCTAGCTCTTGTTTGTCTTGTAGGGCATTTTTAGGTAAGACCTGTAGCACAATGGGTAATGGATTTTTTTCTAGCAGGTTAATCGCCGCACCAAAGCCACTATAGGTTTTAAATTCGGTTAATGCTTGTTCTTTGCTAATAACTTTAACCGTTTGAACACTGGGATTTTTTCTAATGTTGCCTGCTAAATCAGCCGCCTCTTCATCAGTCACATCGTCTTTAAGAAATAAGGAGATTTGATTGCTGGATTCTAAGTTGGCAGTGAGTTGTTGGACATTGATGACCATGATATAAAAGCCACTTGCCAAGGCAATCGAAATAGCCAATACGGCAATGGTCATGATGGAAGTAAACGGCGTGGCAACCAAACGCCCTAAGCTGGAAAATAAGGCGTGGGCATGATGATCGCGGTAAGCGTGTAATTTATCGACAAAATTACCGCCTGCTGTTCTTGTTTGCCGCGTGTCATGTTTAACAGGCTTTTTAACAATGGGGCGAGTAGGTTTTCTTTTAACAGGTTTCATAAGACCAGCTGACCATGATCCAGTTTTAATACACGGTGGTTCATTTGGCTAATTAAGGAAATGTCATGGGAGGCAATCAATACGGTCACGCCAACTTGTTGAAACTGTTCAAATAATAGCATGATTTCTGCCGATAATTCGGGGTCTAAATTGCCTGTCGGTTCATCAGCAACAATCAGCGGCGGTTTATTAACCACCGCTCTGGCAATACCGACACGCTGTTGTTCACCACCTGATAAGGCTTGCGGAAACTTTCTTTCCTTACCTAATAAACCGACTTTATCCAATGACGCTCGTACGCGGCGTTTAATTTCTAAATGCCCAAACCCCGCAATGGCTAAGGGCAGGGCAACATTATCAAACACTGTTCTGTCAGCCAGCAGTTTGTAATCTTGATAGATAAAGCCCATTTTGCGCCGTAAAAAAGGCAATTGCCGTTCTTTGACGTGACTTAAACATTGACTGTCCAAGAATATCTCGCCACGCGTACAGCGTTCCATCACTGCAATCAATTTCAACAGCGTGGTTTTACCTGCACCTGAATGCCCCGTCAAAAAGGCGATTTCACCTTGTTGCAAGTGGAAACTGACATTGTGTAAAACATCACCTGTTTCAGGGTAGCGTTTGCTGACATTATCGAACTTTAACATAGTGGCTGAGAGGGTGGCAGTGTAGCATTAAGTAAACCTCCAAGGTTTTTAAAACCTCGGAGGTTTCAGTCTTTTTTAATCTTTGACAAATAAGGCATCGACAAACAATTCGGCATTAAAGTCTTGTAAATCATCTATGCCTTCACCGATGCCAATAAAACGAATAGGAATACTTGAATGTTTAGCCAGTGCGAAAATGACCCCACCTTTTGCGGTACCATCTAGTTTAGTCAGCACTAAGCCTGTCAGTGCAACCGCTTCATTAAATAATTTGGCTTGCGATAAAGCGTTCTGTCCAGTTCCAGCATCCAGCACTAACAATACTTCATGAGGCGCGGTGTCATCCAATTTACCCATGATGCGTTTTACTTTTTTCAATTCGTCCATTAAATTGGATTTAGTTTGCAAGCGTCCTGCGGTATCGGCAATTAACACATCAATGCCTTTAGATTGCGCAGATTGTACAGCATCATAAATGACGGAAGCCGAATCTGCACCTGTGTGTTGTGCCACAACAGGAATATGATTACGTTCACCCCAGACTTGCAATTGCTCAACTGCCGCCGCTCTGAAGGTATCACCCGCTGCTAACATGACGCTATGACCTTGAGCTTGCAAGCGTTTGGCTAATTTACCAATAGTAGTGGTTTTACCCGCGCCATTGACACCGACCACTAAGATAACAAAGGGTTTATCCTGTTTAGGAATGTGTAATGGTTCACTACAGGGTTTAAGAATGCTTAATAACTCTTGTTTTAAGGTAGCGATTAACAATTCACTATCAGTCAATTGATGTTTTTCTAGCCGTTGCGTTAAGCGATTTATAATCGCGGTCGTCGCATCAATGCCAACGTCTGCCATCAATAAATTGGCTTCAATGTCTTCCAATAAATCATCGGCTAAGCCTTTTTGACCACCTGCTAAGCTTGAGAATACGCCATCAAGACCTGAACGTGTGCGTTTTAATTGCGTTTTAAGGCGTAAATATAACGACTCAGGTTCAGGTTCTACATAAGGTTCTTCAACAAATTTTTCAACAGGCGTAAGAGGTACGCTACTGTCGATAATAGGCTGGGGTTTTTCTTTGCTAACAGGTTTAAGTTCGGGTACAGCAACAAAACCATAGCGACTGTAAAACACAATGCTGATTAATGGCAACATCAGTAAAGCGGCAACTGCATTATGTGCGACTGCTACCCATAAAGGCATGGCTAGTTTAAAGCCAATAATGCCTAAGCCAATTTCGACAAACAGCAATGTACTGAGTATTAATCCTGCTCTACGCTGTTCTTTAGGCTTATTGGCAGAAGTCGCATTGAGCATGACAAGACTTAGTACAATAAAGCACAGTAAAGCGGCGATACGGTGTATCCATAAAATTGCCATTTGTGCAGGCAAAGTGAACACGCCGATTAAATCAAACGCGTGTTGGTAATCAACAGGAGGCAGTAATTGTTCTGTGCATAAAGGAAAGTGGCTACACGCTAAACCTGCATGATTGATACTGACCCAAGCACCCAACGCACACGTTATGAACAACAGCAACATAGCAAAACGAGCGAACCAAGTGCTACTGCTGGGTTGCTTAACTATCAATGGGTTGGTGCGTAAATACAGCCAGAAAAATACCCACAATACCATCATGCCTAGCAATAAATGCCCCATTATCGTTACAGGCTGTGCTGTGACGTTTATGCCTATAAAGGTTTGTGCGCCAACTAATACCAGTAAACTCAAAGAGCTAATAACAGCGGCTAAACGGCATTGTTTTTGCCAAGCCGCTAATATATTTAATAAAAAAACAACGATACCAATGCCCATTGTTGTATATATTTTTGCTGTATACAGCGGAGCATCCGACAGATTTGCCAGCGGATTATTATAGGCTGAAAGAATTTCAATACCCGATAGCCGCAGTGTCGCTCCCAGCACCACTGTGATGAAGGTAAGCAATACACCTAACAGCGTTATTTTTCTAAACATAGTCTTCTTCCATTAACCAATTTGTGATGCTCTTAATAAGTGCATCAAATCATTTTTTACTTTATAAGGATCAAATCCAGGTTCATATTGCATCATGATATTTCCCAATGGGTCTATTAAAAATAACATCCCATCGGGAATATTGCCTGAACGAAGCGTGGTTATTTTTTTTAGTAAGATTTCGCTAGGCTTAATTTTTATTAAATCTGCTTTCAATGCGGTTTCACGGTCTTTGTTGCCAAGCAATTTATTGATTTGCGCCTCATCCAACGGATTTTCTTCGTTTAGTAGTGTGTTAAACAGGGCTTCATCGGCTGGATTTTTAGTTTGTCGTAACTCCCATAACAGTGAGTCTTTCAGCCACCATTGCTGAGCATTTGCTTCTGGCACATCTTTGAACATCAACACCACGCGGCGAGTACGCGGAAATTCTTTATTTAGCATTAAGCGTAATTGTTTAATTTTAAGCAATGCGTCCAGACAAATTGCATTGCAATGCTCGCTAGGTATCACATTAGTGAGTAACCAATGTCCTGATAATTCGGATAAATTAGCCGTTGAAAATTCATCATAGCCAATAAAATCACTCACTTCTGTGGTGATGGGAGGGGTAATTAACTGACCGATATTGGTACTGCCTTTGACGAGGCTTGGATTTTGTTGCAAGCCCAATGCGATTAGATAAGGCACGATAGTCATGCCAAAAATAATAATAATGAATAAACGATTTTTTTTCTGTTGCGGAGTCATCATGATGATTTTTTAAAACTGTAAACTATAAATAGTACGGTGAGTGTGAACGCCAAGGCAAACCATTGCACAGCGTAGGCAGTATGTTGTTCGGGTGGCATAATTGTGCTGGTATGCCATTCACGTTTAAAGCCATTCGGGAGTTCTTTGTTAAGTTCTAGTTGAAAGCTAAATAATGGATAGCCTAATTTTTTTGCTAATACCTGACTATTCACAACTTGTACCACCGCTGGCTGTGTATCAGTTGGTATTTCCGCGCCTGCTATTTTTATGCCCACACTGGGAAAAGTATTTGCTCGACCACTAATAAGGGTCGGTTCAGCTATCATCGACACATCGGGTAACTGGGTTCGGTCTGGATTTGCCGCTATCCAGCCGCGATTAACTAACACGCCTTTATTCTCGCCCTGCAAAATAAACGGCGTAAACACAAAATAGCCCGCTTTGCCTTCGCTAATCTGATTGTCTATTAAAAATTGCTGGGCAACGTCATAATGACCTATAACTTCTAATTTTCTATAGCGTAATGTCTCGGCATTATCATTCATCGTTGCCGATAAGCGCACTGTATCAACTACTTGATTTTGTGCCTGTTGCTGTAAAAAATCGCGTTTCTCTGTTGCTCGATGGGTCTGCCATGTGCCTAATGAAAGCAACAAGGATAATAAACACAGAAACATTAACGTGGGCAATTTTGCAAATTTTATAGAGTAACGCCCAATTTTAATTATCATGCTTTTTTCTTCCAGCTATTGGCACAAACAGTAGAATAAACGAGAATAGCAAAACCCGTTATTAATAACACCTTACCGTCATGATAAAAATCATCGTTATTATTGCCTTCATCCTGATTATTATTAGTCTTGGTTCGGCATTGTTTCATTTGGTTCAACCTAAATCCGAAGAAGAATCTGAAAAAACAGTTAAAGCACTGACTTTTCGTATTGCTCTTTCACTAATTTTGTTTATTTTTATTTTTATTATGGTTGCCACAGGGGCTTATAAGCCACAAGGCATTGGTGCAGGAATGCTTATGCAAAAACCTGTAACCGCTGAACACAACAAATAATTTAAAGACTCTTGCGACAAAAAAAAAGCGTTACCTGTTAAGTAACGCTTTTTTTGTTACAACTTATTTGATTTACATTAAATAAACAAATACAAACAAGCCTAACCAAACTACGTCAACAAAATGCCAGTACCAAGCTGCCGCTTCAAAAGCGAAGTGGTTTTCTGGTTTAAAGTGACCTTTCCAGCTACGAAACAGCACTACGCTTAAAATGATAGCACCGACGCAGACGTGGAAACCGTGGAAACCTGTCAACATAAAGAAAGTAGAACCGTACACGCCTGAACCTAAAGTTAAGCCCATTTCAGTGTAAGCTTCGTGGTATTCAAAGGCTTGAAAAGACACGAATAAAAAGCCTAAAGCGACGGTGACGATTAAACCTTTAATCAGTTGATCGCGATTTTTAGCCAATAAACCATGATGCGCCCAAGTACAGCTCACACCACTGGTCAACAGAATCAAGGTGTTTAAAAACGGCAGACCCCACGCACCCATCGGCTCAAAATCACCGCCCATTTTGCCAGGACCGTTAGTTGGCCATGTAGCCTCATAAGCAGAATGTAATAATTCTTTAGTTGCACCTGAACCTAACCAAGGCACCGACAAGTTACGCGTGTACCAAAGTGTGCCGAAGAACACCGCAAAAAACACGATTTCTGAAAAAATGAACCACATCATACCCATGCGGTAGGAAATTCCTACCTCGTGGTTATACATACCCGATTCACTTTCATGGGCTTGTAGCGTAAACCAACCCACTAACATGGTAATGAAAATAAGCAATCCAACTACCATTAGTGTGGAGCCTATTGAAGAACCATTTAAATAGTTTGCAAATCCAGCCAGCATAGTGACTAAACCAGCCGTACCAATGACTGGCCAAGTCGCTTTATGCGGGATGTAATAAGCGGCATTTGTAGACATAACCTTCCCCTTTTATTTTTTTTCTGATTTCTCAGTATTATCAAAAAATGTGTATGACAGCGTAATAGTTTTGTATTGTTCAGGTAACTCTGGATTGATGACAAAACGCATAGGCATGGTTTTCTCTTCTTTCGGCTGAAAAGTTTGCTCTGAGAAACAAAAACATTCGGTTTTTTCAAAATAAGTGCTGGTAACAGCGGGCGAAAAACTGGCGATTGCTCTAGCAATCATAACCTTATCAGTCTTATTTTTCGCATAAAAGTTCACCGTGTGATATTCACCTGGATGAACTTTGAGCTGTTTTTTTTCGCTACTAAATTCCATAGCAGTCGATTCATTTAATGTTGTCATGAGTTCAATGGTAATTTCCCGACTCATATCGACTTTGTAAGCAGTTTCTGGGATTTTTTTAATATCGTCAGGTCTGTCCCGTTCTATCCACTTCCATTCACATAACACATCGTAAATGGGTACTAGCGCGTAACCAAAGCCAAACATAGCAGCAGCAACTAACACTAATATCCATGCTAACTTAGCATTTTTTTTATTAGTGTCTTGACTCATTGAGAAACCGCTTGCATGACCGCGAGTACATAAAATGTCACCACGATAGCCACTAAAATTAAGACTGTTAAAATATTTTTATTTTTTGTTGTCATCATGTTATCCGAGACATTGCCAGACTTTAAGTCTGGCAACGTTGCTCATGTACCTTAGTGTGAATCTAAAACGTGTTCAGTCGGTACAATAGTAGGCGGTGTTGTCCAAGTGTGATAAGGCACAGGAGATGGCAAAGTCCACTCTAAACTGTGAGTGCTAGCACCTTCCCAAACCTCATCTGTTACTTTTTCACCAGTACCGCCTTTGATGGTGTCAATGACAATGTACAAGAACAATAATTGACTTAAGCCAAAGATAAAACCACCAATACTGGAAACCATATTCCAATCGGCAAACTGTACTGCATAATCAGGAATACGACGTGGCATACCTGCTAAGCCTAAGAAATGCTGAGGGAAGAATAGAATATTCACAGAAATTGCTGATAACCAAAAATGCAGTTGACCAATTTTTTCGTTGTACATGTGTCCAGTCCATTTAGGCAACCAGAAGTAACCCGCTGCCATCAAAATAAAAATAGAGGCAGGCACTAAGGTGTAATGGAAGTGAGCAACGATAAAATAAGTATCGTGGTATTGAAAATCAGTTGGCGCGATAGCCATCATCAAGCCAGTAAAACCGCCCATCGTAAATAACACCACGAAAGCAATTGAAAACAACATCGGCGTTTCAAACGTCATTGCACCTTTCCACATGGTCGCAGTCCAGTTAAAGACTTTAACACCTGTAGGAACGGCAATAATCATGGTGGCATACATAAAGTATAATTCACCTGCGATAGGTAAACCCACAGTAAACATGTGATGTGCCCACACGATAAATGAGAAAAAGGCAATGGCACCCGTTGCCCATACCATTGATGCGTAACCAAATAAAGGTTTACGTGCAAAAACAGGGATAATAGTTGATGCAACGCCGAAAGTAGGCAAAATCATGATGTATACTTCTGGGTGTCCGAAGAACCAGAAGATATGTTGATACAGAACAGGATCACCACCGCCAGCTGCGTTAAAGAAGCTAGTGTGGAAGAATTTGTCAGTCAACAGCATAGTCACTGCGCCAGCAAATACAGGCATAACAGCAATCAATAAAAATGCAGTAATTAACCAAGTCCAGACGAACAATGGCATATCCATCATTTTCATGGAAGGCGCGCGCATATTAAAAATAGTCGCGATAATGTTAATTGCACCCATGATGGAAGAAATACCTAACAAATGCACAGAGAACACAGCAAAGGGTAGGGCTTTACCAATAGTGATAGGTTGCAATACTAACGGTGGATACAGTGTCCAACCGCCGTTAGGTGCGCCGCCTTCCATTAGCAAAGTACTGGCTAACAATAATACGCCAGCAACCAACATCCAAAAACTCATGTTGTTCATGCGCGGCAATGCCATATCAGTCGCACCAATCATGAGTGGAATTTGCCAGTTAGCCAAGCCTACGAAAGCAGGCATAACAGCACCAAATACCATCACTAAGGCGTGCATGGTGGTCATGGAGTTGAAAAATGCAGGGTCTACAAACTGTAAACCTGGTTCAAATAGTTCAGCACGGATTACCATTGCCATTGTACCGCCGACAAAAAACATGGCGAGGGCAAATAATAAATACAATGTGCCAATGTCTTTGTGATTGGTGGTAATAATCCATCTTAACAGTCCCTTAGCAGGACCGTGATCGTGATGCTCATCAGCGTGATGATCATCATGTTCAGCTACGACAGCAGACATATTTTATACCTCGAAAATAGTTAAAAAAGGTTAGGCTGATAATAAGCACTGACTTAGTCGTCATCATAAACAGGTGTTATTTTATTGGGTTGTATTTCGTCACCGACCTTGTTACCCAAGGCATTTCTGATATAGGTAACGACTTCAGCTTGTTCATTATCTTTCAATTTAGAAAATGCGGGCATTTTGCTAGTGCCTGCACTCAAGAAACCAAGTAATGGATCAATTCCACCTGTCACTTTTGGGCTTTCTGTCAAAGCAGGAATTAAACCAGCTACACCAGCACCGTCAATTTGATGACAGCCTACGCAATTTTTTAAATAGACCGATTTACCGTGTGCCATGAGTTGTTCACGACTTTGGTCACTCAAATCTGGTTTTTGTTTTTGTTGTTCTAAGGTCTTTTTTACCCACGCATCATAATCAGTCTGTTCCATGGCGATAACAACGATAGGCATAAAGCCATGGTCTCTACCGCATAATTCGGTACATTGACCGCGATAAACACCCGCTGTATCGACAGAAGTCCATGCTTCGTTAATAAAACCAGGATTAGCGTCTTTTTTCCAACCTAAATCAGGTACCCACCATGAATGAATCACGTCGCCTGAAGTCAGTACGAAACGAATTTTTTTCTTGACGGGAATGACTAAGGGTTTGTCAACATTGAGTAGGTAATTAGGCACAGAACGCGGATCAGCACCTTTGGTACGGTGGGTTATTTCACTCGCTTCATCCAGATGACTTTCAAAATGAATGTCATTATCCAGATATTTATAGTCCCAGTACCATTGCTTACCAGTAATTTGAATGGTCATATCAGATTGTTTAACATCATCCAATTCTAATAAAGTTTTAGTGGCTGGAATCGCCATGCCAACTAAAATTAGCGTTGGAATAATTGTCCAAACAATCTCAACAGTCGTATTTTCGTGGAATTGTGCAGCTTGATGTCCTTTTGACTTACGATGATGATAAATCGAATAAAACATTGCACCGAACACAACGATACCGATAAACACACAAATCCACAGAATTAACATATGTAAGTCATAAATATCATGACTTACTTTGGTAACTCCCTGCATTAAATTGAGCTTGTAATCCGCTTGCGCTGCTTCTTGACCTAAAGCCATTAAGATTGCGCCTACGCATAGTTTCTTTATTTTGTTCACGGAGCAGACTCCTCGTTAGTAGTTATAAACTCTTGTTGCTTTATATCGTTTTGTAATTACACGCTTAGTTAAGCCTAGGCGATTCCTTTTACTTAATAATAATTGGCACAAATAAACTCAGCAATTTTAACTCATGATGACACTCTATGCCAGTTGTCCTGAGTTTGATTTTGTTTGGCAATAAAAAAAGGCTTGTGAATTAGGCAATCCACAAGCCTTTTATTTTAATAGGAAAAACAGTTTTAACTGTTTAATGCGTCTGCATAAGCCATATCAAATTTAGGAATGTGGTTGTCCAACCAGCCTTTTACCAACTGCCCCACCTCTTCGTTTATTTCGGCTTCGCCTGCATGAAATTTTGTTTGTAGACCCGCGCAAATGCCAATTAAAGCCTCATGTTCAGCTTTATGTACATCATAACCCGCATAGCCTTTTGCGATCATTTCTTTTTCTTCATGCGCAAAATGATCCACGACATAAGCAATTAAATCATCTAACTGTGCGCCTATCGCAGGACGCGCCGCGCCACCTGTTGCTAAATCATACAAATTGTTCAATTTACCGAACAAAATTTTGTGTTCGTCATCGGCAAAACCGACATTAGTGCCGTATTGCGCTGCTGTCCAAGTAATTAAAGCCATCGTTAAACTCCTCATTAGATTATTTTCATGATTAATGCCACACATCAATCGTTTTTAATTGCTGGTTATTTGATTATTAAATAACCGTACTAATTATGTGATATATGAATTATCAAGTCAATTCTAGTGTAACTTTTTTAAAAAATCAGCATCAATTCGGCAACCCCCTAGTTCTGAATGATCTAATAAATCTTGTTCAAAATCACGCTGGCTGGGCAACTGAAAAGCAATGCGGTTAATTTTTCCTTCTGAAAATTCAAATTCCATCGCGCCGCCTTTGGTGCGGGGACTGCCGTCTTGTGTGGTAAATAACAAGATACCAATATTATTGACTTGTTTGCCTTGTTGATCTGGAGCAAGTCGCGCACAACTCAGTTCATTAATGGCTAGCCCTGAAAAAACCTGCACCAATTGATGCGCGTTGATAATCACGCCTTCACCTGCAATAGGCGTGGTAGTAGCAGTTACAGTTTCGCTAGGTACAGCAGTAGGGCTAGGGCTTGCAGGTGTGACGACAGGATTCAGTAATTTTTCCAAACCGAAATCACCTAAATGATTTTGTAACAACACCGTACCATCGCCATTTTTTGTCGTGGACAGTAAGGGAAATATCTGACTTTCCATTTCTGTTTTATTGGGGTTTTTCAGAACAGATATTAATTGCCGTTCAATGGATTTAAGTGGCACGAAGCGTTGTTCTTTCTTCTGACTAAACTCACCCATTTGCTGCCAATCTGCCGTTGCATTGACAGTTAAGCCAATTGCTTTCATGGCGAGATAATCGTCATTAACAAGACAGTTGCCAAAATTTTTGTCGCGATAACTTTGTACGGTTTTGGCATTAACTTCATTACTTAGCAGTTGTTGCGGGTTTATGTTGTAGTTTTTCCAATCACTCGTATTTGCTAAAAAGTAATAAATAACGGCATTGCGATCAAATTTATTAAAACCCAAATCTTTCAGCACTGATTTTAATTTGCGGCATTCAGTTTCTACTTCTGTATAGTTTTGCCAGTTGGGTTTTAAATTCGGTTTTGCTGGGTGTTTGGATTGTTCAAGCAGTTGCGATAATTTTATATTGCCATCGGCTGATTTTATGGGTAAATAGCCGATTTCTTCAAAGGATAAATCACGCGCATCGGGTGTGCCATCTGCGGTGGTTTTTAGCAATAAAGACGCGGTAATTTCTGGACGAATTTTTAGCTCACCTAGCGGTTTGGTGTCTGAACTAAGAATGTTAATACCACCTTCTGCAACCGCATATACTTTAAATGAGGTTTCATTCAGTGATCCCATTTTACCTGAAAAAGTAATCATCGCTGGTAAGGTATGAGATTCTGAACTGTGTTTGCTGGTTGTCGAAACGGGGGTTGCTGTTTTTGGCGTACTGCCTACCCATTGATTGGCGAATTGTCCGAGCAAGGCAACACCCATGCCCACACCTGTGAATGCCAGTAAATTGCTGGCAGTTGACACGTCACCCACCAGACTCGACACATCAACATCGCTATTGGCACTGGAATAAAAGCTATAGTCAACGGTGGTCTCTTTGCCCGAATCCAAGCGCATCCACGGAGTCAGATTCATTTTTTTAGCATCAAACTTAAAATTACATTTTCCACTGCCCGCTTGATATAAAAAGCCAGCCGCTTCATTATTGAATTTAAGATTATCGTTGCGAACATTAAACACCAGAGCCGACGATAAATCGCTTTTGGTATAAGACGGTGTCATGTCCTGACAACCACTTTTTAGAATATTGTCGCCCTTAAACTCAAATTCAGACACCAAGCGCACATAGTAGTCATCACCATCAATAACGGCGAAATTGGGTAAAGGTGAAAATGAATGCGCTTTAGTTGATTGGGCAGACGGTGCGTCATTTGTTGTATCCGCCGTTGGATAGTCAATAGCAATTTGCCGAGTGGAGGTGCATCCTGCTAACAATAAGCTGGCAAGTAAACTGAGTTTTAAAGAGGATTGACAACAAACCGACATACATTAAACCTTGCGCCGTTGGTTATACGGCGAATCAAACTAAAAGGGAAAAATGATAGGGCTTGAACGGTGGCTTTGTCATGTTTTATTTTTCTAAATATATCTGCAAAGTACATGCTATTTTCATTAGCATAAGCAGAGTAGGTTATAATGCAGCCAATTTAATTAACTTAATGGGATTGATTAACTACACCTTCATACCCACTATTAAGCACTGTTTTTCACAGTGTATGATTTTTTAATATACTAGAAGTTACGCATTGACAGAGGGTGTAGGCTATGTATTTTGAACGCACCGAAGCCAAAGAAAGTTGGCAAATAATGATAAGAGAAAGCAGCCGCCCAACG
>WSSedA1B3DRAFT_1000008_pt1 | contig 55049 bp, 41 predicted proteins | sample WetSurSiteA1Bulk_FD_9468 | JGI IMG/M metagenome (IMG submission 9468)
CTGCCAATTCTCTAAATTCTGCTGTTTAACTTTGATGTGTTGATTTACTCATTAGGTCTCTCTTTTATTTCTTTCGTAAAGTTTAAAAGATTTTGTCCTGTTTAGCGTAGCCACATCATTACATAATAGATATACCAGAATGTGAAATCGGTATTAATTAAGCAATCAGTTTGAATTACGCAAAGGCAAGCTTAACTGGCATGAAGGATTTTTTGTTCTTTCAGCACATTATAAATATCATCTAACGATTGATTATCGGCATCAAAAACCATATCGACTACATCATCAGCACCATTAGTACATAAAGCAACCAAACCCGCGTTTTTAATCACGGTAATAATTGATGGGGTTGCCTTAGTTTCTAATACCGTAGTGGCATGACCATTATCAAATAACCGTCTTTCCAATTGATAAGCTGTATCAATACGCTGAGAACCTGTCAATGATATAGCGGTAGGAATTTGGCTAAATCGTGCGGCACGTTCTTCGGCACTAACAGGTGCTTGTATCTCATCATCATGCAGACCAATAATCATGCCCGCACCGACCGTGCCGTTAGTTAAACGGTCGATAATAATAAACGCGCCTGTTCCATGGTTAGTTTTGTATGGGTCTATCACCACGGGCGCGTTCACCGATACCGTACAAGAACCGATTTCATTAAGCTTCAACTCTCTAGCATCGTGGTGTTCTAAAGTATTCACATCAATACGGTGATGAATCAATGACACCGAACCTGACACACTGCGGGTTGCCAATTTAATCGTATATTGACGACCTGCAATCAATGGCTGTTCAGTCATCCAAACCAGCGTGGCTTTGAATTTATCAGTAATCGTTGCGGGGATGGCTTGATTGCCAACCAACATATCGCCACGGCTAACATCAATTTCATCTTCCAACGTAAACGTCACTGCCATCGGTGGAAATGCGCGTACTAACTCGCCATCATAAGTAACAATGGATTTGATTTTGCTGGATTTGCCTGACGGTAATGCTGTAACCGTATCGCCTTGATTAAAGACACCTGATGCAATCGTGCCGCAAAAACCACGAAAATCTAAATTTGGACGGTTGACATACTGCACAGGAAACCGCGCATCAACAAAATTATGATCATCGGCGATTTGAATATTATTCAGCGCGTCCATAAGCGGCTCGCCCGTAAACCAAGGCATATTTTCGCTAGCATTCACTACGTTATCGCCATCTAATGCTGACATCGGAATAAAACGAATATCGTGTAAATCCAAACTTTTGGTAAACGCCAAATAATCGTCTTTGATTTTATTAAATACGGTTTCGCTGTATTCCATTAAATCCATTTTATTGATAGCAACGATAATATGTTGAATACCCAATAAAGACGCGATAAAGCTATGACGTTTAGTTTGCGTCTGTACACCGTAACGGGCATCAATCAAAATAATCGCCAAGTCACAGGTAGACGCACCTGTTGCCATGTTGCGCGTGTATTGTTCATGCCCCGGTGTATCAGCAATAATAAATTTGCGTGTCGCCGTTGAAAAATACCGATACGCCACGTCAATAGTAATACCCTGCTCACGCTCGGCTTGCAGCCCATCCACGAGTAAGGCAAGGTCAATCTTACCCGCGCCCGTCGTGCCAGACTTGACGCTATCGGCTTGCACCGCAGCCAATTGGTCTTCATAAATCATTTTAGAATCGTGCAGCAACCGCCCAATGAGGGTACTTTTACCATCATCAACATTGCCGCAAGTTAAAAAACGCAATAATTCTTTGCGCTCGTGTTGTGCTAAGTAAGCATCTATATCAGTGCTGATTAAATCGGATTGGTGTGACATGAGTTTTCCTAATAACTATAAAAACTGAACATAAATTAATCAAAGAGATTAATAAGGTAGTTTTGATTGGGCTTTCAATGTATCGCGTAGTCTCTGAGCATAAAAGCTATTATCAATAACCTTTGTTGCATCTATTTTGCTTAATATGTCAAAAGAATGCTTGCCCTTATCGTATTCGCCTTTGGTTGTATAGCGTGTTGCCTTTTCTAAAGTAGCTTCTAACTCGCTTTTAAAAATATTTTCTATATCAGCTCTTTTAGGTAAAGCGTTTTGGTTAAAATTTTTTCCATAGTAACGCGCTAGAGTGTCTTTATCTGCCATAAACCAAGCCTCCATACATTCAACCATAAAATGTAAATGTTCATCTGTTGCTTTATTTGGTTTTTCCCAATTGTCTCGCAATTTAACATACTGCCAAACATCTATATTATTTTTAACAGGCTGTTCACTATCAACTAATAAAAAACAATCTTCGTTACGTTTTAATCCAACGCAAAAACGATGATGGGCATTATCACGTCCACCACAAGCAACTATTTTAGTTCTGATACCTAATTTTTTAAAAAACTCGCTAAATCCTCTACGACATTCTTTTGCTAACCTTTGATTATCATTTCCACCACCCTCAACATAAATTGTAATTTCCTTTACCATCTATTTCCTCCAAACTCACCGCTACGCCATAATTGCCCTAATTTATAATCTTTATAATCGGTTAGCCATTCTTGTAAGTCTTTCTGTTTTAAGCTCTTTACCGTAGTTGAGCCTTGATATTTATCAAATACCAATACGGATTCTGGTGTATCAGTTAAATCATCAATTAAATCAGCCGAATGTGTAGTAATAATAACTTGTGTTTTTTGCGCGGCTTCTTTTAATAAATCTATTAAAGTTGGCAATATATCAGGATGCAAACCTAATTCTGGCTCTTCAATACAAATTAATGGCGGTGGATTAGGATGTAATAAAATCGCCAATAACGATAAATAGCGTAATGTGCCATCAGAAAGGCGGGTTGCGGGAATCGTAAAACCATTTTCTTCAAAGAAAATTTGTACATAACCGCCTTGTACAATTACTTCAAAGTCTTCAATGTTTTCATAAAACAATTTTAATGATTCAAGTAATTTTCGTTTTACTTCGCTATTACGGCGAAAACTGCTTAAAATTAATCCTAAATTACTGCCATCTTCTTCTAAAAAATCATTGGGTAAATCGGCGCGTTGTGGATTACGAGTTAAATTATTACGACCAAAATGCCATTCTCGATAAATCCGTATTCCTTTGTATAAATCGCCCAAATTAAAGAGTTCTTGAGGGGGTGAAAAGTGCGTTAATGCAGATTCAAAAACGGGGTATATATCCTCTGGATCTCGAAGATCATCATAAATTCTAGGCTCCCATCCTTCTTCATCTTCATCGTAATAAACCAACTCAGTTAAGAAATTAAGACGATACTCCATTGCTTCAAAATTTAAAAAATGATGAAGTAATTTATTCTGAAAATGTATAACTACTTCTAATTCTGCAATGGGTAGTTTTTCTCCTTTCCATAACCATTCTTCTGCTCCACCGCCATTGCTAACTACTTTGTAAAAACTCTTCGGCATCGGCATTGCTTGCAATAAACTAATCGCTTCAATTAAATTAGATTTACCTGAACCATTTGCACCAATCAGTACGTTTAACCCTTTATTAAATGTAATCTCAGTTTCTGCACCAAAAGATAATAAGTTAGTTAGTTTAATACTTTTTAACATAGCGTCTCCTCAAAACCATCAATCACCACCTGCCAAACACCCAATAATTCAGGCAAGTTTTTAATGCCGTAACGATTATGATCTAAGGTCACTTGTTTATCGATGAGTTTTAAAAACAGCCATTCATAACCATTAGTAATCACACCATAAATACAATTAATTTCTTCTTGATTTTTTTTATTAAATAGCTGTGCTGCATACATTTCAGCAATACATTGTGGCGTTGCATCGAGTAAATCTTGATTATGTTTGGCTTCAACTACCGCAACTAATGGACTTTCAATAAACGCCGCGTTGTATTTTTTAGAAATAATAAAATCACAAAAACCTTTTAAACCTAATTTACTATCAACATTAAATTGATAACCTGAAAAATAAGTAAATTTTTGTGGATTCTGCGCCCATAACTCAGTCAAAATCGGGGTAATCAATAATTCTGATTTAGCTTTTTCTGATTCACTGGGTATATCGTGATTAATCGCCAGTGTTTTTAATAAAAAATCAGAAGGTGCTACCGTATTTATAGCTTGAGTAAATAATTCAGCACGGATAACGCTGATACCTAAACCTCTAATGTCGTCAATCGTAAAATGCGAGTAAGATTTTTTCATGCGTCTTTAAAAATACCCTTCGCGCTTCTTCTGTTCCATAGATCCTGCTTGATCGTGGTCGATTAAGCGTCCTTGGCGTTCGGACGTGGTGGTTAAGAGCATTTCTTGGATGATTTCAGGCAGTGTGGTGGCTTCGGATTCGACTGCGCCTGTTAAGGGATAACAGCCTAGCGTACGAAAACGCACTTTTTTCATTTCGACTGTTTCGTTTTCGCCTATTGGCATACGTTCATCATCGACCATGATTAACATACCGTCACGGTTGACGACAGGGCGTTCTTTGGCGAAGTACAATGGTACGATGGGGATGTTTTCTAGGTGAATGTATTGCCAGATGTCCAGCTCTGTCCAGTTGGATAACGGGAATACGCGGATGCTTTCGCCTTTGTCGATTTTGCCGTTGTAGATGTTCCACAGTTCGGGGCGTTGGTTTTTCGGATCCCAGCGGTGGTTTTTATCACGGAACGAATACACACGTTCTTTAGCGCGGGATTTTTCTTCGTCACGGCGTGCGCCACCGAAAGCAGCATCAAATTGGTATTTGTCTAGGGCTTGTTTTAAGCCATCGGTTTTCATCACGTCGGTGTGTTTTTTACTGCCGTGGGTGAAAGGGCCAATGCCTTGAGCGATACCATCTTGGTTGATGTGTTCTATGAACTCTAGCCCTAGTTTTTTTATCATATCATCACGAAATTCAATCATTTCTTTGAATTTCCAAGTGGTATTAACGTGCATCATGGGGAATGGCGGTTTGGCAGGGTAAAACGCTTTCATGGTCAGGTGCAGCATGACGGCAGAGTCTTTGCCGACGGAGTACAGCATCACGGGACGCTCAAATTCAGCGGCGACTTCACGAATGATGTGAATGCTTTCCGCTTCAAGTTCTTTCAGGTGGGTTAATTTATAATCGGTCATTAAAAATCCATCGGGAGTGTGATGTCATGATGAGAGCAAGCTCAATGAAACCGTGTATTCTACAGTAATTATCAGCATGATAAAAATCGTTACGGTTACGGATATTGGCAACTTTTGCGGAATAATTCACCCTAACCCACGATTTAAATGCGGGGCTAGGATGACTGGTTTAGTGTGCTTATTTATCTTTTTTCGAGAAAAATTTACCGTACACACCTTTTAGTTGCTCAAGTTTTTCAGTAATTTGATCGGCTTTGTCTTCTAGGCTACTCGATACGTTATCGAATGATTCAGGCGCGAGGTCTTTTTCCTGTACTTTTGCTGTGGTGTATTTTTGGTATAAGCCTTTTAATGCAGACCCTTTGCTGGGTTTTTCAGGGGCTTCTGCAACCGCTTGTACTTTAATTTCAGGCACAGGTTCTGGCTCTATTACCGCCACAACGATAGGTTCAGGCTCTACGGCTGAGACGACAGGTGCAGGTTCTACTGATTCCGTTTTGCTAGTAGCAAATTTTTGATATAAACCTTTCAGCGCAGACCCTTTACTGGATTTTTCAGGAGCTTCTGCAACAACGTCTACTTTGATTTCAGGCGCAGGTTCAATGACTGACACAGCGGGCGCGGACTCTGCTTGCGCGGCTTTGCTGGTAGTAAATTTTTGATACATACCTTTTAATGCGGACACTTTGCCCGTTTTTTCAGGCGTTTCGGCAACAGGTTCAACAATAGCGACTAGTTCAGGTGCTATTACTGGTGATTCAGGCTTGATTTCAGGTTGTTCTATGGCTTGCACCGATGCCGTTGTTACTTCAATTTCAGGCGTTGCGGGTTCAGGCGATTTTTTAAACAGGTCTTGCATTTTAGCTGTCGCTTCATCGACTGCTACGCTAAGACTCTGCACGGGTTCTTCTATGGTGACATCGTTTATAGGTTGAACAACGGGTGTCGGTGCTACTGGTGCAATCGGAGCTACGTTTTGTGGTTGAATATGCGTAAATTGCGACGCTTGCTGTTCTAGTTGTAGCAGTCTAGCTAAGTCGGCTTGATGTTTTTTTAACGCCTCAGTGAGGTCGCGTTGGGTGTCATTTTGTTGTTGTTGCAGTGTAGTAGTTTGGGTTTGTAATGCCAACACCAAGCTGGTTTGGCTGTCTAAGTTGGCTTGCAAGCTCACTAATTTAGCGTCTGTTTCGGCGAGTTTAGTTTTCTCTGCCTGATAAAATTTTTCCAATTCCGTTTTGGCTTGTTGTTCAGTGCGCAAGCGTTCGATAAGTTGCTTAATAACTTTATCGTGTTGTTGCCATAAGTCGTCTGCTTTCAGGTTTTCAGGGACAGTTAGTGGGCGTTCGCCAATATCAAAATTGCTGGCTAAACTTTGTACAGTCGCGGCAATGTCTTGGTTACGTTGCGCGAGTTGCAGTTCTGCTGTGGTAGCGCGTTGTTTTTCAGTTTCCACAAGTTGCTGGTGTTGTTCAGTGGTCGCTACCAATTCGTCTTGGGCTTGCTGGAGTTGTTGCTGCGTAGTAGTAAGAGTAGTTTCTGCGCTAGTGCGTGCCTGTTCACTAAGCCGATTTTTTTTATTTAAACCCGCAATTCGAATGCTATACAGTATCGCGGTCAGTAACCAAACGCCGATGACTAAAGCAGCCGCGTACAAAGGATGGTCGAGTGTCAGTTGTAACCACTCAGCAAGAGTAGCTTGAATCAGCGGTAGGTAGGTTTCCATAAGGTGTTCCTCGATACGATAAAGTTAGATTTATTTACGCCACTTTTCTGACTTGTAGCGTATTTTTACACTTGGGATAATTTGTGCATCCCCAAAACTCACTGCCTGAATTTTTATCTGCTCGTTTAAGCATTTTCTCATCACATTGCGGACAGGTAGGCGTAGTGTAATCGCCTTTAGTGGCTAGTTGATAGAGTTTTGCTTGTTTTTCTTTGGACAACGAGTTGATTTTGTTCACCAAATCGTACTTATTCAATAAGATGATATTTTTATCAGCACAGAATTTGATAGCCTCTTCCGTGAATGTTGAGGTGGCAAAATAATACCCGCTGGATACTTTTTTCACTTGCCATCACACCAAAAAATTCGCGGACTTCTTTAACCGTAATGTTGCTAATCCATGCTTTACATTGCCCAATGGCAATTATTTTACCGTCTGCGTTTTTTATAACGATGTCTATTCCGCCATCCGCACCAATCATGGTCAATTCAGCGCGTTGATTAGTCATAATCAGGTATTCTGTACAGATTTTTTCAAAACGTTTCCATTCCAATTCCAGCAAGAGCTTAACTGTCCATTCGCCAGTTTTGATTACGGATTTCTGTTTGGAAAAAGACTGTGTGTTGCTGGTGATTGATGGTTTTTGTGCAACAGGATGAGACCTTGTATTGCTTGGGATTAGTTTTTTTTGTTTGCCTTTGATAGCGTCAACAATTGCAGAAAGAAAACACAACGCTGCACCAAAAAACAAAGCAGTAGCTATTATAATACTCACGATTTTTTTCCTAGTGCGTTGGTGATGGTCTAATGACTAGAAAAGAGGGAGAGTAGCCGAGCAAACACGTTGCTCGGCTACGACACGAATTACTTCGCTTTAGCTTTATTACGTTCAGTCACTTCTTTAATCACTTCTTCTGATACGTTTTTAGGACATGGCAGATAGTGTGAAAACTCCATAGAGAACTGACCACGACCTGATGTCATAGTACGCAAATCACCGATGTAACCAAACATTTCGCTTAACGGTACATCTGATTTAATACGCACGCCAGTCACGCCCGCATCTTGTGATTTAATCATGCCGCGACGACGATTTAAGTCACCGATAACGTCACCAACGTGGTCAGCAGGTGTGAACGTGTCTACTTTCATAATCGGTTCGATTAACTGAGGACCTGCTTTTGGAATTGATTGACGGAAAGCGGCTTTAGCAGCAATTTCAAAGGCAATCGCTGATGAGTCAACTGCGTGGAACGCACCGTCTAACAATACAACTTTAAAGTCTAAACATGGGAAACCTGCCAATACGCCTTTATCCAGCATGGATTTAAAGCCTTTTTCCACAGCTGGCCAGTATTCGCGTGGTACGTTACCGCCTGTAACCGCTGATTCAAAGACGAAACCACTACCAGGTTCACCTGGCTCGATACGGTAGTTGATTTTGCCGTATTGACCTGAACCACCTGATTGTTTTTTGTGGGTGTATTCATCTTCAACCATTTTAGTAATCGTTTCACGGTACGCCACTTGTGGTTTACCGACGATAACTTCAACACCATGAGTACGTCTTAAAATATCGACTTTAATGTCAAGATGTAATTCGCCCATCCCTTTCAGAATGGTTTCGCCACTGTCTTCATCCGTTTCAACGTGGAATGAAGGGTCTTCTTGAATCATTTTGCCCAAGGCAATACCCATTTTTTCTGACGCAGCTTTATCTTTAGGGCTAATGGCTAATGAGATAACGGGATCAGGGAATACCATTGGCTCTAAAGTTGCTGGGAACTTAGGATCACATAAGGTATGACCTGTTTGTACGTTTTTCATACCTAATACAGCAACGATGTCACCCGCTTGCGCAGATTCTAATTCGTTACGCGCATCAGCGTGCATTTCTACGATACGACCAATACGTTCAGTTTTACCTGTAAACGTATTTAATACTGATGTACCTTTTTCTAATTTACCTGAGTAAATACGCAAGAATGTCAATGCACCAAAACGGTCATCCATGATTTTGAATGCTAAGGCGCGTAATGGTTTGTCCGCGCTAACAATCGCGAATTCACCTGTTGGATTACCTTCTAAATCAACTTCAGGTTGTGGATTAACTTCAGTTGGGCAAGGCAAGTAATCAATAACGCCGTCCAGAACCAACTGTACGCCTTTGTTTTTAAACGAAGAGCCGCAGAACGTTGGGAAGAAGTCAAGATGAATAGTCCCTTTACGCAAACAACGTTTGATGGTATCAACGTCTGGCGTTTCGCCGTCGAGATAAGCTTCCATAACATCATCAAATTGATCGGCTACTTGGTCGATCATTTTTTCACGCCATTCTGCTGCCATTTCCACCATATCGGCTGGAATGTCTTGAATGACATAGTTCATTGGATCGCCTGAGTTATCCCATATCCATGCTTTTTCGGTCAATAAATCAACCACACCCACAAATTCATCTTCTGTGCCGATGGGTAAGGTCATAACGACAGGTACAGCACCTAATACATCTTCAACCTGTTTAACAACACGGTAGAAATCAGCACCGATACGGTCTAATTTGTTGATATAAATAACACGCGCAACTTTAGAGTCATTTGCATAACGCCAGTTGGTTTCAGATTGCGGCTCAACCCCACCTGAACCACAGAAAACACCCACACCGCCGTCCAATACTTTTAATGAACGATATACTTCAATGGTGAAGTCAACGTGACCTGGAGTGTCGATAATGTTGAAACGGTGATCTTTCCAGAAACAAGTCGTCGCCGCCGATTGAATGGTAATACCGCGCTCTTGCTCTTGTTCCATAAAGTCAGTGGTCGCAGCACCGTCATGTACTTCACCGATTTTATGGATTTTACCTGTCAGTTTCAAAATCCGTTCAGTGGTGGTAGTCTTACCCGCGTCAACGTGCGCGAAAATACCGATATTTCTATAAAGCGATAAATCTGTCATGTGTTTACTCTAAAGTTGGCATAAAAAACTGGGTTGGCGACCACCCTTGAGCATTCACTCAGCAGGGTTCTGACTGGGGTTTTGAGGGTATACCCTTCCCTACAGCCATGAACCTAAGACCGTAATGGCAAGGCAACAATGAAGTGAAGTCAGGTAAGTAGCTCAAAACCAAGTGAGGGGGCATCTTGCAAGTCACCATCGCCACCCACTCGTCCAGTTTCGAAAGGCGAGTATTTTAACCTAAAAACGTAGTAGAAATACAGGAAACCATTTATTAGTTCAGATTGAGTGCTTATAGATTTAGCGAGTAGGATAGCTTTCACCTTACTCTACTCGACCTACGCACTCTGTTGCCTTTTTCATAAACTGTTAAGTGCCATAATCCAGCTTTATCAAGGCGGTGGTGGTATCGTTCGACTCGAAAAGTATTTTTATATCGGTTCAACACTCTGCATCAGAATGATGGCTTTTAATTATGGGTTTCCCAACCACCGCCTAATGATTTATAAATAGCAACCAATGCAGTCGCGGTGGCGGTTTGAGTTTGTGCCAATTCATTTTCGCTTTGTAGTAAACGTAATTCGCCATCTAATACGGTTAGAAAATCAGTCACGCCACCGTCAAAACGTAATTGCGCTAATTTATCGGCTTTAACATTCGCTTCAACCGCTGAAACTAATAAGGCTTGTTTAGCCCTGAGTTTGTTGTAGTTCACCAGCGCGTTTTCAGTTTCTTCTAAGGCGGTTAATACCGTTTGTTGATATTTAGCAAGATCGCTTTCAGCATGGGCATCCGCTGCTTTCATGCGTGCATACACACGCCCTAAATCGAATGCTGCCCAACTAATACGCGGACCTAAGGTATGGGCTTGTGAACCTACCGCACCGAGTCCAGACAACATACTGGACTCCAGTGATACTGAACCAACAAACGTGACTCTAGGAAATAAATCGGCTGTCGCTACGCCAATCCGCGCTGTAGACGCGGCTAATTGACGTTCTGCCATACGAATATCAGGGCGACGGCGTAATAAGTCTGCGGGACTGCCGAGTGCAATGGTATCGGGTAATGAAGGCAAGGGGTAACTGGGCGACAATTTGGCGACCAACGCATTCGGTAATTGCCCCGTCAGTACGCTTAACCGATGTAACGTGTAACTGATAGATGTTTCTAATGTTGGAATAACTGCCCGCGTACTATCAAGTTGCGCAGATGCTCTGGCAGTATCGAGTTCAGTACCTCGCCCGTTATCGACACGCGCTTGGGTGATTTTTAAAGTTTGTTCTTGGTTGATGATATTTTGTTTAATAACGGCTAACTGATTTTGTAAGCCTCTAAGTTCAAAATAATTACGCGCGACTTCAGCAATCAGACTGATACTGACATCTCGCAAACTGGCTTCCTGCATTTCGACTTCATCACTGCTGGCTTCAATATTACGTCGCACCCGTCCAAATAAGTCCAGTTCCCAATAGGCATCAAATCCTGTGCTGTATAGCGATAAGTTACGAGGTACGAAGGCGCGGTTATTCATCGATGCGGTACTGCGTTGCTGCTCAGTATAATTCGCATGGCTGGTAACAGTCGGGACTAAATTTAATTCTGCATCCATATATAACGCCCGCGCCTCAAGCAACGTGGCACTAGCAGCTTGTAAATCGCGGTTGTGTAGTAAGGTTTGATTAACCAAATCATTAAGTTGTGCATCTTTAAATAATTTCCACCAAGTGACTTCTATTGCCTTGTTAGAAAATTCAGCATGAGCCGCTTCCGCAAAATGTGCAGGTGTTTCTGTGCTGGGTGTTGTATAGTCAGGACCTACCGCACAGGCTGTTAAAAGACTCGCGCCTACTAATGTTGCAAGCCGCTTCATAGTTTGTCTCCTGCGGTGTTGACTGAAAATAAACGTTGGCGCATCGACTGCACCACAACATAAAAGACAGGCGTTAATAATAGCCCAAAGAAGGTAACGCCTATCATGCCGCTGAATACCGCCGTGCCTAATATGCGCCGTGATTCCGCACCTGCGCCTTGAGCAATAACCAATGGAAATACCCCTAGAATAAACGCAAACGAAGTCATTAAAATGGGGCGTAGTCTTACTTTTGCGGCATCGACCACAGCGGCGAATTGGTCGAGTCCATGTTCTTGCCGTTGTTTGGCAAATTCAACAATCAAAATTGCATTTTTACTCGCTAAGCCAACCAATACGATAAAACCAATCTGGGTGAAAATATTGTTATCCATATTGCTTAACCAAACGCCAGCCATAGACGACAAAATACACATCGGTACGATTAAAATCACCGTCAAAGGTAATGACCAACTTTCATATTGTGCTGCCAGCACTAAAAAGACAAAAATGACGCTTAACGGGAATACCAAAAACGCCACATTACCCGCTAAGACTTGCTGTAAACTCAGTTCCGTCCATTCAAAATCAAAACCTGCGGGCAATTCTTCACTGAGTAATTTATTCATTACATCAATGGCTTGCCCTGAACTCACACCCGCAAGCGTGCTGCCATTGATTTCAGCGGCAGGATACATATTGTAACGGGTGATTTTGTCGGGTCCTTTAATAGCCTGCACATTGACTAACGAACCTAGCGGCACGATGCCGCCTTGGTTGGTGCGCGTTTTCAATTTAGCAATATCATCGGGCTGCATTCTAAACTCAGCATCGGCTTGTGCGACTACTTGATAAATGCGACCAAAATTATTGAAATCATTGACGTATAACGAGCCTAAATAAATTTGTAAGGTATCAAAGATTTCATTCAATGGAACGCCCATCGCTTTACTGCGAATACGATCGACATCGACAAATAATTGCGGCACATCAGCGCGAAAGGTACTGAATAAACCCACCAAACCCGCTTGTTGATTGCCTTTAGCCACAAGTTCTGCATTAACACGTTGCAATTCAGCAATGCCTGCATTGGAACGATCTTGAATTTGTAGTTTAAAGCCACCGACCGAACTCATGCCACGCACAGGTGGTGGAGCAAAGACTTTAATATAGGCATTAGGAATTTGCGCCAGACTTTGGCTGAGTTTTTTAACCAGTTCATCGGCGTAAAGTTCGGGATGCCCTTTACGGTCGGTAAATTCTGTGAGTCGTACAAATAACGTTGCCACATTTGACTGACTCGTTCCTGTCAACACTGACCAACCTGAATAGGCGTTGATATGTGCTACGCCGTCGGTTTTTAACAAAATTTTATTGGCTTGCTGCACAACTTCCTCAGTACGACTGACTGACGCAGCGTCGGGTAATTGTGCATATAGAATTAAATAGCCTTGATCTTGTTGCGGAATAAAACCCGTCGGTACTTTTTCAAACGCCAGCCAGTTCAGACTATTTAGCCCAACATACAGAATAAGAATAAACGCTGTCATGCGTATTAATCGCCCCACTAACCGCGCATAGCCGTGACTAAATCGGTCAAAGATATGATTAAACGCGCCAAAAAATCGTCCGAACAACACATCTAATAATCGGCTAAAGACATCTTTATTGCCATGCGCTCTATCCAATAATAAAGCACACAGCGCAGGGCTTAGTGTCAACGAGTTAAACGCTGAAATTACGGTCGATACAGCAATAGTCAAAGCGAATTGTTTGTAAAACGCACCTGAAACGCCAGTAATAAAGGCAGTGGGAATAAATACCGCGACCAATACTAACGAGGTAGCGATAATTGGGCCTACGACTTCTGACATGGCTTTGAGCGTAGCCTCTCGTGCTGATAAACCTAAGCCAATATGGCGTTCAACATTTTCTACCACCACAATGGCATCATCGACCACAATACCAATCGCCAGCACTAAACCGAATAATGACAAGGTATTTAATGACAAACCTAACGCTGCCATTACTGCAAACGTACCGATTAATGACACGGGTACGGCAAGCAACGGAATGACAGTCGCCCGCCAGTTTTGCAAAAACAAAACTACCACCAACACCACCAATAAAATCGCTTCAAACAGCGTTTCCACCACCGCATCAATGGATTGTTGAATAAATACTACGGTGTCATACACCAGCAAATAATCTACACCTTGTGGAAAATGGGTTTTGAGCTTATCCATTGCCTCAACGACTGCTTGTTTGGTTTCCAAGGCATTAGAACCAGGTAATTGAAAAATCGCTAATCCCGCTGTTTCTTCACCATCCAACATTAAGCGTGAAGCGTAGTCTTTCGCGCCTAATTCAATGCGTGCCACGTCTTTTAAATAAACCACTTCCCCGTTAGCACTCTGTTTAATAACAATATTGGCAAACTGTTCAGGGTCTAATAATCGCCCTTGCGTGGTGACGGTATATTGAAAATCGACACTCTTGGGCGTGGGCGGTTGTCCAACTACACCTGCGGCAACCTGCACGTTTTGTTCACGCACAGCATTAACCACCTCACTGGCAGTTAGATTTTGCGCGGCGATTTTTTCAGGATTCAGCCATAAACGCATACTGTAATCTCTGCCACCCAATAGCATAATGTCGCCCACACCAGGTAAGCGAGCTAGGGTGTCTTTAATTTGTAGCAAGGCATAATTGCTCAAATAAACGCTGTCACGGCTTTTATCGGGCGACACTAGATTGACCACCAAACTCAAATCGGGACTGCGTTTTTTAACACTAATACCTTGCCGCCGTACTTCTTCGGGCAATTTTGGGTCTGCTAATGCAACACGGTTTTGTACTAATACTTGGGCTTTATCGAGATTGGTGCCTGGTTTAAAGGTAATAGTCAACGCCATATTGCCGCTGTTAGTCGATTGCGAAGACAGATACAGCATATCTTCCACACCGTTGACTTCCTGCTCTATCGGCGTAGCCACGGTTTCCGCGACGACTTTTGCATTCGCCCCTGGATAATTGGCACTCACTAAGACCGTAGGCGGCGCGATTTCAGGGTATTGTGCAATCGGTAATTTCAACAGTGCGAGTGAGCCGACCAAGACAATGACGATGGATAAAACCGAAGCAAAAATCGGGCGGTCAATAAAAAAACGAACAAAATTATCCATAATCTACTCTGCCTTTTGTTCAGTCAAGGTGATTTTTTCAGGTTCAATCGTGCTATTGGGTCTCAGTTTTTGTAGACCCTCAACCACTACCCACTCATCTGCTTGTAAGCCTTGTTTAACCACGCGCAACTCGCCAATTTTCGTGCCTACTGTGACTTTGCGAGAACTCACTTGCTTATCTTTATTCATCACCCAAATAAAATGATCGGCTTGATCGTTAGCGATAGCGCGGTCTGGTAATAACACGGCAGAATACGGTTCACCGCCGCGTATACGCATACGCGCAAAAAAACCAGCACTGAGTAATTCATCGTTATTGGCAAACACGCCACGCACACTAACCGTCCCCGTTGTTGGATTTTCCATCGGTGCGATGTAATCCAAATCACCGATATGAGGAAAGCCCTGTTCATCAGCTAATGCTAATTCCACTTTAGCCCCATTAAGCTGTTGCGCTTGCCGCTTATATTTCAGCACTGCCCGTTCATCGACATCGACATACACATAAACAGGATTAGTGGAGACTATCGAAGCCAACAGCGTGGCATCACTACCACTACCATTGACTAAATTTCCCGCTGTAATTAATTCACGACTGATACGCCCATTAATTGGTGAACGAACTTGAGTAAATTCCATATTCAGTTGCGCACTATTGACTTGTGCGCTCGCTGATTCCACTGCTGCCGCTGTTTCCCGCACACTATTTTTACGCGCATCGTGTTCTTCGGCAGAAACTGCTTTAGCTTTAAACAGATTTTCCGAACGTGCAAAATCATTTTTTGCCAATTCGTGCCGTGATTTAGCTTTTTCCAATTCAGCCAACGCATAATTGAGCTGGGCTTTAAAGGGTTTAGCATCAATAACAAATAATAAATCACCTTTTTTGACCGCCGCTCCCGCCGTGAAATTAACTTTTTCCAGATAACCACTGACTCTGGCACGGACTTCCACCGCATTAACTGCTTCAATACGCCCTGTATATTCATCCCATTCCGTGACTTGCTGCGTGAGTGGCTGGGCGATTTTTACTTTCGGCGCAGGTGCGGCAGGCGCGGTTGGCGTGACTGGACTGGCAGGCTTTTCGGTTTTATCGCAACCTATTAACAACAGCATGATTAACAAAGCCAACACAATACCAGCGTGGGGTTGAACGGCAAACAGGGGATTTTTTTTCATTGGCTTAAGATGCCTTATTGACTAGATAATAATAAATGGTAATTGTTATTACCATTTAGTCTAGGTTATCATTAGTCTTTAAGTCAATTAATTTTCTGAGTAATACTGATGGTTAAATGCGGAAGACCCGCCAAAGGCAATGAATCACTCAGCCGCGACCGCTTGCTGGATACGGCTTTAACATTGTTTCTTGAACACGGTTATGGCAATTTGAACATGGAAACTATTGCGCGTGAGGCACGCGTGTCGATGCGAACTATTTATAATCAGTTTGGTGGCAAAGCAGGTTTGTTTGGTGCGTTAATAAGACGGTGTAGCGATCAGTTTGTCGCTAGTTTATCTGATGAAGACAAGCCAGAAGATGCACTCGTCGCTTTTGCACAACAGTTTATGTACCGTATCACTCGACCTGATGTAGTACGAATTCGAGCCGTATTAATTGCTGAATCACCGCATTTTTCTGAACTTGCTACACAGTTTTATGAACAAGGACCGCAACGTACCTTAGAGCATTTAAGTCAGTTTTTTGCTGCACAACAAACATTAGGCTACTTTGTTGAGCTTGATCCGCATTTTCTAGCCGAACAGTTCATTAGTTCATTGCGTAGTGAACGCTTTCACCAATTGCAATTAGGGCTAGTTCCCACGCCAAACGAACAGGAAATCAATCTCTGGGCGCGACAAGCAACACATTTATTTCTCTATGGCTGTAAAAAAGCCTAACTATAGGTGGATTGACTGCGTAATTTTTAGTTTAGTTATCAAATAACGATAATCATCGGCTACTAGTGCATCGTTAAAAATGACCAGCGCATTGATTGGTTTATGTTCCGTTTTATAGTGTAAAAATATCGCCATTCTACTGACTACTGTAGACGGTAATATTTCAATGGTTAAAAATTCATCGTTTTCGGCGAGTTGCCAGCCTATTTCATTGTATTCAAGGCGGTAATGTTTGGCTTTTTGCCGTGTACTGTAAATATAATAATGACAAGTGATAGCGAGCAATAACAGACCTTTTAAGCTAATGGGTAGGTTATTCAACAGACTGGCGACTAATGCTAATGTGTGTATGCAAGCGATTAGGTGGACAAAGTGTTTAGATTCGTTCAGTGTTAATCGTAGCGGTAGTTGGTGTTTTTGAAATGACATAATCGTTGCTAGACTTTCAGGGTTGGGCTTACTATGATGCTTGCCGTACCGTTTTTATAGACAGACTCACTCATAAACTGGAGGTTTTTATGTTAGAAAAACAACAAATAGCACCACTATTTACATCACCAAACCAAGATGACGTACCGATTAGTTTGTCAGATTACACGGGTAAAAAAAATGTCGTTTTGTATTTTTACCCCAAAGATGACACACCTGGTTGCACGATTGAAGCCAACCAATTTACGCAATATGCCGAACAATTTGCCGCACATGATACCGTTATTATCGGAGTCAGTAAGGATTCATGCGCCAGTCACCGTGATTTTATAAGTAAATATAATTTGAATTTACAATTGCTTGCCGACACGTCAGGTGAACTATGCGAACTTTATAACGTGTGGCGTGAACGAGAAAAAGAAGGCGTTAAAAGTATGGCTGTTCTACGCTCTACCTTTATTATCGACAAACAAGGTATATTAGCTGATGTGGAATATGGCGTAGTACCTGACGGTCATGCGTTGGCAGTATTGGAAAAAATTAAAAACTTGTAATCTCCGCTTGCCATTAAGTTAAGTCGTTCGTGGTTCGACAAACTCACCATGAACGACTTAACTTTAATAGACCATCTCTACGAATTAGGCGTAATCATCAAGTGGTCTGATTCAATCCCTAGCAATAACTCACCTTTTAACAAGCCGACTAATTCCCGTCCTGCCATCGTGTATCGCCAGCCGTGCAGTAATGGGCATTCATCATCACCATTAAATAATAAGGCTTCTAGGTCTTTGCGCGAGGCAAGAATGCTGGGGTTTAATTCATTTTCTTCGGCGCGAATACGCACCAAGGCGGTCAAAATATCCAGTATGGCTTCTTGTTGTTGGGTCTTTTTGGCAGGTCGATCTTTTAACGTTAAAGGTATCGGCGGGCGATTTTTCGCGTCAGTAATCAGTTGGCACAGTTCTTTGCCATAACGCTGTACGGCACGCTCATTGATACCGCGTACGGTCGCTAAATCGGCAACAGTTTCAGGTTGTAGTTTGGCTAAATCAAACAGTAATTCATCACGCAATAACCAATTTTTCGGTCTGTCTTCAGCTTGAGCAGTTCTTTCGCGCCACTCGGCTAAGGTTTGAATAATAGAAAGTTGTTTGCCCGTCAATTTATTTTGCCCTTTAATGCGTAGCCACGATTTTTCTGGCTTGACTTCATAATGAGCTGGATTAGTAAGTTCGGCAAAGTCTTGTTTTAACCAGTCAATGCGTCCTAAGACTGTTAATTTCTGAGTCATGATTGAATAAATCTGACACAGATAAATCACATCATCGGCGGCGTAGTCTATTTCATCAGCAGTTAGCGGACGTTTACTCCAATCAGCGCGGGTGTGGGCTTTAGTTAAATTCACATTCAATAAGCTAGATACCAGCATGGCATAACCAGGATTGTCTTGAAAGCCTAACAGCGGTGCGGCAATTTGGGTATCGAACACAGGTTCAGGCAGTTTGCCAGTTATTTGGAAAAATATTTCTAAATCTTGGCGGCAAGAGTGAAAGACTTTGACAATGTTAGGATTATAAATAGCTTCAAACAGCGTGTCTAAGTTTGGTAACGCAATCGGATCAACACAGGCGACCCAATCGAGAGTAGCAATTTGTAATAAACAAAACTTGGGATAATAGGTTTTTTCGCGTAAAAACTCAGTGTCTAAAGCTATCCAAGACGCTTGTTGTATTTGTTCGCACAGCTTAGGTAATTGATCGGGGCGGTTAATGTACTGAATGGGAGTCATAGCGTTACCGTGTGCTGATTAAAATAATGGAGGGGAAATACGTTAGCTATACAGGAGTAAAACAGCTTTAGCTATTTTCTAGCCAATAGCTAAAGCTATTGGACTCCTGATTACATCAATATATCTAAGCCCGCTGATTCTGCATCAAATTCTTGTTCACGTCCAAGCGTTAGCCCAACAAAATCAAATAATTTTGTATCGGCTAACTGTGATGGGGCGACATTTTGTAAGCTAGTAAAAATCGTTTCTAAGCGGCCAGGAAATTGTTTATCCCACGTTTTTAACATCACTTTCATGGCTTGGCGTTGCAAATTTTCTTGTGAACCGCACAGATTGCAAGGAATAATCGGAAAATCTTTAAATGTGGCAAAACGTTCAATGTCTTTTTCACGCGTATACGCCAGCGGTCTGATGATGATATTCTTTTTGTCGTCGCTCAATAATTTTGGCGGCATGGCTTTGAGTTTGCCACCGTAAAAGATATTCAGAAAAAAAGTTTCTAAAATATCATCACGGTGATGACCTAAGGCAATTTTAGTGACATTGTTAGCTTCGGCATAGCCGTACAGCGTACCACGCCGTAGCCGTGAACATAGCCCGCAAGTCGTTTGCCCTTCGGGGATGACGCGTTTAACTACGCTGTAAGTATCTTTTTCAATGATGTGATACGGCACACCCAGCGATTCAAGGTATTCAGGCAGCACGTGTTCAGGAAAATTAGGCTGTTTCTGGTCTAAGTTGACGGCAATGAGTTCAAAATCGACAGGTGCGGTTTTTTGTAAATTCATTAACACATCAAGCATAGTAAATGAATCTTTACCGCCTGATAAACACACCATCACCTTATCACCGTCTTCAATCATATTGTAATCGGCAATCGCATCACCTACGGTATGTCGTAAGCGTTTTTGGAGTTTGTTAAATTGGAAACGGGTTTTTTGCATGGAGTTTTATAAAGTAGCTTGGGGTTAGAAGCGAACCCCAACAGTTGGGTTTTCTTGGGGGGGTTGTTTGTTGGGGTTCGCAAAACTTAACCCAAGCTACGAGCTATTTTACGCTAATCTCATAGACAACTAAGGCAGCCCAAACGATGGAAAACAAAATAGGCATATATAAATCAATCTTTGTTCTGGTGGATCGCCACTCGCCATCATCGATATTAATATGAAGTAACACATTTGCCTGACTGTAAAGATTATCGTCCTTCACATATTGATTCTCGGTACAAAATTCACAAAGTTCTGACCATTGGGTATCATCTAATTCGAGACCATATTTGTAATAGTCAACAATCCGATGTCTTGATTTGACCACAGGAAACCAAATATACCAAATCATTACAAGGCTAATTACAGCGGTAACACAAAGCACAACAAGACTCTTGTCAGAAACTATTGCACCTACCGCCAACAGAAAAGACTGTGACGAAATGAAAATAGAACGATAAGCCTGAAGTAGAGTCTCGTTGATACTCCATTTTTCGATGTTATATCTTTCCATTTGTGCATCCTTCGAGGTGTTTGGATTGTTGGGGTTCGCAAACTCATCCCAACCGACGGAATTAGCCGCTATAACGTTGGCAAATCAGCGGACTGAAATTTCATTCGGACTCTTTCAATTTACCAAGGCAATAGCCAAACATGGGTATGTAATCATTTGGTTTAATTTGTTCTTGACCTGATGCAATTGCTAAAAGAACCCAGCCTTCGGCAATAAGCTCATTGACCGTTTCTTTTGAATAAACGGTATTTACCTTTGTTACCAAGTGCAGCAGGTCGGATGTCTTTTCATAGCGCATTACATACCCTCTTACAACGGCTAATCGTGATAGCGTTGGAAAATCAGCGTGGCATTGGTGCCACCAAAGCCAAAGCTATTGGACATAATGGTGTTTAGAGTAATGTTGTCTTGACGCTCTCGGACGATAGGAATGCCTGCTGCGCCTGCATCTAGGTGAGTAATATTAGCTGAGGCACTAAGGAAGTTTTCTTCCATCATTAATAACGAATAAATCGCTTCATTAACACCCGCCGCGCCTAAGGCATGACCTGTTAAGGATTTGGTTGAGCTAACCCAAGGCACATTGCCTGCACCAAATACTGTGCGCAAGGCTTCTAATTCTTTGGTGTCACCGACTGGGGTGCTAGTACCGTGTGCGTTGATGTAATCAATCTTGGCATTCACGGTTGCCATTGCTTGCTGCATACAGCGCACCGCGCCTTCACCAGAAGGTTGTACCATGTCATAACCGTCAGACGTTGCACCATAACCTGTTAGTTCGGCGTAAATTTTCGCGCCGCGGGCTTTAGCGTGTTCCAGTTCTTCGATGACTAAAACACCGCCACCGCCTGAAATCACAAAACCATCGCGGGTTTCATCATACGCTCTGGAGGCGGTAGTGGGGGTGTCGTTGTATTTGGATGACATTGCACCCATTGCATCGAACAAGACCGATAAACTCCAATGCTCTTCTTCACCGCCGCCTGCAAATACGACATCTTGCTTACCCATTTGAATGAGTTCCATTGCGTGACCAACGCAATGTGCGCTAGTTGCACAAGCTGACGTAATGGAATAATTCACGCCTTTAATTTTAAACGGGGTAGCTAAACACGCAGTGTTAGTGCTGGACATGGTGCGTGGCACCATATAAGGGCCGACTTTTTTAACGCCTTTTGAACGTAAAATATCTGCCGCTTCAACGATATTGGATGTGGATGGACCGCCTGAACCCATCACTAAACCCGTTCTGAAATTAGAAATATCAGATTCGTCTAAACCTGAATCATCAATCGCTTGCTGCATGGCAATGTAGTTGAACGCCGCGCCATCACCCATAAATCGTTTAATTTTACGGTCAATAAACGCATCTAAATCAATATTCACCGCGCCGCGTATCTGACTGCGAAAGCCTAATTCGGCATAATCTTCGGCAAAACTAATGCCTGAGCGACCTTGTTTTAAGGCATCTACCACTTCATCGCGGTTATTGCCTATGCTAGAAACAATGCCTAAACCTGTTACCACCACTCTTTTCATTGTTTCGCCCTCAAAAATCGGCTGTCGATGTAAATAAACCCACCCGCAAATCCGTTGCTTCATAAATGACTTTGCCATCGACTTCCATCGTGGCATCAGCAATACCCATAACTAATTTACGCATAATGAGACGTTTTATATTCACGCGGTAGATGACTTTTTTTGCAGTAGGTAACACTTGTCCAGTAAATTTAACTTCACCAACACCTAACGCACGACCTTTACCCGGTCCCCCCATCCAACATAGGAAAAATCCGACCAATTGCCACATTGCATCCAAGCCTAAACAGCCTGGCATGACGGGATCACCCTGAAAATGACAATCAAAAAACCATAAATCGGGGGTTATATCCAATTCAGCAACAATTTCACCCTTACCGTAAGCACCGCCTTCATCCGTAATCAGGGTAATCCTATCCATCATTAGCATATTGGGTAGAGGTAATTGCGCATTCTTCGGTCCGTATAGTTCCCCTCTACCAGACTTCAATAACTCTTCGCGCGTAAAACTATGCTGCTTCTCCATACTCGTGTGACCCTTAGTCATTATTCTTATTATCGAACTTAGTATTATCTTACAGACACTAAAAAAAATCAGCTCAATTTTTAGCCTGATTGCACATCGGTGAGTAAATTTTTTATTTTTAGCGTATTCCGTTGTAATCGTTGCGAATAAATCATGGCGTAGGACAGGACGGAGGTGACATATTTTCTGGTTTCCTTGAAAGGAATTGTTTCTATCCATATATCGGCAGGCATTAATTGCCCACTAGGCAACCATTTATCGACACGGTGCGGTCCTGCATTATAAGCGGCGGCGGCTAAGGCAAAATTACCATTAAAGCGTTCTAATAATTGCTTATAGTAGAAAGTGCCGTATTTGATGTTAGTGTCTGGTTCAAACAAACTGTTGGCACTTTGCCAAGGCTCATTCAGTTTGCGGGCAATTTGCCGTCCTGTTTCGGGCATAATTTGCATTAAGCCCCGCGCTCCAACGGGTGATTCAGCATTTTTATCCAGCATACTTTCTTGACGCATTAAACCAAACACCAACGCGGGGTCTAGCTGTTGTAAATCAGCATTATTCTGTACTTGACTGGAATACGTTATTGGAAAACGCAATGCTAAGTCATCCCAGTAATCAGCTTGTACTAGCGTCACAATCGCAAGTTGATCCCATTGCCAACTTTGCGCTAATTTGGCAGCGACCAATAAACGTTGTTTGGATAATTTTTTGATGGCATACGACCATTGCCGTTTAGCTTCTAAATCACGATGCAGAATACCCAGCTCTTGTGCGATTTTAAAATCGGCTTCATTGGCTAAGGCATCCAATTCATTGCCTGCTAACAACACAGGCTTATCAATATTCTGATAGGGCTGATTAACGGTATCAGCAGCAAGAAAGCCATAAAAACTACGGTCTTGCGCGAGTTTATTGAACACTATTTGCGCTTGTGGCGCGTTACCTGTTTCTGCCAATGCACGCGCTTGCCAATATTGCCATTTTGGTAACTGTTGTTCTGTGCTAGTTAATCCTGCCAATGCACTACTGACGTGTTGCCAATTTTGTTCTAACAATGCGGCGCGAATTTTCCATTCCCTAACTTCTTCATCGGTGTTTAACACAAGATTTAAGCGATCGAAGGCGCGGACATCTCGATTACGAGCAAGTGCGAGTGCAAGACCACGTTCTACTTGTTGTGCGGTTTCATGGTCTGGATTGACAGTGGCTTTATGATTATCCCAAACAGCAATCGCTTCATCTAAATTTGATTTTGCCATCCTCAGCACACCATGAGCAAATAACCGCCCCATGATTGGCTGCCAAAAATTACTACTTTCAATTAAAGCAGGATTTTTATGTACCCGTAGCCAAACATCAGCAACACCTTGATCAGCGTTAGCCATCAAGTGTTGAATATGTGTGGCTAATGACACATTATCTTTTTTTAACGCTAACTCAAAACGTTGCCACATTAATTCAGGTGTCATCACAGGTGTTGCGAGCAATGCTGATAGTAGTGAATCGCATTCTGTCGGTAAACTCTCACCTGTTAGCCATAACCTTTTAGCTTCATTCAATGCCTGTGTCGTGTTACCTGTTTGATAGTTTGCCCACTGGAATTGACAGATGAGTGCAGTGTTGTCGCTGGCTTGGTAGTTTTGAATAAATTCATTCCAGCGTTGTTGACTGGCTAGATAATCCAACCATTTAGCACGCAGCAATAACGCGTAACGATTGTCTTGATAGTTTGCTAAAAACGCCGTGATTTTATCAGTCTCTGGTAAATGATTACTTAACCATTGATACTGTAAATATGGATAAAGCGGATAATCAACTAAGCCCGCTGTGAGCTGGAAAAACACAGCTTCATTGCCTAGATTTAATGCCTGTTCTGCCTGCAAAAAATCGCTACGTTGTTGTTCTAGGGTATTACTCAGCACTGTGCAGGGTAAGAAAATTAAGCTGATTAACAACAATAACCTAGATATTTTTTTCACTTTCATATTGAGTAACGAATTAGCATTTTTAAAGAGCCTCATACTACCCTATCTTATCGAATAACGAAAACTAGCGATACCTTCGAAGGGAGCGCGTCAGTGCGTCCCTTCGAAGAAATAGTTAACATCAACGACTAAGCGTAAGCGTGTAAGGCGTAGTTAAGGTATAAGCCCCGCCAAAAGCCACTACTTTTATGTAATAGGTGGCAGTCGTTGAACTGGCATTTTTATAAGACACTGACTCCGTTGAACCAGCATCGGCACTGGTTTTCAGCGTAGTACCTGAACTACTAAGCAGATACAAATCATAGTCTTTCATAGGACCTGTCATATTAACGGTGATGGTACGACCTGCTGGCACGTTGATTTTAAAATAGTCTTTATCAGTGGATGTGCCGATGTAGCCGACAATCTTGGTCACGGTATCGGCGATAACATTGGCAGTCTGAGTCGTACCATTGTTTTCGACTTCGTTATAAGTCGTAAGTGGAGGCTCGATATTATTAACGATGAAAGTAACACTCGCCGACGTGCCTATATTACCTGCGGCATCGTAAGCTTTACCGACTAAAGTATGATTACCATTGCTCAGCGTGGAAGAATCTAGCGTTATGCTGTAAGGCGATGTAGTGTCAGAGCCTTTTAGTACATTATCCACATAGAATTCCACATTAGCCACGCCAACATCATCGGACGCTGTGGCGGAAAAACTAATCGTGCCACTGCTACCTATTTCAGTCACAGAAATAACAGGCGTAGTGTTGGCATTGTTAATGGAAAACGTAACAGGTGTGGATGTGCCAATCTGCCCTGCGGTATCGTAGGCTTTGACCACCAGACTGTGAGTGCCATCCGTTAAGGATGTGCTATCCAATGTCATGCTGTAAGGTGAGCTGGTATCGCTACCTTTCAAGACATCATCAACATAGAATTCCACTTTAGTGATGCCAACATCATCGGTGGCTGTGGCAGACAAGGTAATCACGCCACGACTGCCGCTTTCGCTGGCACTGGCATTAGGCGGATTATCACCGTTGCTACTACCGCTCACCGTGAGATTGACTTTATCGAGTATGAAACCTGTAGATAACGCGCCATCTTCTGCCCCTAAGAAATACAGTTGAACAGTCTGCCCTTTGTAAGCTGCCATATCCAAGCTATAAACCTTGTAACCTGTTGCCGCATTTAGATTACTGTAAGTTGCCAGTGTTTTGAGGATAGTTCCTGAGGCATTGCGAATTTGTACCGCAAGCGTATCGCTGGCAACGCTGGTGGAGGTATCTTTGGTTTCAATATGCAGGGCATAGCTTAAGGTTGCTGATGAAGTGCTGGCAGGAATAGTCACTGATTGATATAAACCGACACTCATTTTCGAGCCAGTTCCGCAGAACTTAGCCATTTTAGTGCCATCAAACGCGGTCTGACCTAAAATTGTGCCGATTTGCATTCCTGTCGTGTTTGACCAACCCACGCCATAACCTTTTTCAAAACTACCGTTACGAATTAACTGCCCGTTGTTGATGGTAAACGTCATGGTGGCATTAGTGTATTGACCTGTTGTATCAGTCGCTTTTGCAACCAAGGTGTGACTGCCATCATCCTGCATGAGCGAGTCATAAGTCATGGTGTAAGGCGCGGACGCACTTGAACCGACCAACGCGCTATCCAATAGAAAATCAACTTTCGTTACGCCTTTATCATCGCTGGCAGTGGCACTAAAAGTTAGCGTGCTTTTATCGCCTGTTTCACTGACTGTAACCGTCGGTGGCGCGTCAGCCCCACTCCAGACACTACCGACATTGATACCTGCAAAGGCATTCCACACCGCAATTTCTTCAGCCCCTGACACAGGGAATAAATCTCTTACCGCCTGAATACAGGCGATTCTTGCCCCCGCGTAGTTGGTGTCAGGTGTCATATAAGTGGTTAAAGCACGAAACCATATTTTGGCCGCCTTATCATTGCCGATGCCTGTCATACCGTCTGGCAAATAAGACGTAGACGTTTCGCCTGTCTTAGTCGCCCCTTGGCTTAGAAAATAAAAGGCGCGATTCATAGGACCAGAACTGTAATGCACATTGAGTTTTTCCAGAGTCGGACTCCACGCATCGGCACTGTTACCGTCTTTGCTGGGTTTATATAAAAAACGCATTTTGAGCGGAAAAGCGGGCGTGGTGATTTGTTCGCCTTGTGTCCACGTTCCACCTGTATCGGGAATGACACTGCCTTTACCATTCGCGCCGCGCATATAAAATTCTGCCATCGCACCCATAATGTCAGAATTGGCTTCATTTAGACCGCCCGATTCTTTGTTATAAATAAGGTCCGCTGAAGTCATGCACACACCATGCGAAAATTCGTGGGCAGCAACATCTAAAGAAGTGAGGGTTTGAAGTTTCGTGCCATCACCGTAAGTGATGCACATACAAGAGTCGGAATAAAAGGCATTGTCGAAAGCATTGTCATAATGCACTCGCGCATAAGTTGGTTTTCCTTCTCCATTAATGCCATTACGTCCAAAGACATTTTTGTACATATCCCACGTTGCTTGTAAACCGTAAGCGGCATCCACTGCCGCCGTTTGTCCATTGGCAGAAGTCGTGGGTTCTGGGTCTTCTTTGAAATTAACACCATCGCCCCAAGTATTATTGGCGTTTTTGTAAATAGTTCCTGTACCTGATGTGGAATGATCCAAATTGTAAACCACGTTGCCGCCACTAACAGGTCGAGTCAAATCGCGTAACTCAAAGCCGCCAGATACGCTGTTAGTATTCAAATTCACCGCGCCGCTGTATTGACTCTTGCCGTTACCAATAGCATTCTCAGTCATCAAGCTATCCCATTTTTCAATAATCGCGCCCGTGTGTGCGTTTATCAGATAATCGGTATGGCGTGTGTCATTGGGCTTATTCACTTCGGTATGAAGGTAATAAGCCAGTTGATAACCTTTTATCTCAGTGACAAAATCTTCTGCGTTTAGCTTATCGGCTAACACCGTTGCTTTACTTGTGGATACGCGGCTGACTTTTTCGGGATAAACCACCAGTTCAACCGTGGGTTTATTACTAAAGTCAGAACTTAGAGCTAAGTCTTTTTTAGCCACTGCCAGCGCGTCATTAACCGACAGTTTCGGCGTTGTATCGACTTGAATCGTTTGCTTAAGTGCGAATGTAGTCGCAGGTAGTTCACGCCCATCCGCTTGTGTATGGGTAATGACTTCACCGCCCCAAACACGCAAGTCATTATAAAACTGTTGAAAGCGAATATGCGTCTGCCCCAATGTGTCTTGTCGTAGACTTTGTGCTTGAAAGGAGTGATGCTCATCGAGACCTAATGTCTCACGCATATCCGTCAATCGTTGCTGAGATTGTAGCGTCATCTCTGTATTGGCAAGCTGCTCAGCTTCGGCTACTGTAAGGAAAGTAATTAAAAGGGAAGCGACTGGGATTAAGACAAACTGACTTTGTTTCATGATCTATACTCCGATACATTTTCAATGTTATAGAATAAAGCGTCGAAAAAAGCATTTTTCAAATTATATACTCTCTCATTGTCACCTAGAAAAATAACAAAGAGCAATCACTTAGAATAGAGTATTAACGGGTAGGAAATGGATATTAAAAATATCCTATAACACACGCATAAGAGGTAATAGACAATCATTACCCTCCTTTATTAGTTACCCATCTAATTGTTTGCTTTTCGGAGATGATATATAACATCTATTACTCAACTAATCATTCCTGATTTACAATGCCTGCCTTAAAAACGGATGCTAGGTATAACTATGAATAACCACACACCCATTATTTTGGCTTCCGCTTCACCGCGCCGCAAAGAACTACTGAATCAAATAGGTGTTCGGTATACAGTGTATGCGGTTGATATTGATGAAACGCCATTGCTTAATGAAACACCGTTAGCCTATGTGCAACGGGTAGCGGCGGAAAAATCGGCTGCGTGTGTGGCGACATTGCAAACGACGCAAGCAGTATTAGCTGCTGACACCACGGTCGTGTTAGGCAATGTCATTATGGGTAAACCTAAAGATAAAACGGACGCGCTAACGATGTTGCGCCAGTTATCAGGTAACACTCATCAGGTGTACAGTGCGGTGTCATTGCGCGGCGTGACCCACAGCGAGGCGGTGAGTATTACCGATGTCACCTTCAAGGCGTTGAGTGAGCAAGAAATAGAAGATTATTGGCATAGCGGTGAACCGCTGGATAAGGCAGGAGCTTATGCCATTCAAGGTAAAGGCAGTGTGTTTGTAACGGCTATTAACGGTAGTTTTTCGGGTGTGGTGGGTTTACCGTTATATGAAACGGCGCAACTTTTAATGCAGCAAGGCATAAAAATATGAGCGAAGAAATTTTAATCAACATTACCCCGCCAGAAACCCGCGTTGCTGTCATTGAAAATGGCGTGTTGCAAGAGCTGATTATTGAGCGTAGTCGTGAACGGGGCTTAGTCGGCAATATTTATAAGGGTGAAGTGTGTCGAGTATTACCTGGTATGCAGGCGGCATTTGTTGATATAGGTTTACCTAAAGCGGCATTTTTGCATTTATCTGATTTATCAACCCAAGAGCTGGAAAGAACAGGTTCAGAAAACATCGAGCATTATTTACACGAAGGGCAACACATTATTGTGCAGGTGGTGAAAGACCCACTAGGCACGAAAGGTGCGCGGTTGACCACCGACATATCAATTCCTTCGCGCTTTCAAGTGTATATGCCTTATTCCAATATTACAGGTATCTCGCAACGTATTGAGTATGAACCTGAGCGGGTACGCTTAAGAAACTGTGTAGAAGCATTTAGACAAGAACATCAGTGTGGCGGTTTTATTGCCAGAACAGCCGCCGAATGCGTAGAAGAAGACATTTTGATTGCTGATATGATGTTTTTGTTAAAACTATGGGAATCTATTTCAGAAAAAATCGCTACCACCAAAGCTAAATCCTTTATTCATAAAGATTTACCACTTAGCATTAGAACGTTAAGAGACTTACGCAAAGAAGGTTTAGAAAGAATTCGCATTGACTCCAAAGAAACCTATCACAAATTATTAGAGTTTGCGGAGGTGTTTGTTCCAGAAATCGTCCCCATTATTGAGCATTACACAGGCGAATGCCCTGTCTTTGATATTTACAATGTTGAAGATGAAATCAAAAGAGCCTTAGAGCGCAAAGTTAAACTAAAATCGGGCGGGCATTTAGTGTTTGACCAAACCGAAGCGATGACGACCGTCGATGTGAATACAGGTAGTTATGTCGGCGGGCGTAATTTAGAAGAAACCATTTTTAAAACCAATTTGGAAGCGGCGCAAACCATTGCAAGACAACTGCGGCTACGCAATCTAGGCGGCATTATTATCATTGATTTTATTGATATGAAAAGCGAAGAACATAAGCAACAAGTGTTGCAAGCCTTGGAACGTAATTTAGCTAAAGATTGGGCAAAAACCAAAATTACCGAAGTGTCGATTCTAGGTTTGGTGGAAATGACCCGCAAACGCACTCGTGAAAGTTTGGAACATATTCTTTGTGAACCTTGCAGTGCCTGTGGTGGACGTGGTGTGTTAAAAACCGCTGAGTCGATGTGTCTGGAGATTTTTCGGGAAATTATTCGTGAAGTACGTTTATATAAGGTACAAACTTTATTGGTACTTGCTTCAAATAATGTCGTCGATATGTTACTGGATGAAGAAGCCGATATGTTGGCAGAGTTAGAGATATTTTTAGATGTACAAATTAAGTTTAGAGCCGAGTCAGAATACAATCAGGAACAGTACGATGTGGTGCTGTTGTAACACGGTCGTGTTTTTGTGATTCATCATATTAAACGCGCCACCCGACACCTTATTTTTTGGTCTTTGATTAGTGCCGCACTGAGCTTATTGGCAGTGCGGGTGTTGTTACATATCGTTAATGATTACAAAACCGAATTAGCCGCCGAAATTAGCAAACAAGTTGCTGCTCCTGTCACTATTGGGCATTTAAAAACCCGCATTCATCGCTTTAGCCCACAATTGGTGTTAGAAGATATTGCTATCGCCTCCCCTGAACACAATAAACTCTCCCCCGCCATTCAACTGAAAGAACTACGCCTTGGTATTAATTTAATTGATTTAATCTTAAGTCGTGATGTGTTGTCCTCGTCTTGGCTAACGTTAGTAGGCGCGAAACTGACGGTCAAAAAACAAGCCGATGGCAGTATTGCCATTGTGGGCTTAAAGGCAGGCGGTGGACAGCCGCTGTGGTTATTGCAAGGTCGAAAATACCAAGTGCTACAAAGTACGCTAACGTGGCAAGATGAACAAAAACACGGTAAATCGTTGGTATTTGATGATGTTAATATCATGATACGCAATAACGGCGATCGCCATCGTGTTAATATTTTGATGAATTTACAAAAAAAACAAGGTGAATTACTCAGAGCGTCGTTCGACATTAAGGGCAATATTTTTGAGCCGTTAGCCATTAACGGGACAGGGTTTATTGAAGGCAAAGCCCTGCATCTACCCGCGTGGGTGACGGTTGATTTACCACTGACTATCGGTATTAAATCAGGCACGGGGAATTTTAAAGTCTGGGGCGAGTGGCAACGCTCACAATTAGTGTCTATGACGGCTGACATACAGGCAAAGCAGTTACACCTCAGCCAACAACATAAAACGGATTTTGTCAGCAATGATTTTTCCACGCTGTTTTACTGGCTGAAAAATGACCATCAATGGCTAATTGATGTTGAACGCTTTGCCTTAGAAACGGCAACGAACAAACATCCCACCAGCGCGTTTACGGTGTCAGGCGTAAGTGCAGACGATCAACAACTGCATAAAATAACACTTTCTATACCCGCTTGTGATTTACAACCCATTGCCCATCTTGCTCAGTTTTTCGCGCCATTGCCTGAGGCACAAGCCAAACTATTAGCACAAGCACAGCTCAAAGGTCGTCTTGAAAATTTTACCCTGTCCGCTGATCTCGATAACCACCAGCTAAGCGTTGACGGTCATTTTGCTCACCTTAGCACCGAACCGATACTGACACTGCCTAGTATAGATAATCTGACGGGGCAAATTAACGGCAATGAACAACAAGGTAGCGTACAGCTCACAACGGAACACACCCAACTAAAATACCCGTCTATGTTTCGTAATCCCTTATTGTTCAACACACTCAACGGTACACTGACGTGGCAACAAAATACTGATGATTGGACATTAGCTAGTTCAATGCTAGTGTTAAACTCACCTGATATACACAGTAAAAGCCGCTTGCAACTCCTTATTCCTAAAACTGATAAACCTGTTTTTATGGATTTACAAACCGCGTTTTCGGCGAAAGACATGAGTAAAGCCCCGACTTATTACCCAACCAGCATCATGAGTAAAACTTTAGTCGATTGGTTAGACCATGCGTTTATCGGTGGCACGCTTTCCAAAGGCGATTTTTTATTTTATGGCAATCTAAATGACTTTCCGTTTACCAAAGGCGAAGGTGTATTTGAAGTGCTGTTTTCTGCCAAACAGTTAGAGTTGCTTTATCACCCCGATTGGCCGCATTTAACCGATTTGGCGGGTGATGTGTTGTTCACCAAAGATGAGCTGCACGTTAATCTAACGCAGGGCAACAGCGAGAAAATCAGCATTAAAAAAGCAGACATTGCTATTCCCTCGCTAAGTAAAGGCGAGATGGTGCTAGTTGATGGCGAGTTTGCGGCTGGTATTGCCGACACCTTAACGTTTTTACAAAAAACGCCACTGGATTTGCCCATTAATAAAGTGTTGGATGCGATTACGCCACAAGGCAACACGCAGGCAAATTTAAAACTCACTGTGCCTTTAGAAGACTATATTCCTGCTAAAGTTGATGGTACGGCGCAATTCAATAACGCTAATTTGACCGTCAAATCAGTCGATTTATTAGTTGATAAAATGACTGGCGCGTTAAAGTTTAATGAACAAGGTATTTTCACCGACAACATTAATGCCGTCGCGTTAGGCTATCCGATAAAAATCGCGATTAAAAACGACGCACAAAAAACCACCATCAACGCGACAGGGCGTACCAACATAGACGAACTGCATAAGCAATTTAAAATGTCTGGCTGGTCAGTGGCAACAGGTGCTAGCGATTATAAATTACAGCTACAACTCCCTTACGGTAATCAAACACCGAAGCTCACGGTGCAATCCATGTTATCAGGCATCAGTCTCGATTTACCCGATGGCTTAGCAAAAACTAGTTCACAACAACGCCCACTATCGCTTGATTTTAGCTTGGTTGATAAACCCTTATTACCCATTAGCATAAGTTATGATAATAAACTTAAAGCTGCTCTGAATTTCGACATCAAACAACAAAACATCCAAGCGGGGCATGTTTTAATTGGTACAGGTAACGTCCAAGCACCCGAAAAGGGTATCAAACTTGAGATTAATAATGAAAAACTCGCCTTACAAAATTGGCTGGGTCTTGGCTTTTCGATGGCGCAAACTGATTCGGCAAGCACACCCACCAATGCCCCGATTAATGAAATAAACATTCACAGTAATTCGAGTGTATGGAAAAAAACGCCGTTAGGCTTGTTTGATTTAAACTTAAAACCCGCTGGTAAACAATGGAATGGAGTACTGAACAGCCAATTTGCTAAAGGTAAACTCACTATACCTTTCAACCTTAAAGGCACGAATCGTATCACCCTTAACATGGATGAACTGGATTTATCGCTGGCTAAACAACTCAATAGCCAAGACAGCACAGACATAGCTGATCTGATACCAGAAGCCATGCCCTTAATAACGCTTACCAGCCAAAAAACTCGCTGGCAAGGTGTGGCACTTGGGCAGTTAAGTCTAATTGCCGAACGTATCAGCAACGGCATTGCCTTTAAAAACATAACCCTCAATGGCGATATGCAGAAACTGACACTATCGGGCGATTGGCAAGTTAATGGCAAACAATCTATCACGCACGCCAAAGGTCGCTTAGATATGCTTCGTGTTGATCAACTATTTACACAATTTGGCATCGGCAAAAATTTTACCGAAACCACAGGCGGCGCAGATTTTGATGTATTTTGGCGCGGTGCGCCGCAACAGTTTTCCATTGCCGCATTGCAAGGTCAGCTAGACCTTGATTTTAACGAAGGGCGGATTTTAGGCATTGAACCTGGTTTTGGGCGGATTTTAGGTGTACTTGCAGTCGCGCAATGGATAAAACGCTTGCAACTGGATTTTAGCGATATTTACGAAGAAGGCTTAACCTACGACAGTATTACAGGACATTTTGATTTAAGCCAAGGTAAGGCGAGAACCAAAAATCTAATTGTTGATGCTGTACCTGCCAAAATTACCCTGACAGGCGATACTAATTTACTACGCCACACCGTTGATTATAGCGTCATGGTTGCACCAAAAAGTGCCGATGCCGTACCTATAGCTGGTACAATTGTGGGTAAAGTCGCCTCGCTAATTGGACGGTCTCTAACAGGAAAAGACCAAGATGGCTTTTTCTTCGGCTCACAATATTTAGTTAAAGGTGAGTGGGGTAAAGTGCAAGTCATTCCACACCATGAGAATGATGGTTTGTTACAAAAAACTTGGAATGGTCTCACCGATTTTTCATGGCTTAATCAACAAAAAGAGCAATAAAGGAAGACAAGATGAATAAATGCGCTGCCATACAAATGGCTTCAAGCCCGACTGTTAGTTATAACCTTTTAGAAGCAGAGAAATTGATTGCCGAAGCGGTTAAAGCAGGTGCGAAACTGGTTGCTTTGCCTGAAAATTTTGCCTTGATGGGCGACCATGAAACAGACAAACTCAATATCAAAGAAGTCGATGGTGTAGGACCAATACAGGATTTTTTATCTAAAACCGCTAAAAAACACGGCGTTTGGATAGTCGGCGGCACTATGCCCATAGTGGGCGATGACCCTAATAAAGTTCGCGCCGCCTGTCTTATTTATAACGATCTCGGTGAACGCGTTGCTCGTTACGATAAAATACACTTATTTGATGTCATGGTACCTAGCACCAATGAAGTCTACCGTGAATCTGACTCCATTGAAGCAGGCACGAAGCCCTTAGTGATTGATACACCGTTTGGTCGCATAGGTATTGCCATCTGTTACGACCTACGGTTTCCTGAATTTTTTCGTGGTATGCACGAACAAGGCGTAGAGATACTGATTATTCCAGCCGCCTTTACTCACGAAACAGGCGCGGCACATTGGGAAATTCTACTTCGCGCCAGAGCCATTGAAAATCTTTGTTATGTCATCGCGCCTAATCAAGGCGGTTTTCATAAGAATGGGCGCAGAACTTTTGGGCATAGCATGATTATTGATCCGTGGGGCATCATACTCGACTGCTATAAAACAGGTGGTGGTTTTGTTTGTGCTGACATCGACCCTGAACGCTTACAAAAAATACGCAATACCTTTCCCGTCTTAAGTCATCAACGTTTTTCGTGTGAAAAAATATGCAACGTGTAATCAAAAGCATCTTACTAGTTACCGCTTTAGTGTCTTGTGGCACAGACAAAGACAGTCGTTATCAAGATATATCCCATCTTGAACGTCCCCCTACCCTACCCGTTAATCCATCAGCTAGTCCAAACGAAAGTTATGCAGTCGATGATAGCCGCATTGAAAAAAGACAGAGCAATACAGGCTTAGGCGATAAAGTGTATTTAACTAACGCCACTCCACTGCAACTCAGAATTAGAATGCCTATAGATAAAGCGTGGTACGCCTTAGCTCAAGCATTAAAACAAAGCCGTGACACGCTTAAAATCACTGATTATGATCGTGATAAGAAAATTTATTATGTGAGTTCTGGTGATGAATCATCTGCTGGTTTTTTTAGTTTTCTATCCGATAACAAAAAAATCAACTATGTGTTAAGCATGAAAGGCGCGGGCGGTGAAACTGCCGTCATGGCAAACTTAGCCGCAGAACAAAGTGGCACGACAGATAATCAAGACAGTAATAATGAGACAGAAAAACTGTTACGCATGTTATATGGCATCTTACATGACGACTTAAAACTTGAATATAACGGCTCTTAAGCTTGTCCTTCGCACCCTACACTTTGAGTATTAAAACCCATCATGGAATTATTAAAGCTAGCAAAACAAGCCATACTCGCCCCTGCGGGTTTACAAGAATATCATATTGAAAAAATCTTCGGTCAACTGCTTAGTTCACCTGTTGATATAGCGGATATTTATTTTCAATCCAGTCATTCTGAATCGTGGGTGATGGAAAGCGGAATTATCAAAGAAGGTAGTCATAGCATTGAACAAGGTGCGGGCGTGCGTGCGGTATCGGGTGAAAAAACGGGCTTTGCGTATAGCGACCGTTTGGAATTACATGTCTTACTGGAAGCGGCTAACAACGTTAAAGCCATCGTAAGACAAGGGCAACACGCGCAAGTAGGTTTAATCACTAAAAACGCCAAACCACTCACATATTATTACGCGCCGTTGAATCCGTTGAAATCCTTAACCGATGCTGAAAAAATCGCGCTATTGAAAAAAGTTGATAGTGAAACTCGTCAGCTTGATAGCCGTATTGAAGAAGTCATCGTCAGTCTTAGCGGTGTTTATGAACACGTTCTGATTGCCAATCAAGATGGCTCATTAGCTGCCGATGTACGCCCTTTAGTACGCATGAATGTCAGTGTTATCGTGGTTGATAATGGCAAACGTGAACAAGGTAGCATGGGTGGCGGTGGACGTTGTGATTATCAGTGTTTTATAGATGAAGACACCGCAATCGGTTATGGACGTGAAGCGGTCAGAATCGCCTTAGTTAATTTAGATGCCGATGAAGCTCCTGCGGGTAATATGCCTGTGGTATTAGGTTCAGGTTGGCCTGGCATTTTATTACATGAAGCCATTGGACACGGCTTAGAAGGTGATTTTAATCGTAAAGGCACATCGGCGTTTAGCGGTCGAGTGGGCGAACGCGTTGCCTCTAATTTATGCACCGTGGTCGATGACGGCACATTACAGGGACGGCGCGGCTCTTTAACACTAGATGACGAAGGCACTCCTACTGAAAGCACGGTATTGATAGAAAACGGTATCCTCAAAGGCTATATGCAGGACAAACTCAACGCCCGTTTAATGGGCGTTGGCTTAACAGGCAACGGTCGGCGCGAATCTTACGCCCATTTACCCATGCCACGCATGACCAACACCTATATGTTAGCAGGACAACATAATCCCGAAGAAATCATCCGCTCGGTGAAAAAAGGCTTATACGCCCGAAACTTCTCAGGCGGACAAGTCGATATAACTTCAGGAAAATTTGTCTTTTCTGCCAGCGAAGCCTATCTAATCGAAGACGGTAAAATCACTCGCCCTGTCAAAGGCGCGACATTAATCGGCAATGGTCCAGATGTATTAACCAAAGTGTCGATGGTGGGCAACGATTTAGCCCTTGATACAGGCGTAGGTACTTGTGGTAAAGAAGGGCAAAGTGTCCCCGTCGGGGTTGGTCAACCGACCTTAAAAATTGATGGTATGACGGTGGGTGGGACGAGTATTTAGAGTAGCAAGTAGTCCGCATGATTCGGCGTATTAAGCTATAGCTAATACGCCTTACGCCTTGTTAAATTATTTAACCATTTTACCAATCCGCGCTTCATAATCTTTTTCTGATAATACACCGCTCACACCATCACGTTGCCCTGCTTTATCGAAAAAGTAGCTTCTGGGTAATTCACCATACCATTTAGGATCGATTTCAAATTGCAGTTTTTGGGTGTTTTCTTCGGCATAAATCCAGTGTTCCATATCGGCTAATTGATTTTTTTCTAGGATTTGCTGAGCGGTGGGGGTTTCGGCAATGTCATCGGTGCTGAGCATGACAATTTTGAATTCAGGATGCGTTTTGTGGACAGCGTGTAATACTTCCATGTCTTTAATACAAGAAGGGCAAGTGACCGACCAAATAGACAATAGAAAAGGTTTGCCTGCATTGCTGTTGACTATTTGTGCATAACTGCCACTGTTGAACGGCTTTAAAGTGACTGATTCGGCGTGTACTTGGTTTAGTATTGTTAAACTAAATAATAAAATAGTTAAAAAACGCATGATTAAATCCTTGTGGTTGGGAGTAGGTTTATGAATGGTATAGCAAACTTAGGGTGAGCTGTGAGCTTGTCGAACAGTCGAACCACATTCACACTTCGACAAGCTCAGTGCGAACGGCTTAATCTATCACTCATGCTTTGGGACTACCTATCATTTTATATAGTCCATTGCACAAATTATAGGCATTACCAGCTACTTTCTCGAATCAATACGGCTAACGCGGAACGCAATAAACGACCCGCTAGACTTTCTGGCGGTGTGGCGAGTGTGAGTCTGCCGCGTAGGGTAATGGGTTGAATTAAGGGGTGATCATCGGCTTGCAGTAAAACTCGGTATATCCCTTGTTCAGGAATCAAATGATGCTGTTCATCTTCGCGTACGGCAATTTCACCACCATGATTTGAACTCAGTTCTGGGATGGTTAATTGGCGCGTGCCTACGCTGTCAATAGTTAGCACATGAACGTGAACAGGGGCTACATCACCGCCTTCTGGATAAAATCGCCCTTTTGCACCCAGTTGTAAACGGTTTAAGTCGGCTTCTTCAGCATAAGCAACTACGGTAGCGCGAGGGCTTTCTACAATACCTAATGGCTCATCTTTGGCTAACCATTCGCCTTGTTGCAGGGCATCAGATAAGTCGCGAATGCGTCCAGCAAAACCAGCGCGTATTGTGAGTTTTTTTTGTGCTTCGCGTAAACCCATTAGCTCCGCCAAGGTTGATTGCACGGCTTCCATGTCCATTGGATTATGTTGTGCTAAGCTAATCTCTAGGCTTTGGGAGGCCAGTTGTTCCGTTAATTCGGCAAGATGACGTTCTGCGGTGGCAATGCGAAAGTCTAAATCGGGCGAGCTTAATTCAATTAAAATTTGGTCGGCTTGAACGCTATCGCCTTCTTTAACCAATACGCGTTGCACTGTTGCGGATTGTGGACTGTATAAAGTGAATTCTGTTTCTGCACTCAATAATCCTGATAACAGTAAATGCGTTTGCCACGGAATAAATAATAAAGCCAGTGCTAACAGGGGGACTAACCACGCTAAGCGCGGACGTATCGGGGTTTCTTTGAGTGCGATGAGTTCTCGCCACACCGTTATTTCTTTCAGTATCGGACGCACAATAAACCAACCAATTTCCACCGCAAATAAAAATAAACCCAGCACTTTAAAAAAGAAGTGATACACCGCCCACGCAATACCCGCAAATAACATTAAGCGATAAATCCATGTGCCGTAAGCGTAGGCAATCAGTAAGCGATACTGATGTTTAGAAAACACTTCAGGAACGGGTAACTGAAAATTAAATAAACTTTCGCGTAATCGCCAACGGGCTAAGGCAAAACTACGGTCTTGTAAGTTGGCAATATCCAAATAATCTGAAAATAGGTAGTAGCCATCAAAGCGCATAAATGGATTAAGATTGACTGCCAAAGTCAGTACCCACGCGGTACTGGCTAGTAGATATACGCCGCTACGCACTGCGCCATCGGGTAATACTGTCCATAACAGTGTGGCAAACACAGCCAGCGTGAGTTCGGCTATCATGCCTGCCGCATCTATACTTAAGCGTTGAGTACGACTAGGCAACCGCCACGCATCGGTCACATCTGTCCATAACATTGGAAAACCCATCATAAAGGCAATACCCATAGTCGGCACGCGACAACCAAAACGACAAGCGGTAAAGGCATGACCTAATTCATGAATCACTTTTGATAGCGATAGCATGAGAGCGGTCATCAACACGCCTTCGGGCGTGAAAACATAAGAAAAGCTGTGACTAAATTGTGTCCATTGTGCTGAGACTAGATAAATCGCAAGTATCGCCAGTAATAACACTAATACGATGAACTGGCGATTAAAGACAAAACTAATCCAAGGCAAGGCTTTTTTTAATGCACCATCAGGACGTAATAAAGGAATGCGTAAAAATAGATAGTTATGCAGTAACCACGTCCAAACATTAGGCTGTGCAGCTTTACGTTTACGCGCTAATAGTTGGCTAGTTTCCGCACCTTGCGGCTTGGTGAGTTGGTGAAGATTAAGAAAATAGCTAAACGCTTCAATATCAGAGACATCGGCATTCAGTGGTGTGTCGTGTTGAATTGACATCACAATAGTGTCGGCATCGCCCATACTCCAGCGTTGTAAACATTCAAATTCTAACCAACCTAGGCGAAAATAACGGTGTGAAGCAGGATCATATAGCGTCCATGTTGGCGTACCATCGACAGTACGAGGGCCTGCATAAAGTCCTAGGTCTTCACGCAAGGCTAACCATTGACTGGGTTTAGCTTGGTCTTCTGAATTACTTGTTATCATTTGCAGTGCGGCACAATGATAGCGTTACCACGCTAACCACAAACGAGCGGTGCGTATGGGTTTACGCAATAGCCACAAAATAAAAGGTTGGCGGGTGCCGTAGAGTTTAGCCATACCGCGATAACCTAAACGGGGCTGATGAGCGGTATCAGTAAACTGTGCTTTGAGTCGATATGCCATCACTTGTGCGGGGGTAAGATTGGCACGATAACTGAAATAACTTAATTGGGCAGGTAACGGCTGATTGGGCGTAACATTAGAAAAAAACAGTACACTATTGCCCGTTTCTAGTTCAATTAAATCATCCATCGGTAAACGAATTTCTAATTCAACAGCTTGTGGATCAGCAACAGCAAGAATTTTTTCCCCTTGCGTGACGGGCTTACCTAACCAATCATTGGGATCATCAAATACCGTTACGCCTGCTTTATTGGCAGTTACTTCACACCGTGCGAGTAAGCTACGCACATAATCTACTTCGGCGACTTGTTGATCCCATTTACTCTTAAGCACGGCTAATTTTGCTTTAGCTGTTGGGTCTAACATGGCTTGTTGCGTGGTTTGCAAATATTCGGTTTTAGCAATATCGCGGGTTTCTTCGGCTACGCTTAATCGACTACGCAATTGTGTCATATCCAGCTCAAATAATTTTTGTCCGACAGTCACGGTTTCGTTAGGTTGGACAAAGAATTTTTCTACCACACCATCGAGTGGTGCGCGAATGAGATTGGCATGGTAAGGAACCACTTCGGCTTCGGCGATGACCGATTGGCGTATGGGAAAACACAAAGCCGCCACAATAATGACAGCGATGCTAATTTGTAAGCGTTTCGACCGCAGACGCTCACGCCACGGACGTAAGGGTTGAGCGGCTTGAGTGAGGGCGATGGCGTGTCCGTAAGCCTCAGCGAGATAGCTGAGTAAATGAATTTCGCCGTCTTGCCAAGGCTCTTCTCGAAACAAGACTAATACATGGTTTACCCCTAACGGCGCAGGTAAAGGCAACCACAATCCGTGCTCGGGTAGCCATTCTGCCCATTCTTGTGCCAATTCTGGCGGACAATCATGCGCCGTAAACACTGCCGCAGAACTAGCACTTTCATGGCTGATATATTGCAAAATAGCCTTTATCCATAACGCATAAGGGCTATTTTTTTCTGGCAAAGCAACACCTGAAATCGCCTCTATTTTTGCTGCATCGAGTCGCCACAATAGTGCTTGTCGATACGGCAATAAATCAGCCGTTTCATTAACGATAATGTAAGGCAGTTCTTCAGCAGGTGCCAGCCGCGCACGACTTTCCAGTTGTAATAATAAGGTCAACTGTAGCAGTTGTTTATTACGTTGTTCACTCATGGTTTGGCGTTTAATTCAACGGCACCACTCATCCCTGGAAGTAACTCGGTCGCTTTATCAATAATACGACCGTAGACTTTAATGGTTTGACTGACAGGATCAACTTTGCCACCTAAGCGTGTAATTTCAGCTTGATAGGCTTTGTTGGTTTCGTTGAGTGTCACTTTAAAGTGCCTGCCTACGGTGAGTTCAGGCAACGCGGTCGAAGGAGCCATAAATTCAACTTCTAAGTCTTTATCGTCGAGGATTTCCAGTAAAGGATCGCCTGCTTTTACGGTTTGATAGGTTTTAGCAGTGACATCGGTAACTTTGCCTGAAAACGGAGCTTTAATGGCACAGCGACTTGTGACTGCTTGTGCTACCTGCATATCGGCTTTTGCTTCACCTTCTTCTGCTTTAGCAACTGCCAGTTCTAATGCACCAATAGAATGTAACTCTTCCAAGCGTTGTTTCACCTCATAAGTTTTAACGGCTTTTTCTAAGGTCGCCTTGGCTTTATTCAGTTGCGCTTCTTCGAGAGTGCAATTAAAACTGACTAAGGTTTGACCCTCGTTAAAATGATCGCCATCACGCAGTTTAAGCTGGTTAATCCGCGCATTCATTTCACTGGAAATCACGGTACTTTGACGGGCTTTAAGTTGAGCGCGTAACGGTGATGAACTGGTCTCAGTGGGTTTTTCAACAGACGCAATTGCTTCTGCTGAAGCCGCGACGGGAAGCAACATAAGCGCGAGGAAAATTAACGAATAGTTCATTGCTTTGCTGTCTTGGCTGATGAGGTATTAGACGTAGTCGGCTCACTAAAAGAGATAGCAGTACTAGCCTGTTTAGGTACGTCAGGGGTTTTGGGTGTGCTAGGAGTATCAGTAGCACTTGCTAATTCTTTAGGCGCATCGGCAACTTTAGCCACGTTGGCTGTGTTAGGTTCATTAGGCAATTTAGGGAATTCACCTTTATACCAACGATCTAGGGTTTTTTCTAGTTGTACCGCCAGTGTGCGCACAGTGATATGTTCGATATTACCTGCGACAGGATCAAGTCCAATAGAGGAGTAAATATTACCCAGTGCAGCATAAATTTCCGATAAACTCTGTTCTTTTTCTAATTGTGAAGCCAATGCAGCCGTTGCCGCATGGATACGCTCTAATTCAGAACCTGCATCACTTTCAGTGGTATCGTTAACCACCTTGAAGATACCTTGATCGACTTTATTTAATTCGCTAGCACTGTTGTAACTGTCTAATGCTTTTTGATATTGCTGATGACTGACGTTGACTTGCACTAAGGCGGCAACGCTCAGAGCTTTGCGGCGTATTTGTGCGACTTCAACCTGTGTTTGTGCGGATTTCCACATTTTAGGCGCGGCTAGCAGATTGACTAGATTAAAAGTCGTGCGTGCGCCTGCTTCCATCCACATGTTGTATACGAGAAAAGAGTTGCTATCCCAGTTGGCTGATAACGGAATCGTTAAACCAGGTAAGACTTTTAACATTTCTTTCCAGACTTCATCTCGACTGATGCGTTCTTGGTATATTTCTTCACGCAATTCTGGGCGAAAAAATAAGCCTAAATTTTCCAACTCTGTCATGCTGGCTTTTAACACAGGTGGTTCAGGCGTTTGTTTAGGTTGGGCTAATTCAAACTTGCTGTGCATAGGAGCGTTAATTAAGCCTGCTAATTTAGGCTTAGCCACTAACAAATCGGCTTTGAGCTTTTTCAATTGGTCAATAATGCGTAATAAACTACGTTGATATTCCAAGACGCTGAGCATCGGTTGCAAACGGTTTACTTCTACGGTTTTGCTGAGTTCTAAGGCGTGTTCAGCTTGTTTTAAGACGGGGTCAAGTTGGGGTAATAAGCGATCCGCAATACTCGCTCCCCAATAGGCGTTTAACACTTCTTTAATAAGATTGTTCACCACTTTGCGCTTACGTTCTTGAGCAATTAACACACGATTGGCTTGTTGCTTTGCTTGATAATAACTGACACCAAAATCAAGTACATTCCAAGTAAAGGTAAGATCAGCTACACCACGCTGTGCATCTTGCGAAGTGGAGTATTGCGTTAATTGCGAATTTCTCGATTGGTTAAAATAATCAACGCTCGAAGAACCTAACTGATCTTGTCGTCCTATATAGCCCGCGTTAAGGGCTAAACGCGGCAACATATTTAGCTTAGCAACATCTAGTTGAGTATCCTGCAACACCGCTTCCATCATCGTCAACCGATGATCAAAGTTATACTTTAACGCGCGAGCCAAAGCATCGTAAAAAGTCAACGGCGCAGTAATCGGCTCTTGCTTACTGTATATCTCGGTTTGATCTTTCAGCATACTCACTAATCGCTCGTCATCTTCAATGGGTGTTGGTTCAATTGCACAACCATGTAAACCAACACTCGCAATCAAAATCGCGATTAATTTTTTAGAATATTGCATTACCAAACCTCTTTCAAAAAATTATATTTGTTTTAAGCGCACGGTTTTCTTAATTTATTCGCTCTATGATACTTGTTTAACCAGCCTTAACTTATCAATAATAGCAGGCTTTTCGGTAGTCAAATTTTTTCAAATACTTTATACGCTAAGAGTACGGATATTCACACGCTGTTTTGTCTACGGGACTAAATGCGCCCACATATCATAATCATCGGCTTCTTCGAGCTTAACTTTTACAAACTCACCCGGCTTTGTGTGCGTTGCTCCATCAATAAATACCTGCCCATCAATTTCAGGGGCATCGGCTTTACTTCTAGCGACCGCGCCTTCTTCAACCACTTCATCAATTAACACCGTTTCAATTCTACCAATGCGTTGTTGCAAACGGTCTGCGCTGATTTTGGCTTGATGTGCCATAAAACGCGCAAGGCGTTCTTGTTTCACTTCTTCAGGCACTTGATTCGGTAACTCATTCGCCACCGCGCCTTTAACGGGCGAATAAGCAAACGCACCGACTCTATCCAATTGGGCTTCACTGAGAAAATCTAATAATTCTTCAAACTCGGCTTCGGTTTCATCGGGAAAACCCACAATAAAGGTGCTACGCAAAGTGATGTCTGGGCAAATGTCACGCCACGCTTTAATACGTTGCAGATTATTTTCCGTTGCCGCTGGGCGTTTCATGAGTTTTAAAATGCGGCTGTTAGCATGTTGAAACGGAATATCCAAGTAAGGCAAAATTTTTCCTTCTGCCATCAGTGGAATCACACTATCAACGTGTGGATAAGGATATACATAGTGCATTCTAACCCAAATACCTAACTCACCTAATGCTTTAGCCAGTTCATAAAAACGGGTTTTCATACTTTCGCCGTGCCAAAAATCCAGTTGATATTTTAAATCCAAACCGTAAGCACTGGTGTCTTGTGCCACCACCAATAATTCTTTTACACCTGATTTAGCAAGACGCTCCGCTTCCAGCATAACTTCACTTATCGGTCTACTAACTAAATCGCCACGCATGGAGGGAATAATGCAGAACGTACAGCGATGATTACAACCTTCGGAAATTTTTAAATAGGCGTAATGATTGGGTGTGAGTTTAATACCTTGCGGCGGTAATAAATCCAGAAACGGATCGTGTGGCGCGGGTAAATATTCATGAATTGAATTCATCACATCATTTAAAGCATGTGCGCCTGTTACTTTTAACACTTGCGGATGCCTAGCGCGAATTTCAGCTTCACGCGCTCCCAAGCAACCTGTTACGATGACTTTGCCGTTTTCAGCAATGGCTTCGCCAATGCTATCCAGTGATTCTTCAACAGCGGCATCAATAAAACCGCAAGTATTAACCACGACTATATCGGCGGCTTGATACGAAGGCGATACTTCATAACCTTCTAAGCGTAATTGAGTGAGTATTTTTTCGCTATCGACCAGGGCTTTTGGACAGCCTAAGCTGATAAATCCGACGGTGGGTGTTTTTGACATAGTATTTCTTATATAAATTAGACTACGCAATCTCGCGTAAGGTTTTTAAAGTTTTTAAAATCGCATTACCCGCTTCTATGCCTTTGTTATAGTTATCATTAGAAGCGCGGGCTACTGCTTGTTCAAGCGTATTAACGGCTAATATTTCAAAGCCAATGGGAATATGATAGTTAATCATAGTATTCATTAATGCTCTGGCGACTTCATTAGCAATCATATCAAAATGATAAGTATCACCTTTAATAATGATACTGAACGCAACGATAGCATCAAATTGTTTAGAAGCTGCCAATTTATCGACAATTAATGGTACTTCCCATGAACCAGCGGCGGAATAAACAGCAATATTATTTTCGGGTATATCATTTTGAATTAATACCTCTTTGCAATACTCAGTCATATTGCCGTTTAATTCAGCGTGATAACTACTCTGTACGATAGCTATTTTTAATTTGGCTGGTTTTTTTAAGTCGATTTTTTCGACAATAAGGTCTTTTATCATAAATTTTGGCTATGCGATTGTTCGTGTAAATAACGCTCAACGGTGGTTACGATAACTTTGGTTTGATTATCTATTTCAATATTCACCGTATCGCCGAGTTGTTTTAATTTAAAAGTGGTTGCGCGTAAGGTTTCGGGAATTAAATGTACATTAAAACCACCTGTCTTGTATGTCTCGACAATCGTTAAACTCGCACCATTAATGGCAATAAAACCTTTAGGTAAAATATATTTCATCCACTCTGCTGTACAAGTAAAATCAATCACATAATTATTTTCGCTTTGTCTTATTTGACTAATAGTCGCTGTACCTTCGACATGACCTGATAATAAATGCCCGCCAATTTCATCACCTTGTTTGGCTGAGCGTTCAAGATTAACTTTATCGCCCGCATTTAATAAACCTAAGGTGGTTTTATTTAAGGTTTCCTGCATCACATCAAAAGAAACTTGATTATTATTGATTGTGGTAACGGTTAAACAAACGCCATCTACAGCAACACTCGCACCGATGCTTAAGTTATTTAATAGTGCGTTATCGAAATTAATAACAAGGGTATTTAGCCCTGTTTTTTTCTCGACAGCGATAATATCAGCGACACGCTGCACGATGCCTGTATACATATAAAACTCCAAATTACTGGGAAGAAGGTGGTGGCTTATTTGCCATAATATTACGCAGCTCTTTATTCATCAGATCACCTAGATACAAATGCCCGCTAGTGCTGATGTGTGTATCATTTGGCATATAAAAATCTTTAACGGTGCGGCTCTTAGCAATAAATGCCGTTGCTAAATCAGGTGCGATAAGTTCGGGATACTGAGCAAACGTTTGCCATATATTTTGATAAGGGTATTTATTTAACTTACCATACCCCAAATAAACCGTCGATTTATCAGGTACTATCATCCATATCGGTTGAATACCTACGCTTTGCAAATTTTTATTAACGGCTAATACATTGTTAATACCATTAAAGGTATGTTTTTTAAAATCACCATCGACAAAAATGGCATAGTTGCATAAACGATGTGAAAACAATGCACAACCATCAAATTTAACAGGTTGTACTGCGCCTGATTTTAAATGTTTTTCCGATAAATTTAGCGATAGTTTAATGCTGTTATACAAGGCTTTAACACCCCAATCCGCACCATTGAGTTTACTGAATGTTACTCGCTCACGTTGCGTATACGGATACATCGGAAAATCTGAGTTAATAACAATATCATGTTTAACAATTGGATTATGCTCCTTAGAAAGTGCTTCCGTGCGTGCTTGAAATAATCGTTCAATACTTTCAATAACAACATAGCGACCTTTAAAACCCGTAGCGCGTAACAGCTCACCTAAGTTATCAGGCAATACTTCATCTTTGGTTCTTAACTCCTGCCAAGTCATGGTAGTTACTTTTAAACCGTCCGCAATTAATCGACTTTGCCAAACGCGTGATACCGAAAATGAATCACCAATAACTAAAATATCAGCATCAGCAAATGAATAATCTTTAAATAATTCGGGGGCAACAGAAGGTTGTGAAGACTGCCAGCCAAAACTGCGCTCTGGAAAATTACCAATGCGCGTTAAATCACCATACAGCCGTTCAAAGTAAAACTCCATACACCAAGACGATATTGCCATGATGACCAAAGCAAAAATCAATATTAAACTGTATTTTTTAAAATCAAGAGGTTGTAAATGATAATTCATGGCTTAAAACTGGAAATATAAGAATGTCGATTGTTTATGCAGATTAATCAACACAAAATAAGCGATTAATACAATGATAACAGCATCGACTACTGAGGGTTTCCAAGCAAAACGGCTAAGTTTTAGCTCAGCTTCTGAATTTAATGCGGGTGAATAAGCGGACATAATTTGCTGTACATTCGGCAGAGTGAATACAATCAATAAGCCGAAAATCAACTGTTTAATAATGCTATTAGACCCTAAATGAATCAAGGTTAGCGTGCCTTTAAATTGCGCACCAAAATCCTTCACAAAACCACCAAATGCAGTCGCTTCACTGTGTTTAGAAAACGAACAGCCATTGAAGCCTAGCATACCGTTTAACATATCCATCGCCACAGTAAAATTATCCGCACGGAAAAACACCCAACCGACCACGACCGCTAAAAAGGTGATAAATCCCGCACCAAATCGCGCTAGTTTACCGCCTTCTTGCTGCCAACTCATACGTTCCTTTAAACCGCGCCACGCATGATTAATGACCAAATATAAACCATGTAAACCGCCCCAAATAACAAATGTCCAACCCGCACCATGCCATAAACCACCCAATAACATGGTAATTAGTAAGTTCATATAGCGGCGGATTTTACCGTGACGACTACCACCTAAGGGAATATACAAATAATCGCGTAAAAACCGCGATAAAGTCATGTGCCAGCATCGCCAAAATTCGATAATGCTTTGCGCTTTATAAGGGGAATTAAAATTGAGTGGCAAACGCACGTTAAATAACAATGATAAACCGATTGCCATATCCGAATACGCAGAAAAATCAAAATATAGTTGCAGTGTGTAAGATAATGCACCAAACCATGCTTCAAATAACATCGGATGCCCACCCGCTTTCACCGCCTCAAAAATCGGCGTGGCGTATTCACCCATACTATCCGCTAGCAATACTTTTTTACCCAGACCCAAAATAAAAATAGTTAAACCAACGGCGATATTGTCCCAATTAACACGGCAAGTATCGTGCTTGCCAAATTGTGGCATCATTTCTTTGTGATGTAGCACAGGACCTGCGATTAAATGCGGAAAATAAGTGACAAACAAGGTGTAATGGACAAAATTATATTCTTTGACTTTACCCTGATAGGTATCGACTAAAAAAGCAATCTGGGTAAAGGTAAAAAAAGAAATCCCCATCGGTAAAAACACTTTCGCCATAGTAATGACTGTGCCTGATAAAAAGTTCTGAGTCAGAAAATTGATATTATCGACGAAAAAATTGGCATATTTGAAATAGCCCAACACACTTAAATTGGCAATAATTGCGCCAATTAACAACAGCTTAGCACGTTGCGGTTTATGGCTAAGGCTATGACCAATTAAATAACCCGCACCATAATTAAACACAATTGAGCCTAGTAATAAACCAACAAACCGCGCATCCCACCAGCCGTAAAAAAATAATGAAGCCGCCGCCAACCACAACGTGGCTAAATGATGGCTCAGTCGTCCTAAGCCATAAAAAACGAAAACAACGACAGGTAGAAAAGCGAAAATAAAAACGTAAGAATTGAATATCATAAATAAGGCTGTTAATGGTTATTTTTCATTGCTTCGTGCAACATTATAAAGGAACTTAATTTTTAACTGCTTACCCATTGCTTGGCTGACCAACTCGCCAAAATACAACTGCCCATTGGTACTGAGATGCGTATCATTCGGCAGATAAAAATCTTTAACCATGCGACTCTTTTCAATAAAGGCAGCACCTAAATCAGGTGCAATCAGTTCTGGGAATTGAGCAAACGATTGCCAGATATTTTGATAAGGGTGTTCATTGAGTTGACCGTAACCTAAATAGATGGTTGATTTATCTGGCACAATCAGCCAGATCGCTTGAATAGCCACAGTTTGTAGACTTTTATTGATCGCTACTACATTGTCAATGGCATTAAACGTTTCTTTGCTAAAGTCTCCATCAGTAAAAATGGCATACTGGCATAAGCGATGGGAAAATAACTGGCAACCCTCAAAACTAACGGCACGCACAAAATTTGATTGTAACTGTTTAGGGGCAATCCACGACAATTTAAGCGTGTTGTATAGAGTATTGATACCCCAGTTTGCCCCATTGAGTTTATTGAAAGACACACGTTCACGCTGAGGATATGGATGTGGATTGCTAATAAGCAGATGCTCCGTTTTACCAATCGGCTGATGTATGCCAGACAGTGCTTTCATTCGTTTTTGAAACAACCGTTCCACACTTTCAATAATGACATAACGCCCTTTAAAACCCGCTGACCGTAATGCCTGACCTAAATCACTGCGTAAAGCTCCCCAAATAGTGTCATTCGATTTAAAATCTTGCCAGTGCATAGTGCTGACTTTTAAACCCTCGGAAACTAATTGGGTTTGCCATATCCGCGCTTCAGAAAACGAATCGCCAATAACTAAAACGTCCGCCTCAGCAATGGAGTAATTTTTAAATAACTCAGGCGAAATCGCAGGTTGCGCTACTTGCCAGCCAAAATCACGTTCTGAAAAGCAACCAGCTCGCGTCAAATCACCGTACAGCCTCTCAAAGTACAACTCCATACTCCAAGCCAGTAGTGCTGCAAAGAAAAAAAACACGACCAGTATAAGACTGTATTTTTTAAAACTAACAGGATATAAATGATAATTCATGAATGAATTTAATCAGTATTGATAAGCTTTAAACCAGGTGGCAAGGCTTCACCAAAAATTTGTTTTTCTTCTTTCTCATCCAGCTCTTTGACTTGCTCAACCATTTCCAGCCATGAGGCAGGTGCTTTACTGGTTTTTAGTTTCTCGATGATGTGTTGTCGTAAACTGCCATCAATATCCCGCGTTCTGTCACCACTCATCCGTGCCATTAGTGTGGCGGCAAAACCGATATGCGGATTTTTTTTCCAATCTTCATTCAACATGGTCGTCAACCATGTACTAACCACCTCTACTGAAACCACATTATGGATGCTGCCATGAAACGGTACACGCGCTCCAATACGCCCTACTGCCCACCATGTTTGGCTGGGTTCGCTGGATTTTTCTAAGCGTTTTAATAGCCACTCGCCGAGCTGAGTTTTTTTATCCACAGGCAAACGTTCCAGCGTTGCTGATAGGCGCACCATATCATCATAACCACGCGTTTTGATTTGCTTGACGATACCAGCTTGTCGGGCAGCGGCTGGGTTTAGGTATTTGGCAATATCGGCAAAAATCTGTTCTTGAGCAGTGGCTTTTAAACCGCCAGCGATACGCCGCCAGACTATCCACCATTCTGCCCAGTTTTGGGTTTCGTTGACGAATTGTAAGCCGTGCGGATAAAGCTTCCACAATTGTTCTACGCGCCAATCATCCAGCGGATAACCAAAACCTGGTCGTAAACAAAAGCCGATGAGGCTCAGCCACACGCGCTCATGGTGTTCAGAACGGCGGCGGAATTTCGCACCCTCTAGTAAGGTGGTGAACATGGCGCGTAATAAGGAGGTGTTCCATTCGTTACGGTCACTGCCTAGCAGTTTTTCTAAATCAGCGCGTAGGTTTTTAACGGCTTTGGGGTCGATTTGTTTGGATTTAGAACCAAACACGGCTTGGATTTTTTCCACCACAGCGGGGAATTGAGCGGGTAAGCTGGCAGCGGTGGTTAGCGTGCCGCGTGCTTTTTTGCGAATTTGAAATTCCACATCCCAGCGTTGCGAGGGATTTTCTACGGAGACGCACTGCATTTTTAACGTGCCGATTTCAGTTTGCGTAACCGCTAACTGCACAATAGCTTCTGCTTGTGGATTATCGCTGGCAAACGCGACGGCTAATGGCGGCAAGGAATGAAACTCATCGGTGATTTCGGTGACATCGCCCGATTTAAATTCATTGTCACCTGTGGTTGAGGCTAAATGAAAACGCACGGGCGTACCCAGTCGTAACGCAAAACGGTGTGCGGTAAGCATGACTTCATCACCTTCTTCACTACCTCTAGGCAGAATACAGATGCCTTGCTGTTTCGCCGTATCATCGGTATCAACTAGCAGAAAATAACTTCGCGCCGCACCGCCACCAATTTTTAGTTTTTTATCGCGGCGGGCGATTGCATAACTAACCGCGCCAAATGCCACTGCCAATTCTGGGTATTTATTTTCCAGCAGAACGGGTGGTTGATTGTCGCGCCACGAGTTGAGTAAATCCAGCGTCCGTTGCGTAATAGGCTGACTACGAAACACACCGCCATTTAATAATAAGGCATCGGGGACGATGCTCTGGGTTTTTAATGCGTCTTGGGCTGCCGCTTTATGCAGGTTTAAAAATGCTGCGATGTGTTTGCTGATAGCAGGGTCTGCGGTGTAAGGCAAACCAAATTCCACCACGCCGCTACGTTTCTTATCGGGTAATTCGCTCAAGCCTGACAACGGAAAGAACCCATCTAAGGCTAGGTTTCTGACTTCTTCGCGGCTTAAGGTGACTGAACGCGAACTACCTATTAATTTTGAACCGCCGCCTAATAAAGTGACGGTGATGTGTTCAGGTGCGTCTTCGGCTAATAAGCGTTCTTTAGCAACGCGACATTGTTCTATCAGTTGTGATAATTCTGCCGCTAAGAGACGCTTTTCGCCTTGATTTAAACGGCTTTCAGCTAAACGCGCTAAGGCTAAGTCGATGTTATCGCCGCCTAGCATTAAGTGATTGCCAACCCCGATACGGGTGAGCTTGGGTTCAGTTTCGCCTTGTTCGACTTTAATCAACGTTAAGTCGGTTGTGCCGCCACCGACATCACAAACCAGCAATAAATGTACATCGGTTAGTAGTTGTTTGAGATTGCCCGCATTACGCCGTAACCAGTCATAACACACCGCTTGCGGCTCTTCTAATAAACGGACATTGTGTAGCCCTACGCTACGCGCCGCTTCTAAGGTCAACGAACGCGCCCCTTCATCAAACGATGCAGGGACGGTAATGACTAAATCTTGCTGATTTAAGGGCGCGTCTGGGAATTTGTGTTGCCAGACAGTTTGAATATGCGCCAAATAACTGGCACTGGCATCAATCGGTGATACTTTGTTTATGTCATCACTACTGCCCCACGGCAAAATTTCCGCGTTATGATCTACGGAAGGATGCGATAACCAACTTTTCGCACTGGTGACTAATCGTCCTGTCGTTTTCGCACCTAATACACGCGCGGCTTCACCGATAATAGCAGGATTACTTTCGCCTACGCTGGAAAACACAATGTCTTCTGCGGATAATTCGCCTTCTGCGGGGTGATAACGCACAGAAGGCAATAATGGTCTTGCGTCTATTTGCCCTAGCGCGACTAATTGTTCGACATGAAAAAGTTGAATGTCTCGATGGCTAGTATCGGCTTTAGTGTAAGCAACGACGGTATGCGTTGTCCCTAAGTCGATACCGACTAAATATTGTGGAGTTTGATTATGCACGATGATTTTTCAGCAAGTGTCTTAAAATTTTTTGCAGTTAATTCTCTGCTACTAACCCGCTATGGTCTCAAAACTGTTTGCTTTGGTAAAGTATTGACTGACTATCACAATGCAATATGCGAATTTTTGTCTATCAGTGTATACTTATCGACTAGCTAAAAAGGACTTAAAAAGTATATTCAGTTAGAATATACCCATAATAATAATCGTGCTTTTTTAGTTGCGTCTCATCTTTCAATTATGCGTTTTCCGAGGTCATCTTAATGCGTAAAAAACTTATCACTCTTACTGGTGGCATCACCTTACTTCTTGCGAATTCTTGGAGTGTAGCGGCTACCGATTTACCACCTACGGCAAACGTTGAAATGGGAACAGTAGAAGAAGTCTGCTCTAATTTTACCGATCCTGAGTGGCGTAAAGAACAAGTCGTTGATGGCGTAAAAATACAAGAATCACGGCTTTGTAATCCCGATAATCCTGCGGATATTGCCGCGTTTGTTAAAGGCACTAATGGTATTTCAATGGAAACATTGATGAATACTCAGCTTGCCGCTGACGCAATTACCATGTCAGACGATGTTGATGGTGACGGCGATCCCGATAAAATTATCATTAAACTAGAGGTCGTTGAGCTGAACGGGCGTTCGCCTGACGTAAAAACGCCGATTACCACCTTTGATATTGCACCTGGTTTACAACCGACATTCTGGGTTTACGCACCAAAAACCCGCGATATGTCTACGCTCAGTTTGTATGAAACAGAGGCGAATCCATTACTACGCGCCCCCTCACCTGTTATTCGTGTTGAACAAGACGATGTCGTGTGGATTGTGTTAGAAAACACCCATTATTTGCCGCATTCTATTCACTTACACGGTGTTGATCACCCGTTTATGGATATGAGCCAAAGTGGTAATGACGGCGTTGGACAAACCAGCAATATGGACACCATGCCAGGTGAAAGTAAAACCTATGTGATTAAACCGCGTCAACCGGGTACTATGTATTATCACTGCCATGTTCAACCACATACCCATATTCCTATGGGCTTACAAGGCATATTTATTGTTGAAGAAAACCGTCCTAACAACTGGCCACAAACGCTTAATGTAGGCGCGGGACAAGTACGTCATCCGTCAGTTGCAGTGTTGGAAAAATATGCGCGTGAATACGATTTACACTACCAATCAGCCGACAAAGAACTGCATGAATTAGTAGCACGTTCAGCCAACGACCCGCGTTTGATTGCCAAACACATGAACACCGAATATGACACTACTGATGCCAGCGATGATTATTTCATGCTTAATGGTCGGTCGTTCCCTTATACTTTAAGGGAGTCGTTGATACACATGGAAGAAAATCAAAAAGTTAAATTGCGTATTTTAAATGGTCATACTGAATCATTTGCCATGCACATTCATGGACATAAACCCACTATCACTCATTATGATGGCGTAGATAACGGTCCTGGTTCTTATATTCAACGTGATGTACATGGCATGGTTCCTGCTCAACGTATCGACTTAGAACTCAGCGGTAAAGATGACGGCTTAAACAGTTTTGGACAAGGTATCTGGATGTTCCACGACCATGTTGAAAAATCCTTTACTACAGATGGACACGGTGAAGGCGGCGACATCAGCCTAGTGGTTTATAAAGGCTTCATTGATGAAAAAGGTATTCCAATGTCTCACGGCATGAGTCTTGCACCTTATTTCACCAAAGAACTCTGGCAAGGCAAATACCCTATTTGGCAAGATTATGATGCGTTTCATAGCTTAGGATTACCTGATTTAAAAGCACCTATTACGCCCTCTAAAGTCGCGGTACAAACACCTGCGGTTAAAGCCTCTGAAGTCCAAGCGAAAGCAGCAACAGCAAATACACAAGAGGAGTCTGTATTTGGTAAATTATTTAACGGTTTAGTATTAGGTTTATTGGGTTATATCGCGTTTGTTAAACGCCGAGAAATTTCTGAGTTTGTAACCAAACGTCTGAAAAAATAATAGACAAATAGCAGTCTAAGAGACCGTAATGTTTTTTATGTCTGCTATTTATTAAATAACCTGAGTTGGATATAAGCCTCATGAGAACAAAGGCGACAAATCAAGTTGCCGTAGATTTAAAGAGGGTTTCTTTTTTTGATAAGAATAAGTGAGCAGACTGG